>Ga0138256_10000119_pt1 | contig 91103 bp, 82 predicted proteins | sample KNB2016incub_MG_FD_105486 | JGI IMG/M metagenome (GOLD analysis project Ga0138256, IMG submission 105486) | Active sludge microbial communities from wastewater in Klosterneuburg, Austria - KNB2014incub_MG | ecosystem: Engineered > WWTP > Activated sludge > Unclassified | place: Austria... | reverse complement strand
TTGAAGGGCTTCTAAATCCATTTACATTAAAGGCAGTAAGCATAAGGGTATCATTTGTGATATCCACAGTACCACTGTTTTGCACCGATATGGTTCCCCCGGTGGTTGAATTCTTTATTCTTTTCATCGTAAAATAATCCGTAACAGCGGTGCCGGTGGTAGTTATATTTACTGTTCCAGATATTGTAGAAGTAGGGAGATTGATAGAATTGATATAAGAGGCGCCGCCTGCAGTATTGGTATAGCTAAAATTACCCGTAAGGGAAGTAAAGCCGGAGTTAAAAAGATAGGTAGGAACTGCAACTGTGCGGTTTACCGTTACGTTGCCATTAAAGGCCGAAGCGTTTGCAGGGATGTTGCCATAGCCGATCCAGCAATCATCATTTCCGCCAAAATTGAAATTAGCGTTACCGTTATAAGTATTGGCACCGGATGAGGCTTCCCTGAATTGGCCACCCACAAAACTAAAATTGCTGTTTCCCGTTATCACTGTACTGCTATAGTTGGTAATACCGGTATTAGTTGCCCCATCGCTAATGCTCACTGATGCAATTATACTGTTTTGGTCAAAATAATTTGATGCAGAGCCTCTAAAGCCATTTACATTAAAGGCCGTAAGCATAAGGGTATCATTAGTGATATCCACAGTACCACTGTTTTGCACCGATATGGTTCCCCCGGTGGTTGAATTCTTTATTCTTTTCATCGTAAAATAATCCGCAGCAACGGTGCCGGTGGTAGTTATATTTACTGTTCCAGATATTGTAGAAGTAGGGAGATTGATAGAATTGATGTAAGAGGCGCCGCCTGCAGTATTGGTATAGCTAAAATTACCCGTAAGGGAAGTAAAGCCGGAGTTAAAAAGATAGGTAGAACCAGCAACTGTGCGGTTTACCGTTACATTGCCATTAAAGGCCGAAGCGTTTGCAGGGATGTTGCCATAGCCGATATAAAAGGTTGGCGAACTGTTGATATTAAAACCTGCATTTCCGTTAAAGGTATTGGCTCCGCCAGATCCTTCCCGGAATTGCCCGGTTCCGCTAAGGGTAAACAGAACATGGTCATTAATGGTGGAGTTACTAATTAACTTCAATGAATTGCCACTAAAGATCAGGTTAATATCTGTTGCAACATTACTGTTGTTTAGGGTTGCCCCGTTTATATCCACTGCCGCCGAAACTGTTAAGGTAAACCCGTTGAAATCAAGCACACTTCCGGCACTCATGGTGAGGGAAGCAATGGTTACATCATTTGCCAGTACCGGATCATTTGCAGTATTTGGGATAATAACATTACCGCTTGCAATGGGAATGGCGTTGGTGCTCCAGTTGGCAGGGGTGTTCCAATCAGTACTGGCGCTGCCATCCCATGTTTGCGCATGTAAAAAACTAACAGCAAGGAAACTTAAAAAAAAAGTAAAGATTTTCTTTTTCATGTGTTTATAATTAATGCATTTATAATGAAGGGCTGGATTAAAACATGCCAATTATTAAAGCAGTTATACTTTTAAACGAGTATTACAGTATATGGAATAAACAGGTTTTCAGAAAGGATAGAATGGAGTATTGTTTGGCGATAAGCCTGGTGGTAATTTTTATCAAATAAAAACCATGTACATAAAGCAAACAATAATCCATTTGGATAGCGTCAATCTAAATGAGATTATGTAATTTGATGAACATAAACTATTGGAAAATACTGATGAGGGTAAATAAATATATAATGGTTGCTGTATTTATGATACAATATTTTACCCTTCAAGCCCAATCCATCGAAAGGTTTAATTCTTTCAGCTATAGCGTAAATGAGGGGTTATTGCAAACCACTTTGAACGATATGGAATTTGATAAAAACAATTTTTGCTGGATTAGTTTTCCAAACGGGATACAAAAATTTGATGGAAAAACCTTCACTATGGTACCCATACAGGAAGGGTTACCCGATGATAAGTTCATTTACTTTTTCAAGTGTAAGAATGGCGACCTGCTCCTCAGCCATTCGCAGGGGATAAGCAAATACGATATTGACAAAGATAAATTCAGGCAGGTGTACAGGTTCCAGGAACCAGTAAAGGGAAAGATGCGGTTTATAGGCGAAGATGAAAACATCCTTTACTTATATGATGAAGCGGTATCGATAATTGGTTTAGATACCAGAACTTTTGAAATTGTTTCAAAAACAAATCCCAATTTCTTCATTTATTCAACAGGCGAAGAAAATTTAACTAAAGTAAGTGATAATATAATCAATCACCGGGCGGCATTTATGATTAATTCAAAACTCTATTTATGGGACCTTAAAAAACAAGTCCTGGTATCCCGGTCCGATTCCATTCCTGCCGCTTCACTATACTTCCTGCATCTTAAAACAAGCAATGAAGTTTTATATTATACATATAAAATTAATACTGCACTGCAGGCATATAATTTCAGTACCAAATCAAATACGCTTTTACCTTTAAAAGGAAAAAAAAATGAATACATAGGGCTGTGTGCAATACATGACTGGAAGGGTAAAAAACTAATCTCTTTTAATGGAAACCTGTATGAAACCGACAGCGGCTTGCAGGTATTGAAATCAGAATTGGTGAATTTTCAGAACAAACCATTTGTTGAAACACAAAATATCGGGGGTATCAGGGAAGATTATTTCGGCAATCTTTACCTGCTCACCGTTACAGCCGGAATACGCAAGGTCATAAGGAACAATTACCCGGTTAAGTATTACGGAACCGATAAGAAGGAAGACAATAATTCAATGTCTATATTACCGGATAAAATCAATAACCGGGTTTTCATAGGCACATTTAGCAGAGGGCTGTTGGTTTTTGATACCCTTCAAAACCTGGTAAAACAGATTAAAACACTACCAGGAACCGACAATGGGTTTACCTTAAATACCATCATTAAAAATAATAAAGGAGACTACCTGTTGTTTATTCAAGGGCAAAGAAGTGTTTGGCAATTAAGCAAAAATCTTTCCCAACTTAAACCCCTAAAGATTACTACAAACGTAACTGAAGAAAAAAGGGGTATTCAATTTTTTGGTACACCCCTATTTAGGGATGAAAAAGGGGCCATTGCCCTCACACAAAGTATGCTATACAAAATTAATTTCACACAAGGGCAAATTACTGAGCACAAGGTAACACAGTATTATACAATGGGCGGGCTAAAATTCGGCAACAATATAATAACACATGCTAACGATCAGCTTGTTTTTCTAGATGCAGAAACAATACAGGAATTAAAAAAGGTACCTTTTAAAAATACAGGAAATGTAAGGTGTTTTGCAAAAGATGCGGATAACTATATATACATGGGTTCCAATAATGGCATTTTTAAAATTGACAGCACCGGAAAAATTTTGCAACATTTAAATACCAGTAATGGGCTCCCCGATAATTGTATTTATGCAATAGCTATTGACAGGAAAGGCAATTTATGGTGCAGTTGCAATAGGGGCATTTTCAGGATAAATAAAGACGGAAGTATTTTGCAGCTAAAAAAAGAAGATGGCCTGCAGGAAAATGAATTTAATACCAATACGGTTGCTATTGCAGATGATGGTGAATTTTTTTTTGGAGGAGTAAATGGGGTAAGCAGTTTTTACTCATCGGAAATCAACAGTTTTAATGAAAATATAAAACTCCTTGTATCGAATATTTTGGTAAATAATGAAGTATTTCTGGGAGACAGGGCAGTTTGGGATATTAAAAAAATAAACCTTCCTTATAATAAAAATTCGGTTTCATTTGATTTTGTGGCTATGGGAAACAGCAACCCCGACCAGTATATTTATCAATATAAAATGGAAGGGATAGATAATGTGTGGTTAGAAAAAAAAGATTTGCAACCGGTAAGGTATTCATTGCCCCCAGGAAATTATATCTTAAAATTATATGCTTCCCGGGTTTTTAATAAAGATGCAAAACCGTTGAAAGAAATACATATTATCATTGGCCCTCCATTCTGGAAAACCTGGTGGTTTCTTTCATCCCTTTCATTACTGGTTATAGGGTTTATAGTTTATTTGGCAACCTTATTTAGTAAAAGAAAATATGAAATTAAATTAAATGAGCTTGAAAACGAACACAAAATCCAACTGGAAAGAGAACGTATTTCAAGAGACCTGCACGATAGTGTTGGCGCTTATGCCAATGCAGTGCTTTATAACACAGAATTGTTGCAAAAAGAAGAAGGAACCTTAGAGAGAAAAGAATTAATGAACGACCTCAGGTTTGCCTCTAAAGATATTATTACTTCTTTAAGAGAAACGGTTTGGGCATTGAAGAAAAAGAGCTATACTGCCGAAGAATGTTTTTTAAGAATCAGGAATTTTATTCAGCCCCTTGCACGGTACTACCCGAATATACAGTTTGTGGTGGAAGGAAAAACCTCCTCAGGGATAGAATTAAATTATGTGAAGGCGCTTAACGTTGTAAGAATTATTCAGGAGGCGGTTACTAATGCCATAAAACATTCTGCTCCTGATATAATAAAGATTCAAAGCAGTGAAAAAAACACTCGCTGGCTATTGGAAGTTAGTAACAACGGTAATGGGTTTAACTACGATGAAATAAAATCCAAAGAAGAGGGCAACGGGTTGAAGAATATGCAATTGAGGGCAAAAGATTCGGGATTTGAAATTCATATTGAATCTGAAAAAACAAGCGAAACTAAAATCAGCCTGCTCATTTAAGTTATCCTTTTGGAGTATTTTTTTAAAAACAATTAGTTATTTACTTGTGTTTCATATGCCAATAAAAGTTGCCATAATTGATGATAAAGCCAGTAACCGCAATATCCTTAATGATAAATTAAAAAGGGGTGGATTTTTTGAAATTGTATTTACTGCCGAAGACGGGAAAGATTTTTTACAAAAAATGAAAAGCCTTAAACCCGAACAACTGCCGGATGTAGCACTCATGGATCTGGAAATGCCCAATATGGACGGCGTTGATGCAATAGCCGCAGGGTCGTCTTTTTTCCCAACAGTAAAATTTGTTGTGCTTACCATTTTTGATGATGAGGATAAAATATTTAAAGCCATTAAAGCAGGTGCTTTTGGCTACTTACTCAAAGAAGAAAGCGCTGAAAACATTTCGGAAATGTTATTGCAAATGCATGAAAGCGGCGTGGGGCCGGTTTCGCCAGGGATAGCCCATAAAATGCTTCAGTTGGTACAAAACAATGAACTCACCATTGTTCAAAAACCCAACCATTACGAACCAAAAACATTTTTTGACCTTACCGACCGGGAAAAGGAAATACTTCAATTGTTAGTGCAGGGGCTATCATATAAAGAAATAGGAACCGAATTAAATATCAGCACCAATACCGCTAAGAAACATGTGATTAATATTTATAACAAACTTCACGTAAACAGCCGGGCACAGGCTTTGCACCTGGCTTATGAAAAAGGGCTATTATAAAAAAAGCCCTACAGGCTGGCTGCAGGGCTTGGTGAATTGGAAAGAGAATTTATCTCACTAACTTCAGCTCATCAATAATATTTTTTGCGCCGCCCAGTTTATCTATACACCATAATACATAACGTACATCTACACATATAGTTCGGTTAAGATCTTTATCAAAAGCAATTTTATGGCTCAAAGCTTCGTAGTTGCCATCAAAAGCAAGACCAATTAAGTTGCCAGACCCATCAATAATTGGGCTACCACTATTACCTCCGGTAATATCATCGGTGGTTATAAAATCAATAACCAAATCGTTACGTTTTTTATCAATATATTGGCCAAAGTCTCTTTTCTTTAATAATTCAATTTGTTTAGCTGGCAGATTAAATTCATAATCGCCGGCAATATATTTTTCCAAAATACCTTTGCTGGTAGTTACATAATCGTAATGTACAGCATCTCGTGGGTTATAACTTTTTACATTACCATAACTTACCCTCATACTAAAATTAGCATCGGGATACATTTTATTAACAGCAGCAGGGTTCATTTCCATGATGCCCTTCATGTACAATCTGCCTAGCTCATCGTTTTTATTACGAAAGGCAGCATATAATGAAGCGTATTTACCAGTATAGTTTTTTATAAATGCTGATGCATAAGCAAAAGCAGGGTCTTCCTGCAAAGCAGCAGCAGTAGGAGCGGCAGCAAATGCATCCCATTTTGCATCATCAAGCAACATCGTTTTTGCAAAAACATCATGCGCCCATTTTTTAAAAGTAGCCTCTTCAGTTAAACTACCGTATGCAGCTTTTATATTTTCGTAAAAACCAATAGGGCGTTGGTTTATATCAACATCATTATAGAACATCATGCAGGTTGCGGCTAAAATTTTTTCATCGCTTGGCAGGTCTTCTTTTTCTAAAAAACTTTTACGGTTTTGTGTTGCTGCCTCAACCGCTTTTTTAATATCAGCAGCAGGCGTTGTATTGTTAAGCAGTTTAGCTTCTAACGAAGCAAGGCCTGATGCTGCACCAGCCAGGTGCGAACCTAAAACCCCTTCAATTAAATACTGGCGCTGTTTAGAATAAGGTGTCCAGTTGGAATAGTTTTTTGCGTAATCCGTAAGTATGTTTTCAAATTCAGGCTTGCCCTTTGCCCAGGCAGCAAATTTATTTTCGAACTCTTTTTTCTGATCGAACACATGATACTTAATCAATTGTTTTGTTTCGCCATCAAAAAACTTCCAATAGTTAGCAACACTTGCATAATTATCGGCCAGTTTTAATTTTACGGCAGGGTCTTTAATCATTTGTTCGTGCATATATTTTAAACGTATATCACGTAAGCCCACCAATGATGGGTTTTCAATTTCGTTTTTCAGTTTAATGCCATAACTAATTTCGTAGCGGTTGGTACTTCCAGGGTAACCATAAATCATTGAAAAATCGCCTTCTTTAACACCTTTGATACTAACGGGTAAAAAATATTTAGGTTTTAATGGCACGTTATCTTTACTGTAAGCTGCAGGTTTTCCATCTTTACTAGTATAAACCCTGAAGATAGAAAAATCGCCGGTGTGGCGTGGCCACTCCCAGTTATCGGTATCGCCGCCAAACTTACCTACGCTTTCAGGCGGTGCGCCTACAAGCCGTATATCTCGGTAAGTTTTATATACATACATGATGTGTTGGTTGCCTTTAAACATAGGATAAATTTTTCCGGCCAATTCATTTTCCTTATCTGCAACCTTATCGGTGATTGATTTATATACGTCAGATATTTTTTTCAACCTTTCATCATAACTCAACCCTTTTAAAGCATCTTCCACTTCTTTAGTAACATCTACTATACGATCTAAAAACTGAACCGTAAGTTTACTTTGTATTTCCTGGTCTTTATTGTATGCGTAAAACCCATCGGCTAAATAATTATGCTCTACGGTGCTGGCACCCGAAATGGCAGAATAGCCGCAATGATGATTGGTAAAAATCAAGCCCTGGCTACTTACAATTTCGCCGGTACAGCCTCCGCCAAAAATAATGATGGCATCTTTAATAGATGCTTTATTAATAGAGTATAACTGCTCAGGTGTAAGTTTTAATCCTTTCTTTACCATATCGGCATATACTTGTTTGCCAAGCAGCATGGGTAGCCACATGCCCTCATCAGCTTGTGCTTTAAAAAGGCTGATAGAAAACACAACCATAATAAATAACTTCTTCATATTTCTTTGTTTTTTAGTAGAGGACGAATTTAGTTATTATTTAGGAAACCTCTCTTCCAACAGATAGGGTTGCGGCTATACTTTTTCTTTATCTTTGTTTTATAACCACATAACTGCAGATGCCATTATTTGATATTAAGCTTCCAAAGTCTATTGCAAGGGCGCTGAATATTCCGGTTAGCAATCCTCGTAGCCAGCAAATAAAAGTGCTGAAAAAATTATTGAAGAAAGCAAGGTTTACCGAGTTTGGCCAACGCTACCGCTTTGATGATATATTATTAAGCAATCATCCCGGCAAAAAATTTCAACAGTCGGTTCCAACATTCGATTATAATAAAATATATGATGCATGGTGGCATAAAGCCAAAGATGGTATTCCTGATGTATGCTGGCCGGGTGTTATTAAATATTTTGCACTTAGCAGCGGCACCAGCGATGCTACCAGTAAATTCATTCCTATTACCAAAGATTTAATTAGAAGCAATACCATTACCAGTTTTAACCAACTGATGAGTTTAACCCGGTACGACAATGTACCCAAAAGCGCTGTTGGAAAAGGATGGTTAATTTTAGGCGGCAGCACACAACTACAAAAAGGGCCTACCTATTTTGCCGGCGACCTTAGTGGTATTCAACAAAAAAATATTCCATTCTGGTTTCAGGGATTGGGATTGTATAAACCCGGAAAAAAAATAGCCAAAGAAAAAGACTGGGCAAAAAAACTGGAAGAAGTAGTAAATAGTGCACCTGACTGGGATATAGGTTTTATTGTAGGCGTACCGGCCTGGTTACAATTGTGCATGGAAAAAATTGTTGAAAAGTATGAATTAAAAAACATTCATGAAATATGGCCCAACCTGGCATTTTATGTGCATGGAGGTGTGGCGATGGAACCTTATAAAAGAGGATTTGATAAATTGCTTGGCAAACCTATAACGTATATTGAAACTTATCTGGCCAGCGAAGGTTTTTTAGCTTATCAAAAAAGGCAGGACGCTAAAGGCATGCACCTGGCTTTGAATAATAACATGTTTTTTGAGTTTGTACCTTTTGACCATAATAATTTTGATAGTGAAGGGAATATGGCAGAAGATCCGGAAGCATATATGATACATGAGATTGAAGAAGACAAAGATTATGCTATTTTGATTAGCACCAATGCAGGCGCCTGGCGCTATGCTATAGGCGATACCGTTAGGCTGGTTGACAGGGAGCGGAGTGAAATTATTATTACCGGGCGCACCAAGCATTTTTTAAGTATGGTTGGCGAACACCTGAGTGTAGATAATATGAACAAAGCAATAGAAATAGTAGCCAATAATATGAACATCTATATACCAGAGTTTACAGTTGCGGGGGTACCACACGGAAATTTCTTTGCTCACCAATGGTATGTGGCAACTAAAGATGAGGTTGATGAAAACGAATTAAAATTACGAATTGATAAAAGGCTTAAAGAATTAAATGACGATTATGAAGTAGAGCGCCGCCATGCATTAAAAGATGTAATGGTAAAAGTTTTATCAGAAGATACTTTTATGAAGTTTATGAAACTTAAAGGCAAAGAAGGTGGCCAGCATAAATTTCCCCGTGTATTAAAAGGTAAGATGCTGCAAGACTGGCAAAATTTTTTGAAGAATGAAAACATCCTTTAAAGTTTTATTACCGGGCAGCCAATTTCTTTATTTTCTTTTCCAGCAACGTCTCTTACTCCCGGGGCCGTGTGATGGCAAGGACGTTTCGTTGCTAAACAAATTACTGTTCACTGTCTTTAAAATTAACATCATTCATTTCCATAAAGTTGACAACAGTGTATAACTCCCTTCGCCGTTGTGGGTGTTTCGTTTCTCTCTCAAAGGTACATTAACTATCCTAACGCCTCCGCCTTGTCTCCCGACAAGCAGGAACCTAAGGCCCACTGCTAATTACCACAATAATGTGTCAGCATCCCAAGGCTATCAGTTCAGTCATAAACCTTTGTTACGCTGCTTGTCGGAGACAAGGCAGCGGTGCTAACAGGTTTAAGAGTTGGCTTGCGAATGAATTGGGAACACCGTCAGCGGCGAAAAAATGTTCCACTGTTGTAGGGAATGGTTTGTTTTACGGGCATGAAATAAAGGTAGAATTTTTATTGTAGGGTTGCCTTTTGATTAGCAACGCAACGTCCCTTGCAGGAGACGTTGATGGGAAAAAATAATATTTTATTTGAATTGGCAATTGATTGTACAATAAAGAAAACGGCTGGCCAATATATTGAGATTTATTATTCACAATGTTTTGCATAACAGCCAAAGTATCTATTTGCGCTTTACTACTCTGAGTAAATAAAGAAAGCAGGATTAGTGTTATTATCGCTGGTTCTTTCATGGTCTTTTTATCACCATAATGTCTGATATAATAGCTTGACTATATCGAGAAACTACCGATGAAGTCCATGCTCCATTTGTCTGATTATACAAACTCATTGATGCAGTTAAATATGTTTGCCAGTATATTAATAGCCTTGGATAAGTTTTGTAGAGTTCATCTGGGTTTTGGCGAAAATAGAAAGAAAAGGTTGTAGCATGCTCCTTATTCCTGCTTCTAAAATATGGGCGGGCAGGAAAATAATACTTTATTTGTATCGGTAGTTGATTAAGTAAAACTGAAAACGGTTGCCCGATATATTGCGCTTTATTATTTACGATGTTTTGTATAACGGTTAATGTATCTGTTTGTGCTTTAACATTTTTTGAAACCATTAAAATAGTAACAGCTATTATTAATATTTTTTTCATTTGTTTTAATTTTTAAAGTTAAACAATCAAAGACATTTTTGTATATAAGTCTTCTTAGTGGAATCAGCAGGGTCTGTACGAGTATCAATTACTATTGGCTTAAAGTGTCCCGATACATCTCGTTTACACAAAGTAATCCCCGAATTGTATTCTGTAAGCACCGCTGCTTGAGACATTTCAAAGGCTCTGTCCGTACGAACAACAGTATCTGAATAATTGGTATATTTATCATAGTAGTCGTTAAATGCCGATAAAGCCGAAAGCAATATTTCACTATTATTCTTCCAATCAGCCGTAGCCGTATTTAAATACTGGCTTTTCTTACTATAAAAAAGTGCAGCTTTCGTTGGGTCTGTTATCGCTATGGCGTATTTACTATTGTTAAATGCAGCTACAATCGTACCCTCATATCGTAATGCCGCATTACTGCTATTGAAACTATTATGATTTTCTATTAACGAATAAATATCCCCGGCAGAAGGCGCAGCAAAGCCGCTATCGGTATGTATATGTGTTTGCCCTGCCGCTCTTGTTCCTGCTGGTATGGTAAACGTTATATATACACTCGCACTGGCAGCATTTCCCTGAACAGCGCCGGGATGATACCCGGTAATTGTAACAGCGCCTGTACTCTGGTTTTGAGTATATGTTTTATAAATAGGAAAACCCTTTTCAAAAGTTAGGCTTTGCCATCCTGGCATAGTATTCAACATAGAATCTACTTTGCCATTTATGTAAAGGCTGTCCATTTTTTGTGCCGTTAAATGAGCTGTTTCGCAAGTGTCTATTGGTATTGGCGGAGGAGGTGGAGGGTCGCATGGGTCTTCTTCGGGAACAAAACTATACCAAAAAGGATCATCACATTGAGGCGGGGGAGGACAGGTTGGACAACCACCACCACCACCACCGCCTCCATTACCATCACCACCTGGTTCACATTCAGAATCGCAATATTCAATCCAGCAATGTGGAGGAGGGTCGTGGGGGATGCTTGCATTATTTACTATAGTAGTATCTTTTAAAGTTTTCGAAAATTGAGGAGGACAGAGCTCCCACTCGTACCAGCAATATTCGCAAGGGTCCACCATATTATTATTACCCGGACTATTTAAAAGAATTTTATTTCCACTAAATACAGAAAGATAGAAATTAGAAACAACGCTATTTATACCTATGTAACTGTATTCTTTTAAATGACTTTTTATGGCGCTAACCCTATGCATTTCAAAAAGAACATTATTATTTGGTGTAATAGTAGCAGCAAAAAATGCAGTTAGTTCATCATTTTTAAAAGTTGGTATTGCAAGGGTAATATAGCCCGGATTAGTTTTTTTGAGTTTAATAGCCTTTTCCCATTGAGGGGCACCATGCCATTGAATAAAATTGGCAATAAAATTTCGCTTATACAATTGTCGCCTTAAATCTTTTGTAATTAGCGAAAGCTCCGGAGGGGCTGGTTTATCTAATTTTAGAAAAGTTTCAATTTGATTATCGTCTTTAGCTTCTTGTTTAAAATCAGTCTTTATACATGAAAGAAAAACACAAAAAGGAATAATAAGAAGGAATAGGTTATTTATAGTTTTCACAGAAAAAATTCGAAGACACATAAGTTTTGGTTTTATGAATACCATAGGTATTTGGCAAAAATACAAAATAGGACATATAAGACCTAATATTTATTACTATTTTATTTGACTCTTGTTTAGTGAAAAAAGTAAACGAGAATATTTATTTAAAAGCATTTGGAGCCAATCTTAAAAAGAAAAGAAAGAAACTTGGATACTCTCAGGAAAAATTAGCTTATGAATCGGAAATTGAACTAAGGCAAATAGGCAGAATAGAAAGAGGTGAAATAAATACCGGGATATTATCGGTTAAAATAATTGCCGAAACTTTAAAAATAGATAAAAGAGAACTTTTTGATTTTTAAAAATAGAAGCTACTGGTTTTTTTGTATAAATTTTTTTAAAGAATGAATATATAATTTAAAACTTCACTACCGGGCAGCCTAATTCCCTGTTCTTTTTCTTTTGTCCAAATTTATAAATGATACCTGCCGAAGAGCTATGGTAATGGTCGTAGTATTTAGGGCCAGCCGCCTGGCTGAACCCATCTAAATAATCTGTAAAAATAAACCGGTACGATGTTTCAATATTTACAGAAAACCTTTGAGATAAAGGATACTCGGCGCCAACACCAACCGGTACAGCTAAAACAGCCCTGGGTGTACCATGCATATTATCAACTACAAGTCCAGTCACCACATCGGAACCATCATTAAAAATTACAGGGTCCATACGGCTGTAATCTTTTTTAATACCTAGCAGCGATACCCCGGCTCCCGAAAAAATATAAGGCATTATGCCCCGGTCTTCATAATTTCTTCCCCGGATATTCCAAACTAACTGCCCCGAAAATTCGGCTACCGGGCTGGAGAAATAAAAATTACGTTGTTTTCTGTATGCAGGAAAGTTATAGCGGCTTTCATCACCAACAAGACGGGCAACACTTACATGCACACGAGCCGCTAAAAAATAATTGATTGGTTTTTTTACAAAAACAGAAATGCCGGGCTGTATAGTTTTAAACGAACCAAAACGCTGTGGCGATAAGTCGCCCTGGTAAATATAAGCACCTCCATTAAGGCCAATGCTCATGTCTTTATAAAATTGCGCATGGCATTGTATTGCAGTAAAAACTGTTGAAACAACTACAAGAAAAGTGGTATTAATTATCGCTTTCAATAAAACATTTTTTAAACATGATAAATGAAAGCAGCAGTATTGGTATTTAAAGACAGCATCTCAAAAGCTATGCCGCATTCAAGTGTAGTTGTATTTACATGCAGGATTTTTATTTTGATAACGGGCAATGCTACAAGGCATTGCCTTTAGAAGTGTTAATTGAATCTTAATAAAAATCAAAAGAGCTTCAACTTGTAAATCAAATTCATTTTGTTAAAATCCTTCCTTAAATTTAACAGATGGTTGATGCATTTTTAAAAGGGCTGGCTATAAGTTTACTGCTCATATTTTCGGTGGGCCCGGTTATTTTTACCATCATCAAACAAAGCATTAATCATGGCCGTCGTGGTGGTTTTAGTTTTATTATAGGCGTGTGGATAAGCGATATTATCTGGATCATACTCAGTAATGGATTTAGCGAAGCAATAAAAACACTGCTCAATTTTAAAATTCCAATTGGAATTGCAGGTTGTATTTTTTTAATTGGTATGGGCATTTACTTTGCCTTTATGAAAAAAGTGGAGCCACGTTATAAAAGGGAGTATGTGGAGCTGGCAGGCGATGAAGTTACACCGGGGGGCAAAAATAGAACAAACTATTTTGCCATCACCAGTTCGGGCTTTATCATTAACACACTTAATCCGGCTGTTATTTCTTTTTGGGTAATCATGGCAGCTTCGCTTGCATCGGTATATTCTTTAAAAGATCGTATTATAATTTTTGCTACCTGTATGGTTGTAAATATGCTGGCCGATATAGGCAAGGTAATGGGAGCTGGTTATATTGGTAAAAAACTAAGCGACCGGGTGATCCTTATTATCAACCGTATATCGGGTGTATTGTATTTGGTATTCGGTTTTGCAATATTAATCGGTATCATTTATTCATTGATAAAAGACCATTGAACAGCATTGCACAAAATATAATCTTTAAATGCTAAATACCTTATGAAAGTATTGTTAACGGTTTTGTGTTTTTTTGCAACTTCCATACAAGCCCAACAGGCAGATTTTATTTTACTTAAGAAACATAACAAAACAGTTGCTACATTTTACAGCGGTATGCACATTTCCTTTACTACAACAAACGGCGCTTATTTAAATGATGCTTTTATTAATGGTATAAAAGCCGATACATTGTATGTACAGCAATTTATTGTTCAATATTTACCAACCAATATTGGCACTTATATTATTGATACAGTAGGCAGTTATCGTTACAAATATCACTATAACCAAATAGCGGTAGTTGGAGAAAAACAACGAAGCAATTTTAATGTAAAAGGTAGCGGCGCTGCATTGCTGGGCGGTGGCGCATTGTTAGCATTAGGGAGTGCTGTTGTTTACCTGGCCGACCGTGAAAAATTTAGTGCACCTTTATTACTAGCTTCTGTTGGATTGGGTACCCTTGGTTATTTTATGGCAAAAGGAAAAAAACATAACGGGTTGGTAATAGGAAAAAAATACAAGCTGCAGTATATGAATATGAGTAATAAAAAGTAATAAAAAATATATTCTACTTTCAAAAACGGATAACAATTTTTTTTATAAATGAATTCAACGGTGGCAATGAAAAAAACCTGGACAATTATAAAGAAAATTTTTTTCTGGATTTTTTTAGCTCATATTATTTGGTTCTTGATATTTATTGTACAAAAATTTTCGGTTGCAGGTTTTACAGTAAATAATCTTAAAATAAAAATGCTGGTTTTTTTGGCTTTGGTTGCTGTTGTTGGGCTTGTTTATTATTTTCTGCTGCGTAAAATTGTTATTGTAAAAAAAATAGCAACTTTCTTAATAGAGTTTTTTTTCATAGCATATATCTCTTCCACATTATATTTATTGCTGGGCATATTTTTTAATCCTCCCATAACTTTAACACAGCTAAGTAATTTGTTACAGGGCAACGGGTTTAACAGGGATTATATTTCGTATGAAGCAATGGGGCGTAATATTAAATTGGCGGTAATTGCAAGCGAAGACCAACTGTTTCCGGATCATGATGGATTTGATTTGAAAGCAATTAAAGTGGCGATGAAGTATAATCAAAGACATCCAACCAAACAAAGAGGCGGCAGCACCATTAGCCAGCAAACGGCAAAGAATGTTTTTTTGTTTCAGGGCGGCGGTTTTTTTCGTAAGGGAATTGAGGTGTTCTATACATTTACTATTGAACATTTATGGACAAAGCGTACCATTTTGGAACGTTATTTAAATATTGCAGAAACAGGCCGGGGAATATTTGGTGTGCAGGCTGCTGCAAAAAAATATTTTAATAAAGATGCTAAAGCACTTTCGATGAATGAAGCTGCACAAATTGCAGCCTGCCTGCCCAATCCAAAAAAATTTTTAGTGAAGCCGTTAAGCCCTTATATGGCAGGGCGTGCCAATTCCATTGTGCGGCAAATGAATAACCTTGCCCAAGACCCGGATATTGCAGAGTTATTGAAATAAATGAAAAAGAGTAAAGGCTTTTTTATTTAAGAAAAAAATATTGACGGGCAGCAAGCAATATTGACAACACAATTTCAGTTTTTGCACAAACACTACGAGACCCAAAGCCTGCAGAAAAAGCAACTTTAGATAAAGTGGTACATGCTGTAATGCCGGTGCTGCAACCCTTTGCCGATGATGATTGGATATTAACGGATGGCGGCGCTGATGACCCTGAAAATTATGCAGTAGCAATAAAACCGGATGTGGTCATGGGTGCAGCTCCTTTTTCTGACATGACCTATACTTTGCGGCAGGAATCTTCTCTATGGATAAAAGAAATAAAACCACTTGTTGATAAACTTGCAGACCCTGCCAATACGCCACACAATGAGGCTGAGAGTGCAGCTTACGATAAATTGACTGAGGAAGTTGAAGCTAAATCGGAAGTCATTATTGAAGTGCATGTAAATGAATCTGCACTGTATGTAAAACCCTTGAAAGGAAGTAAGGAAGATTTAAAAATACCGGGTTGTTATTTTTCGTATAAACCTACAAAAGATCCGATTACCAATATCGATTTGAACAACGAATATGTATTAGTATTCGGTAATTGGAAAACCTATAAGGCAATGAATGCCGACGACTTGCCGCTTTTTAAATTTTCATTTACCCATCCCAATGGCAGCCCTTATATTGAGAATATTGTTATTATTTTAAAAGGTAATACAAATAGAATAAAAGAGATGTTGCCTAAAATAGATTGGAACAAAATAAATAAAGGGTTGACACTTTAAGAAGGTGCTGGAATTAATGGAAGATGGAATGAAAAGAAATGTTTAAATCAATTTATTAACAGCATTAATAGCAAGAGATAGCCTGTCTTCATAATCCCCGCTAATTTCAACCCATTGCACTTGCTGGTTAATAAGTATGTCTTTATAATATTTATATAATTTTTTGCGACTTTCCAGATCCGGATATTCCCTCAGTTCATCTTTAACCCAGGGCAAATCAATATTGCAAAGCAGGTACAGATCATATTTTCTTTCGGCAATGCGGTTCAATATCCAGTGATGGCAATTATTAAATACAAATTCACACCAAACTTTCATTACATACATATCCGTATCAATAAATAATTTTGAATTCTGATTTTTAAGGATTGAATTTTTTATTGCTTTCTCTTCCAGTTCAATTTGCCCTTTTGCTACATCCAATAAATTTTCAAAAGAATAGTTAGTTCCGTTTTTTAAAAGATATTCCCTGGCGTACTCTTCAACCCATAAGGTTTTGTAATGCCTGGCTAACAACGAACACATGGTGCTTTTGCCCGTTGATTCTGGACCTATTATGACGATTTTTTTTATCAACGATTTTTTTTAAGTCTGTTTAAATCAACAATAAAACTTATAACAAAATAAGCCAGTATGATAAACCGGAATATTTTTCTAAAATTATCTGGCGTTGGATAAAAAATAAGAGTAAGCGTTAATAGAATAATTAATATCCCTTTAATAATCAGCCAGGTTTTAATATTTCTCATTCCATATTGCTTTTAATTTTACTACTTTTTTATAAACCGGGCAACTGCCGTCATGTGCGCCTGGCAGGTAACCGGTACTTACCATAAATTCATTTACAATTTCGCCTCCTGTAAATTTAAATGTGTTTTTAAAAAGTTTTGTCCATTCTTCTTTTGTTTTAGGATGATGATGAGCGAGCCAGTTTTTAAAAGAGCCATATTCTTTTTGAAGTACCAGTATGGTTTTGGCATTTTCGATAGCGGCATTTATTTTAAGCCTGTTGCGAATGATGCCAACATCGTTCATCAACCTTTCAAAATCTTTTTCTTTATAGGCAGCTACTTTTTTTATATTAAAGTTGTGGTAGGCTTTTCTAAATCCTTCTTGTTTTTTTAAAATGGTGGTCCAGCTAAGTCCGGCCTGGTTTATTTCTAAAATCAGGCGACAAAATAATTCATTATCATCATCAATAGGAAAACCATACTGGGTATCGTGATATATTTTATGAAGCGATTTTTCATCGGCCTTCATATTGTGTATTGCTTTGCAGTAGCTCATTTTGCAGTTGTGCTTTTTTTCGCCATTCAATTAGTCCATAAACAGCCATTATCAAAAGTATTAAATAATAAACACTGGTAAATACATAATGTTTTACAAAGTATAAAGGGATGGAAGCAATATTGGTTGCAATCCACCAGTACCAACTTTCCACTTTCTTTTTTGTCATCAGCCACATACCGGTAAATGCAGTTGCAGATGCAAAAGCATCGGCCCAGGGAATAACACCATCAAAAAATGCAGTTTTGAAATAAGTAAGTGCTGAAAAAATACTGATATAAAAAAACAGGAAAAATGCAAGTTGTTGCAACCACCCTTTTTTATCAGAGTAACTGATGTGCAGTATTATTTCTTTTCGTTTGTCTTTCCTGGTCCACATATACCAGCCGGAAATACTCATAATTGTATAATAAAAATTCACCGTTGCTTCGCCCAGTAAATGGCCTTTAAAACTTAGGTATATATAAATAGTTGTATTTATCAAACCAACAGGATAAACCAATATATTTTCTGCACGGCTGTACCAAACGCTGGCAATACCTGCAAATACAGCAATATACTCGTACCAGGTTGTATGTTGCATATCTGTAATAAACTGCTGAAAAATTTCCGTTACACTCAATGAATTGTTTTTGAATTTTTATAAAATCTAAAAGGGCGAAGATACCGTATTCCTTTTTGCGTTTGAAATCGGGTGCCAACCTGTTTCCATTGCCCTTTATTATCGGGTTTCCAAACAATAAAATGTAAGTGCGGAAAAAATGAATAACCGGTTTTGCCACTAAGGCCAATTACCTGCCCCTGTTTTACGGTATCGCCAGGATTAACAAATACAGCATTATGTTGCAAGTGCCAATAACCGGCACGGGAGCTATCTTCATGTAAAATGATGATATAATTTCCAAAAGAACGGTATTTAGCTTTGCTGCCACCTTTATCTCCATCTTCTTTCATGCGTACAACTTTGCCGGCTCTTGCTGCACAAATTTTTGTTCCTATCTTCATTTTAAAATCTAATGCTGCCCTGTTTTTATGGGTGTATTTGCTAAAATAACCTTGCACAAGTAAATGTGTTTTATTGATTTCGTAAGGAAGCTGGTAAATAAAACTTGAATCGTCCTTAATGATTCCTTTTTGAAGTAGTTTGATTTCTTTGGATTGCTGATTCTTACTTACAGAACAGGCAATTAAAAAAAACGGCAGAAAAAAAACGATGATATATTTAATTGAATTTGGTTTCATTTAATATTCACTCAATATAAGAAAAATAAAAAAAGCACCTTTTTAAGATGCTTTGTATTTCTGTTTAAATTTTTTTTGATATTTTATTTATATCACTCCGACTCCGCAACAACTTCCTTTACTTCGGGTATCATCCTTTTCATCATCCCTTCAATACCGGCTTTTAAAGTTATCATGCTTGATGGGCATCCGCTACAACTGCCCTGCATCATCAAATTAACAGTGCCTGCTTCATAGCTTTTAAATTGTATAGCGCCACCGTCCATTTCAACGGCGGGTTTTACATAATTTTCCAGCAGTTCTTTTATTCGTTTAACTACATCATCATCATCGGCACTTATTACATTGCTGCTTTCGGTTTTCATAGTGGCAACTTCTTCATCGTTCACTACCACCTTTCCGTCTTCCAGGTATTCTTTTAAAAATTGTTTAATTGAGGGAATTACATCCTGCCAATCTTCGGTTTCGTTTGTTTTTGTAAGGGTAATAAAATTACTGGCAATAAAAACAGCTTTTATAAAAGGAAATGTAAATAGTTCCTGTGCTAATGGCGATGGTTTAGCGCTTGCTTCATCTGCAAAGTCTATACTTTTACCCGGATATAATAATTTGTTGGCCACAAATTTCATTGTTTCGGGATTGGGCGTCATTTCGGTATAAATACTTATAACCGGGTTTCCTGTTTTAATCATAATACTGTATTTAAAAATTCTACTGCAAAATTAACAAGATTTGGGTGGTTTTAGTTTGAAATGGCTGTTAAAAGGGATATTTTTCGGATTTCGCAAAATAACTACTATTCCACTATTCTTAGTTTGGCATAATTAAGCATTATTTTTTTTTCTCCATTCAACTCAAAGTTTACCGTAGCTATTGGATTGTGTGCAGCTCCTTCCATTTTCATCACCTGGCCAAAGCCAAATTTCATGTGTTCTATTTTTGCACCCACCTGTAAATTCCTGGTATCGCTAGGCTCAAAATTTTCGGAGGGAGTGTGTTCAATAGTTTTGGTTGTTGCTGGTTTTGTATAAAATGGTTCAGCAGGTTTTTTTGGCGGCGGAGCACCATATTGTTTTTCGGCATGCTGGGCTGTACTCCAAATGCTGCCGCCAAAATTGCGTTGCATACGATCACGGGCGCCGCCCTGGTTCCATCCATTGCCACTTGTAGCACCTCCTGCATAGCTTTTATCTATATACATTTCGGATATCTCCTCTAAAAAACGGCTGGGCTCGTTTTGTTGTAACTGGCCAAACCTATATCGGGCATTTGCATAACTCATCCATAATCGTTGTTTAGCTCTTGTTATAGCTACATAAAATAAACGGCGCTCTTCCTCAAGTTCTTCCCTGGTATTTATTGCCATGGCGTTTGGAAAAAGTGTTTCTTCGAGCCCACCTACAAATACCACCGGAAATTCCAGCCCTTTAGCTGCATGTATCGTCATTAGTTTTACAACATCATCATTACCTTTTTCATCATCGGCATCGGTTAATAAAACTATTTGTTGTAAATAAGCTCCCAGGCTTTTATCTCCCACTTCTCCGTCTTCTTCATTTAATGGCGTTTCGGTAAACTCTTTAATGGAGTTTAGTAACTCCTGTACGTTTTCGTAACGGGCCAGGCCTTCGGTAGTTTTATCATTAAAAAGTTCTTTAACAATATTTGTACTCTTGCCAATAATCATAGCCAGGTCGTAGGCGTTCTTTTTTTCCAGTTCGCTACAAAACATTTTAATCATTGTAACAAACTCGTATATGCTTTCCAGTGCATTGCCTTTAAAGCCATACTTTGCTGCATTGCTGATGATATCCCACACAGGGAGATTATTTTCATTGGCATATAAAACAGTTTTTTCAATTGTGGTTTTTCCTATGCCTCTTGCCGGAAAGTTGATGATACGCTTTAATGCTTCTTCATCTTTTAAATTAACAACCAACCTTAAATAAGCAATAAAATCTTTTACTTCCTTGCGCTGATAAAAACTCATACCCCCATAAATGCGGTAGGCAATGCCCATGCGGCGCAGGGCTTCTTCAAAACTGCGGCTTTGTGCATTGGTGCGATATAAGATGGCAAAATCTTTATTAAAATAATGATTGCGAAGTTTTTGTTCCTGTATGGTGTCGGCAGTCATTTTACCTTCGTCATTATCGGTCATGGTACGCACCAGTTTAATTTTTTCTCCTTCATCATTAACCGTAAATAATTTTTTTTCTATCTGTCCTTTGTTGTTTGAAATTATTTCGTTGGCTACATGTAAAATATTTTGTGTGCTGCGGTAATTCTGTTCAAGTTTTACCACTTTTACTTCGTCGTAGTCTTTTTGAAACTGTAAAATATTTTCGATAGTAGCGCCTCTAAAACTGTAAATACTCTGTGCATCATCTCCCACCACACAAACATTTTCGTGCATGGCGCCCAGCAGTTTTATTATTTCATATTGGGCTGTGTTGGTATCCTGGTACTCATCAATCATTATATATTTAAACTTACGCTGGTATTTGCTTAACGACTCTGGAAAGTTTTTAAGAAGAATATACATTTTAAGAAGCAGGTCGTCAAAATCCATGGCGCCATTTTTAAAGCAGCGCTTAACATAGGCATCATATATTTTTCCAATAGCAGGCCGGTTGGCACGGGTGTCTTCCTGTACTATAACACTGTCATTAATATATTCAGCCGGGCCAATCAATGAATTTTTTGCAGAAGAGATGCGGTTATAAACCACGTTGGGCTTGTAATGTTTATCATCTAAAGCCAGTTCTTTAATAACTGTTTTTATTACACTTTTGGCATCGTCTGTATCATAAATGGTAAAGTTTGATGGATATCCCAGTTTGCCAGCTTCGGCCCTCAAAATTCTTGCAAATACACTATGAAAAGTGCCGATGTATAAATTTCGGGCTTCGGTATTTCCTAAAATCCGTTCTACCCTTTCTTTCATTTCGGCAGCGGCTTTGTTGGTAAATGTTAGAGCCAGTATATTAAAGCTGTCAATTTTATGAGCAGCCATTAAATGAGTGATACGTGTGGTAAGAACTTTTGTTTTGCCGCTGCCAGCGCCGGCAATAATCATGATAGGACCATTAAGATGTATTACCGCTTCCCGCTGTGGTTCATTTAGATCGTTTAAATAATTAGTCATAAAGCGAAGTTACGAATTGGTGATTGCAGGAAGTTGTGTGTGGGGAAATAAATATGATTACAATTTTAATTTTAAGTTGCTTTTCATTTAATTGTGTATTGGGTTAATAATTGAACCGTTGGTATAAATTCTATTTTCTTTAAGCTTTGGCAATTTATCTTTAACCATATAAAGTAAGCCATTGCAACACATTGAGTTTTTTAATATTGATCATTTTGAAAATAATTATCACCGGGTAAAACCTGTTATGGAGTTAGATAATTTCATTGATTTTTTTTGGGAAACCAAATTTGATGAACTGCTGCAACAATATCCCGATGGTTTTTCTGATGCACTTTTTCCAAATATTGGATATACATATCTTATTAACTTGGGCACTCCTTTTGTTATGCAGGTTGGCGATAAGAAGTTTGACATGAAAACAAATGGATTTTTACCTCGTAACCAATCCATAGAATGTTATCACCGGAAGGGAAATAAATTGTTTGGGATAAAATTTAAAATATCGCCTATCATTTTTAAAACCAAAGTAAACTTTTCGGAATACCTTGGATATATTTATCCCTTAAGTTACCTTATGGAACAGCCTGTGATTGATAAAGTACAAAAGGCCGCTTCTTTTGATGAAAGAATAAATGTTTTGAACCAATATTTTAAATCAATTGTAGAAAATTACAAGGGTTCGTGGCAGGCAATCAGAATTGTTTCTGAAATTTTACAGCATTGCAACAATAACAACGATTTTATTACAACTGTTGAACAGTTTGCAACCCAACATAAAATTTCTGAACGAACTTTACACCGTTATTTCCAAACCACTACCAGCCTTAGTAGTAAAAAAGCACTTCAAATTTTACGAATTCGAAAAGCCGTTCAGCAACTTGCTAACTTAACCAGCAATTTTAATTTTTCTGATTTTGGATATTACGACTACAGTCATTTTTGTAAACACCTGAAACAGTTTTTAAAAAAAGAAACCATTGCTAATATGCAACCACATCTTTTAATGTTGAAAAAGATAAACAATAAAAAGGCTTAACCACCAGCCCGTTGCCTTTCTTCTTCCGATGCTGTTGTTCTTCTTCTGGCAGCCTGTACCTTATTGTTTCCAAAACGATAAGTAAAACTTAAATTGGCAACCCTTGTTTCTCTATAAGCGTGCCATTTTTCAATATAATTATTATAAGTGATTACAGCTTTTGGCAGGTTGGTCCAAAAAATATCGGTAATATTAAAACGTATGGTTCCTTTATTATTTAAAATTATTTTTTGAACACCTGCGGCAATACCCCATTGCGGATTAAGAACCAAAAACCCATACTGACCACCCGTATTAAGGCTTGCATTCAATTCTGCAGTCCATCCTTTTTTAAAAGTAAAAGTATTGTTGGTTCTTATATCTGCAGCAGGTTTTCCATTGTTTAAAGTGGTGCCGCTAAAATTGCCATTATATTTTTGATAAAAAAAGTTGCCGTTATTGATCATATTCCACCAACTTGTGATTTTAACAGGTGCAGATATAGAGATACCAACATAATCTGAAGACTTTAGGTTTATGGGTATCTGCACAGTTACATTATCTTCTGATGGGATGTTTGGAAAAACTTCTTTAAACCTTGCCAGTGTAATATTCTGATCGTCTCTGGTATGAGCATAACTGATGCCAAAATTTAAATTTTTATATGAATAACTTAATTCATAACTCCAGGTAAGTTGTGGCAGTAACCCCGGTTTGCCGGTTGCATAAGTGGTTACGTCTATTAAAAATAAAAAAGGATTTAGTTGTGAGTAACCCGGCCTGTCTATTCTACGACTAACAGATAATCCAATTGTCTGATCTTCTTTTAATTTATAATTGAAAAATGCACTGGGGAACAATTGAAAATAACTGGAATCGAATTTTACATTACCAATCATTTGTTTGGTGCTAAGGTTTGTAAGTTCGCCACGCAATCCAACTTGTAAATCAAACTTTTTAAACGACTTATTATAATTTACATAACCGGCATTATTGTATTCTTTATATAAAAAATGATTGGTTTTGTTTGGGTCGTTTTGTGCGGTACCGGTACTAACGTCATAAAATTTTGCATCATTGTCGGACGAAACAAAACTAGATTTTATTCCGGCTTCCCATTTGCTGTCTTTTCCTAAAGGATTTGTATAATCTATTTTGGCAGCACTAAATGTAAGCTTACCATTTTGGTCTCCATTTAGTATGTAGCCGGGCTGTAGTGTTGTTCCATCTAGTTTATAATAATTAGTTGCATTTAGGGTTAAGGATGATGAACTGTAGTTTCCATAATCAACATCGGCTGTTAACTCTTTACCTGTACTATCGAAAGTGTGTTTAAAGTTTATATTGGCAACCATATTAGTGCCATAATCATTATTGGAAGCAAAAGATTTAAAAGTACTTGCCGCCTGTTTTTGAAGGTCGAGTACAATAGAGCTGTTATTATTGCTTCGGGTATAATGATTAAAGTTTCCGTTTACAACAAAACCAATGATTGTTTTTTTAGAAGGAGAAAAATCCATTCCAAGCCTTGTGCTATTGCTGCTTACAGGCGATTTAGAGTAATTGTCTTTTAAATCGCCACCATTATAAATTCCATTTTCATAAAAACTTCTGTCTAATATTAAATGGTTTAATCCAATACGATAAGCATAATTGTAATTGCCAAAGATGTTTATCTTTTTATTTCGATAGTTAAAAGATACAGCGGTATTTGTTTTAGGATAAACACCTTGCCCATAACCTGCAACAAATGTTCCGTTCAAACCCAGTCGTTTATCTTTTTTCAAACGTATATCTATAATTCCAGAGTTGCCCGCAGCATCATATTTTGCCGAAGGGTTGGTAATAATATCAATTCTATCAAGCGAAGAAGAAGGCAAAGCTTTTAAATAATTTGCAAGGTCGGCTCCGGTCATAGCTGTTGGTTTTCCATCTACCATAATAATAACACCAGATTTTCCCCTCAGTGTGATATTATCATTCTGGTCAACTGTTACACCTGGCGAACGTTCTAAAACCTCCATGGCAGTGCTACCGGCATTTACTATACTATTGTCAACATTTACTACAATGCGATCCGATAATTTTTGAATAAACGGTTTACGGCTGTTTACTGTTACGGCAGCTAAATCTGTTGAAGATGATTGTATAATTAAGGAAGGGATGTGTATTGAACTTTGAACGGCTGATAAATTATATATTGCAGAGTATTGAGGTTTATGATTTACAAGGGTTGCTTTTATAAAATAATTACCAAACTGAATATTTTCAAATACAGCCAATCCTGTTTTATCTGTTAAGCTAACTTTTACCAATGATGAATCATTAGCATTACATAATTCAACGGTTGTACTCTCAACCGGTAAAACTTTATCATTAGTAATCACTACACTTATTCTCCCATAACTGTTTTCCTGAGCTACCGCAGAATAGAAGCATACTATTAATATAAATGTAAAAATTGTTTTCATGGCTTATACTTTTAAGCAAAACTGCAGCTTAAACGAATTGGTTCGTATTGGAATTTTACAAAAAGTAATTACAGCAGCATGAATGGAAAAAATGAGGAAATGGCTTGTCTGATATTTACAAAATTTAATTTCTTTAAATAACCAACAGTTGCCCAATTATGATTCAAAAAAAAGTAGCCAACATATTAAATAAACACACTCTACATGCAAGCGTTATTAAACTTTAAATTAATAAGATGGTCAAAAAAGGGTGTTTTAACCCCAAAAACTACCACTTAGTGGTATTGTTTAGTTCATCAAACTATCTTCTATTTGTTGAAGTAATTATTAAAACGTAAGCCTTACTGAAAACCACGTAAATAATTAGGCCCGTTTTAAGCCGAACCTTTTTGAGAACAAAGGGATTTTCCTTTGTGGATTTTTCTCATGCTTGAACACATCCCCGTCCCGTTTCTTCGGGATGGGCTTTTTTTTGCAGACACAATAAGCTAAATAAATTATCAAATAAATACTAAATTAATTAGTGTTAATAAAATTAAACTATTATCTTTGGTTCCGAATTTACATTTACAACGCAAAATCAGATACATCAATTATAAATTCAAAACAATGAGCAAGACAGACAATTTGGAAAAATCGGAAAAATTTAAGGCGCTTAAATTAACGATGGATAAAATAGACAAGGATTTTGGAAAGGGATCGGTAATGATGATGAACGAAAGGGTTGAAGAAGAACAGGCGGTTATTTCAACGGGGTCAATTGGCTTGGATATGGCGCTTGGTATAGGTGGCTTACCAAAAGGAAGGGTAATTGAAATTTATGGTCCTGAGTCAAGCGGAAAAACTACCATTGCCATACACGTTATTGCCGAAGCACAAAAAAAGGGAGGCATGTGTGCTTTTATTGATGCAGAACATGCTTTTGATAGTGTATATGCAAAAAAATTGGGTGTTGATATTGATAACTTACTTATATCACAACCTGATTATGGCGAGCAGGCATTAGAAATTGCCGATCGGTTAATTCTTTCCGGAGCTTTAGATGTGGTTGTTATAGATTCTGTAGCAGCATTGGTACCCAAAAGCGAACTTGAAGGAGAAATGGGCGACAGCAAAATGGGCCTGCATGCCAGGTTGATGAGCCAGGCATTAAGAAAATTAACTGCCACCATTTCAAAAACTAACAGTTGCTGCATTTTTATTAATCAGCTTAGGGAAAAAATTGGTGTAATGTTTGGCAACCCCGAAACAACTACCGGCGGTAATGCTCTAAAATTTTATGCTTCTGTGAGGTTAGATATACGTCGCATGTCAACAATAAAAGATGGAGATACAGCTACTGGAAACCATGTAAAAGTAAAAGTGGTAAAAAATAAAGTGGCTCCACCTTTTCGCCAGGCCGAATTTGATATCGTTTATGGTGAAGGCATTTCTAAAGTGGGCGAAATAATAGATATGGGTGTGGAGTTGGGAATTGTTCAAAAAAGTGGTAGTTGGTTTAGTTATAATGGAGATAAGCTTGGACAAGGCAGGGAATCGGTTAAACAACTGATGATTGATAACCCCGAAATGGCTAACGAAATTGAAACTAAGATTAGGGAGAAAATAAAAGAAGCCCAGCAGGGCACTTAAAAATTACATATTGGGGGTTAGTAAGTATAAGGCTATTGTATAAAAAATGCAATAGCTTTTTTTTATTAGCTTACTTTTACAGTTTAAAAATTTAAGGTTGAATAAAAAAACTTTAGCTCACCTGGCCCTGGCATTTGCAAACCTTTTTTTCGCCATTAACCTTTCGGCTGTTAAACACCTTACTAATAACGAGCTGGTAAAACCATTTGGTTTAAATGTGGTAAGGGTAGCAGTAAGCTTAGCTTTGTTTTGGATTTTATTTTTATTTAAACCCGGAAACGTTAAGATTGAAAAAAAAGACTGGTTAAGACTAATACTTTGTGCAATAACAGGAATTGCAATTAACCAATTATTTTTTTTAAAAGGCCTTTCTCTTACTTATCCAATACACGCTGCACTGCTTTTATTAATCACTCCCATATTGATTGTGTTTATTGCGGCCTGGATTTTAAAAGAACGAATTGGTTTATTCAAAATATTAGGGCTGGCCTTAGGTATTGCCGGCGCTCTTGTATTAATATTAGCTAAAGAAGTTGCAGGTAATGCAGATAATATTTTTTTTGGCGATGTGCTTATAATTATAAATGCCGTTTCGTACACCATTTATTTTGTAATGGTAAAACCATTAATGATTAAGTACGATCCCGTAATAATTTTAAGATGGGTGTTTACCGCAGGTTTTTTACTAGTACTTCCTTTTGGCTGGACAGAATTTATAGAAATTCCTTGGGTTCAATATAACAGTATAGATATTATAAGTATGATATTGATTGTGTTTACAGGAACATTCCTGGCATATTTGTTTAATTTATATGGCATAAAATCATTAGGAGCATCTGTTGCAGGTTTTTATATTTATACACAACCTGTTTTTGCCGCATTAATTGCTATGCTCTTTTTGCACGAACAACTCACAACGAATAAGATTTTAGCAGCTCTTCTAATTTTTAGTGGAGTTTATCTGTCAAACAAACAAACAAAAAACGCTTGAAATATATTTAATAAATAAAGTACAACTGAACTCCCGTTTCTTTATCATATAAGTTTTGGGTAATCAAAAAATAAGCAGGTCTTTCCTGCTGTTAAAAAATCTTTCCAGTGTTCAATATCAACTTGCACTGCAAAAATGCCACAAGTTGGCATATTATCTACACTAACTTTTGTTTGCAGGCTATTTACAAAATATGTAATACCAGGGTTGTGAGAGAATATAGCAACAGTATGGAGGTTATCGGGTAATGAAACAATTACTTCGTAAAACACATTGGCAGCAGCATGATATAAGGCAGAAAAAAAAATTATTTTATCTGCCGCTGCTTTATAAGCTGTTGCAAAAGCTTCTGCAGTTTGTTTGGCACGCTTTGCCGGACTGGCAACAAATGCATCGATATTTTTTTGTTGTTTAATTAAACGTTCTGCCATCATAGGAGCATCTTTTTTCCCACGATCATTAAGCGGCCTTTCAAAATCATTACCATAAAAGCTTTGATCACTTTTGGCATGCCTTATGATAAAAAGTTTTTTCAACAGCATGTTTTTATAAAAGTATAAAATTATTTTACAAACAGATAATTGTATATTTAATAATTACAATAAAATTTTTAAATCAGGATATGTATAAATACAGTTTTCGTCTCCTATTATTTTTAGCGTCTGCCTTTTTGCTGAATTCGTGCACGTCTTCAAAAAAGATAATGCAAAACACTGCAGAAATAAGCAACATTAAACTTTTAAGTACTTATGAAATTCCTTTTAACCTGCAATTTAAAAATACAACAGTTGGCGGCTTATCGGGTATAGATTACGATGCAAAAAATAATGTTTATTATTTTATTTGTGATGACAGGAGTGAAAAAAATGCAGCACGCTTTTATACTGCCAGGATTTTTTTGAGCGAAAAACAAATTGATAGCCTGGTATTTACCGGTGTGCATTATTTGCTGCAAAGCAATGGAAACACATATCCAAATAATAAACAGAATAAATTTTTAGTGCCCGATCCCGAAGCAATGCGATTCAATGCAAAAACAAAGGAACTTGTTTGGAGTAGCGAAGGTGAAAGAATTGTAAAACCAACAGATACTATTTTAATTAATCCTGCAATCATAATGATGAAGCCTAATGGCAGTTATATTGATAGTTTTAAATTGCCGGAAAATATGCACATGCAAGCAATTGAAAAAGGCCCTAGAAGAAACAGTGTGTTTGAAGGCCTTGCATTTGCTGACAATTATAAAACCCTTTATGTAAGCGTAGAAGAGCCAATATATGAAGATGGCCCGCAGGCCGAGATAAAAGAAAATAACGCATACATACGCATTAATAAATTTAAAACAGCAAGCAAAAAAACAGTTGCACAGTTTGCATATAAGCTTGATCCGGTAGCTTATGCAGCAAATCCAGAGAACAGCTTTAAGATTAACGGCGTTTCGGATATAATGAGTTTAGGAAAGAATAAACTTTTAGTTATTGAAAGATCGTATTCAACAGGCCGGTTGCCATGTACTATTAAATTGTTTATTGCCGATTTAAACAAAGCGTCTGATATATCAAATCTTTCTTTAAAAGAAAACAAGAACTTTATTCCTGCTAAGAAAACGCTTCTGTTGAATATGGATAGCCTTGGTATTTATACAGATAATATTGAAGGCGTAACATTTGGGCCGGTATTGCCTAATGGTAAAAAAACACTGTTGTGTATTGCAGATAATAATTTTAATCCGGTTGAAAAAGCACAGGTGTTACTTTTTGAAATAACAGAATAAATGTTCTTATTGTTGTTTACTAAACTTATGTAGATTTGATAATAATTTATAAAGATGATAAAAAAAATTAGAAACTCCATTTTACTTGGGTTGTTTTTGTATTTACCCATTAGCAGTATGGCTTGGGGAGTATTAGGCCATCGTATTGTTGGACAAATAGCTGATTGCTATTTAACCAAAAACGCCAAAAAAGAAATTTATAAAATACTGGGCAACGAATCCGTTGCTATGACAAGTAACTGGCCCGATTTTATAAAATCAGATCCTTCTTATTCTTTTTTAAGTCCTTGGCACTATATAAATTTAAAAGCAGGACTTAATGAAACAGAATTAAATTCTTACCTGGCTACTGATACTGCTACCGATGCTTATACCAAATTAAATTGGTTAACCGAACAATTGAAAAACAAAAATCTTGAACAAGATAAAAAGGTTTTATACCTACGCTTGCTGATACATATAGTTGGCGATTTGCACCAACCCTTGCATACCGGCCGGCATGATGATTTAGGGGGAAATAAAATAAAAGTAACCTGGTTTAATGAACCCTATAACCTGCATCAAATTTGGGATGAACGATTAATAGATTTTCAACAGTTAAGTTATACCGAATATGCAACTGCTATAAACCATACAACAAAAGCACAAAGAAAAATTTGGCAGGCCGAACCAGTAAGTGTTTGGGTTTGGCAATCGTATCAACTGGCCGAAAAAATTTATTCCGATATAAAACCAAACGAAAAATTGAGTTACCAATATAACTTTAAATACATTGCTTTGGTAAATGAACAATTGCTTAAAGGAGGCGTTCATTTAGCCGGTTTGCTGAATGAGATTTTTAAATAAAGAATGAACGTTTTTCAATTTAGTTAATAACCTCTTACATTTTTCCCTTCCATGTAATTCATAAAAGCTTTATTGCACACACGGTTGCCACCGGGTGTTGGATAGTTGCCCGTAAAATACCAGTCGCCGGTGTTAGTGGGGCAGGCTTCATGGAGCGATTCTATAGTTTGGTAAATAACGGTTACAGGAATTTGTAAATTCTTTGGCGTAATAAGTTCTGCAATTTTATTTGATATCTGGTCTAAACTAAAAGGCTTATAAATTTCTCTTACAATATTTTGGGTATGTAATTGATTGTTACGTTGCAAGCTTTTACACTTATCGAGCATATCATCAAGCAATGACAATTGGTTCGTATCTTTTAATAATTCAATAGCAGCTCTAAATGCAATAAAGTCTCCCATCTTGCTCATGTCAATACCATAACAATCGGGGTAACGTATTTGTGGCGCCGATGAAACAACAATAATTTTTTTAGGTTGCAACCTGGCCAGCATACGAATGATACTTTCCTTTAAAGTGGTGCCACGTACAATACTATCATCAATTATAACAAGGGTATCAATATTTTTTCTAACAGTTCCGTACGTAATATCATAAACGTGTTGCACCATTTCATTACGACTGCTGTCTTCGGTAATAAACGTACGAAGCTTAACATCTTTTATGGCAATTTTTTCAATTCGAATTTTTCGGTTAACCATTTCGGCCAGCTTTTCTTCATCAAAATCTTTACCCCAGCTAAGTATCCTTTCAATTTTAATTTTGTTAAGATAGTCTTCTGCTCCTTTTATAAGGCCGTAAAAAGCAATTTCTGCTGTATTGGGAATAAAAGAGAAAATGGTGTTTTTTAAATCGTAATCAATTGCTTTTAAAACTGTATCACTTAGTTGATATCCCAGGGCGGTTCTTTCCCTGTATATTTTTTCGTCGCTTCCCCGGCTAAAATAAATTCGTTCAAAGCTGCAGGCCTTTCGTTCTTTGGGTTCAATAATTTGTTCAATATAATAACTACCATTAGCCTTTGCAATTAAAGCATAGCCAGGCATCAATTCCTTTACTTCGTTTTCGCCCAGGTTAAAAGCAGTGCGTATGGCAGCCCTTTCGCTGGCAGCAACAATAACATCGTCATTTATATAATAGTAAGATGGACGAATGCCGTGTGCATCTCTCATTACAAAGCCATCTCCATTGCCAATAATTCCACTAAAATTAAAGCCCCCGTCAAATAAAGGAATTGCTTTTTTTAGAACCTTTTCAATATCCATTTCTCCTGGAAAAGCCTCATCGGCCTTAACTAAAAAGTGATATACAACTTCCATCATGGCTGCCAGGTCGCTCTGTCGCTGAAACTCACCTGGATCAATATTTACCAATCCAAAAAGTTCTTCGGTATTTACCAGGTTAAAATTGCCGGCAAGTGCCAGGTTGCGTGCAGGTATGGTATGCCGCTTTATAAATGGATGACAAAACTCTGCATTGTTTTTACCCTGGGTGCCATATCGCAGGTGGCCAAGCAACACCTCGCCCAAAAAATTTAAATGACCTTTCATAAGACCGGGATGGTTCTTAATATCGGGCTGGTATTTTTCAATTTCATTAATTTCTTTACCAACCTGGGCAAAAAGATCGGATATGGGCTGATTGGCGCCACTTCGCAACCGGTGCATAAACGGATAACCTGGTTCGGTATTAAGTTTAACAGCCGCTATACCTGCGCCATCCTGCCCACGGTTATGTTGCTTTTCCATAAGCAGGTAAAGCTTATTAAGGCCATACATAACGGTGCCATATTTTTGCTGATAATAACTGAAAGACTTACGAAGCCGAATGAAAGCAAGGCCACATTCGTGTTTTATATCATCGCTCATGAGGTGAAATGAGCCGCAAAGTTACACTTTTGCAAAAGAGCAACAAACAAAAAACCCTACTGATTTTCGCCAGTAGAGTTTTTATATACTATGTTAATGGTTTACAAACCGCTAAAACAAATACCAATTTGAAAAAGCTTCATATCAGCAGCTACACCATCTTTAAAAATATTATTAAGCTGGTAGCTTCCAAATACCGAAAAATTTCCATAACCAACTCTGGCAGTTGCTGCAATACGGGTAGAATTAAAAAAACCTTTATTGGTTTCTTTTGCTGTATAGCTGTTTATTTGTGTGCCATTATTATCTAATAATGTTTTTCCTTTAGTGTGTACATTAAGCACAGTACCCACTTTAAAGCCAATAGCAGCTTTTACACTTTTATTTTCTCTTTCAGGATTTGCAGTATACCGCAATTCAACCGGCACCTCCAGGTAAACTGTGGTAAGTTTATATTTTTTAAAATGATTTGCATTTTGTACATCTGTAAATGGCAGCTTATTCAACTTTGATTTTATATCTATATCCATATTTTTAAAATAGATATTGCTGGTGCCCACCCCTAAACCAAAAGCAACACTCATTGCAGGCATGCTTTTAAAACGCTTATCTAGCATTACATACACATTAGCGCCCCTGGCAAACCCATTCATGTGGCTTTTAATACTGTCAGGCACACCAAGCCAATGATCGCTGGTAATTTGCAACATAAAATGATCGCCTGTGCGATTCATAATACCGGCTTTTTTATTTTTATCCTGGGCATGTAACGCAGTTACAGAAAGCATTGTAATGGTAATAAATAATATTTTCTTCATAATTAATTTTGAGACTGCAAATTAACGGCAAATAATTTAATGAAGCGTTAAATAAAGCAATGTGAGGGATTTGTTATGTATGAAACAAGCTTTTGGTTGAATATCCATAAATTGAAAAATAAAAGGCTGCTTTTTTGCAGCCTCTTGTTTTATTACTTGTGGGCCCACCTGGGCTCGAACCAGGGACCACCTGATTATGAGTCAGGTGCTCTAACCAACTGAGCTATAGGCCCTGTTATTTTTACATAACGGACGGCAAAAGTAAGTAAAAACGGGTATTCTTTTACTAATTTTTTATTTAAAAAATTATTGTGTAATCATAATAAAAAAATTACCAGCAGTTTAATTTAAATGTATAATTGCTAAAGTTTTTTAGGTTATTGGTAGTAAGGTATAAAATCTGATAGTTTTAATTTTGATATTTAAGAACAAAGCGTATGATACTTTTACTTATTATTTAGAATAACGATAGGCTAAAAACAAAAAAAATAATCATGCCAAAAGGGTTAGTCTTATTTATAAGTATGTTGCAGGGTTTTACCCAATGTAACCAACCCCCAAGCGCCATCAATAAAGCAATACAAAGTAATACAGTTTACTGCGAAGCAAAATTACCCACCCGTTTTTCAACTCAAATCAACAACTCGGCAATTAAACAAGGCGAAAATTCTATAAAGGGTATGATAAAAATTCCTTCAGGAGAATTTATGATGGGAGCATCTGATGATGAAGGCCGGCCGGATGAGTATCCGCAACATGTAGTAAAAGTAAATGCATTTTTGATGGATGCCACAGAAGTAACCAATGCACAATTTAATAAGTTTGTAAACGCTACCGGGTACATTACTACTGCCGAAAAAAAACCTGATTGGGAAGAAATGAAAAAACAATTACCTCCCGGCACGCCAAAGCCTGATGATAGTTTGTTTTTTGCATCTTCGTTGGTGTTTCAACCTCCAGGCTACACAATCTCTTTAAACAATGCATCGCAATGGTGGGTATGGAAAAAAGGCGCCAATTGGCAGCACCCCAATGGGCCGGGTAGTAATTTATCAGGTAAAGAAAATTTTCCTGTTGTTCAAATTTCATGGGATGATGCTATGGCATATTGCCAATGGGCTGGTAAACGATTACCTACAGAGGCAGAATGGGAATGGGCTGCCAGAGGAGGATTGCGTAATGATAAATATCCCTGGGGAAATGAAGCGGTAGAATTTGGCAAACCAAAAGCCAATACCTGGCAGGGAACGTTTCCTAACAATAATACACAATGGGATAAATATTATGGCGCAGCACCGGTAAAATCATTTTTACCAAACGGATTTGGGTTATATGATATGGCGGGTAATGTTTGGGAATGGTGCAGCGATTGGTACAGACCCGATTATTATGAAACTTTAAAAAATAAAATATGTAGCAATCCTTCAGGTCCCATAAACAGTTACGACCCTATGGAACCAACCGTGCCTAAAAAAGTGGTAAGGGGTGGATCTTTTTTATGTAATGATTCCTATTGTAAAGGTTACAGGGTTACATCACGTATGAAAACATCGCCTGATACAGGGTTAGAACATACCGGATTCAGGTGCGTAAAGAATATTGAATAATAATGAAACCTTTTATAAGCTTAGATTTTTAAGTAAAAGCATGTAAAGAAATTTATGAATAAAACTAAAAATATAATTTTTGACCTGGGAGGAGTATTATTGAATATAGACTTTAATAAAAGTATTACTGCCTTTAAAATGCTGGGAATAGAAAATTTTGAAGAGATGTTTTCGCAATTTAAAGCAGATGACCTTTTTGAAAAACTTGAAACAGGCAATATTGCAGAATCAGATTTTTTTGAAGCTATAAAAAATAGAACACAAAGCAATATTAGCAATACTGCAATAGAAAATGCATGGAATGCACTAATACTTGATTTTAGAACAGAAAGCCTTGCTTATTTAGAAATGCTTGCTGCAAATTATAAACTATACCTGTTAAGTAATACCAACAGCATACATGTGAAATGTTTTAATAAAATATTTACAAAACAAACCGGCAAACACTTATTCAATAATTATTTCATTAAAACATGGTATTCAAATGAAGTGGGGTTAAGAAAACCCAATGCCGATATTTTTGAATTTGTTTTACAGCAGGAAAACCTTAAAGCTTTTGAAACGCTTTTTATTGATGATACGCTGATAAATATTGAAACTGCCAAAAGACTTGGCTTTAAAACACATCACTTACTACCTTCCGAAACCATAGAAAATATAAAAATATAAGCTTTATAACATTTCGTTATTTCACTTCTTCAAAGTCAATATAATCTTCTTTATTTACTTTGCTTACAGGCTCTTTATTGCCAGGCTGCTCTTGTTTCTCATATTCTTTCATCTGGTTTTGCATTTTCTCAACTTTTTTGCTAACCTCTTTGCTTGTTTTATAAACTGGTATCACAAAATCAAATATAAGTTTGTAAAAAATGTATAACACCAGCAATTCAAATATTACTCTAATTATACCCATCCTGCAAATTTAAATATCTAACAAATGAAAAGCTGTTAAAATTCAATATTGACCAAAATAAAAATTTAATACTATTCATTTTGGCAATTAAAGCCCCCTTGCGTATATTTGCAGCGGACAAAGAATCAATTGAAGGGAACGGAGGCGTTCCCTTCTTCTTTTATCATGACTCAAGACACACAAATACAGGCTGTTGAAAAATTGGTTAGGCCATTACTGAACGAAGATATTTTTCTGGTTTCCATTAAAATAAAACCAACCAATAATTTTAAGATATTTATAGATGCAGATAACGGCCTGGGTATTGAAAAGTGCATTAAAATTAACCGTACATTGTATAAGTTGATAGAAGAAGCTGGAATGTATCCCGAAGGCGATTTTTCGCTGGAGATAAGCAGCCCGGGGTTAGATGAGCCATTGAAATTATTGAGACAATACAAAAAAAATATAGGCAGAGACGTAGAAATAACCACTTTAGATGAAAAGAAAAAAGCTGGCAGGTTAATAGCGGTAACAGAAGAAAAAATTACCCTGGAAAGCTCCGAAGGAAAAGGGAAAAAAGCTATTGTAAAAACAGAAGAAATGTCATTTACAGAAATTAAACAAACAAAAGTTCAGATTAAATTTTAATTATTAATAAAACCCCTACCCCGGCGGGGAAATAAAAGTGAGGCCGGAGCGGATTATGGCAAGTATTAATTTAATAGACTCCTTTCAGGAATTTAAAGACGCAGAAAACATCGATCGTCCTACATTGATGAAAGTGATGGAAGATGTTTTTAAAACACTCATCCGTAAAAAATACGGTAGTGATGAATGTTTTGATGTGATTGTAAACGACCAGAAAGGCGATTTGGAAATTTTTCGCCGCCGCACTATCGTTGATGACGATGACCTTTATAATACGTTAACTGAAATTGAATATAAAGATGCCATTAAGATAGAGCCCGATTACCAGGTAGGAGAAGAGTTGTATGAAGAGGTAGATATTCAAAAAGAGTTTGGCCGCCGTGCAATTTTAGCCGGTAAGCAAACACTTGCAGCACGTATTAACGACCTCAAGAAAAACATTCTGATAAAAAAATACGAAGACCGCATTGGAGAAATTGTAAGTGGAGAAGTGTACCAGGTATGGAAAAAAGAAGTGCTGCTGCTGGATGAAGAGGGCAATGAAATGCTGTTACCTAAAAGCGAACAGATACCTTCAGACTATTTTAAAAAAGGCGAAAGTGTTAGAGGGGTTGTAAAGAAAGTAGAATTAAAAAACAGCCAGGCTGTAATCATCATTTCACGTACCAGCCCTGCATTTTTAGAAAAATTACTTGAAATTGAAGTGCCCGAAATTTTTGACGGTTTGATAGTTGTTAAGAAAATAGTAAGAGACCCCGGAGAAAGAGCAAAAGTGGCGGTAGAAAGTTATGATGACAGGATTGACCCGGTGGGAGCCTGTGTGGGTATGAAAGGAAGCCGTATACACGGTATTGTAAGGGAATTAAAAAATGAAAATATTGATGTAATTAACTGGACAAACAACATTCAGTTGCTAATACAGCGTTCATTAACACCTGCAAAAATTACAAGCATAGAACTGGATAATGAAAAAATGCATGCAAATGTTTACCTAAAACCCGACCAGGTTTCTTTGGCCATTGGCCGAAGAGGCGTAAACATTAAACTGGCTTGCGAATTAACCGGTTATGAAATTGATGTTTTCCGTGATAATGAAGGCGAAGAAGAAGAGTTTGATATAGACTTGGATGAATTTACCGACGAAATTGAACCATGGATTATAGATGAGTTGAAAAGAGTTGGGTGCGATACCGGCCGCTCTGTATTGGAATTAACAGCCGAAGAACTTGAACGCAGAACTGACCTGGAAAAAGAAACAATAGAAGAGGTTAGGAACATATTATTAGAAGAGTTTGGAAAAGAATAAAAGCAAATTTGCTAATATAACAATAGGATAATAAAAGAAAATAAGCCCGGGCATTTTGCCAGGCAAACAAAAACAGAATGGCAGAAGTAACTACACCAAGGTTGATGGCAGCCGCCAAAGAGTTTAACATAGGTAAGGATACCTTGGTAGACTTTCTTGTATCTAAAGGATTTGATGGTGCCGATTTAAAACCGGCAGCAAAACTTACAGAGGATATGTACCGGGTTTTACAAACAGAATTTCAGCAGGATAAAGTAGCTCACGAAAAAGCTATGCAAATTGATTTACCTAAGGGTGCAAACGAACTGAAAAAGAAAAAAGATGAACAAGATCTTTCTTTCACTAAAAAAGAAACGGCTAAAGCAAAACCCGAAAAACCTGTTGAAGAACAAAAAGAAGAACCTGTAAAACAAAAACCTACCGAAGAAGTAAAAGAGCCAGCAAAAGAAGAAAAAGACGATGATCAAAAAGTAACAGTAACAAAACTTAAAGCACCGGCTTTAGAAACGCCAAAGGTGATAGATAAGATTGACCTGGATGCAATAGACTCTTCAACCCGGCCTAAAAAAACTGCAAAAAAATCTGCAGTAAAAGAAGTGGATGAAGAAAAAATAACAGAAGCACCTAAAAAAATCAAAAAAGAAACTACAGTAAATGAAGAGGCTCCCGCAACAAAAACAGTTGAACAACCAACTCCTGTAGAAGAAGCTAAAGAAGAGGAAGCCCCAGTTATTGAAAACATAAAAGCAAAAAAATTATCAGGCCCTAAAATCATGGGTAAAATTGATTTACCTGCTGAAAATGATACCAGGCCTAAAAAAGGGGCCGACGAAAAACGCAAGCGAAAGCGCATTCCCATGGAAAAAAAACCGGGAGCGCCAACACAAGGCAGAAGACAAGGAGAAGGGCGTGTGGGTACAGGAACAGGTCCATCAAACAGAAGTGGCGGATCTGGATTTAATAGAGGCGGAACAGGTACGCCTTCACGCAGGGAAGAAAGAGTAATTGATGAAAAAGAGATTCAGGATAAATTAAGAGAAACACAGGCAAAGCTGGCTGGCGCTGGCGGACGAGGAAAAAGCCTGAAAGCAAAATACCGCAAAGCCAAACGTGATGAACATGCAGAACAGGCAGGCACAACAGGCGAAGAAAGTAATAAACTACAAGTAACAGAATTTATTTCTGTAAGCGAACTGGCAGGTTTAATGGACGTAAGTTTTGCTGATGTTATCAGTAAATGTATGAGCTTGGGTATCATGGTATCAATTAACCAACGTTTAGAAGCCGACGTAATTGAACTGGTAGCCAGTGAATTTAATTATGAAGTAGAATTTATTGGCGTAGAAGATGCTGATGAATTTGATTTTGAGGAAGAAGAAGATAATGTAGCAGACCTGTTGCCAAGAGCTCCTATCGTTACTATCATGGGACATGTAGATCATGGTAAAACGTCTTTATTGGATTATATACGTAATACCAATGTTATTGCAGGTGAGGCAGGTGGTATCACTCAGCATATTGGCGCTTATGAAGTAACATTAAAAGATGGCAGGCATATTGCATTTTTAGATACGCCTGGTCACGAGGCTTTTACGGCCATGCGTGCCCGTGGTGCTAAGGTTACCGATATTGCTGTAATTGTTGTAGCAGCAGATGATGCCGTTATGCCTCAAACAAAAGAAGCCATATCTCATGCCCAGGCAGCCAATGTGCCAATGGTTTTTGCCATTAATAAAATGGATAAAGATGGCGCCAATCCCGAAAAAATAAAGGAACAGCTTGCCAGTATGAATATACTGGTAGAAAGCTGGGGCGGTAAATATCAAAGCCAGGAAATTAGCGCCAAAACAGGCGAAAATGTAGACCTGCTGATGGAAAAGATATTGCTGGAAACAGATATACTTGAACTTAAAGCTAACCCCAACAAGGAAGCCAGTGGAACAATAATAGAAGCCACACTTGATAAAGGACGTGGTTATGTAGCAACAATATTAGTGCAGAATGGTACACTAAAAGTAGGAGATATGATTGTATCTGGTCAAAACTTTGGTAAAGTAAAAGCCATGTACAACGAACGTAACCAACGTGAAGATAAAGCACCTCCATCCACACCGGTTTTAATTTTAGGATTGAATGGAGCGCCACAAGCAGGCGAAACTTTTAAAGTTTTTGAAAACGAAAGCGATGCCCGCAGTATGGCTTATAAACGTGGACAAATATTGCGTGAACAGGGAATGCGTGCAAGAAAACATATCACACTTGATGAAATAGGCCGCCGTCTGGCTTTAGGTTCATTTAAGGAACTAAATGTAATTATAAAAGGTGATGTGGACGGATCGGTTGAGGCTTTAAGTGATTCTTTACAAAAATTAAGCACCGAAGAAATTGTAATTAAAGTTATTCATAAAGCTGTAGGTGCCATAACTGAAAGTGATGTTACCCTGGCAAATGCATCGGATGCTATTATTATTGGATTTAATGTTAGGCCTTCTATACAAGCAGCAAAACTTGCCGAACACGAAGCAATTCAAATTAAACTATACTCCATTATTTATAATGCTATAGAAGAGATTAAGAGCGCAATGGAAGGTATGCTTGAACCAAGTGTGGAAGAAAAAATATTGGCAAATGTTGAGATAAAAGAAGTGTACAAATTTGATAAAGCCAGTGTGGCCGGATGTTTTGTGCTTGACGGGAAAATGGCAAGGAATAACCGCATAAGGCTTATACGTGATGGTATTGTAATCTTTACGGGCGAACTGGCTAGCTTAAAAAGGTTTAAAGATGATGTAAAAGAAGTTACTTCAAGTATGGAGTGCGGACTTACCATAAAGAATTATAACGATATTAAAGTTGGCGATATAGTAGAAGCTTTTGAAGAAATTGAAGTTAAACGTACATTATAAAATAAACCAGGAAATTGACGTTGCTTTAATAATCAATTATTTCAATTTACAGGTCGAACATTTTTTTGATTCTTAACGCTTCTCAATCTTTTGTTAAATGAATTGCCTCAAAAGCTGGTTTAAATTAAGCAGGCTTACTTTTGATATTTACTTCAACAATAAACTGCTTACAAACACAGGCTGGTAAAATTAATTTGAATGAAAAAGTATTTATTAATTCTCATCTCATTACTTGTAATAGTTACTGTATCATACGCACAACCTGGCCAAACTAAGGCGGTTATTGCCGATAAGATTGTGGCAGTAGTGGGGGACAAGATTATTTTAAAAAGCGACCTTGATAACAGTATTTTAGATATGCAGCGTCAAAATATTGCCATACCCGAAAACGCACGCTGCTTGTTGCTGGAACAGGCAATGGGTATTAAAGCCCTGGTATTGCAAGCCGAAAAAGATTCGCTGCCCATAACCGACGAAGAGGTGGAAACAATCATTGATAATAGGATAAGAGCATTTATAAGCCAATATGGATCAAAAGACGAATTGGAAAAAATTGCCGGTAAAACTGTTTATCAGCTAAAAGAAGATTTTAAAGAACCCATTCGAGATCAAAAACTGGCAGAAGCAATGCGTAACAAAGTAGTGGAAAATGTACGCATCACTCCTAAAGAAGTGAATGAATATTATGAAAAGATACCTAAAGATAGTTTGCGGTTTTACGAAAGTGAAGTAGAAGTAAGTCAGATCATCTCTTTTCCCAAAGCATCTCGAGAAGCAGAAGAATATTGTATAGAACAATTAAAAGGATTTAAAGAACAGATAGAAAGTGGCAAAACAAATTTTGCTACACTGGCTAGTATTTATACACAAGACCCAGGTAGTAAAGAAACTGGAGGACAGTATGATGTAAATCGTTATTCTAAAGAACTTGATCCGGTTTGGCTGGGTAAGGCATTTACTTTAAAACCTGGTCAAATATCCAACCCTTTTAAAACCAGGTTTGGTTACCATATCATGCAACTGGTAAGCCGTGCCGGTGATGATGCTTCAGTAAGACATATACTATTGATTCCACAGGTAACATCTTTTGAAATTAAAGATGCTATGCATAAACTTGATTCAGTACGAGCCTTACTAATGACAAACGCTATGGATTTTGGTGCAGCAGTAGCCAAATTTAGCGATGATGATGCTAGTAAGTTTACAGCCGGTCAATTAACCAGTCCCGATGGAAGCACATATTTAACCATTGACCAGCTTGATAAAGACATGGTACTAATGCTAAAAGATCTACAACCTGGTCAATACTCACAGCCGGTAGAATATACAGATGAAAGAGGAAAAAAGGGCGTGCGCCTGGTTTTTTTAAAAACAAGAACAGAACCACACCGAGAAAATCTTAAAGATGATTATGACCGTGTTGCTGCAAGAGCTCTTGAAGAAAAAAAGAATGATGTACTTGGAAACTGGTTTATGAAGAAAGTGGTTACTTACTATATAATGATAGACGATGATTATAAAAGCTGCCCAGAAATGGCAAAATGGCTGAAAGGGGTAACGGATAGCACAGTAAATAAGTAAAAGATAAACTTATTATAAAACAAAGCGTTCCGGAAACTAAACGGAGCGCTTTGTTGTGAATAGCAATGATATTTGTAACAATAAAACCAGACTTAATCTATTTTAATACAATTTTAATATGACAGGAAATTAAACAATAAAAATTTTGATAGATTCAAATAAAAAAATATTAAAGGAGGAAACAGCGATTTTAGTGGGATTGGTTTATAAAGAACAGACCGAACCAATGGTAAACGAATACCTGGATGAACTGACATTTTTAGCTGAAACAGCGGGCGCAAAAGCAGTAAAACGATTTACACAAAAACTTCCACATCCAGATAGTAAGATATTTGTAGGCAAGGGTAAACTGGAAGAAATACGACAGTATATTATACTGAAAGGAAATATAAACCTTGTGATTTTTGATGATGAACTTACTGGGTCTCAGATTCAGAATATTGAAAAAGAGTTGAAAGTAAAAATCATAGACCGAAGCGACCTTATACTTGATATTTTTGCCAGCCGAGCAAAAACAGCACAGGCAAAAACACAAGTAGAGCTGGCGCAGTACCAATATATTTTACCACGCCTGAAGGGCATGTGGAAACACCTGGAACGACAAGGTGGTGGCGTTGGTACAAGAGGGCCCGGTGAAACTGAAATTGAAACTGACCGCCGTATTGTAAAAGATAAAATTGGATTGTTACGGAAACGACTGGCCGAAATAGACAAACAATCGGTTACACAACGAAAAGACCGGGGAGAATTTATTAGAGTTGCTTTGGTTGGTTATACAAATGTGGGCAAATCAACACTGATGAACATTTTAAGTAAGAGCGATGTTTTTGCTGAGAATAAATTATTTGCCACATTGGATACTACCACCCGTAAAGTTGTATTTGAACAAACCCCTTTTTTATTAAGCGATACGGTAGGGTTTATTCGAAAGCTTCCGCACCACCTGGTAGAAAGTTTTAAAAGCACATTGGATGAAGTGCGTGAAGCAGATGTTTTGCTCCATGTTGTTGATATTTCTCATCCTCAATATGAAGACCAACTGGATGTGGTAAATAAAACATTAAACGAACTTGGAGCAGGCAACAAACCGATAATAACCATTTTTAATAAAATGGATAAATACGAAGAACAGACTTTTGACCAGTGGTTGCAACCTGAGGTTAAAACCGAAATATTAAATGATTTAAAACAACGCTGGCAAAATGAAACAGAAGGCCATTGTGTATTTGTATCGGCAACAAAGCGATTAAACCTTGATGGGTTGCGCCAAACCATTTTAAACGAAGTAAGAGATATGTACCGCATACGATACCCTTACAAAGCAGAATTTTTTTATTAAAAGGATTAGGTAAAAAACTGACTGACAAGTAAAATCTATACATGGCAACAGCTCCCAAAACCCAATGGTATAAAATAGCAGAAAGCATAACAGAAATTCATTTTGAAAAAAACGGATTATCGTTGGTTAATATAGATGGTAGGGAAATTACGCTTGCCATACATAACAATAAGATATTTGCTTGTACACAAAAATGCCCACACGCAGGAGGAGCACTAACTGATGGTTATATTGATGCATTAGGTAATATTGTTTGCCCTTTACATTGTTATAAGTTCAATTTACAAAATGGATATAATGTAAGTGGTGAAGGATATTATCTAAAAACATTTAAAGTAGAACAAAGAGAAGATGGGCTTTTTATATTATTTTGAATTTTTTGAATACTTATTGTTGTTGTTTGAAAAATTACCTAAGGGCTAAAAAACACAACAGGTATAACTTAACTACTCTTCTGTTTTTTAAAATTCATTTTCTCCTTCATACAACCGAAGCTTATTGTGTAATTGAGTTATTTGTTGTTGCATGGCTTCCATTTCATTTAACAAATGTGTGATGCTTTCAATGCCCGCTATGTTAATATCCATTTCATAATGCAGCCTGGTCATTTTTTCAAGTAAAGGCAACTGTTGTAGCGGTACAAATAATTTTTCATCAAACCGGGCCAACTCAATAAGTCCTTCATCATTTAAATCATGTATGAACGACATTTCGATATGGTGGTAAATACAAAATTCTTCTGCTGATATATTATCCTGCTGTTGCATGAAATATTAGTTTAAGTTTTTCAATTGTATAAAAAGTTCCTTTTGTTTTTCAGTAAGGTTTGTTGGTAATTGTATGGAATAGGTTACATACAGGTTACCAAATTCTCCTTCTTTTTTATAAACCGGAAAGCCTTTACCCTTCAGTCTGATTTTAGTTCCATTTTGCGTACCAGCATTTACAGTGAGCTTTAGTTTGCCACTGAGGGTATCAATAGTTGTTTCGCCACCCAATAAAGCTGTGTAAAGGTCAATAATAACATTCATGTACAAATCGTTACCCAGGCGTTTAAAAACCGGGTGCGGCGTAATGTTAAATGTAATATACAAATCGCCGGCCGGGCCGCCATTTAAGCCAGCGGCGCCATATCCTTTTAATTTTATTTGCTGCCCGTTCTCTACGCCGGCAGGTATAGTTATACGAATATTTTTGCCATTAATAGTAAGCACTTGCTGCTGTGTTTGTATGGCAGCTTCAAGGCTTAGTGTTAATTCTGCATGATAATCTTGTCCACGAAATTTAGCCTGTTGCCTGCCAGCACTGCCAAACATACTTTCAAAAAAACTGGAAAAATCTCCGCCTTCAAATTCAGTAAACGATTGCCCTCCTGATGGTTGATATTGGTTTTGTTGATTGTATTGTTTTTGCTTTTCAAAATGATCGGCATGTTGCCAATCTTTACCGTATGCATCGTATTTTTTTCTTTTCTCAGAATCACTTAAAACTTCATTCGCTTCATTTATCTGTTGAAACTTTTTATGTGCATCCTTATCGTTCGGATTTAAATCGGGGTGAAGCTTTCGTGCAAGTTTGCGATAGGCTTTTTTAATGTCGTCTTCAGTAGCGGTTTTAGGTATTCCCAACACTTGGTAATAATCAATAAATTCCATTGGCAAATTGTTTAAATATGCACTTGTAAAGATAGTGCAGTTATTTATTGTAATACACCTGTCGATTTATTTTTAATCAAACATTAATATTAGTACATTTTCTATCGGCTGTAATACTACCTTAACTTTACTTTTATATTTATTCTTATTATGAAAAAAACAAAACATACAGTAACGCTTGCACAAGCTTTTAAAGAATTTATTTGGCCACGCCGTAAAATTGTTTTTATAGGACTGCTGTTAATTGTTATAAGCCGGTTAGCCAGCCTGGTTTTACCTGGCGCCAGTAAATATTTAATGGATGATGTGATAGTTAATAAAGACATGAATATGTTTAAAATATTGCTGATTGTTGTTGCAGCTTCCATTATTGTACAGGCCATCACATCGTATTTGCTTACTAAACTTCTAAGTGTAGAAGCCCAACACCTTATTTCATTATTACGGATAGAGGTGCAAAAAAAAGTTTTATCGTTGCCGATCAGTTATTTTGATAATAATAAAAGCGGGGCATTGGTAAGCCGTATTATGAACGATGTGGAAGGGGTACGCAACCTGGTTGGCACAGGGTTGGTACAACTTATCGGAGGATTATTAACCTCGGTTATTTCTTTAGTGTTATTGATAAGGATTAGCCCAATGATGACCTTTTATGTGTTAGTGCCTGTAGCAATTTTTGCTATTGTTGCTCTAAAAGCATTTAAATATATACGACCTATTTTTAAAATGCGTGGAGTTATTAATGCAGATGTAACAGGCCGCTTAACCGAAAGTATTAATGGAGTAAGGGTTATAAAAGGTTTTAATGCAGAAGCACAGGAAAACAAAATTTTTGAAAAAGGAGTAGAGTTGTTATTCCTCAATATAAAAAAGAGCTTAACATCAACAGCCATCATCACCAGCTCGGCAACGTTACTGCTTGGATTGGCCAGTACTGGTATTATGGGTATTGGTGGATACATGATAATAAAAGGCCAACTTACTTTTGGCGATTTTCTTGCTTTTACACTTTACCTCGGTTTTATGATAGCGCCTATTGTGCAAATGAGCAATATAGGAAGCCAGTTAACCGAGGCTTTTGCCGGGCTTGACCGTACCAAAGAAATAATGAATATGGATCCCGAAGATGATAAAACAAAACGAATAATACCTTTAAGAGAAATCAAAGGCGATATTAAATTTGAAAACGTTTCATTTGCTTATGAAGAAGGCAAAGAAGTTGTAAGTGAAATTAGTTTCAACGCTCCGTCGGGTACTGTAACTGCACTGGTGGGCAGTTCGGGTTCGGGTAAAACAACAATTGCCAGTTTAGCTGCAACTTTTATTACGCCAGATTCAGGTAAGATATTTATTGATGGAACTGATCTTAGTAAAGTAATTCTATCGGATTATCGTAATAATTTGGGTGTAGTGTTGCAGGATGATTTTTTATTTGAAGGTACCATTCGTGAAAATATTTTATTTGCCCAGCCCAATGCTGGCGAAGAAAGTTTGTATGATGCTGTAAAAGCTGCTTATGTAAATGAATTTACTGAACGGTTTGAAGCAGGGCTAGATACAGTTATTGGCGAAAGAGGGATAAAACTTTCGGGAGGACAAAGACAACGTATTGCTATTGCAAGGGCTATACTGGCCAATCCTAAAATTATTATCCTGGATGAAGCCACTTCAAATCTTGATACCGAAAGCGAAGCATTGATTCAAAAAAGTTTAAATGAGTTAATGAAAGGAAGAACAACATTTGTAATTGCTCACCGCTTAAGTACCATTCGCAAAGCCGATCAAATTCTGGTGATTGAAGCAGGGAGTATTGCCGAAAGAGGAAAGCACGAAGAATTGATAAACAAAAAAGGGCGGTATTATGAGTTATTTACTTATCAATCGAGAATATAAAAAAGCACCACTTACAATACTTTTTTATTTGCTGCTATTACAAAACTTGAACCAGCAACCCTGCCTACTACAAGTTGGAATGCAGTTAACAGCATAAGTTATGTTCTTGTAATAAAAAAAAGGTTTCGACTTCTCAAAACCTTTTTGCTCCCCCTGCTGGACTTGAACCAGCGACCCTCTGATTAACAGTCAGATGCTCTAACCAACTGAGCTAAGGAGGAATATATCCCTATTTGGGGTTGCAAAAATAGGGGATTTTACCTTTTGTAAAAAAAATAAAGCATAGTAAATGCAGAATAAAAAAAGCCTCATTTTATTATGAGACTTTTGCAAGAGTGTGTTTTTAGGCAGCACATAAAAAATTGGCTATACTTTTTATTGTTATTTGCACTTTAAACTAAATGTCTTCTGTACATCATTGGTTTGCTCCTGCGTTGAATATTCCACAATTCAGCGGTAGTTAAAGTTTTTACCGGAACTAATGTTTCTTTTACTAATGTGGTTAATTCTTTGCTATGTTCTTTACTGATTTGTGTAAAGTTGAATTCTGATTGCTTTTTCATGACTTTTGTTTTTTTATATGTTTTAATAGTTGTTTAATGGTAAACCTGCTTTTTTCGCTTCGCTTACTTTGATAACACAAAGATAAATGGTTTTACAGTACTATGCAATATAAAGTACTAAGCATGTTTTAGTAATGGGCATAGATAATTAGCAAGAAAAATATTGAAACCCTTGCTGGCACTATGTTTTAAAATTTCTTTACAGAAATATGGGAGAAATTGCAATTTTGATGAACGGTAGATATAGCTGATGAGTGAATTTGAATGTTTGTAATCTTCAATGAATTTAAACAAAAATGAACTTTTTGGCATGTAGTTAGTACTATCAAAATGCCTTTTTCAGTTGATTATTTGGAGATGATTAACCTTAAATACATTAGTAGTATGATTAAAAAAAATTATTTGATCTCATAGTCTTTAACATTCCTCTTATGAAGGCGGGCCATTTTCATCATGCCAATCATTGGGCCAAGTACAAATGCTAAAAAGCCTCTGCTTATGGAGCTGTAAACAGCTTCGCCGGTGAAAATACGGGTTAAATGTCGCTTTATAAATGGCTCTACTAATCGGCCAAATGAGGTATCTAACCTGTCTTGTCCGGCTTTTATTAAAGTAAACAACCTGCCGCTATACCATGTATCTACTAATTGCTGCCATAATTTTAGCTCTCTTAACTGGTCTTTCTGGAATTTTTTTAAAGATTGCTCATTATAATTCTCAATAGCTTTTACCGCTTCAAAAGTGCCTTTAATTGCCAAAAAAAGCCCCGAAGAAAAAATCGGGTCAAGAAACCCGCCTGCATCTCCAACTAATAACCAGTTTTTACCATAAAGGCGTGATGATATTAACTGGTAATTAGAATATAATTGTACACCGGTTTCTCTTTTAGCATTTGCTGTAAACTTTTTTAAAGTTTCATCGGTTTTTAATAAATTATCATACTGTTCTTCTTTGGTTTGCCCATATTCCTTCAATAGTTCGGGCTTAATTACAATACCGGTAGAGATACGATCTGGTAAAGGAATACGCCAAAACCACCCTTTTGAAAACCTGTGCAAGTGGATGTTAAATGGGCTTATGTTTTCGGCTCCGCTTAAATGTGCAAATATTGCAAAGTCTTTTCTGTTGCCTTCTTTTGCTGGAATATTTACCAGGCGAGATATGGTTCTGCTGCGGCCACTGGCATCTACAATCAAATCAGGCTGCCCGGTAAAATAATCATCAATTGAATTAATTGTATCCTGGTTTAATTTTATTTCATCAGTTTCTGCTATGTACTCAATTGTGGCAACTTGTTTAAAAAAGGTTACGCCTTCTGCTACAGCCAAATCAAAAATGGTTTTATCAAATTTTACCCTTGGTACATTATAAGCATAATGAGGTAGTGTGCCGCCAGCACTGGTAAAAGCTGCCGTTGATTCATCATCTGCATCAATCCAAACCGAAGCTCCTGGTTTATAAGTACTATATTTTTTTACTTCATCTTCTATACCTAATGCACGTAAGTAAGGTATTATTGCAGGCACCAGCGATTCTCCTACAATTATCTCGGGTCTTTTTTCTATATAAAAAACGCCAACTTTATATCCTTTTCTTTTAAGTAACAATGCTAGTGAACAGCCACATGGCCCACCGCCAATAACAGCAACAGTTTTAATAATACGCTTCATAAAATAAGAAAAGCAAAATTAATGAATAAAGGTTGTTACAAAAATATTTTGATGAAACAACCTCACACAAAAAAGCCTTTCGAATAATTATATTCAAAAGGCCTTTTTTGCATTACAGAAATACTGCAATTTATATTTAGTGTGTTGTATACTATCCAAACAAGCCACCTTTTTTTAACTCACGAACACCTTGGCCAATTAGGAAGCCGTTTTGATAAATTTGAATGGTGTAATTACCTTGCTTAAAGCTGCTGCCTGGTGCAAAAGCAAATTCTACATTTTTCTTTGTAGCCGTTTCAAGATCTACAGGAAGTTTAGCTGTATAAGTTAAAGCCTTATCTTCTCTTGTTGTAAATGTTTCAGGGCCTGAAGTAATTGCTTTTCCTTCCGGATCTAATACCAATACATACACATCTGTGCTTCCGGGTTGAATAATGCGGTTGTCCACATCAAAACTAACCAGTAATTTATCTACACGTTTAGCTGTAGTTGAAACTTTTTCTTTACCCGATTTTTTTACATTTATTGGTGTAATTACAATATTGCTTGCATTTAAAGTAGATGCAACATCAACTTTCTTTTCAAGATTTTGTTTTACTTCGGTTGTTGCAGTAAGGTCTGCTGTAAGTTTTTCTTTATCCTGCTTTAAAACTATATTATCATTTTGAAGTAATTGGTTTTCCTGTGTTAAACGGGCAACATCTGCCTCCATAGAAGTAATTTTATCATTAAGGGAAGCAATCAATGTTTTGGCCCTTGACAGTTCTGCTGCTGAAGCATTTCTCTTATTCAGAATACTGCGTATTTCGGCTTTTGCTTTTGTAATTTCTTCATTTTTATCTGATAACTGGCTTGCTAAACTAGTATTAACAGTACTCATTGAATCAAGCCTGGCAAGAGAAGCATCAAAACTGGCCTGTACATCGCTTTTTTCGTTTGTAACAGTGGCAATTTGTGTTTCTTGTTGATGAATTGTTTTAGCTGTATCGTTTTTTGAATAAACAAGGTACCCCGATACACCTATCAGGCCTGCTGCTAAAACCCCAATAATTGCATTTTTGTAACCCTTTGCGGCAGTTGTGCCGGTTGATGAAGGAGTTGGAAAATTTGTGTCAGACATAGTATTTAAATTTTAAAAGTTTTAAAAATTGACTCTTTGTTTGCGAATTCTTGATGGCAAATTCCAAAACCATGCCACAATTTTTTTTTGTTTAAATCTTTAAAGAATTAAGCCCAATTTTTTTTCGGTAAATGTTGTGTTAATGCCTGTATTTTAAATGTTTAACAAAATATTTCCTACACCGATTAGTTCTTTTAATTGATTATCTTCGGAAATGATCGCTTATGGAGCAATTTGATTCTATTATAATTGGTTCGGGTGCAGGTGGCTTATCTGCAGCTTTATGTTTGGCCCGTAAAGGTCAAAAAGTAGCGGTAATTGAACAACATTATGTACCTGGTGGTTGGTGCCATAGTTTTTATATAGATGGACACCGCTTTAGTCCTGGAGTACACTACATTGGCGGTCTCGATAAAGGTCAATCTACCAGTATTTTATATGAAGGGTTGGGTATTGCAAATGACCTTGTTTTTTTTAGGATGAACAAAGATGCTTATGAACATTGTTGGATTGGAGATGAGCGAATTGACCTTCCTGCCGGTTTTGATAACCTGGTACAATCGCTCTCAACTGAATTTCCTAAAGAAAAAAAAGCAATTAAAAAATACCTGAACCTGGTTAAAACTATTTCAAAAGAAGTTTTTCTTATTCCAGTTATGAAAGGCTTTTGGGATAATTTAACCATTGCTTATCGTACAAGGCATCTTGGTAAATATGGCTTATTTAGTTTAAAAAGAGTAATTGGTTGGCATATTAAAGACCCATTACTGAAAAAAGTGTTGAATATACAATGCGGCGATCATGGATTACCACCATCTAAAGCAAGTTTTCCTTTGCATTGTGCATTGATGGATCATTATTTTAACGGCGGATTTTATCCAATGGGAGGTGGCGCAGCTATTGTTAAAGCAATGACCACAGCCATAAAAAACAACAACGGAAAAATTTATACAGGGCAAGCGGTAAAAAAAATATTACTGAAAGATGAAGGTAAAAAAAGGGCGATAGGGGTTGAACTGCAAAACGGGGAAAAAATACTGGCAGAAAATATTATTTCAAATGCCGATCCATCAATAACATATAACCTTATTGGCCACGAAAACTTAAGCGCCAGGCTTATTAAAAAATTATCAGCTACCCGTTATTCAGTAACATCTTTAATGTTTTTTATAACGGTTAATTTTGATGTTCGTAAAGCAGGATTAGATTCAGGCAACATTTGGTGCTTGCCCGAAAAAGGTATGGATGAAATTTATAATGACCTTACCAAAGTATCTATTTTAGAAAATGACGAGTTTGAATCATTATTTATCAGTTGCTCAACATTAAAAGATCCATCCAGTTATAATGGACAAGAACATACCATTGAAGCGGTTACATTTATAGACTATGATTCTTTTATTGCATTAAATGCACAGAGAAACAATCCCGATGAAAAATACCTTAAAATTAAAAAAAGACTTATTGAAAAACTGTTAAACAGCTTTAAAAAAATATTACCTGTAGTTTGCGGGCATATTGTAAATGTTGAGTTGGGAACCCCAATTACAAATGAGTTCTACATCAACGCCACTAAAGGAAATGTTTATGGTACCGAAAAAGGCTTTTGGCAAACAGGACCTTTTTCTTTTACTAATAAAAGCGAAATAAATAATTTATACATGTGTGGCTCTAGTATTATGAGCCATGGCGTTGCTGGAGCTAGCTACACAGGTGTTAAAGCTGCGGCAAAGATTTTAGGCTGTACCGAAACAGATTTACTTAAAACTGATGGTACACAGGAAATAAGAATTTATGAGGCGGAAGACGATTCGCAATGGCCAGAATGGATACATAAAAAAATTGCCAAAAAGAAAAAACGCACCAAAAGCAAAATGAATACAGAGGTTAATTTAAAAGAATAAAAAACAAGTACAATTTATATCAAAATAAATAAAATTTAAATCGGGGCTTATGCTCATTTGCCCAGTAACACATTATATTACCTTTGCTTTTCAATTTTAATTAACCATTTCATTAAGTGTACTAATGGCCGATTCTGTTTTAATGGAGAAGAATGTAAACGATATAAAGGCCTGTGTTATTATTCCAACTTATAACAATGCAGCTACACTGGCACATGTAATTACTGATGTAGCAGTTTATATGGATGATATTATTGTAGTTAATGATGGGTCAACCGATAATACTGTTAATATTATAAATAAATTTCCTTCAATACAGTTTATCAGCTATTCAAAAAATGTGGGTAAAGGCTGGGCACTACGCAAAGCATTTAAATATGCTGTTGATAAAGGTTATGATTATGCCATCACGATAGATTCCGACGGTCAACATTTTGCAAAAGACCTACCTCTGTTTTTAAAAAAGGTTAATGAAAATAAGAACGCTATTATTATTGGTGTCAGAAATATGAACCAGGATTTTATTCCCGGCGGTAGCAGCTTTGGTAATAAATTCTCCAACTTTTGGTTTAAGGCCGAAACGGGCATTAGCTGCCCCGATACACAATCGGGTTATCGCCTTTATCCATTACAGGCAATTAAAAATATGCGTTTCATCACCCGTAAATACGAATTTGAAATTGAAGTATTGGTACGGGCAGCCTGGAAAGCTGTGGATGTGATTTCTGTTCCGGTTACGGTGTATTATGCACCAAAAGCAGAAAGGATTTCTCACTTCAGGCCATATAAAGATTTTTTTCGGATAAGCATCTTAAATACGGTTTTGGTGCTGATAGCATTTCTTTATATAAAACCCAGAAATTTTTTAAGAATATTATTCAACAAAAAGAAATTTAAAAAACTTTTGGATGATCATTTGTTTAACCCTCACCACTCTACTCAACTTAAAGCTATGTCTGTTGCCTTTGGTATTTTTATGGGCATCATTCCCATTTGGGGCTTTCAACTGGTTACGGCAATTTTTTTAGCAATTTTATTTAAGCTTAACAAACCCTTGGTGATTATTGCAGCTAATATCAGCGTTCCTCCATTAATACCATTAATTATTTACCTCAGTTATAAGTTGGGAGCTTTTTGGATGGGAACCAATGCCACAACTTTTGTTTTCAGTAAATCAATAACGCTTGATTCAATTAAGAATAACCTGGTACAATATATTTTTGGCAGCATTACATTGGCAGTTTGTGCTGCAATAGTGTTTGGGTTGCTTACCTTTATTTTTTTAAAGTTAACCGAAAAAAAGCGGATACCTGTTCTATAAGCCCACCCCTTGTACATGAAAAAAATATTTCTGCACATTTATAAATATTTTGAAAAGCGTAGGGCTGCCTTATATATCGTATTCGCAATTATTTTTCTTACAGCAGCATGGTTTGCATCAAGGGTAAAGTTTGAAGAAGATATTTCAAAGATTTTACCAAAAGATAAAAAGATTGAAAAACTGAACGAAGTTTTTCAAAACTCTAAGTTCATGGATAAGTTGGTGGTTACAGTATCTCTTAAAGATACTGCTGCTGCAGCACAGCCCGACAGTTTGATTACATACGCAGATATATTTGCAGAAAATATTCAACAAAAACTTGCGCCTTATATCAGTAAATTAAATGTAAAGGTTGATGATGACCTTGTACTTGAATTATTTGAATCAATCAATAATCACCTGCCGGTTTATCTTAACAACAAAGATTATATTGAAATTGATTCACTCATTAAGCCGGAAAAAGTGAAGGAAACTCTTGAGCAAGATTTTCGTACACTTACTTCTCCGGCCGGCTTTGCACTAAAAACCATGATTAGCAAAGACCCCGTTGGCATTACTTTTTTGGGGTTAAAAAAACTACAGCAATTACAATACGACGATAATTTTGAGCTTTACGATAATTATGTTGTTACAAAAGACAGGAAACACCTGATGCTTTTTATCACACCAAAGTATCCACCCAACAATACAGGCAAAAACGCTTTACTGCTAAAAGGGCTTGATAGTTTGATTGACAACAACAACAGCGTAGTTACAGCAACCTATTTTGGCGCTACAGCCGTTTCGGTTGGTAATGCTTTACAACTTCGTAAAGATTCTTTACTCACACAGGGTATCACTGTACTTTTCATCATTATTTTTCTTGGAATTTATTTTAGAAAAAAAAGAGCGCCGTTTATTATACTGGTGCCTGTAGTTTTTGGTGCCATATTTTCGTTGGCAGTTATTTATTTTTTAAAAGGCAGCATTTCGGTAATTGCGTTGGGTACAGGCTCTGTAGTGCTGGGCATTGCCGTAAATTATTCGCTGCATGTTTTTAACCACTATAGGCATACAAGAAATATAGAACAACTTATTAACGATTTAGCCATTCCTATGACGATTGGCAGCTTTACTACCATTGGTGGTTTTTTGTGCCTGCAGTTTGTTGAATCGGAGATGCTGAAAGACCTGGGATTTTTTGCAGCCTTTAGTTTAGTGGGAGCCTCACTTTGTTCTTTAATATTTCTTCCACATTTTATAACAACAAAAAAAGAACAGGAAACACACCAAACAGATAAGTTTTCCTGGATAGATAAAATAGCATCACTAAAGCCCGAATACAATAAAATTTTAGTCATCATTATTTTTTGCCTAACTATATTTTTTTCTTTTTGGGCAGGAAAGGCAGGTTTCGAATCTGATTTGCAGAACATGAATTTCATGAGTAAGAAATTGAAGCAGTCTGAAAAAAAATTAAATCAGATTAATCAATATGCATTGCAATCGGTGTACCTGGTTACTGAAGGAAAAACTTTAGACGAAGCACTGGCCAATAATGAAAAACTGATTACAGAAATTGATAAGCTACAAGAGGATGATATTGTTAAAAAATACTCTGGTGTTTCTTCTTTGATAATTTCAGATTCTTTACAAAAAATAAGAATAGAGCGTTGGAATAAATATTGGACTGTAGAAAAGAAAAAGGCATTGATGGCCACTTTGCTTAAAGAAGGGGTTGCACTAAAGTTCAATACATCAGCATTTAATAATTTTAAAATGCTGTTGGATAAAAAGTATGAGCCTGTTGGCAAAGAGGCAATGGCAACAGTGCGAAAAAATTTTCTGGATGACTACATCACTGAAAAACCTGGCAAAACCACCGTTGTTACCCTTGTAAAAACCACTCCCGAAAAAAGAAAGGAAGTGTATGATGTTTTTGAAAACAAGGCAAATGTTACCGTACTGGATAAGCAATACCTTACAAAGCGTTTTGTTGAAATCATCAATTCAGATTTTACAAGCATTGCTTTGATGACCTCGATGCTTGTATTTTTTGTTTTACTACTTGTTTACGGAAGAATAGAACTTACACTGGTTTCCTTTATCCCTATGGCAATAAGCTGGCTTTGGATTTTGGGCATCATGGGCTTGTTTGGTATTCAATTCAACATCATCAACATTATCATCTCTGCATTAATTTTTGGCTTAGGCGATGATTATAGCCTTTTCATTATGGATGGGTTATTACAAGAATATAAAACTGGCAAAAAAACACTTTCTTCTTTTAAATCCTCTATCATCTTATCGGCAGTAACAACTGTAGCCGGCCTGGGAGTTTTAATTTTTGCCCAACATCCGGCATTGCGTTCTATTGCATTAATTTCAATCATTGGTATTCTTTGTGTGCTGATAATAGCACAAATATTAATTCCATTTTTGTTTTCGATTTTAATTACAAACAGGGTAAAACGAAACAGGTTTCCCTGGACATTGTGGGGCTTTATCAAATCTTCTTTCGCTTTTTCATATTTTATTGGCTGGAGTGTAACACTCACCTTAATAGCTTATATCTTTTCACTGTTCAACATAAAAGAAAAAGGCAAACTGCTATTCCATAATATTATAGCAAAAGTTTGCAGGCGGCTTGTGTACATAATGATTAATGTAAAAAAGAAAATTATTAACCTGCCACAAGAAAAATTCAAATCTCCTGCCATTATTATTTCCAATCATCAATCATCACTGGATATTTTACCGCTGATTATGCTGCATCCAAAACTACTGATGTTTACTAATAACCGTATTTGGAACTCACCATTGTTTGGTAAAGTCATCCGCATGGCCGATTATTTTCCGGTAGAACAAATTGAAACAGACTTAAGCAAAGTAGAAGAAAGAATTAAAAACGGTTATTCTGTTATTATTTTTCCCGAAGGAACAAGAGCCGAAGACGGCGTGATAAAACGTTTTCATAAAGGCGCTTTTTACCTGGCCGAAAAACTTAATGTAGATATTCTGCCTATTATGATACATGGCACTAATTATACGTTAACCAAACAAGATCAACTTTTAAAAGACGGACAACTTACCGTTAAAATATTACCACGAATAAAGCCCGAAGACAAATCTTTTGGTAATGGTTATGCCGAAAGGGCCAAAGGTATTGGCCGATATTTTCGTACAGAATTTGAAATGCTGCGTGCAGAAATTGAACAACCAAAATATTTTAGAGAAAAACTTATTTATAACTACTTGTATAAAGGCCCGGTGCTGGAATGGTACATGCGTATTAAAACAAAGCTCGAAAAAAACTATAAACCCTTTAATGATATTGTGCCAAAAGAAGGAAAAATTCTGGATATTGGTTGTGGCTACGGATTTATGCCATACATGCTATCTTTTGTTGAACAAAAAAGACAAATCACCGGTATTGATTACGACGAAGAAAAAATTGATACAGCCAATCATAGTTTCAGCAAAACCAATAATATTAATTTTGTACACAGCGATGTGATGAGTTTTGCATTTGAAAAATATGATTGCATTATAATGGCCGATATGTTACATTATTTACAACCAGCACAGCAACAAACAGTAATTAATAAATGTATCGGTAGTTTAAATGCAGGCGGTACAATAATAATTAGAGACGGCGATAAAGACAAAGCAGCGCTGCACAAAAAAACAAAACTCACAGAATATTTATCAACCAAAGTTGTAAATTTTAATAAAACCAACAAAACGGGTTTAAGTTTTTTATCGGGTAGTATGATAAAATCCATAGCAGCAGCAAATAATATGAGCTGTAATGAAACGGCTGATTCAAAATTAACTTCAAACACTATATTTATTTTAAAAGCAGCAGCAAATTAATGACCAAAGATTTTGACATAGTAATAATTGGCAGTGGCATGGGCGGATTGGTATGTGCCGATATTCTTAGCAGGGAAGGGTATAAAATTTGTGTGCTGGAAAAAAACCGGCAAATTGGAGGCAGCCTTCAAACCTATGTTCGTGAAAAAGTTATTTTCGATTCGGGAGTACATTACCTCGGTGGATTAAGCGAAGGGCAAAATCTTTACCAGGTATTCAAATACCTTGATATAATTGGAAGATTAAAATTGCAAAAAATGGAAGAAGATGTTTTTGATAAAATTATTATTGAAAACGATAAAAAAGAATATGTATATGCACAGGGCTACGAAAACTTTATTCAGCATTTATTAAAAGATTTTCCAAACGAAGAAAAATCGCTTCGACAATATTGTGATAAAATAAAAGAAGTGTGCAGCAGGTTTCCGCTGTATAATTTACGAAGCGGTGGCGATATCAACGAAAAAACTCCGGTACTTGAAATAAATGCCCAGGCATATATTGAATCTATAACCACCGATAAAAAATTACAAGCTGTACTTGCCGGTAATAATACATTATATGCAGGAAAAGGAGATAAAACACCACTTTATGTACACGCCATGATATTGAACAGTTATATTGAAAGTTCCTGGAAATGTATAGACGGGGGCTCGGCCATTGGTAAATATATGGTTCAGAATATAAGAAAACACAATGGCGAAATACGCCGAAATGCAGAAGTAAAAAGAATTGTTGTGGATGATGGCAAAGTATGTTCAGTAGAATTAATTGATGGTTCACATATCAGCGCAAAATATTTCATCAGCAACATGCACCCGGTGCGTACATTAGATATGACAGAAACAACAATCATAAAACCGGCTTACCGCAGCCGGGTTAAAGATTTAGAGAACACCGTTTCTTCATTTATTGTAAATATCATTTTTAATAAAGAATCCTTTCCTTATTTAAAACACAATTATTATTATCATAAGGAAGGACAAGTTTGGAACATGACGGATTATACTGAAGCAAACTGGCCATTGGGTTATGCTTTGTTTTTTTCTGCCTCTTCCCGTTCAGATATTTATGCCGAATCTATGACAATATTAGCGTACATGAAATTTGATGAGGTAAAACAATGGGCAGATACTTTTAATACTGTATCAGATGAAAACGACAGAGGAAAAGATTACGAAACTTTTAAAAAACAAAAAGCCGAATTATTGATTAATATGGTGGAAGAAAAGTTTCCCGGCTTGCGTAAAAACATTAAATCTTATTATACGGCAACTCCATTATCTTATCGTGATTATATTGGAAATGATGACGGCTCCATGTATGGTATTGCTAAAGACTATCGCAATCCGTTAAAAACTTTCATATCGCCACGTACAAAATTGCCTAACCTTTTTTTAACAGGACAAAATCTTAATTTACATGGTGTGCTTGGCGCTGCCATGAGTGGCCTGGTTACTTGTGTGGCTTTTATGGGAAATGAAAGTGTTATTGAAAAAATAAAAAATGCTTAAACGGAAAAAATTTTGGAAAAGGGTTGGCTATGTTTTAGGTGGCTTTTTGCTTTTGCTGCTCATTGGCGCTATTTATATTGTGCAGGTTTCAAAAGTTAAACCGCCTGTAATTAAAGATTTGAGCAGCCTGCAGTTACAACGATTCGATCATGGTAATGGTTTTTACACAATAAAAGACAGTTGGTTTCGCCACAGTAAAAGTGGGTTGTTTGAAATGTATGTTGATGGTTCGCCTTTTGAAATGGGAGTCATCAACGGAAAATTGAGTAAAGAACTGGTAGTGCGCCAGGAAGATCATTTTGCAGAACAGATAAGCAAATTGGTTCCATCTAGTTTTCAGCGCCATTATTTAAAATACATGATTGGTTTTTTTAACCGCAACCTTGATAAAAATGTTAAGGAAGAATACCTGGAAGAGATTTACGGCATTTCTGAATCTGCTTCTCCAAAATACCAATACCTGGGCACCAATTACCAACGCATTTTAAATTATCATGCAGCACACGATATTGGCCATGCCGTACAAAATCTTGCATTGGTTGGTTGCACATCTTTTGGCACCTGGGGCGCCATGTCGCAGGATAGCACAATGATCATTGGCCGTAATTTTGATTTTTATGTAGGCGATAAATTTGCCCAGGATAAAATTGTGGCATTTTTTAATCCGCAACATGGCCATAAGTTTATGACTGTAACCTGGGGAGGATTTATTGGCGCAGTATCAGGTATGAACGACCAGGGCTTATCGGTAACCATCAATGCAGCTAAAACAGCTTTGCCTACAAGTTCTGCCACACCGGTATCATTAGTTACAAGAGAAATTTTGCAGTATGCAAAAAATATTAGCGAAGCCATTGCCATTGCAAAGTCTAGAAAAATGTTTGTATCAGAATCTTTTTTGGTTGCATCTGCAAACGACAACAAAGCGGTAATCATTGAAAAAACACCCGATGCATTGGATGTGTACAACCCAAATAAAAACTATATCATTTGTGCCAACCATTTTCAAAGCCCTTCACTATCACAAACAAAATTGAATATCGAGCAGGAGAATGAAAGCGCTTCCATGTATCGCTACAATAGGCTTGCACAATTACTGGATGAAAACGGAAAAAACACCGTACAAAAAACAGTAAATATTTTACGAGACCAAAAAGGGTTAAATGGTGTTAATATTGGCATGGGAAACGAAAAAGCTATTAACCAGTTAATTGCACATCACTCAGTGGTTTTTGAACCAAAGAAACTAATTGTTTGGGTTTCTACAGCGCCCTGGCAATTGGGGCAATATGTGGCTTACGACCTTAAGAAAATTTTTGCTTTACATGGTTTAAAAGATGACAATGAAATTATTGATAGCAGCCTTACCATTGCGCCGGATTCTTTTTTATTAACCACAGCCTATAAAAATTTTATTGTTTTTCGTACATTGAAGCAGCGTATTTTGGACGGCGGCAAAATTAGCGTTGATAGCTTGATAGCCAGCAATCCGAATTTTTATAACACCTATGTATTGGCAGGAGATTATTTGTACAAACAAAAAAATTATACTGCAGCATTGCACAATTATAAAATAGCATTAACAAAAGTAATAGCAACAAAAGGCGAGGAAGAACATATTAAAAAGCAAATTAAAAAGCTTAATGGAAAATAATTTTAAGTGATGGTAATGTAAACCGATAGCAGGCACAAAGCAAAAAAGCATTTCGCAATATGATATTTGGTATTGGCACCGATTTAGTTGATGTGAAAAGACTGGAAGAGAAGATGGAGAAAAAAACAGGCTTTAAAGAACTTGTTTTTTCTACCGATGAAATTATGTATTGCGAAACCCTTACTTTTAAATACGAACATTATGCGGCACGTTTTGCCGCCAAAGAATCTTTTTTAAAAGCTATGGGCACAGGCTGGAGCCAGGGCACAGCATTTAATGAAATTGAAATATGTAACAACGAACAGGGAAAACCCGAACTGCGTTTTTTAGGCAACACATTAAAAACTGTAAATAGATTAAAGGTTAAAAAATTTTTTGTTTCGCTTTCACACACAAAAACAACAGCATCGGCAATAGTAATTATTGAAAACTGAAGAAAAGAAAATTATGACATCAGCATTTAAAACAAAAGAAGCCATTAAAGACATACAAGGAAAAAAACTGCAGGAATTGATGGCTTACCTTAACACACATTCTCCTTTTTATAAAGAATTGTTTACAAAAAGCCAGTTTAACCCTACCGGTATAAAATCGGTAGAAGACCTTTCGGTTATTCCAACAACCAATAAAGAAGATTTACAGCAGCGCAATAATGATTTTTTATGTGTACCACATAGTAAGATTATTGAATACAGCTCTACTTCAGGTACTTTAGGAAGTCCGGTTACTATTGCATTAACTGAAAATGATTTAAACAGACTTACAGAAAACGAATACAACTCTTTTGTTTGTGCCGATGGCAAACCCGATGATATTTACCAGTTGATGCTTACTTTAGACAGGCAGTTTATGGCAGGGATGGCTTATTATGCCGGTATTAGAAAATTAGGGGCAGGAATTATAAGACTTGGCCCGGGAGTTCCTTCGCTTCAATGGGAAACCATTTTTAAATTAAAACCAACAGCCATTGTTGCAGTTCCTTCTTTTATACTTAAACTAATTGCTTTTGCCAATGAAAATAATATTAACATAAACAAATCGTCTGTAAAAAAAGCAATCTGTATTGGAGAAAATATCCGCAACGCCGATTTTAGTTTAAACATACTGGGAAAAAAAATTACCGATAACTGGAACATTAAATTATATTCTACTTACGCATCTACCGAAATGCAAACAGCATTTACTGAATGTACCGCCATGCAGGGAGGCCACCTGCAACCCAATTTATTAATTGTAGAATTGCTGGACGAAAGCGGCCAGCCGGTAAAAGCTGGCGAGCCGGGAGAAGTAACCATTACAACTTTGGGTGTGGAAGCGATGCCCCTGCTACGTTACAAAACGGGAGACATTTGTATGTATTTTGAAGAACCCTGCAGTTGCGGAAGAAACAGTTTACGCCTATCGCCCTTGCTTGGCCGAAAAAAACAGATGATAAAATTTAAAGGCACTACCTTATATCCTCCTGCATTATTTGACCTGCTTAATGAAATGGACGAGATTGATGATTTTATTGCCGAAGTGTATAGTAATGATGTAGGCCTTGATGAAGTGTTGCTGCATTTGCAGGTAACAAGCCAAACCAAAGAAACAGATGGTAAAATTCGATCGTACCTGCAGGCCCGCTTAAGGGTAAGCCCCAAAGTACAATATATTTCAAAAGAGCAAATGCATAAGATGCAGTTTCCCGAAACCGGAAGAAAGGCAGTACGGTTTATCGACAGAAGGAAATAACAAAATAAAAGGCTTTCATTTTTGAAAGCCTTTTAAAATATTTAATTATTCAGATTACTTTAAATACTTGCCTAATTTTTTACCGGAATTTGCATACGCTTCTGAAATGCGAAGCCCTGTATCAAAATCATATCCAAAAGCTGTACCGCCCGGTACATTAGAAATTGTAAATGTTGCCAGTTTGTTTTCTTTGTTTGCTGTTTCCACTATCCAAACTTCTGCATCTATTTCGGCGTTTTTACGGCTTATGCCAATATTATAACCAGGCTCTATAGATGTGGTTTTAAAAATAAGTGTGTATTTGGCATCTTTGCTTACTGTCATACCGCTTTCCCTGGTAAATAATTCAATAAACTTTGGTTCAAATCTGCTTTCTTTATCATTGGCCCAGCTTTTGGCCCAGCTATCTCCTTTACCAGCTTCTTTTTTATTATACTCAGCAGTTTTTGCATCTATATATTCCTGCTCGGTTTTATATTTACCAACTTTTATATTGTCATAGTTAAATTCAATATTAATAGTTGTTTCCGATTTTAATATATCGTCATTACCACTTGTGTTTTTTACCCTTTGGCCTTGGGCCGAACAAACGATAAAGAACATAGCCATTACAGCCATTGTTATTTTTAAATTTTTCATATAACTTTTTGTTTTAAATATAATATACCATAAAAATAAATAAATATACAGAAAATGAAATACCCACCAGCCACATTTATGCTAAACCAGCTTTTTGTAACTTCATTTATTCAAACACAAAAAATTAAAGTTTGAATTCTTTATTCTATTTTTACCTCATTGGTTACCAAAAATTAACAGTAAAGTAAAATTCGGATCATGGTTAATGTAGGAGGCGGAGTCCTTTCTTTAGATAATGTTGCAGAGATACTGTTTAACGAAAAGAAAATTGAACTGGATAAAACTGCGGTTAAAAAAGTGGATAATAGTTTTCATTTTTTGCAGCAATTTTCATCAAACAAACTCATTTACGGTATCAATACCGGTTTTGGGCCAATGGCTCAGTACAAGGTAAGCCAGGAGAACCTGCTTCAATTGCAATATAATCTTATCAGGAGCCATAGCTCGGGTGCCGGAAATCTTATGTCGCCATTAGCAGTTAAAGCGGTTATGGTTGCAAGGCTTAATAGTCTTATGCAGGCATACTCAGGTGTACATACCGATGTAGTGGAATTGTTAGAAGAACTTATTAATAAAAATGTTTCACCCTGCATATTTGAACATGGAGGCGTTGGGGCAAGTGGTGATTTGGTACAGCTTGCACACTTAGCCCTGGTTTTAATTGGCGAAGGCGAAGTGATTTACGAAGGCCAGGTACAACCCACCGAAGAAGTTTTTAAAAAACTTAAAATAAAACCTCTTTCTATTCATATTCGTGAAGGACTGGCAATATTAAATGGCACTTCGGCCATGACGGGCATTGGACTGCTTAATATTATACAGGCACAAAAATTATTAGAGTGGTCGGTTATGTTATCGGCCATGATAAACGAAGTAGTGGAAGCTTTTGACGATCACTATAGTTACGAACTTAATATTGTAAAGCACCACAAAGGGCAAAACAAGATTGCTACCATGCTCAGGGATATTTTGGGAGATAGTAAGATGATACGAAACCGATCTGAACATTTATATAACCCCGATAAGTTAAACCAGGAAGTTTTTGAAGATAAGGTGCAGGAGTATTATTCTTTGCGTTGTGTAACACAAGTGCTGGGCCCCATTTACGATACCATCTGCAGTGCAGAAAACGTACTGGTAAATGAACTCAATTCGGTTAACGACAACCCCGTAATTGATGTAGCCAATAAGAATATTTTTCATGGTGGAAATTTTCATGGCGATTATGTGTCGCTGGAGATGGATAAATTAAAAATTGCCGTTACCAAATTATCTATGCTTTCCGAAAGGCAATTGAATTATTTACTTAATGAAAAGCTTAATAAAAAATTTCCGCCGTTTGTAAACCTGGGGGTACTTGGGTTTAATTTTGGAATGCAGGGCATGCAGTTTACCGCTACCTCTACTGTAGCCGAAAACCAAACATTATCTTTTCCCATGTATGTACACAGCATACCCAATAACAACGATAACCAGGATATTGTTAGCATGGGTTGCAATGCAGCCATCATGACAAAAAAAGTTATAGATAATTCTTTTGAGGTGCTGGCCATACAAATGATGACTGTGTTGCAGGCGATTGATTATATAGGTTGTGTACCCAGGTTATCAACACAAACATTAAAAGTCTATAAAACAATCAGGCAACTGTTTCCAAAATTTGTTGGCGATCAACCAAAGTATAAAGACCTTAACAGGATAAAAAGTTATTTTGAACAATCGGGTTTGCTGATTGCATTTAAAAACGGGAATTCAACAAAGTAATAAATAACTCAACGGTTACTGTTATCAGCTACCGAAATAATTAAATTAAAATGAAATTTGCATTAGTAACCGGAGGCTCAAGAGGGATAGGCAGGGCTGTTTGTATTAAGATGGCTGAGATGGGTTATCATGTGCTAATCAATTATAAATCCAACGAGCAGGAAGCTAAAAACACTTTAGCCCTGGTAAAAGAAAAAGGTACCGGAGGAGAGATTATTCAATTTGATGTTTCAGATAAAGAAGCTATAAAAAGCAAATTGGGCAACTGGATGGAAACCAATGAAGACAAGGTTATTGAAGTATTGGTAAACAATGCCGGCATACGTGAAGACGGCTTAATGATGTGGATGAAAGACGAACAATGGGAAAATGTAATGAAAACAAACCTCGACAGTTTTTTTTATGTAACTCGGTTGCTGGTAAATAGTATGCTTATGAAAAAATATGGCCGCATCATCAATATGGTTTCGCTATCGGGGTTAAAAGGATTGCCCGGGCAAACAAATTACAGTGCTGCAAAAGCGGGTGTTATTGGCGCTACAAAAGCCCTGGCACAGGAAATAGGCCGCAAAGGAATTACCGTTAATGCAGTAGCGCCCGGGTTTATAAAAACCGATATGACTGAAGAGCTAAACGAAACTGAATTAAAGAATTTAGTTCCGTTAAAACGATTTGGTACACCGGAAGAAGTTGCTCATGCTGTTGCATTTTTAGCATCAAAAGAAGCAGCTTATATTACAGGCGAAGTGATTTCGGTAAATGGTGGATTGTATTCGTAAGAAAGTAAAATTCAAAAGTAAAAGGTATATAGTAAGCCTATAATAAAAGTTTTAATATTTGCCTTTTGATTTTTTGACCTAATTAATATGAACAGAGTTGTTATAACAGGTTTGGGCATTTATTCCTGCATAGGAAAAAACCTTGATGAGGTAAGAGATTCCCTGTACAAAGGAAAATCGGGAATTGTATTTGATGCTTTACGTAAAGAATATGGTTACCGTTCGGGCCTTACAGGTTTTGTAGAAAAGCCTGAGCTGAAAGGAAAATTAGACAGACGGGCTCGTATCATGCTTCCCGAGCAGGGCGAATATGCTTACCTGGCAACGCTGGAAGCATTAAACAATGCCGGAATTGATGAAGAGTATATTGTAAAAAATGAAATTGGGATTTTATATGGAAATGATAGTTCGGGCAAAGCGGTTATTGAAGCCAATGATATCATCAGGGAAAAAAAAGATACAACCCTTGTTGGTTCCGGTGCAGTTTTTCAAACCATGAACTCTACTGTAACCATGAACCTGGCAACCATATTTAAATTAAGAGGGGTAAATTTTACCATCAGTGCGGCTTGTGCCAGCGGTTCTCATTCCATTGGGCTGGGGTATCATTTTATAAAAACAGGATTGCAGGATATGATTATCTGTGGCGGCGCCCAGGAAATTAATCATTTAAGCATGGGCACTTTTGATGCATTATCGGCTTTTTCTATCAGGGAAAATGACCCTACCAAAGCATCGAGGCCGTTTGACAGGGACCGGGATGGGTTGATACCAAGCGGTGGCGCTGCAACAGTAATATTAGAAACCCTTGAATCTGCACAAAAAAGAGGAGCAAAAATTTTGGGCGAAGTGATAGGTTATGGATTTTCATCAAACGGTGGGCATATATCAAACCCAACTGTTGATGGGCCGGTGAGGTCGTTGCATAGAGCTATTCAAGATGCAGGAATACAGGCTAAAGAAGTGGATTATATAAATGCACACGCCACATCAACACCTGCAGGCGACAGCAGTGAAGCAAAAGCAATTGACGAAGTATTTGCAGCACACAGGCCATTAGTAAGCTCAACAAAATCAATGACCGGCCACGAATGTTGGATGGCAGGCGCTAGCGAAATTGTGTATTCAATGCTGATGATGCAACATTCGTTTGTAGCGCCCAATATTAATTTCGAAAATCCGGACGAAGAATCGGCCAAATTGAATATAGCAAAAAACACCATCGAAAAAGATATAGTTGTATTTTTGTCAAACTCCTTTGGGTTTGGAGGAACTAACTCATCATTAATCATCAGAAAACTGATTTAAAGTACTGCTTATGACTAACGAAGCGATTATAGAAAAAATTCACGATTTCATGATCGAAGAATTTGAAGTGGATTCAGAAAAATTAATTCCCGAAGCTAATCTTAAAGAAACTCTTGGGTTAGACAGCCTGGACTATATTGACCTGGTTGTGGTTATTGAAAGTAATTTTAAGTTTAAGGTTAAGCCCGAAGATTTTACAAATATTGCCAGCCTACAAGATTTTTACGATTATGTTATTTCCCGTGTAAATTTAAAAGAATTGGCATAATGGCCGCCTGGCAGGGAAAATCGAAAGGCAGCCCATGGGGTTATCGCATTTTCGTTTGGGTATTAAAAACTTTTGGAGTTTTACCGGGTTATTTACTGCTAAGGTTTGTAAGCTTATATTATTTCTTCTTTTCTTATAAGGCATCCAGGCAAATTTTTTTATTATATCGCCATAAGCTGGGTTATGGCTGGGGTTCATCCATTTTAAAAATTTATAAAAATTATTTTTTACTGGGGCAAAGCATAATTGATAAGGTTGTGCTTATGTCGGGTATAAAAAACAAGTTCAGCTTTAATTTTGATGGCGAAGAAAATCTGCTAAAAATTGCAGAGATGAAAAAAGGCGGCATACTCCTAAGCGCTCATATTGGCAACTGGGATGTAGCCGGTCATTTGTTTACCCGCCTGCAAACACCTATCAATATCGTATTGTACGATGCCGAGCATGAGCAGATAAAAAAATATCTTGAAGGAGTTACCGGCAAACACAATATGAATATCATAGTAATTAAAAAAGATGACCTGAGTCATATTTATGCCATCAGCGATGCATTTGCCAGAAACGAACTTGTATGTATGCATGCCGACAGGTTTTTACCGGGCAATAAAACAATAACTGCAAATTTTCTTGGGCAAGATGCAAAATTTCCTGTTGGCCCCTTTTTACTGGCAGCTACATTTAAAGTGCCAGTGTCCTATGTGTTTGCAGTAAAAGAAAGTAAACTTCATTATCATTTATTTGCCAGCCCAATAAAAGATTACAGTAGTTTAAGTAAAGAATATTTAATACCTCAGATGCTTAAAGATTATACCAACGAAATGGAAATCAAACTAAAAAAATATCCCGAACAATGGTTTAATTATTTTAACTTTTGGGAATAAATAATGACACCTATAACTAACATAACATCACTAATACCACAAAAACCACCTTTTGTAATGGTAGATACATTGCTTAATTTTAATGCAGTAACCACCAGCACTGCATTTACAATTAAAGCAGATAATATTTTTGTGGAAGATGGTTTTTTTAAAGAACCCGGCCTGGTAGAAAATATTGCACAAACTGCTGCAGCACGGGCAGGCTATATTGCTAAAACAGAAAATAAGCCTGTACTAATTGGTTATATTGGGGCTGTTAATAACTTACAGATATTTTCATTGCCTACAATCGGCGATGAATTAATTACAGAAATAACCATCGAAAACCAAATTTTTGACGTAACATTAATATCCGGAAAAATATCTTGTAAGGGTAATGATATAGCTCAGTGCAAGATGAAAATATTTATTAATAAAATTAAAAATTCCTGATTATGAAAAAGACAAGTAAACTAAGCATGCTTGCAGCCGTTATATTTCTTTTAGGCTGTACCGTTAGCAGTTATGCACAAACTGCCAAAGAGTTTTTTAGTAATACCGAAACTTCACTTACTTACCTGGGTATAGATTATTATAAAGCCCGCCTTATAAACGATCCGGGGTCTAATAACACATCCGATATAAAAAACAGGTTGTTCAACAGTATGAACCAGGTAGTGGTTGTTGAGCCAAAAAACTATGATATTACAGGAGCTTTTAACCGAAGCAACAATATATCATCAGACCTGGATGTTGTTACCGAACGCAACGAAAAAACAATAGCCGATGATATTACATCTAACGATCCGGCAGATTTTAGCCGTCTTACCGAAACCGATATTGCAACCGAAGTAAAAGCGTTAAACCTTAAAGGTAAAAGTGGTGTAGGCCTGGTTTTTATTATGGAAGGAATGAAAAAAGAAGAGAAAAAAAGTTACGGCTCAGTTTGGGTTGTATTGCTTGATATGAAAACCAAAAAAGTACTCATGGCAGAAAGGCTGGAACAGGAAGCGGCAGGGTTTGGGTTTCGTAATTTTTGGGTATCTATCATTAAAAAATCAATTATAGAAATTAATAAGAAAAAATATAAAAGCTGGAAAGAAAAATACGGAAGCTGATTAATGCGGATTATGAAAAAAGAATTGAGTTGCTGCACGCAAATATTGGTACGGTTTAATGAAGCCGATCCGCTTGGAATTGTTTGGCATGGTCATTATATTCGCTATTTTGAAGATGGCAGGGAAGCATTTGGTGATATGCATGAATTAAAATACCAGGATGTGTACAAACATGGTTATGTTACACCCATTGTAAGTGTACAATGCGATTTTAAACGCTCTCTTCGCTATGGTGATAGTGTGAAGGTAGAAACGATATACATTCCTACAGACGCTGCTAAAATGAAATTCAATTATAGGTTATCCAATGCTGCAACCGGCGAAATAGTAGCAACCGGTTCATCGGTTCAGGTTTTTTTAAATAGGGAAGATTTATTGCTTCAACTGGCTAACCCGCCTTTTTTTGAAGACTGGAAAAAGAAACATGGGTTGATTTAATGATTTAGAAGCAATGACAGAAATTTTTATAAGTTCAGATAATATTTTATCGCCGATTGGTGTAAATACTGCCGAAAATTTTGAGCAGCTTACAAAAAACATATCGGGAATAAAATTGCAGAAAAATAATCGCCTCTGCGAGCAGCCTTTTTATGCAGCATTGTTTACAAACGAAAAAGAAATTGATAAAAATATCCTGGCCGATAATTACACAAAATTTGAAAAACTGCTTATTACATCCATCAGCGATGCATTGGCAAATACAGATGTAAAACCTACCGATAAAAAAAGTGTTCTTATTATTTCTTCTACCAAAGGAAATATAAGTTTGCTGGAAACAGAGAAAGCTTCTGATGATCTTTATGAAAGAATTTCTTTAAACAGCTCGGCAAGAGTGGTTGCAAATCATTTCGGGTTTATACATCAGCCTGTAATAATATCTAATGCCTGCATATCGGGCATGTTGGCCATAATAACAGGAATGCGGTTGATACAGTCAGGCCAATACAATCATGCTATAGTTGCCGGAGCAGATGTAATTAGCAAATTCATATTATCTGGCTTTCAATCTTTTCAGGCAATAAGCCCCAATGTTTGCAAGCCATTTGATGCGGCACGTGATGGAATTAATTTAGGCGAAGGCGCAAGTACCATTGTACTTACAAGCAATAAAGAATTTTCTTCGGGCATTAAAGTAACCGGCGGTTCGGTCAGTAACGATGCCAATCACATTTCGGGTCCGTCCCGTACAGGAGAAGAATTAAACCTTGCTATAAACAAAGCCATGAAAATGGCTGCTGTTAATACAACAGATATTGGGTTCATATCAGCACATGGCACTGCTACCATTTTTAATGATGAAATGGAAGCTAAAGCTATAACCCTTGCCGGACTAAAAGATGTTCCTGTAAACAGTTTAAAAGGATATTATGGCCATACATTAGGTGCAGCCGGTTTAATAGAATCGGTTGTCTCTATCAAATCGTTAAAAGAAAATACGGTATTACCAACTCCCGGTTTTGAAACCCCCGGCGTAACACAACCAGTAAATGTTTGTACATCAATAATAAAATCAACTTTACAACATTGCTTAAAAACAGCTTCTGGTTTTGGCGGTTGTAATGCAGCAATGGTTTTTAGTAAACAATAATTTAAACCTTTAAAAAAGTAATTAAACAGGTATGAACTTTTTCTCTAAAGATAAAAAATCGGCATTTGATGCCAAGGAAGCCGCCCAGTGGATTGCATTTGGGCCGGTCATCTTTCAGGCGGCACGGGTGTTGCGTAACAGCGGCATCTTAAAACTAATTGAAGACAGTGGCAGAACCGGAATAACCATAGAAGAGATTGCCGATAAACTGAAACTTTCAATTTATGCTGTACGGGTTTTACTGGAATCGGGGCTTGGCCTTGGATTGGTTTTGGTTAATGAAAAAAAATATACCCTGGGTAAAACCGGATATTTTATTTTACACGATTCACTAACCATAACCAATATGGATTTTGTACATGATGTAAATTATAAAGGACTTTTTTACCTGGATGAAAGTATTGAAAAAGGAAAGGCTGTAGGGTTAAAGGAATTTGGTAACTGGCCCACCATTTATGAAGGGCTTTCGCAATTGCCACCGCATGTACAAAAAAGCTGGTTCAGTTTCGATCATTATTTTTCTGATGATGCTTTTCCGCTGGTATTACCAATGGTATATAAAGATGGCATAAAAAAGATATTGGATATTGGTGGCAATACCGGTAAATGGGCAATTGCATCTACAAAATTTTCGACCGATGTTCATATCACTATCATGGATTTACCCGGGCAGTTGAATGTTGCCAAAAAAAAGATAGAAGAACTTGGCTTGCATAACAGGGTTGATTTTTTGCCGGTAAATATTCTGGACGAAACAATAAAATTTCCTAAAGGATTTGATGTGATATGGATGAGCCAGTTCCTGGATTGTTTTTCTGAAGCTGAGATTGTTTCAATTTTAAAAAGATGTTATGAAGCATTAGATGAAAACGGACAAGTGATGATACTGGAACCTTATTGGGACAAACAGAAATTTGAAGTGGCCGCTTTTTGTTTACAACAAACATCCATCTACTTTACCGCACTGGCCAACGGTAACAGCCAAATGTATAGCTCCGAAGTTTTTTTTAAATGTGTAGAAGATGCAGGTTTTGAAATAACGGAACAAACTGACCATATTGGCCTTAGCCAAACACTCATAAAATGTAAAAAAAGAAAATAAAAATAAATATGAAAACAGAGCAGGTAGATGTACTGGTAATTGGCGCAGGCCCGGCGGGCACTGTTGCAGCTTCTATTATTAATAAAGCAGGCTTTAAAGTAAAAATTGTAGAAAAAGTAAAATTTCCACGCTTTGTAATTGGCGAAAGTTTACTGCCAAGGTGTATGGAGGCGCTGGACGAAGCAGGTTTTTTAGATGCAGTTAGGGAATGTGGTTTCCAGGAAAAATACGGAGCCAAGTTTGTGAAGAATGGAAAAATCTGCGACTATAAATTTTCTGATCAGTTTACAAAAGGATGGACCAATACCTGGCAGGTAACAAGAGCCGATTTTGATAAAAAATTAGCCGATACTGTTGAAAAAATGGGTGTGCCAATTAGTTACGAAACAGCAGTTACTCATATCGAATTTAACGGATCAGATTCTGTAACAACAGTTGAAGATATCAATGGAAACAAAGAACAGATAAAAGCCAGGTTTATTGTTGATGGCAGCGGCTATGGAAGAGTGATACCCCGTTTGTTTAATTTGGATAAGCCATCAAACCTGCCCCCAAGAAAAGCATTATTTACACATGTGGTTGATAAAAATCGTACCATGGATGATGAGCCAAACCGCATCACCATTATTGTACATAAAAAAGGAGTATGGATTTGGGTAATACCTTTTTCAAGTGGTAATACATCTGTAGGTTTTGTTGGCAATCCCGAATTTTTTGATGCCACACAAAGTGCCCCCGAAGAGCAGATGAGGGCTTTGCTTGCAACTGAACCCTACCTTGCTGAAAGGATGAAAGATGTAAAAATGATTTTTGAACCCAGGGTTTTACAATCATGGTCAACCACCACCAATAAATTTTATGGCGATGGTTTTGTACTTACAGGAAATGTTACCGAATTTTTAGATCCTGTTTTTTCATCAGGCGTTACATTGGCAACCGTATCGAGCCAAACAGCAGCAAAACTCGTAATTAAAAAGTTGAATGGAGAAAATGTGGATTGGGATGCAGAATATACAAAGCCTATGATGCAGGGTGTAAACACTTTCCGCTCTTATGTTATGGCCTGGTACGATGGAACATTAGACACAATATTTTTTGCCGATAACCAGGTGCCCGAAATAAAAAGTATGATATGCTCGGTACTGGCTGGTTATGTTTGGGATACCAGTAACCCCTATGTTAAAGATCATGAAACCGCATTACAAAAATTAGCTAAATTAATAACATTAAGAGATTCCTATAAAGCATAACATCAATTAATTACCTTTAAAAGATTGTCAAACGATTTATATATATCTGCCAGTTGTGTGATAACCAATCATGTTGTATCTAAAAATGAACAATCTATATTTGAAAATAAAGCAGCTACTCTGCCAGATTTTCTTGTTTCGGTTTATCGTTTTTTGAATATTCAATATCCCAAGTTTCATAAGATGGATAATTTAAGTAAACTGGGATGGCTTGCCAATGAAGTTTTACTGCGTAACAATTTTGATGCAGCAAAATATAAGCCTGATGAAACGGGCATTGTTTTGATGAACGCAAACAGCAGCCTGGATACAGACATTAAATATGTAGCAACAACAAAGGAAATGGCAAGCCCGGCCTTATTTGTTTACACATTACCCAACATTGTAATTGGAGAAATATCCATCACACATCATTTTAAAGGAGAAAACGCATTTTTTATTTGTAATGAGTTTGATGCTGGGTTTATTCATCAATATGTAAGCAACCTGGCATATAACAATATATTGCAATGCTGCATTTGCGGTTGGGTTGAAGTATTAAATAATGAGTATAAAGCAGTTTTATTTTTAATAGAGAAATTTAAAAGCGTTAATTCCATTATTTTTACAAAAGAAAATTTATATAAAATATACCAGTTACAAAATGGATAAATTAATGTCGGATCTGAAAATGCAGATCATTGCCCAGTTGAATTTACAAGATACCAAACCAGAAGACATAGGGGATGATCAACCTTTATTTGTTGAAGGGCTTGGGTTAGACTCAATAGACGCATTGGAACTGATAGTTTTACTTCAGCAACATTACAAGATAAAACTTTCCAATGCAGAAGACGGGCCAAAAGTTTTTAAAACCGTAAGAACTATGGCAGAATATATCACAGCTCATCAAGCCCAGAATGCATAAATATGAACGAACCCGTTTTTGTTGCCGGCACAGGTATCATTTCGGCGATAGGCTATACTGTCGCCGAGTGTCTTGATGCTCTGGAAAACGGCAGGGCCGGAATGAATAGGATGCAATACCTGGATTCGGTTCATAAACAAAGATTACCGGTTGCAGAAGTAAAACTCAGTAATGATGAACTGGCAAAACTTGGCAACCTTACGAATATAAAAAGCCGTACTGCTTTATTAAGTTTAATAGCAGCTAAAGAAGCGCTTACAAATGCCGGGATTGAAAATATAAAATCATTACGCTGTGGTTTTGTTTCCGCCAATTCTGTTGGAGGGATGGATAAAACCGAAAACTTTTTTAAAAATTTTTTGACCCATAACAATAAAGGGAAATTACGCAATATTATCAACCACGAATGTGGAAGCGTAACAGAGTTAGTTGCTGATGCGCTGGGGATTAAAGATTATATTACAACCATCAGTACAGCTTGCTCATCATCGGCCAACTCAATTTTTTTTGGCGCCAGGCTTATAAGAAATAATATTGTTGATTTGGTGGTTGCCGGCGGAACAGATTCACTTACAAAATTTACGCTCAACGGGTTTAATACATTGATGATTGTTGATGAACAGTTTTGCCAGCCTTTTGATGAAAACCGTCGTGGGCTTAATCTTGGCGAAGGTGCAGGCTATGTTGTTTTAGTATCAGAAAAAGTAGCAGCAACTTTAAAGAATAAACCCCAAATCATTTTAAACGGCTATTGCAATGCCAACGACGCTTATCACCAAACAGCATCATCACCCGATGGAACAGGCTCTTTTTTAGCCATGAGTGGCGCTTTAAAAAAGAGTGGATTACAACCTGCCGATATTGATTATATAAACCTGCATGGCACCGGTACACAAAACAATGATATTGCCGAAGGCACTGCCATTAAAAGATTGTTCAATGGGCAATATCCAAAAATGAGTTCTACAAAAACATTTACGGGCCATACACTTGGCGCCAGCGGAGGTATTGAAGCGGTGTTTTCAGTTTTATCATTGCAGCATGGAATTATTTATCCCAACCTGCGTTTACAAACACCTATGGCAGACCTGCCATTTGTACCCGAAAGAGAATTTATAAAAGATGTGAAAGTAAACCATGTATTATCCAATTCATTTGGTTTTGGAGGAAATTGTTCCTCATTGATTTTTTCAAAATATTAAAATGTATATCAGCGCAACAGGAAATATCTCTCCACAAAAAACCTTTGGTCATCAACCAATGCTGGCAGATACTGTTGTTTTTACCGGCAACCGGTTAACTGCCATTGAACCCGATTACAAAGAATTCATCGAACCCAAACTTATTAGACGAATGAGCCGTATCATTCGCATGGGTGTGGCAGCAGCTATGGAATGTTTGCAGCAGGCAAATATTAAAGTGCCTGATGCAATTATTACCGGCACTGCTTATGGCTGTCTGGAAGATACCAATTCTTTTTTAAGCAAAATGGTAGAGTTTAATGAAGAACTGCTTACACCAACAGCTTTTATACAATCAACCCACAATACTATTGGTGCACAAATTGGCTTAATGCTACAATGTAATAATTACAACAATGCTTTTGTACATCGTGGTTTTTCTTTTGAAAGTGCATTGCTCGACGGGATGATGTTATTAAAAGAAAAAGATGCATCAAATGTTTTGGTTGGCGCTATTGATGAAATTATCAACAACAGCCACAGTATTTTAAACAGGCTGGGTTTATATAAGCAGGGCGAAGTTTGTAATCTTGATATTTATAAATCAAAAACAAAAGGAACCATTGCAGGCGAAGGGGCATCTTTCTTTTTACTGTCAAATACGCCAACTGCAACAGACTATGCAAAACTGAATGCATTGCATACTTTTTATAAACCCGCCGGCAAAACAGAAATAGAACAACAGGTTAGTTCTTTTTTACAAAATCAGCATGTAAGTATCAATGATATAGATTTTATCATCACCGGAAATAATGGCGATGCTACAGGCGATGAAATATATGAGGCGTTATCAAAGACGGTTTTTGCTAATAAGAAAATTATTAGCTATAAACATTTATGCGGCGAATATCCAACGGCTGCTGCATTTGCTTTATGGCTGGCTGCCAATACTGTAAAGTTTGGTAAGCCTCCTGCAATGATTGAGAATAATTATTCTTCAGAAAAAAAGATACAAAAGGTTTTAATTTACAATCATTACCTGGGCATACATCATTCTTTATATTTGCTCTCGGCATGTTAACTTTTCGCTATACAAATATTTTATTTATTGTACTGTTGCTTGTACAGTTTTTATTGCGGCTTCCGCCATATGGCTATTTCCTGTTAATTATAGCGTATTCGCTAATTGTTTTTTGGGGATGCATACATGTAGGCTCCGGTTTTTTTATACCTGTTATATGCAAAGCAGAAACTGATAAAAAAGAAATTGCCATTAGTTTTGATGACGGGCCGGCAATTAATCATACTGCAGAAATTTTATCTGTTTTAAAAAACGAAGAGGTGAAAGCAACTTTTTTTTGTATTGGCAACCGTATTGCCGGCAATGAAAATATATTGAAGCAAATTCACAACCAAGGCCATATAATTGGTAACCACAGTTACTCCCATCATTTTTGGTTTGATATGTACGGGGCAAAAAAGATGCAGGATGACATGCAGCAGATGGATATAGAAATGAAAAAAGTACTTGGCTTTAAACCCAAACTGTTTAGGCCGCCTTATGGCGTTACAAATCCTAATGTAAAAAAAGCAATCATTAAAGGAGGGTATACGCCTGTGGGGTGGAGCCTAAGATCGATGGATACCGTAATCAAAGACGAAAATAAATTGTTTGATAAGATAAGCAGGGGAATTAGTCCTGGCGCAATTTTCCTGTTTCATGATACATGTAAGATAACCTTGCATGTATTGCCACGGTTTATTAAAGAAGTTAAAAAAAAAGGCTACAACATTGTTCCGCTTGATAAATTGTTAGCTTTGCAAGCTTATGAATAAATTTATTATTATCATATTTATTATTGCTAAAGGATTTACTTCTCAAGCTCAATATACAGGATATAACCCTGTTGCCGACCTTGCAAAATTTAAAACAGCGTTTGCAACAGCAAGCAAAAAAACTACTTCAATAAAAGCTGATTTTATTCAGGAAAAAAACCTGAGTATGCTTTCAGAAAAGATTATTTCCAAAGGCAATTTTTGGTTTAAAAAAGACAGCCGGGTGCGTATGGAGTACCATACTCCTTTTACATACCTGATGGTTTTAAATAAAGATAAAGTGTATGTAAAAGATGGCGCAAAAGAAACGAAGCTGTCGGCAAGGTCAAATAAAATGTTTCAGCAGATAAACAAAATAATGATTGATTGTATGCAGGGCACTGCTCTAGATAATACCGATTTTAAAACCAGGGTTTTTGAAAACAGGAACAATGCACTGGTGGAATTAACCCCCATAACAAAAGGCATGAAAGAGATGTTCAGGAATATAAATGTAGTGGTTGATAAAAAAGATTTTTCTGTACAAAGCATACAAATGCAGGAGCTTTCTGGCGATAATACCATCATGCGTTTTACCAATAAAGAATTGAATGCACCCATCCCGGATAATTTATTTGATATTAAGTAGCTGTTTATTTTTTGTTGTAAGCTGCTCGCCGGTGCATAAACAAATGCAATCGGCCACTGCCGATATTAGATTGTTGCAAAAATTTAAGCCCGCCTTTACCGTAGCCTTATATAATACTACGGTAGATGTAGTGGGCAACCATTTAAGTGGCCTGCTGTTTATAAAAAAAATGCCCGACAGTAGTACCCGTATGGTTTTTAGTAATGAAATGGGATTAACCTTTTTTGATTTTGAATTTACAGACAATGGTGGTTTTAAAGTATACTCCATCATTAAAAAAATGAATAAAAAATCAGTAATAAAAACCCTGCGCCACGATTTTGAATTGATATTGATGAATACCTTAGACAACAATAAAGCAATTGTAAAAACAAATGATGGGCAGCTTTATTTTATTTTTCCGCAAAAAAAAGGCTACAATTATTATATTACCAATACCGATGCAACAGAGTTGCTGCGTATGGAAAGGGCATCAAATAAAAAATCGATTGTAGATGCAGTAATGAAAAATTTTGTGAAAGGCATTCCTGATACCATTGGTATATCGCACAAGACATTTGAATTTAATATTGGCCTTAAAAGAATTGAAAGATGATATTGTTAAACGATTTTTTTACCATCAGCAAAAAATTAGTTTCAGAAAATGAAATATCCGTAGAGCTATGCATAAATACCGGTCATAAAATATTTGAAGGGCATTTCCCCAACCAGCCTGTGGTGCCGGGTGTGTGCATGGTGCAGATGATAAAAGAAATGGTGGAAGATGTACTCGATATAAAAACAAAACTTACTGAAGCAGCCGAATTAAAGTTTTTATCGGTAATAGACCCCCTTCAAAATAATTTGATTAATGCTACCATAAAATACATGAACGGGGAGGATAGAAAAATAAATATCAATGCATCGTTTTTTAAAAATGAATTGATACATTTTAAATGTAAACTTTGCCTACAGAAAAGTGATAATTAAAATTCTGCATTTCCTGGGATTGATGTGGGCTGGTTGAGCAGTGGGATGATGATGGAAAGAGAAAACCTGTATCGAAGAAAAGATTGAGCATTTCTAATGCCCCGACACAATCAGAGCAGAATTGTAAGGCATCAAGTGATCTTGCGGAACACTTGCGGCAGTAGGAGAGGAAAAATGCAGTGGAGTATTTATAATCTTTAGAATAAACATATATACTACTCCTTGTTTTGTGATAAACGAAACAAATTTATCGGGGAGCAATTTTTCACCGGTTTAATGAAATGTATTATTAAAAGTGCTAAAAGTATATAACAACTTTTGTATCTTTAATTGATATTTGTATCAATTACGTAGCTATTTTATCCATTTAAATTTTCATGAATGATAGAACTAAAAAATAAGACAGATAATTTCAGAATTAGATAAATTCGATAACTCTATTATGAATTTTTTCATTTCAAAAGACGGTAAACCCATTGGGCCAATCAAGCTAACTGATTTAGAGAACTATCAAATAAATTCTGATACTATGGTTTGGCAAGAAGGAACAGATAATTGGAAAAAAGCCAAAGAAATAGAAATTATCTCTACTTATATTAGGATTATACCTCCTCCAATTCCAAATTCAGAAGCTGCGAAAATTGCAAAAAAATATGACTTGTCTTATCCTAAATTAAACAAGTTATTGAATTTAGGTGTTGGGATAATTATTTTTTCAGTAATTGTAGGGTTAATAATTAATTACTTTATATCGAATGGCTCAAAATACAGTATAGAACTAATAATTTTTGGGGCTTTATTAAGTTTTCTAATAAAAATTTGGTCAGTATACACAGCGATTGAATCTGCAAGAAAGCTAAATAGAGACGAAATGTCTTGGGGTATAGGTGCTTTTTTCTTTCCGGGGGTGATCTTGATAATTTTAGGTACAAGATATAAATTACGTTGAAATTTTGCCGCCGTCTAGTTTTCAACCATAACTGTTCAGAAGATTTTACTTTATTAAGACCTGTTGATAAAATTGATTACCAAATCCTCTTCCCAGCAACCTTTCTTGCAAGAGTCTTAGTGCCAACGAAATTTAGATAATTTACGCAACATTGTCCTCAGCCATTACACAAAACAGATGAGAGACGTTGCTGGGAAGCAAAGGAAATGGCAAACTAATTAATTTAATCAACATATCGGCGAAATGAAATTCTATACTTTTTCCGACGAGGTTCCTCTTTAGAATTTTTGAATGTATTCTTTTAATGTGGTTGCAAATTGCAATGCATCTTTTGTATTAAGGGCGGTCAGTTCATCTATCATTTTTTGCAAATTCTTTTGGTCTTTTTTATAATAATAACAAGACCCTGCGTAATAACGTGATAGAATATCTTTAGGGTTTTGTTGCATTATAGCAAGAAATATTTTCAATGCTTTATCATAATAGCCTAATTTATAATTGGCATAGCCCAATTCTGTTTTTGCATATTCATATTCATCGTCTAATGCTAAGGCTTGTTCCAAAAATGAAATTGCTTTTTCAAATTTGTCCATATTATTATAACACCAGCCAATTTTATAATAAACAACTTTATCCTTCTTTTGGAATTGAGCATATTTTTCTAAATATACAAGAGCTGAATCGTAGTTTTTAAGGTTATCATAATAAACGTTGGCAATACCTTTGAGGGCTGTATAATAGGTTTCTTTACTTATCTTATAAGCATTATGATATTGCGAAATGGATTCATCATTTTTGTTGAGCTTATAATAAGCATATCCTAATTCATTATATGTTTCAGGAAAAGAATTGTCAAGGGCTATACTTCTTTTTAACGATACTACAGCATCTTCATATTTTTCCAGTTCATTTTCGCACCAGCCTTTTTTGTGGAAAAACCCGGATTCGGATATTTCATTTGTTTTAGATGTATACGTGTTAAAATCGTCAAGGGCTTTTTCATAGTCCTTCATTTTATAATAACAGTTTCCTCTTTCTTTATATGCCAGCATATATTCAGGATTGAAGTCAATCGTTGCATTAAATTTTTCTAAAGCCTCATCATATTTCAAAAGCATATAATAGGCAAATCCCATTTCAAAATTTTGGTTGGCTTTATTTACTTCATTATAGGTTTTTACTTTTTGTAAAGCATTTAATGCATCTTCGTATTTTTCTAATTCATTGTAACACCATCCCAGCATGTACCATGCCTGATCATAAGAAGAGTTTAAATTAGCTGCTTTTTTTAAAGCAACAATAGCGTCTTCATATTTTTTTTCAACTTTTAGGTTTACGCCTTTATCATACCATTCCTTTGCAGTGGTTTGGGCGGCAGCATACATTATTGTAAGGCTGAAAATGCCGATAGTAAAGAGTACTTTTTTCATAAAGTGAAAATAGTGTTTTTAGTACAGTACCCAAATACCCAATAGAAGGTATTATATAAAAATTGATTCAATTTCCTTCCCAGCAGCTTTTCCTGCAAGGGATGTTGTTTTAACGAAATTTAAATAATTTAAGCAACGTCCTCAGCCATTACACAAAACAGTTGAGAGATGTTGCTGGGAAGTAGCATCGAAAATTTAACGCTGTTATAATTTATTCCTACTACCGCACAAATGCATCCTTAGAAAATTGCTATTGCTTCTGCACCAGCCTGTATGAAAAAATTAAATCAATGCACCGGTTTTAAAAAAGAGTTGATATATTTTAAACGTAAACATTGTCCACAGCCAACCAATAATTAAAACTCTGCACTCTTTGGGTACCTCGGAAAAGGAATCACATCCCTTATATTTCCCATGCCGGTTACAAACTGCACCAGCCGCTCAAACCCAAGCCCAAAGCCGGCATGAGGGCAACTGCCAAACCTTCTTGTATCAAGGTACCACCATAGTTCATCTGCCGGAATGTTCATTTCTTTCATTCGTTGAGTAAGCTTATCCATCCTTTCTTCACGCTGGCTGCCACCTACAATTTCGCCAATGCCCGGCGCCAATATATCCATAGCAGCTACGGTTTTTCCGTCTTCGTTCTGCCTCATATAAAAACTTTTTATCTCCTTGGGATAATTCGTTAGTATCACCGGTTTTTTAAAATGTTTTTCTACCAGGTAGCGCTCATGTTCGCTTTGCAGGTCGTTGCCCCATCCTTCTATCGGGTATTGAAATTTCTTTTTCTTATTGTGGTTGCTTTCTTTTAAAATGTCTATAGCTTCTGTGTAAGTGAGCCGCTCAAAATTATTATCAACTACAAAATTCAATTTTTCCATCAGTCCCATTTCACTCCTTTCCTGTTGGGGTTTTTGTTTCTCTTCCTCTGCAAGGCGCTGTGCTAAAAATTCCAGGTCTTCTTTATTATTGTCCATCGCATACCTGATAATATATTTTATAAAAGCTTCTGCAAGGTTGGCATTATCTTCCAGATCATAAAAAGCCATTTCGGGTTCTATCATCCAAAACTCTGCAAGATGCCTGGTGGTATTGCTGTTTTCTGCCCTAAATGTGGGGCCAAATGTATAAATATCACTAAAGGCCATTGCAGCCAATTCGCCTTCTAACTGTCCGCTTACGGTAAGGTTGGTGCTACGGCCAAAAAAATCGTCTTTATAATTTACAGTGCCGTCTTCATTTTTTGGGGCTGTACCATCTAGGGGCAAAGTGGTAACCTTAAACATTTCTCCTGCACCTTCGGCATCGCTTGCCGTAATGATTGGGGTATGCAGGTACACAAAACCTTTATCATTAAAAAATTTATGAATGGCAAAGGCCAGGGTATTGCGTACACGGAAAACCGACCCGAAAGTATTGGTACGAAAACGCAGGTGGGCTATCTCCCTTAAAAATTCAAGGCTGTGTTTTTTGGGTTGAAGAGGAAATTTTTCCGCATCACTATCACCCAATATTTCAATTGATGTTGCCTTTAGCTCTACTTTTTGTCCCTTGCCTAAAGAAGCTATCACCTGGCCGCTTGCTTTAATACAGGCTCCGGTAGTAATGCGTTTTAAAATTGATTCATCAAATTCGCCCAGTCCGGCAACAATTTGTATATTATTATTAGTGCTGCCATCATTAAGGGCAATAAACTGGTTATTACGAAAAGTACGCACCCAGCCCATTACCGTAGCTTCATAATTAACCTTATCGCTGGTTAGTAAATCTTTAATTCTTGTTCGCTTGTTAAACATAAAAATATAAATTGGCTGCAAAGATAAGATATTGTGTAAATGCTTATTTAGCTCAAACATAACCAATAGGGTAAGTTGCAGGAATTGGCCATTTATAAAAAAAAATTCCTTTTTTTAAAAAAACACCGTAATATTGCTACCGAATCGGGCTGATTGGGTATTTCAAGCAATCATTCATCAGCGATTTAATCCATCAATTTTAATTCTCAATTTCAATTTCAGATTTAAGTCGGGATTTTTTGAAGAACACAGTTTCAAATTTATATGTACGATATATCACAACTGAACGAGCTACTCGTTCCTGAGTTGCAAGACATTGCCGAGCAATACGACATTTCCAATGCAAAAAAACTAGTTAAGCAGGATCTTATAAACAAGATACTGGAAAACCAAACCATTATGGCTACCGAAAAAAAGAAGGAAGGCGAAAAGCCCAAACGTAAGCGCATTTTAAAAACTGATGCTGGTACGGAAGAACTGGTAACGAAACCTAAGAAATCCGAGGTAGAGAAGAAGCCGGTGAAAAAACAGGTTGATACAGGTGATGATAATACAGATGTGCAACCGATAACAGAAATGGAAAGCACCATACCTGCAGCCATAGCGCAAATGCTGGCAGCCGAAGATGAACATGATCAGCAGGCTCCTGAAACCGAATTGGAAGAAGCCGCCGCTATTGCGCCGGTAAAACAATTTAACCAACGCCAGCAACCGGTATTTAATATTGAATTTGATGGCGTGGTACAAGGCGAAGGAGTATTGGAAATGATGCAGGATGGTTATGGTTTTTTACGCAGTAGCGATTATAATTATTTATCTTCTCCGGATGATATTTATGTATCGCCAAGCCAGATAAAATTGTTTGGACTAAAAACAGGCGATACGGTGTATGGTAGCGTTCGTCCGCCAAAAGAAGGCGAAAAATATTTTGCTTTATTAAAAGTTGAAACCATCAATGGTAAATCTCCGGAAGAAGTTAGAGACCGGGTACCATTTGATTATTTAACACCACTTTTTCCTTTCGAAAAATTAGAACTGTGTACAAAACACGATAATTACAGTACCCGTATCATGGATCTTTTTACCCCTATTGGTAAAGGGCAGCGTGGATTGATTGTTGCCCAGCCAAAAACAGGTAAAACCATGTTACTGAAAGAACTGGCAAATGCCATTGCCGAAAATCACCCCGAATGTTACCTGATGATTGTGCTGGTTGATGAAAGACCCGAAGAAGTTACCGATATGGAACGCAGTGTGAAAGCAGAAGTAATTGCATCTACTTTTGATGAACCCGCCGAAAAACACGTACGGGTAAGTACTATGGCCTTACAAAAAGCTAAGCGATTGGTTGAGTGTGGCCACGATGTGGTGATATTGTTAGATTCTATTACCCGTTTGGCCCGTGCACATAATACAGTTGCTCCATCAAGCGGCAAAGTATTAAGTGGAGGGGTGGAAGCTAATGCCATGCAAAAACCAAAACAGTTTTTTGGCGCTGCTCGTAAAATAGAAAACGGAGGTTCGCTTACCATCATTGCTACAGCATTGGTTGATACCGGAAGTAAAATGGATGAAGTGATATTTGAAGAATTTAAAGGTACCGGTAATATGGAATTGCAATTAGAACGTAAATTATCAAACCGTAGGATTTATCCGGCAATTGACATTGTGTCTTCATCTACCAGAAGAGATGACCTGTTGTTAGACAAAGATACATTCCAGCGTATGTGGGTATTGCGTAAGCACATAGCCGATATGAACCCTGAAGAAGCAATTAATTTATTGCTGAAAAACATGAAGGGTACAAAAGATAATGCGGAGTTTTTAACAAGCATGAACGGATAGTAAACAAAACATAAATAAAAAATAGCCGCTGATTTATTTGGCGGCTTTTTATTTGTATAACTTAGTGTAATACAAAATGCCTGTTCAAAAAATAAACATAAATGAGTTTTTACATATTGCTAAGCAATATCCGGTACTGGATGTACGCAGCCCGGGAGAATACAAACATGCACACATACCACAGGCTTTTAATTTGCCCTTATTTACCGATGAAGAAAGAAAACAGGTAGGCACCGCTTACAAACAGCAAAGCCGGGAAACAGCAATAAAAATAGGATTAGATTTTTTTGGAATTAAGATGAGGCGTATGGTTGAAGAGGCAGAATCGGTTGTGGCTGGTTATTCTTTGCTGGTTGCCGACAGCTATTTAAAAGAGCCTGAAAATTTTAAAACAATTAAAGAACAACAACCAACAAAAAACATAATTGTACACTGTTGGCGGGGAGGAATGCGTAGCGCTGCTGTAGCCTGGCTTTTAGATATGTACGGGTTTAAAGTTTATTTGCTAACCGGTGGTTATAAAGCTTACCGTAAATGGGTATTATCTCAATTTGAAAAAGAATACAACTTTAATATTGTTGGAGGATATACCGGTAGTGGAAAAACCTTACTGTTGCATGAATTAAAAAAACAAGGAAAAATAATTATTAATTTAGAAGACCTGGCAAAACATAAGGGATCGGCATTTGGGGCATTAAAAAATATACTACAACCTGGTCAGGAAATGTTTGAAAACTTACTGGCTTATGAGTTATTAGCAGTTAGTGCGACGATGACAGAAATGAATAACTCCAAAAATATTATTTATATAGAAGATGAAAGCCAGCGTATAGGTAACCTGCAAATTCCAATGCCACTTTGGTTTACAATGCGTAAAGCTCCAGTATATTTTATAGATATACCATTTGAACAACGGTTGAATTATATAACTGAAGTTTATGGTAAAGAAGAAAAAGAAAATTTAAGAGAAAGCATCCTGCGTATTCAAAAAAGACTTGGCGGATTGGAAACAAAAAACGCAATCAGGTTTTTAGATGACGATGATTTTAAAGCTTGTTTCGGCATTTTGCTTAGGTATTACGATAAGTGGTATTACAAAGGCTTGCAAAAACGTGAAAATCTTTCTTCGCTTTTAAATAAAATACCCTGTACCGACGTTGATACTGCAACCAATACACAAAAAATTTTATCATGCAATACGGTAAACGCCTGATTATTTTTTTTCTTGCATTAATAAGTTACGGGCAGTTATTAGCCCAATCGCCTGCTTATGCAGATATAACCGGCTTATGGAAAGGAACAATGTACAACGATACAACCAAACTTAATTACCGCTACGAAATTGCCATCAGCGAAAAAAAAGGAAAACTATCGGGCTATTCACATACATATTTCATTATAAACAACAAGGAATATCATGGCGTAAAAAAAATTAAAATACGCAGAGAAGGAAATGAAGTAGTGGTGCAGGATGTGGAGTTGATTGCCAACAACTATCCTATTAAACCTCCCAAGGGCGTACACATGATAAATGTTTTAAAGCTTAGTATTAAGGACAATAAAATGGCATTAAGCGGAAATTTTGAAACCAACCGTACAAAGGAATATGCCCCGGCCACCGGCTTCATCAATGTAGAACGAAAAAACAATTTCAATCAATCGGCATTGATACCGCATTTACAAGAACTAGGCCTTGCAGAGGATTTGTCTTTTATAAAGGAAGCCAAAGAAGCAGAAACATTAGCTTCGGCAAATACCACATCTGCCCCGGTAAAAAATGAAACTGTTACATTAAAACCTGAACCAGTTGAAACCGTACAAACTACTTCAGAAAAACCCATTTCAACAGCACCGGTAAAAAATGAAACAATTGCCTCTACACCAACACCTGCCGAAATTACAAAAACAACTCCTCCGGTAACAGTAAAAGCAGCACCTGTTAAAAAAGAAACAGCACCGGTAATTAATAATAAACAGCAACCGGCTATTGCAAAATCAAATACAACTAAAGTTGTAAAAACAGAACCTCCAAAAACAGCGCCTGCACCTGATAATAGAAAAGAGACAGCTGTTACTGTTAAAACAGAAACAGTAAAAGAAACACCTGCAGTTGTTATTAAACCAATACCGGCAGCAGTTGCTAACGCCGCTACAGAAATCAACAACAGGAAAATTGAAACCATCGAATCGGTTTATTATAAATCCGATAGCCTGGAACTTACTTTATATGATAATGGCGAAGTAGATGGCGATACCGTAAGTGTTTTGATGAACGGAGAAGTAATAATGCCACGGGTAGGATTAAGTACCAATGCAGTACGCAAAAAAATTAGTACGGTAAATACCGGAGATAGTATTCAACTGATTATGTATGCCGAAAACCTGGGAAAACTTCCTCCCAACACAGGATTGCTAATAGTTTATGATGGAACCGACAGATATGAGATAAGATTTAGCGGCGATTATAAAAAAAACGCAGCCATTGTTTTTAGAAAGAAGCAGGAGTAACTCAAATTAAACTTTCTCTATTACTCGTTCGAAAACTGATATATAGAAATTTCACGTTTAGATACAAAAAGAAAATTGTACAATACACTATCCCTAACTTTGTTTAATGGATGAAATTAAACTTACACAATTTTCAAGAGGGGCAGGTTGTGGTTGTAAAATTGCACCTAAAGTACTTGATGAAATTTTACAAACAACCTTATCTTCTTTACCTAATAAAAAACTTTTGATAGGCAATAGTAGTAAAGATGATGCAGCAGTGTACGATTTGGAAAACGGAACAGCCCTCATTTCCACCACCGATTTTTTTATGCCCATTGTGGATGATGCTTTTGATTTTGGCCGCATTGCAAGCGCCAATGCCATCAGCGATGTATATGCTATGGGAGGTAAGCCTGTTTTGGCTATTGCTATTTTGGGATGGCCGGTTGAAAAATTACCGGTAACACTGGCGCAAAAAGTTTTGGATGGCAGCCGTACAATTTGTGAACAAGCAGGCATACCATTGGCCGGTGGGCATAGTATTGATGCAGCCGAACCAATTTTTGGACTGGCAGTAACCGGCCTTGTTGATATCAACAATCTTAAAAAAAATAATACCGCCAAACCCGGCGATGTTATTTTTATTACTAAACCTCTTGGTGTTGGTGTTTTATCAACAGCACAAAAAAGGGGATTAATAAAAGAAGAACATGTTGATGTAATGATAAGCCAAATGACAGCGCTAAATAAGATTGGTGAACTTCTTGGAAAGTTTGAAGGCATTACAGCCATGACAGATATTACTGGTTTTGGAATACTGGGTCACCTGGTTGAAATGGCAGAAGGGAGTAATTGCTCTGCAGAAATTTATTATTCCAGGTTGCCGGTAACCGATGGAGTAAAAGAATATTTAGCACAACAGATTATACCCGATGCAACCTACCGTAATTGGAATTGTTACAGCACCAAAACTGGTTTTGAAAAGGGCGTGCCGGTTATGGAAGCTTTTAATTTATTGCCCGATCCGCAAACCAACGGCGGTTTGTTAGTAGCTGTTGATAAAAATGCTGTTGACGAACTAAAAAAACTGTTTAAAGAAAACGGGCTGAAAAATTTTGCAGAACCCATTGGCGTTTTTACAGCAACATCTGAAAAAACAATCAACGTAAAAATTTAGAATGCATTTATCACTAAGTGATTGGATTGGCTTTATTGGCGTGGCAATTCTGCTTATTGCTTTTTTAATGAACCTGCTTAACAAAATTGATAAGAACAGCCTTGTTTATATTTTGATGAATGTAATTGGAGCTGGTATGGCTTGCCTGGCTTCGTGGATGATTAATTATATTCCATTTATAATTTTAGAAGCAACCTGGACGGTGGTTTCGCTTTTTGCCCTTGTTGGGTATTTTAGAAAAAAATAATACTCATCAGTTTTTAATGAATCAACTGATCAATTTTTTCAGCAAGCTTGAGATCTTTATCTGTTACAATATCTCCTGCATCATGTGTACTTAACCAAATCTCCACCTTGTTATATACGTTCGTCCATAGTGGATGATGGTCCATCTTCTCTGCTATCATGGCCACCCTTGTCATAAATGCAAAAGCTTCTGAAAAATTATTAAACTCAAATTTATTATAAAGCTTATTATTTTCTTCTCTCCACATTGTAGTTGATGTTTTAATTATTACAAGTTAATTTTCATTCTATTTTAAATAGCATGGTAAAATGAACAGTAGTTAAAAAATAAGATGTTGTTTATTTTTTATTTTTTCATTTGTCATTTCTGTAACCAATTGCACACCCGTTAACGAACGGATAGCCTGTATCAAAATTTTTAGGTCATCGGCGGCAACCAGTGTGCCTTTTATAAGCCATAAAAAATCAAGGTGTTTAAATTCAGGCAACAGGTATTCGCCATCGTTCTGATTATTGTATAAGTAATGGGTGATACATACGGTAGGGATGGCATATTCATAAATACTAAAAAAATATTTACGCTTTTTTTTAGTTAGCTGTATTTCAATATCGTTATTAACTCTAAAATTAAGTCCCAGCACCTGGTTTAGTTGCCAGCTAAACTGGTAATCTTTTAAAGGCGCTACAATGCCCAGCAGCAGGGAATCTTCAAAGAAGCTTTCCGCCACCGCCTCGTTATCAATTAGTAATTTTTGAACTGTTGCCATTTATTTAAATGCTAATAATATTAAAACACAATATCAAATTGTAATTCTTCACTTCCTCTTTTTACAAAAATTTTTGTGGCATCGCCTTTTTTAAATTTACCCAATGCCTGCATATATTCTTGTATATCGTTGGTTTTATGGTCGCCAATTTTTAATATTACATCGCCGGTTTTGATGCCGGCTTTTTCGGCCACTTTTCCTTCACTAACAGCATCGGCTTTTACACCAATACCGCTAAATGTATAATCGGGCATAATGCCCAGGCTAACACTAAAACTTCTTCGTCCCTCTGGTTGTGCTTCCCTGGTTTTTGTAAAAGCCAGTTTGCCTTTGTTGTTAGTTTTTTCTATAAGGTTGTAAATATATCTTATCAAAAAAAGCTCACCCTTGTAATTAATTTTTTCGGCATCATCAGAAGGTTTGTGATAATCGCTATGTGCGCCGGTAAAGAAAAATAATACCGGAATATCTTTCCTGTAAAATGAAGTATGATCGCTGGGGCCTGTGCCACTACTATCGAAATTTATTTTAAGAAATTTATCATTTGCATCAATCTCTTGTCCCCAAACCGGCGATGTGCCATAACCACCAATAGTTAATCCATGCGTACTATCGTTAAGCCTTCCCACCATATCCATATTTATCATGTAGTTTGCTTTCGAAAAATCAATAGTTGGATGTTCCGTATAATATTTACTACCAAACAAACCCAACTCTTCGCCGGAGAAAGCTATAAAAAGATAGTTGTTATTTTTTAGTTTCGATTTTTTTAATAGTTTGCCCAGTTCAATTAACGCTGCTGTTCCGCTGGCGTTATCATCAGCGCCGTTATGAATTTGTGCTGTGCTGCCTGTGTACAGCGAATTATGGTCTTCGCCATAACCAAGATGATCAAAATGTGCGCCCAGTATAACAGTGTGAGCTGCTCCATTATTAATATAACCCACTACGTTATGCCCGGTTCTTTTTTTATTGCTTATGCTTATGTTTATTTTTATATCGGCCGAAATGGTTTCGTTTTTAAAAAACTTTTGTTTTGTTTCTTTGTTGATATATAGTACAGGAATTTTTACATTTTCTTTATTTGATTTGGGTTCAAATTTTAATTCATCATTCACATTGCCGCTGTTGTAAACAAGTAATGCATTGGCGCCCCTGCCGGCAACTTTATTGGCTTGCTTAACAATCGAATCCTCCAGGTCGAAATGCGGATTGTTTTTATTTTCTACCAGTAAATCTTTTAAATCTATAAACCAGGCGGCATCTCCTTCGGGTAAAGCAATGGCACCCGATGTTTCTGTAGCTGCATTGGCACTAAAGGCAAAAGGAAAATAATCTTTGCCTTGTATAAGAACAGTTTTGTTGATTATTAATTGGGTTGATGTATCTACCTGTTTGCCTTCATTTACTTCAAAAGCCTGAATGTATGTACCAGCATCTCCCTTTGCTTTTAACCCAATCTTTTCAAACTCATTGCTGATATATTCATAAGCAAGTTTTTCTCCTTTGGTTCCGGTTCTTCTGCCTTCCAGCTTATCATCAGCCAG
>Ga0138256_10000118_pt1 | contig 92151 bp, 61 predicted proteins | sample KNB2016incub_MG_FD_105486 | JGI IMG/M metagenome (GOLD analysis project Ga0138256, IMG submission 105486) | Active sludge microbial communities from wastewater in Klosterneuburg, Austria - KNB2014incub_MG | ecosystem: Engineered > WWTP > Activated sludge > Unclassified | place: Austria... | reverse complement strand
GGCATCGACGGCATCGACGGCATCTATGGCATCGACTGCGCTCGAGGCGTCGACGGCGTCCGGCGGCATGGCGTCGGCGCGGACGGCGACGCGGGGGAGCGGGGCGCCCTGGCGGGCGATGACGAGGACCGTTGCGCCGCGCTCGGAGGCCAACCGGATGCGCTGGCCGGCGGGCACGACGAGGAGCTGGCTGCCGACGATCGTGTCCGGCTCCGTGCTCTCGGCGCTGTCGGCGCTGTCGACGGTTTCGGCGCCGACGTCGAGGATGCCGCGGAAGACGAGGACGAGCAACGAGCCCGGCGGCGAAACGAACGGTTGACTCGGCCCGGTCAGGCGCGCCGCCGAGGCAACGTAGCCGCCGACGCGGCCGAGGCGCAGCCAGTCGTACGCGGCGTTCGACCGGACGCGTGCCGCGAACTCGGTGCGGCTGGCGAGCTCGCGGTCGGTGGTCGGGGCGCCGTGGTAGCCGTTGGCGTTGAACGGCCTGTCGCGCTCCTGGCACAGGACGGCGATCGACCGCATGCCCGACCACCACGCCATCGTGATGCTGCTCGGGATGTTCGCCACATCGCCCTCGTTGGCGATGACGCGCTGCGTGTTGCCCTGGATCGTCACGTGGCCCTCGAGGACGATGAGGAGCTCGTCGCGCTGGGCGCTGCGCTGCCATTTCTTCGGCCCGCCGCACACGACGAGCGACGCCTCGATCGCACCGAACGACACGAGCGGCACGGGCCGATAGGGCGTGGCGATGGACTCGGCGATCGCGGCCAGGTCAAGCTTTTGGAGCACGATGGCGGGGTCCCTCCCCTCGATCGACGATCGCGCCGACGGCGTCGATTATAGAGGCGGGGGCGGGCCGGGCATAACGGGTATCCGTCGGTCCCGGGAGCCCGCTATCCCGCGCCCACCCGCCGCAACGCCCCGACCACCCGCCCGACCTCGATCGTCCGCACGCATGGATGGTCGGCGGGGTCGGGCCAGTCCAACCGGCCGCACGGGGCGCAGACCAGGCCGCCGGCGACGACGGCGTGGCGCTCGGCGGCGCCCCACGGGCCGAAGCGCGCCGCGTCGGCCGGGCCGAACAGGTGAACCGTCGGCGTCCCGACCGCAACCGCCAGGTGCAGCGGCCCGCTGTCCGGCCCGGCGACCGCGCGGCAACGGGCGAAGACGGCGGCCAGCGTCGGAATGTCGGTGCGGCCCGCGAGGTCGATGACGGGCCGGCCGAGCGCCGCCGCCACCTCGGCGACGAGCGTCGCCTCGTCCGGGCCGCCGGTGAGCACGACGGGCTCGTCCGGCGCCGTCACCGCCCGCACGGCGGCGCCCCACGACGCCGGTGTCCAGCGCTTGATCGGCGAACCGGAGCCGGGGTGGATGGCCAGGGGCGCGCGCGGGGCGGCGGATCCCAGCAGAACGGCGGCCCGAGCGTGGTCGTCATCCGTCAGGCGGAAGGACATCGGGTGGGCAGCGGGTGATGGAGATGCGGTGTCGATGAGCGCAACGCCCGCCGCCGCCACATGGGCCGGCCGGCGCGCGGCGGGCAGGCGGTGCGTGAGGACCCACCGGGTGCGCCGTGTGGCATGGCCGGCGACGATCGGAATGCCGGCGGCGCGGGCGAGGAGTGCGCTCCAGCGGTCGTCGTCGCGGGCGATGATGGCCGCGTCGTAGCGCGGCGACGTGTGGCGCAGCGCGCGGGCGGCGGTGAGCAGGCGGCGGTACGGGTCGAGCAGCGATGCGCGGGGGAGGCGGTCGAAGTACGGGAAGGACAGCGTCTCGACGTGGTCGACGCCGGGCAGGCGCACAGCGACATCGGCGCACCACGGGCCGACGACGAGCGTGACGTCGACCGCGGGCCAACGGCTTCGGATTTGGGCCAGCATCGGTCCCGCGAGCAGGACATCGCCCAGATGGTCGGGGCGGAAGACGACGATGCGGTCGGGCGGGGGAATGGGTGTCATCGCACGGTCCGATGCCTCATGAACCGTACAACGCTCCTCATGAACCGTACAACGCCTCGATGCCCGGCACCAGCGTCGACCATCGGTAGTCCCGCATCACGCGCTCGCGGGCCGCCCGGCCGAGCGCACGGCGCTCGGCCGGGTCGGCAGCCAGGCGCAGCACGGCCGCCGCGAGATCGGGCGGCGTGTCGGCCACGACTACCTCGCGGCCGGGGACGAGGTCGAGGCCCTCGACGGCCAGCGACGTCGCGGCGACGGCCTTGCCCATCGCCATCGCCTCGAGCACCTTGAGACGCGTCCCGCCGCCGACGCGCAACGGGACGACCACGACGCCCGCCGCGGCGAGGTGCGGCCGGACGTCCGGCACGGCCCCGGTGACCTCGATGCCCGTCATCGGATCGTCCAGTGCCGCGACGCGCGGCGACGGGTCGCGGCCGACAATGCGCAGGCGGGCGGTCGGGCGGGCAGCGCGGACCCGGCCCCAGACGTCGTGGACGAACCACGCCACACCGTCGACGTTCGGGCGGAAGTCCATCTTGCCGGTGAAGACGCACAGGTCATCGTCCTCCGGCGCGCCCGTCGGCGCATACGCATCCGTATCGATGCCGTTGGGGACGACGGTCAGGCGGGCGTTCGGGGCCAGCGGCTGGAGCGCAGCGGCGTCCGCGGCGCTGACGGCGACGCATGCGTCGGCGGCGGCCAGCAGGCGGGCCTCGAAGCGCCGGAGTTTGGCGGTCTGCAGCCGCGAGTAGAGCGCGGCGGGCCAGCCGGCGAGCCGCCGCGCGTCGGCCCGCCAGGCACGGTCCTGGAGGCGCCACTCGGCGTTGTGGGCATCGTAGATCAGCCGCGGGCGGCGGCCGTCAAGGGCCAGCGGCGCGAAGGCGAGGGCGTGCCAGCCGTGGCGGGCCATCTCGAGGCCTTCGACTTGGAGAACGTCATACGGATCGGCGCGCACCTCGGCCAGGTGGGCGACGATGGCCTCGGAAAGAGCGGGCGCGTCCAGGCGGCGGGCGAGGTCGGGATCGCGCGTGCCGGGCAGGTCCGCCAGGCGGCGGGCGATCGGGCGGGGGGGCGGGGCCGGGACGGTGATCAGCTCGGCACCGAGGGCCTCGATCCGTTCGCGCGCTTCCCGGTCGCCGTCGCCGTGGCCCGCGCCGTGGCCCGCGCCGTTGCCCGCGCCGTGACCCATTCCGTGACCCTTTCCGCCGCCCACGCCGCCCCGGTCGAAGGCGACGACGGTGACGCGGTGGCGCTTGGCGATCTCGGTGAGGATGCCCCAGTTGCGCATGGAGGTGCCCTGATGGGGCGGCCACGGCACTTGCGGGCAGAGGAGGAGGATGCGCATGGGCTGGGCGGGTCAGCGCCGCTCGCCGGCCACCGCCTCGCGGTAGACATCGAGCGTGGCGCGGGCCATGCGCTCCAACGTGAACCCTTCCGCTCGCGCACGCCCCGCGCCGGCCATGCAGCGCGCCAGCGTGGCGTCGTCCAGGACGCGGCGGATGGCCTCCGCCCAGGCCGCCGGGTCGTCGGGCGGCACCACGAGCGCGGCGTCGCCGGTCACCTCGGGCAGGCTGCCGGCGGCGCTGACGACGGTCGGCGTGCCGCACGCCATCGCCTCGACCGGCGTCAGGCCGAAGCCCTCGTCGACCGCCGGGTGGGCGAGGCAGGCGGCGGTGCGGTAGAGGGCGACGAGGTCGTCGTCCGGCACCCAGCCGAGGAAGCGCAACCGGTCGCCCAGGCCGAGGTCGCGGGCGTGGTCGGTGATCGCCTCGCTGTGCCAGCCGTCGGCGCCGGCGAGCGCAAGCGTGAGGTCGGTGCGGTCGCGGGCGAGAGCGGCAAAGGCGTCGAGCAGCACGCCGACGTTCTTGCGCGGCTCGATCGTGCTGACGAAGAGGACGAAAGGGCTCGTCAGGCCAAGGCGCGCACACGCGGCGCGGTCGGCGTCGGCATCGGCCGGGCCGTCGGCCGGGCGGAAGCGGTCGTCGACGGCGTTCGGGACGACGCGGATCCGGCGCGGATCGATGCGCGTGAGGGCGGTGAGCTCGCGGGCGGTGTGGTCGGAGACGGCGATGACGCGTCGGGCGCGGCGGACGGTGCGGTGCACGCGTGCGTAGTAGCGGAGGCTGTCGGCCGTGAGTCGCTCAGGGTGGCGGAGGAACGCGACGTCATGCACCGTTGCCACGATCGGGCCCAGCCACAGTGTCGGGACGGCCACGTCCGGGCAGTGCAGCAGGCCGCGCGGCGGGCAACCGGCCAGCGCGGCGTCGATGGGCAGCGTGAAGGCCTCGAAGCGGTGGTGCGGTGGGGTGCGCAGGTGGCGGCGCCGGAAGACGTCGTCGGCGCGGTCGCCCAGCGTGCCCGGTGCGGACGCGGCGATCACGGCGTCGGATGGATCGGAGGGATCAGAGGGATCGACGCCCGTCCTCCCCGCGCCGTCCACTTCCCCCGACTCGTCCACCGCCCGCCGATGCGCGAGCACCGTCACGCGCCACGCCTCGCGCTCGACCGCCGGCAACGCGGCGATGCCGGCGAGCAGGCGCCGCGTGTGCTCGGCGATGCCGCCGCCGCGGTACGCCGCGAGGCGGGCGTCGACGGCGACGGAGCGCGGACGCGCCAAGGTGCCTACGGCGCGCTGCCGAACACGTCGCGGGCCAGGGCGGCCGGCAGGTAGATGTGCGGCCGCGGCCCCTCCGGCGTCGACGGGCGCGTCGGCACGGGCGTGTGGAAGACGATCGTCGTCGGCGTCGGCTCGGCGCGGGTGGTCGCGGTGGCGGTCAGGGTGGGCGGCGGGGCGACGGAACCGTCCTCGAGGCGCAGGATCTGGATGTCGTCCGGGCCGGGCAGGTTGTGGGTGTAGACGACCATCACCTTGTCCAACTTGCCGCCGGCCTTGCGCGTCACCGCCGCGAAGCCCTCGCTGCTGCGGCCGACGTCGACGGACCAGCGGTCGACGCTGAAGCCGATGTCCTTCTCGTCGAACGTCATCCGCCCGTCCAGGAGGGCGGCCGAACCGTCGCGCCCCTCGATGAACCCGTTGTTGGGCATGGCGTCGTACGGGTCGCGGATGGACGGGCCGCGTACGTCGTCGAAGCTGGCGTGGTGCCAGAGAACGGCGTTGAACGCCACCGGCGCAGCGTCCGCGAAGCCGAGGTCGGCGGCGTAGGCGCGCAGGATAATCAGTCGGCTGTCGAGCGTTACCTCGGCGAAGGCGGCCAGCGGCTTGCTGTCGAAGTTCACCAGCGGGAAGCGGAAGCTGAGCGGCGCGTGGCCGGCGACGTCCATCATCAGCATCCGCTGCGAGCCGTCGACGCGCAGTCCCTGCACCTGGATGCCGAGCTGCGACAGGAACCACGCCTGGTCGTCGTTGAACAGCATCTTGTCCATCTTCCCGTCGCGGTTCGTGTCGAGGAAGAGGCGAAAGGACGTCTCGAGCGGGATGTCGCGCCGCCGGACCGTCTGGATGGCGATCTCGACGAGGCGCGCGTTCTGCGGATCCCGCACGATCCGGATGCCGACGTTCTCGAGGTTCATGCCGCCCTCGGTGTTGTCCTGCTCGTCGACCGCCCAGTGGACGAAGAGCTCGGCCTTGCCCGGCACCGGCGAGGCGTTGATCAGGTTCAGCGGCCCGACGCCCGTCGTCCGGTCGACGATGATCTTCTCGGGATCGGTCGTGCGGATGTCGCTCACCGGGCGCGGCACGAGATAGACCGGAACGTGGGCCACGTCGCCGTCGGCCACCACCGCGCCCGCGGCGTCGATCTCCGTGGCGGTCACGTGCGTGTCGGCCTCCGCATCCGTCAGGCCGCGGCTCATGACGTTGTTGCCGCCGTAGGCGCCGTATGGTTTCAGCTTGCTCGGGTCGACGGTCGTCTTCAGCGTCACGACCTTGGACGAGCGCGCCGGAACGCTGATCATGTTCCGATCGACCTCGGACGAAACGTAGCTGTACGTGATCGCGCCGGTGTCGTCGTTGGCGGAGAGGTACGGCGTCGAGAGGCGGTAGCGCTTCGGGGCATCCGTGATGTTGATGATCTTGATCGCCACAGGATCGAGCTCGCGCGTCGCGGCGAACGCCTTGCGGCCGTAGTTCACCGCGGCGATCGTCCCGGCGCGCACGATCGTGCCGCCGCGGACGGCGCGGAGCGCGCTGACGCGGCCGCTGCCGCTGCGGGCAAGGGCGACCGGGTTCTTGAGGCGGTTGTCGCCCTGGTAGACGATCTCGGTGTAGTTCATCAGCATGGACAGCACGTCCAGCGCCCCGAGTCCGACCGGGCTGAGCGCCGGGTCCAGCGGCCGGCCCTCGGGCGCGAGACCGTCCTTGCGCAGCCGCTCAATGACGAGCGCCGCGACGCCGCAGACCATCGGCGTGGCCATCGACGTGCCCGAGATCGTCAACGGTCCGTCGCCGGTCCCGATCTGCGGCGCGGTGATGTTCGAGCCGGGCGCGGCGATCTCGGGCTTGAACGCACCGGCGCGGCTCGGGCCGCGGCTCGAGAAGTCCGACACGGTATCGGCCAGCGTGTCCTTCTGGACGCTGTTCTTGAACGATTCCGAGAACGTCACCTTGACGGCCGTGCCACGCGCCAGCGCATCGCGCAGCCGCGTGCCGTCGCCGAGCGCGATGCCGAACGACGGGATCTCGACGCGGTCGCCGAACTTGCCGGTGTCCGAGTTCGGGCTGAACAGATCGTCGCTGCTGTTGAACAGCAAGGCGCCGGTGGCCCCCTCGGCCTTCGCGCGGCCGATGACCTCGTTCGTCGAGCACCCGCCGTAGGCGATGAGCGCGATCTTCCCGTTCACGTCGGCCACGCTGGTGTCGCCGGTGCAGCCGCGCCCGAGGAACGCGAGGTCGGCGGTCAGACTGCCGACGGCCGCCATCTGCGGCGCGAACGTCGGGTCGGCCTCCAGCGCCTCGATGTCCTGGCTCGCACCGCCGACTTCGGCGACGATCTTGTCCACGCGCGTGCCGCCGGCGAACGTGCTGGCGACCGAGATGCCGAAGCCCGTGGCGGCCGGCGCGCTCGTGATGAACGCGATGTCGCCGGCGTTGCCCGAGGCGGAGATGACGGCGACGCCGGCCTCGGCCGCCCGCCGCACGACATTCTCCTCGGTGGCGACCTCGTACGACCAGTTCGCGCCGAGGCTCATGTTGATCACGTCGCAACGCTGCGGGATGCCCGACGGCCGCCGGCCGAGGTTGGCCTCGACGCACCACTCGACGGCCGGGACGATGACGTTCGTGCCGCCGGACGGGCCGAAGACCTTGAGGGCGATGAGGGTCGCGTCCGGCGCGACGCCGTGCGGGACGCGCGGGTTGCCGGTCATGCCGGCCACGATGCCGCCGACGTGCGTGCCGTGCAGGTTCTGGTCGAGCGGGTCGGCATCCGGCGCCGGAACCCCGTTGCCGTAGTTGCCGACGAAGTCCCAGCCGCCGATGACCTTGTTGTTCGGGAACGTGCCGGCCTCGATGAAGCTCGGGTCGTTGTTGCGGTAGTCGGACACCGTGCCCTTGCCGCCCAGCGAACGGTGCGTGTAGTCGATGCCGGTGTCGATGATCGCCACCTGCACGCCCTTGCCGCCGATGCCCATCTGGTTGAAGACACGGTCCGCGCCGATCGTCGGGACGGCCTTGTCGAGCAGCGGGTAGTACGTCGGCGAGACCTCGATGTAGTCCAAGCCCGGCAAGCGGCTGAGGGCGATCAGCTGACGGCGCGTCGCGCGAACCAGGAACCCGTTCGCCACGGCATCCATCTCGCCGTCGACGGCCGCGCCGCTGGCCAGGACGGCGGCGCGCACCGGCGCGTGCTGCGCCTCGAGGCGCGCGAACGCCCCGTCGCGGGCCGCGACGCCGGCGGCGGACGCATCCCCCACCGGGAATCCGGCGGCGCGGTACAGGTCGAATGCCGTCGGACCGTGCAGGATGACGTAGGCGTTCATCCGCGCCGCTTCACCGCCGGGCGCGGTGCCGAGCCAGACGGGATGGTCGGTCACGGACTGCCGCAGCCTGGCGAGATCCGGGCCGGCCGGGGCGCCGACGGGCGGCGACGACGGGCCGGCGCCGACCGGGGCGCCCGGGCCAAGCGGGGCGGCGTCGGCGGGCACAGCGCCGGCGGCGCCCACGGCCAGCGCGATGGCGAGGGCAAGGGCCGGGATGCGGGCGATATGCGGCAATAGACGGGGGGTCATGAGGCCTCCTCGCGCGGGTCATGTTTGGCATCGACAGGAAGGAAGGTCGACGAACGTCGACCGGGATCGAGTCCGAGCGCGCAGCCGACAATGGTATCGGGTTGGGGGGTGGCGTCAAAGGGGTGACGCAACGGCAGAGAGCGCATGGAAGGGTATCATCGTCCGTCATGTCCTCCCGTCGGCCCGTCGACAGGTCCCCCGAAGCCGCCCCCGGCGCGCGCGGCCACGGCGCTGCGACGCGCTGGCGCATCCTCGGCGCGGCACTTGGGCTGGCCTACGTGGCCTTCAGCCTGTCGCACCTCGGGGGGGCGTACTGGGACTCGGACGAGGGCTTGAACCTGATGAAGGGCCGGCTCTTCGGCCTGGGGTACGCGCTCTACGATCCGATCTGGTCCGATCAGCCGCCCGGCTACACCGGCCTGCTGGCCCTGGCGTTCACCGTCGCCGGCCCGTCCGTGGCGGCGGCGCGGGCGGTGACGTTCGCGTTCGCGCTGCTGGCGATGTGGGCCGGCGCTCGGATCGCGGGCGAACTCGGCGGCGGGCGACCGGCACGGATGGCGGCGGCGGCGGCGCTGGCTCTGGCGCCCAACTTCTTCTGGGCCTCGCGCGCAGCGATGATCGGCCTGCCGGCGCTGGCGCTGGCGGCGGCGGCGATGGCGATGACGTTGGGCTATGCGGCGCGCGGGCGGCGGCGGGATCTGGCGCTGGCGGGGCTGCTGCTCGGGCTGAGCTGCTGGATGAAGCTGATCGGCGCCTACCTGGTCGTGCCGATCGGGCTGGCGGTCTGGCTGCGCCGTCGCGACGTCCGGGCCGACCGGGACGGCGCCGGGCCGCCCGGGCCGGCGCGTCGTCAGGATGAGGTCGTCCGCGACCTGGCGGCGCTGGTGCTGGCGATCGGGCTGCCGCTGGCCGCGATGCTCGTCCTGTTCGACGGGCGGGCGCTGCTCGGGCAGGTCGTCGGCACCGTCGTCGGGGCGCGCGGCGCGGAACCGCTGGACGTGGCGTGGAACGCGGTCAAGCTGGCGGACTGGGGGATCGCACGGGACATCGGGCGGGCGGACTGGACGTTCGGCGACCACGCTTGGCTCGTGGCGCCGGCGCTCGCGGGACTCGTCGTCGCGTTGCGGCGGCGGCGGGAGGCGGGCATCGTCGTCGGGGTCTGGCTGGGGTTGACGCTGATCGCCCTGCTGGTGCAGAACCCGCTCTGGCCAAAGCACCATTTCCTGGCGCTGCTCGTCCTGATGGCGCCGCTGGCCGGGCTGGGGATCGAGTGGGCGACGTCGTCGCTGATCACGGAGTGGCGGGCGCGTGCCGGTTCGGCGGCGGGAAGCGGTGCCGACGTCACGTTCGGCGTCGGCCTCCTGGGTGCGCTCGTCATCGCGGCGGCCATCGTGCCGCTGCCGGCGGCGATTCGGGCCGACGTCGCCCGCGTCTCGGCCGTGCCGCTCAAGGAAAGCGGCAAGCTGCCGAGCCACTCCGACAGCTGGTTGACGCTGGACGAGGCGGTCGCGTTCCTGCGAGCGCACACCCGGCCGGGCGACTGGGTGGTCACCGACCACGCGTTCGTAGCGTTCAAGGCGGACCGGCCGGTGCCGCCGGAGCTGGCGGTGATCTCGTCGAAGCGCGTGGCCACCGGGAGGCTGACGGCCGAGGAGGTCATCGCGGTCACGCGCCGGCGGAACGCGGCAGCCGTGCTGTTCTGGGACGGGGACCGGCTGACGGACGCGTTCCCGGCGTTCGTGGACTGGGTGGCGTGGAACTACGAGGCGGTCGATGGGGCGCCGGCGGGGTGGGCGTTGTGGGTGCGGAAGGAGGGGTCATGAGGACGCGACGCGGGTGGGCGATTCGATGACGTCGATAACGATGACACGACGATGACTTCCCCGTCGCCGACGCCGCGCCGCGACGTCGCGTGCAGGCTGGCCCTCATCGCCCTGTGCGCCGCGTTCTTCGGCCTCTCCACGCGCTGGCTCGGCTTCTACGCCTGGGGCATCGACGAGGGGATGTACGTGATGCGCGCCCGGATGATGGGCGAGGGCTTTGCGCTCTACCGCGACATCTGGTTCAACCATCCGCCGCTGCTCGTGCTGCTGGTCAGGGCGATGTTCGATGCCCGGGGCGAGTCGGTGGAGGCGGCCCGCCTCGTGCCGCTCTTCTGCGCGACGCTCGGCCTCGCGGCGACGGTCGTCATCGCGCGGGCGCTCGGCGGCTGGCGGGCGGGGTTCGCGGCGGGCACGCTGCTCGTCGTGTCGCCCCTCTGGTTCAGCCTGTCGCGCGCGGTCATGGCCACGCTGCCGGCGCTCAGCCTGGCGATGGTGTCGATGGCGCTGATCGTCGGCTACCGGGCAGCGACACGGGATGGGCGGCGCGCGTGGGCGATCGCGGCGCTCGTGGCGTCGGGCTTGGCGTTCGGCGTGGGGCTGGCCGTCAAGCTCATCGCCCTGCCGTGGCTGGTGCCGCTGGCGCCGCTCGCGCTGGACGGGCACGTCGGCGAAGGCGAAGGCGAACGCGAGGGCGAGGGCGGTGGCAGGGCGACATGGCGCACGCCGCATGCATGGCCGTGGGGGCGGATCGCCGTCGACGCGCTGCTGTGGGCCGTCGCGGCGGCGGCGCCTCTGGCGTGGGTCGTGGCGACGTACGGCATCGGCGCGGTCGCGTCGCAGGCGGTGGGGAGCTTGGTGACGGCGCGGGAGGCGCTCGGATTCGACTTCAGCGGGAACGTGGCGAAGCTGCTGGAGGCGGGGGTGGAGGGGCAGCTCGGGATCGTGGCCCTCGGCGTGTTCGCGGTGGCACTCGGGCTGTCAAATCGACCCGGCGGCGGGCGCGATGCGCGCGGCATAGGGGCACGGCATGCCGTGCCCACGCCTACGACAACCGCTGCCGACCGCTCCGCCGTGGGCGATGACGGACGCCGATTGTGGTGGATCGTCGCGGTGTGGCTGATCGTCGGACTGGCGGCGGTGCTGCTGCACGCGCCGATCTGGTCGCACCACTACCTCCTCCTCGTCTACCCCCTTGCCGTCGCTGCCGGCTGCGGCCTATGGGCGGTCGTCGACAGCATCGCTCCCGCTGCCCGCGACGACGATGCCGGCTGGCGCGCGTTCGCCTTCACCGTCGCCGGCGCCGCGCTCCTGTCGCTGCCCGTGCAGGCCGTGCGGCTCGTCGACTCGACGCGGGCGTGGGACGACGCGGCGGGCGAGGCGATCGCGCGGCTCGGCGATGTCGCGAAGCCCGGCGACTACGTGATCACGGACAGCCCGATGATCGCCTTCCGGGCCGGGCTGAACGTGCCGCCGGACCTGTGCGATCCGGGCAAGAAGCGGATCGACGCGGGCGAGCTGACGATGGACGCCGTGCTGGCCGACATCGAACGATTCCAGCCGAGTGCGGTGCTGTTCTGGGAGGGGCGGTTGTCGCGGGGGCCGTTCGGGGGGTTCCCGGCGGCGGTCGAGGCCGCCGGGTTCGTGCGGGTGGCGGAGCTCGACGCGCGGGCGGAGCGGTGGTTGTACGGACGGTGATGGGTGCCCGGCGGCGAGGGGATTTCCTTCGCGTCGCAGGGAAGTGGAACGGGCCGGGTCAGCGAAGCCCGTCCGGCGGGTTAATCCAGGCATGTACGCGCCAACACCGCCCTCCCGCTCACACCGCCCGCATTCGAGCCGACCGCCGCGCGCCACCCACCGCTTCGCCCGCGGCCACGCGATCGTCGTCGGCGCGGCCCGATTCCTGGCAGCCGTCGCCATCGCCGCCATCGCTCATCTCAGCGTGTTGCGCGCCATCGCCGCGCGCGCGCAGGAAAACCCGCCCTACTTCGTCCTGCTGTGGGGCGAACCCGTGTCCGGCGTCACGCTGTCCTTGCGCTCCGAGCCCGGCAGCCGCTGCTGGCGCGGCGCTTGCGTCGATACGGGCGGCACGATCACGCTCGTCGAGCCGCTGACGGTCACGCTCGGCACGACGGCGACGGTGTTCATGAATCGGAATCGCGACGAGCCCCATCGGATGACGGCCACGTGGCATCCCGTCGGGCGGTCGGACGGCGAGGCGATCGACGCGCTCACGCAGCGGTGGCGGGCGCTGCCGCCCGGTCGGTCCGTGGATCTCGGCACCACGGGCATCGCCACGGTCACGCTGCCGGACGAAGAAGGCTGGTGGGTGCTCGCCGTGCACACGGTATGGGGCGACGCGACGCGCTCGGAGGTCAACTGGGGCATGTTGCTCAACGTGATCGACGGGACGGGCGAACGGGAGTTCACCGGTACGTACTTCCGGCGATTCGAAGCTTCCGCGTTCACACCGGGCGAGGGCAGATGTTATCAAGACGCGGGGACGTGGTGGCTCGATGCCACCGACCGCACGGGCTTCTATTCTCGCTACGATGCAATTCAGGCCGACGTGTCCGGTGCACCGTGGCGTAGCAACGCGTATGACTTCGTCGTGGTGAACGTCACGTTCCGCGGCTTCGTGGAGCCGTATGGGGCCGCAGGCGCCTCATGGGCACGTGCCGGCGGCAGGCGAGATGTCTTCGTCACCGAGTTGCTCGACATGCAGCCGACGCTCCTGTGCGGTGGCGACAAGCCCGACCTCCTGCTGGCGGACGCGCGCGTCGACGCGGACGGGTGCGAGCGCGGAAGAGCGAGAGAGATCATCCGCGTGGCGGTTCGCAACGTCGGCTCGCAGCCGTCCGACCCGTACCGAGTGACCGTCACGGACGCGACGGGCGCCTCGATCCAGACCTGGCGTGGCGATCCTCTGGCCGCAGGAGAGTCGTCCACCTTCCAGACGGTTCGCACCCGTTGGCCCGAAGAGTCCACCGCCGCCGGTGCGATCGTCACGTCCGACGATCCGTTTACCGAGCGCTTCCCGCGGTCGAACAACGACCGCGCGTTCGTTCTGCCGGCCCCGGTGCCGACGGCCTGCCCTCCGCCCCGCCCGGGCGAGGCCGCGCAGCGGCTCTGGTTGCCCGTTCTGTCGCTGAATCGACGGTGGCGCTGAGCGACGTCGACGTCCGGCCGGCACATCGCCCAATCTGGGCCGACGACTAGAATGGACCGCGTCGCCACGCCCGACGTTGCCCATCCGGAGCCGCCCCGCCCATGCCCCTCGCCAAGCCCGCCGACACCCCCGCCCCCCTCCACGCCCCCCTCCGCGCCCGCTGGAGCCCCCGCGCCTTCAGCCCCCGCCCAGTCCCCCCCGCCGCGCTGCGCACGCTCTTCGAGGCCGCACGCTGGGCGCCGTCGTCCGGGAACAACCAGCCGTGGCGCTTCGTCGTCGCCACCATCGACGGCGAGCCCGAGGCGCACGCGCGGCTCGTTGCCAGCCTGAACGAGGGCAACCGGCGGTGGGCGTTCCGCGCGCCGGTCCTCGTGTTCGCCTGCACGAAGTTGACGATCGAACGCCCCGACCGCCCGCCGCGCGACAACGCCCATGCATGGTACGACCTCGGTCAGGCCGTGGCGCACCTGAGCGTGCAGGCGACGGCCGACGGGCTGTTCATCCACCAGATGGCCGGCTTCGACGCCGCGGCGGCGCGCGCGGCGTGCGCCGTGCCGGAGGGGTTCGACGTCGTGACGGCCGTCGCGATCGGGTACTTCGGGGACGTCGACGACCTCCCCGAGGACCTCCAGGTGCGCGAGCGGGCGTCGCGGGTGCGGCGGGTGGCGGGGGAGAGCGTCTGGCAGGGGCGGTGGGACGTTTCCGCAACGTGGACGTGGGATGATGAAGTGCGTTGAGCGGCGATTTGAGCGGCGACTTGAGCTTCGCCCTGCCCCGATCGAACCTCTTGCACGCGTCGGTCGCGACGTGCTATTGTGGTGAGTGAGTCAAAGTGAGTCACTTTCGCGGAATGCCGTCGCAGCGTCGTAGCCCGCGCCGCGACGTGCCGGCGCCAGGTGGCACTGGGAGGCACAACCGAAATGCGCCAGATCACGATTCGACTGACCGACGAAGCGTTGCAGAAGGCCGTCGAGGAAACCGCGCGGCGCGAGGACATCTCGCTGAACAAGGCCGTGATTCGATTGCTGCGCCGCGGCGCTGGCCTGGACCCCGAGCCGGACGACGTCGTCGGGAACGCGCTGGACCACCTCTTCGGCACCTGGACCGAGGCGGAGTACCAGGAGTTCGAGGAGGCGGTCCGCGTCTTCGAAGAGATCGATCCCGATGAGTGGTCGAACGGGGAGACCCCGGCGTGACCGTCGTCCTCGACACGAACATCTACAGCGCGTGGCGGCGCGGCGACCCGCGGGTGCGATCGCACGTAACGCAGGCCAACGCGCTGCTGCTGCCGGTGATCGTCATCGGCGAGCTGCTGGCCGGGTTTCGGCGCGGAACGCGGCTGCAGCGGAATCTCGATGACCTCCAAACCATGCTCGACCTCCCGCAGGTGAGGGTCGTCGACGTCTCGACCCGGACGGCGGACCGCTACGGCCGGATCGAGGCGATCCTCCGCCGCCGCGGCCGGCCGATCCCACCCAACGACGTCTGGATCGCCGCCACCGCATCCGATCACGGCGTCCCGCTTCTGTCCTTCGATCGCCACTTCGCCACAGTCCCGGGCATCGATTGGATCGACCCGGCACGTCCGTGAGAAGGTCGTTCGCGCCCCAAGGCGGCCCACCTGTGTTGGACGACAATCGTCCACGCATGATCGTCGGTGCTAATCCTCGCCCCTCCACGCACGTCATGCCCCGTAGATGCGCGCCGATGACGCGCACCCGTCCACCCGGCGCCCGCCGCCGTCGCCGCCCATCGCCTTGCTTGGCCATGCGGCGTCCGCCGACGACTTGCGCCACCCGAAGGAGTCTGACGTGCCCATGCTCACCCGGCGCATCCCGGCGCCGGCCGGCCTCGCGGTCGTGAGCCGGTCGCGGGCGCTCGACGCCGGTGCGCTCTACGCGGCGCACGCACGCGACGTGTTCCGCGCCGCGCACCGCATCACCGGCAGCGTCCAGGACGCGGAGGACGTGCTGCAGACCGTCTTCCTGCGCCTGATGCGCACGCCCGAAGCCGCCGACCTCGACAACGCGGCCGGCTACCTCCATCGCTCGGCCGTCAACGCCGCGCTCGATCTGCTGCGCCAACGCCGCCGCCGCGCCGCCGTCTCGCTTGACGGTGCCGCCGACGACGACGCCGCGCTGCCGATCGCCCGCGAGGCGGCCGAAGCGGCGGTCACGCCGCCCACCGACAACACCCTGCGCGACGCGCTGCGGACCGCGGTTGCGGCGCTGCCGGCGCGCACGGCCCAGATCTTCGCCCTCCGCTACTTCGAGGGCTACACCAACCGACAGATCGCAGATTTGCTCGATTCGACCGAAAACAGCATCGGCGTCACCCTCCACCGTGCCCGCGCGCGGCTGCGAGTGGACCTGACCCCGTGGCTGACGGCCTAACGGCCTGACGAGGAGGACTGTTTCCCATGAACGACCCAGTGCACGACCCAGAGATGACTTCCGTCGATCCACACATCGACGCTGATGCCGACGCCGCCTCGGACATCGCCCTCGACGCCCTCATCGACCGCGCCGCCGCCCGCGTCGCCGCCGACGATCCGTCCGACGCCGTCGTGCAGGCGGCCGTCGAGCGCACGTGGGCCCGGCTGCAGGGCGCCGACGCGCAGATGGGCGCGGACGGCGCCACCGACTACCGCTCGCTGATCCCGGCGTTCCTGTCCGGCGGCCTGTCGAGCGGGCAGCGGATGCTGCTGGCCGACCACATGCGGGAGAATCCCGCCTTCCGCGCCGAGGTCGAGGCGCAGCGCACCGGCAGCCGCCGGCTGGATCTGACCGCCGTGCGCGGCGGCAAGGCCGTGACCACGGTCAGCCGCTGGACGCGCGGCCGCGTCGGTGCCGTCGCCGCCACGCTCGCCCTTGCGGCCGGCGTCGGCGCGTTCGTCCTCGCCCGCGACCTCGTCCAGCCGAACCGCGTGCTCGCCCAGGTGGCCGACATCGACGGCGCGCTCGTCACGCTGGCCGATGCGGACGGCGCGCACCCGCTGGCCGTGGGCGATGCGATCCGGCCGCGGCAGGCGCTGCGGGCTGCGGGCGGCGGAGCCGTCGTGACGCTTCACGACGGCTCGAAGCTCGAGCTCGACGACCGCTCGCAGGTCAGCCTGCGCTCGCGCTGGGACGGGCTGGCCATCCACCTGGACCGCGGCAACGTGATCGTCCAGGCCTCGGAGCAGGGCAGCGGCCACCTCGTCGTCGAGACGGACGACCTGGGCGTGAGCGTCCAGGGCACCGTCTTCAGCGTCCGCCACGGCACCAAGGGCTCGCGCGTCTCGGTCGTCGAGGGCGCGGTCAAGGTGAGCGGCGCGGCGGGCGCGCGGACGCTCGGCGGCGGCGAGCAGTACGTTTCGAACGCGGCCGTCGGCACCGTGCCCGTGATCGCCGACTTCAGCTGGAGCCGCGACAAGGCGCACTACGGCCAGTTGCTCGGCGAGCTGGCGCAGCTCGGGCAGGAGATCGACGAGGCCATCGAGGGCCCGGCGCCGCGCAAGGCATCGGCGCTCCTCGACCGCCTGCCGTCCGACACCGCCGTCGTCGTCGCCCTGCCCAACCTCGGGCCGACGCTGGCCGAGAAGTACAAGCTCTTCGAGTCACGTGTGGCGGCCTACCCGGCCCTGGCCGAATGGTGGAGCGCGAACATGGCCGACCCCGAGGGCAAGGCGCGCCTCGACGCGCTGATCGAAGCCGTCGCCAAGGTCGGCGACCAGGTCGGCGACGAGGTCCTCGTCAGCGTCCGCTTCGGCGCCGACGGCGAGCCCGCCATGCCGGTCGTCCTGGCCGCCGTGGCCGACGAGGCCGCGTTCCGCCGCGAGCTCGAGGCCCGCTTCGCCGACCTCTCCAGCAAGCTGGGCGACGGCGGCGATCCGGCCGACGCACCGGCCCTGTCCATCCTGACGGATCGCGCGGCCCTCGATGCCGCGGTGGCGGTCGAGACGGCGCGTAACGACGCACGGGATGCGGCGTCCGAGGCGCAGGACGACGCGGCGGACGCGGCGGACGCGGCGGACGGCGTCGTCGGATCGGACGTCGACGGCACGGGTGACGACGCGGCGCCGGATGCGGACGCTGCCGATGACGCGAAGGACCGCCTCCAGGTCTGGATCGGCGGCGGGATCGTCGCCGCATCGCCGGCGGCCACGAGCCTGCAGGGCGTCGTAGGGACCGGCGGCGGACTGGACGCGGGGTTCAAGGCGGCGGTGGACGCGGCCTACACGCGCGGCATCGATGCGCTCGTGGCCGTCGACCTCCAGCGGATCGTCACGGAGGCCCGCGCTGCGGCGCGGAACGGCGACGACGACGGCGCCGGTGCCGACGCGGCACGTGACGACGCGGACGAGGCCGAGGCCGCCGACGCGGCGATCGACTTCACGGGCATGGACGGCGCGCGCTACTTCGTGCTGTCGCAGGTCGAGCTGGACGGACGGTCGCAGCTCGAGGCGGACGCCACGTTCGACGGGCCGCGGACCGGGGTGGCCGGCTGGCTGGCGGCCCCGGGACCGATGGGCGCGTTGGACTTCGTCTCGCCGGATGCATACGTCGCGGGCGCGGCGGTGATCGAGGCGCCGGAGCGGATCGTCGCACAGTTCCTCGGGCTGGCGGACAAGATGGGCGACGCGAGCGATCGGCACGGCGACGGCGGCGATGGGGCCGGGACGTCGGTCGATCCGCACGACGCCTTCACCGAAGCGGACGAGGCGTTCGTGGCCGCCACGCTCACCCAGCTGGCCGAGGGCCTCGGCGGCGAGGTGGCGTTTGCGATCGACGGGCCGCTCCTGCCCAAGCCGGCATGGAAGATGATCGTCGAAGTCGACGACGCGGCAGCGGTGCAGGGGGCGATCTCGGCGGCGGTGGCGGGGATCAACGAGCGGATGAAGGGCGTGACGGCCGCGGGCGGCCACCGGCTCGCGCTCACGTCGGCGGAGACAAGCGGTCGGACGGTGTGGTCGCTGTCGGCCGAGGGCGTCGAGGAGCTCGGCGCCGCGGCGACGGCGGACCGCCCGACGGTGCGCTGGTTGTACGCCGACGGCTACCTGCTGGCCGCGGCCGACGCGCCGCTGCTGTTGCAGGCGCTCAAGACGCGGGACAGCGGCGTGAGCCTCATCGACGCGCCGGCCTTCCGCGCGGCGCTGCCCAGCGGCGCCGAGACGGACTTCTCCGCCCTCGTCTGGCAGGACATCAGCCGCCTGACGAAGGTCATGGCGGGCGGGATGTCGGGCGCGGGTGCCGGCGACGGCGCGGAGGACGGGAACGCGGCCGGGACCGGCGACGCCGCCGCGGCGGCGGCCGAAGCGCTGTCCGAGATGGCGGGCAAGATCACGCCGTCGTTGATCTACGCCTGGGCCGACGCCGACCGGCTGCGCTTCGCGGCCTCGAGTGACATGAGCCCGTTCGGGCTCGGGGTGCTCCTGCAGCTCCTCGGCGGGGCGGGTGAAGGCAGCGGGCCGTCGGGTCCGGGGATGCGCGGCGTGCCCGGCATGCCCGGACTGCCCGGCCTGCCGTTCGATGCCGACGTCGACATCGACGCCGGCGGGAATGCGTGAGCGCGGTCATCGCGCTGGAAGGGTTGGGCGTCCGCCTCGGCGGGCGCCCGATCCTGCACGACCTGACGGTGCGGCTGCAAGGCCGCGCCGTCGGGTTGCTCGGCCCGAACGGCGCAGGCAAGACGACGCTCGTCCACACCCTGCTCGGCTTCCACCCGGCGTCGTCGGGCACCGCGCAGGTGCTCGGCCACGACATCCGAAGCGCGCGCGACCTGAAGGCGATCCGCGCCGTCGTGGGCTACATGCCCGAGCGGGACGCGTTCCTGGGCGACGTGTCGGCCATCCGCCAGGTCCGCCTGTTCGCGGAGCTGTCCGGCCTGCCGCCCAAAGCGGCGCTCGAGCGCGCGCACGAGGCGCTGATCGCCGTCGGGCTCGGTGAGGCGCGCTACCGCGAGGTCCGGACGTACAGCCTCGGGATGAAGCAGCGCGTGAAGCTGGCCCAGGCGATCGCCCACGGGCCGCAGGTTCTCTTCCTGGACGAGCCGACGAACGGCCTCGACCCGACCGGCCGCGCCCGGATGCTCCAGCTGATCGCGGAAATCCGCGACAGCGGCGTCACGGTCGTCGTCAGCAGCCACCTGCTGCGCGATGTCGAGCAGGTCTGCGACGAGGTCCTCGTCCTCAAGGACGGCCGCGTGGCGCTGCACGCCGACCTGGCCGCCCAGCGCCAGTCGAACACGCGCTTCGTGGACGTCGAGGTCCGCGGCGAGCGGGCAGCGTTCGCCCAGGCGCTCGGCGCCGTCGGCTGCGAGGTGGCGGTGCACGGGCGCTGGCGGCTCAAGGTGGTGCTCCCGACCGGCTGGGGGATGCGCGAGGTGTACGCGACGGCCGCCGAGTCGGGCGCGCAGGTCCGGCGGTTGACGTACCGCCAGCACTCGCTCGAGGACCTGTTCCTTCATGCGATGGGGCTCCCCACGGCGTTCGAGCCGGATGTGGCGAGGGAAGACGGGGCGAGGGACGACGGGGTGAGGGAAACGGAGGCAGCCGATGTCCGCGTCGGTTAGCCGCGCCTTCCGCCCGTACGACGGCGAGCGCGTCGGCGCCGCGGGCCAGTTCTGGGTGATCCCGCGCTACGGCTACCGCGAGCTTTTCAAGTCGCGCGTCACGCTGATCCTGTTCGTCAGCGGCTTCTTCTTCCCGCTCGTCTTCCTGGCGGCCATCTACGCCCGCCAGAACGCGCAGGTCCTGGCGATCTTCGGCCAGAGCGTCATCGACGAGATCGACATCGACGCCAGTGCGTACATCGTGTTCACGTATGCCCAGTCCTGGATCGCGTTCTACCTCGCGCTCTGGGCCGGGCCGACGCTTCTCGGGCGGGACCTGGCAAACAACGGCCTGCCGCTCTACTTGAGCCGCCCGCTGACCCGCACCGCCTACATCGCCGGCAAGGCGCTCGTGCTCCTCGGGCCGCTGTCGATCGTGACGTGGGTCGTCGGGCTCCTCGTCGTGCTCTTCCAGGCGTCGTTCGAGCCGGCGTCGTGGCTGGCGGCGAACGCGCGGATGGCCACGGCCATCGTCGTCGGCTCGTGGGTCTCGATCGTCTTCTACAGCCTGATCGCGCTGGCGCTGTCCGCGATGATGCGGCGGCGATGGATGGCGCGCGGGGCGATGCTCGGCTCGCTGTTCATCCTGCGCGGCGTCGCGGCGGTCGTCAACGAGTTGTTCGGCACGGGCTGGGGCAGCCTGCTCTCGCCGACCGAGGTCCAGGTGGCCATCCTGTCGGGCCTGTTCGGCGAGGACCGCTGGTTCGGGGCGATCAGCATGCGCCCCGACGTCCCGACGTGGTCGGCGTGGTTCGTGTTCGGTGCGATCTGCGCCGCCTGCCTGGCGATCCTGTACCGCCGGGTCCGCGCCTACGAGGTCGTGCGATGAGTGCGCTGAACGGCCGCAACGGCTACGATTCCGAGACGGAGGCGTCCGGGACAATGGCCACAGAAGCCCCCGACACGATCGTCTTCTCGAACGTCTCGAAGTTCTACGGCGAGATCCTGGGCGTGAACCGGGTGAACCTCGTCATCCGGCCCGGCATCACGAGCCTTGTCGGCCCGAACGGGTCCGGCAAGACGACGCTGATGAACCTGGTGAGCGGTCTCCTCCGGCCGTCGCGAGGCACCATCACCGTCCTCGGCGTGCCGGTCGACGACGCCGAGGGGCTCGGGCGGCGCGTAGGCTACTGCACCCAGGTGGACAGCTTCCCGCCCGGCATGACGGGTTACGACTTCGTCTACGGCTTCCTCCGCGTCGGAGGCTGCCCGTCCGCCGAGGCCGCCACCCGCGCCTGGGCCGCGATCGAGCGCGTCGACCTCGTCGACGCCGCGAAGCGCAAGGTGGCCGGCTACTCGAAGGGCATGCGCCAGCGGATCAAGCTGGCGCTGGCGATCAGCCACGGCCCGCGCATCCTCGTCCTCGACGAGCCGATGAACGGACTCGACCCGATGGCGCGGGCCGAGATGGCGGCGCTGTTCCAGGCGTTGGCGGCCGAGGGTCACTTCGTGATCATCTCGAGCCACATCCTGCACGAGGTCGATACGCTCTCGGACGCCGTCGTGGTCATCAACCACGGCTACGTCCTGGCCGAGGGCGGAATCTCCAACGTGCGGAACGCGATGGACGCCGAGCACCCGCTCGGCATCCTCATCCGGTGCGACAAGCCGGGCCAGCTCGCCCGCCACGTCTTCGGCCACGAGCACGTGATCGAGGCGCGCGTCCACGACGACGGCCTCGGCTTGTTGGTCCGGACGCGCGATTCCGACGGCTTCTTCCGGGCGCTCGGCGAGATCGCCCTCACGACCGACCTCGTCATCGACTCGGTGACGCCGGCCGACGACGACGTCGAGGCGGTGTACCGCTATTTGATCGGCGGCAGCGGAGAGACGACATGAGGGCGACGACATGAACGGTGCGGCGATCGCGACAGGTGCGGACACCGCCGCCGGCGGCGGCCGGGCAGCGGGCGGAATCGGTCCGGATGGGTTCGCGTCGACCGGAGGCGCGGCGCTGTGGGGGCGGCAGGTCGGCGGGATCGTCCGACTCGAGCTCGGCAAGGTGCTCTTCAGCCGGCGCGCGCTGATCGGCTGGGGCCTGGCGGCGGCGCCGGTACTGCTGCTCGGCACGCGGATGCTCGCCATCCTCCTCTTCGGCGGCCTGGACGAAGCGGGTCGCCTGCCGACGATCATCGAAGAGGAGCAGGTGTACGCCCAGGTCTACCAGACGCTGATCATGCGGCTGTGCCTCTACTTCGGCTGCGCCGCGATCTTCCTCGGCCTGATCCGCGGCGAGGTGAACGATCGGGCGCTGCACTACTACCTCCTCGCGCCGCTGAAGCGCGAGGTTCTCATCGCCGGCAAGTTCGTCGGCGGTCTCGTCGGCGCGTTCACCCTCTTCAGCCTGAGCACGCTGCTCACCCGCCTGCTGATGCTCGCCTTCGCCCCGGCCGACGCGGCGCGGGCGATGTTCTCCGCGCCGTGGCTGACCCACACGCTGATGTACCTCGGGATCACGTTTCTGGCGTGCCTCGGCTACGGCGCCGTCTTCCTGGCCGTCGGCGTGGCGCGCGTGAACCCGATCATTCCGACGCTGATCCTGTTCGGCCTCGAGTCCGTGAACATCTTCCTGCCGGCCGTCCTCAAGCAGCTGAGCGTCGTCTACTACCTGACCTCGCTCTGCCCCGTCCCGCTCGACCTCGGCCCGATTGCGATCGTCGCCACCCCCGTCGCGGCCCCAGTGGCGATCCTCGGGCTCATCGCCCTCGCCGGGGCGCTCCTGGCGTGGTCCATGCGGCGGTCGCGGCGCCTCGAGGTCGACTACGGCGAAGAGTGACGCCGGCGGCGAGTTCGCCCTCATCGCCCGCCTCGCCGCAGCCCTCCGCACCGCCGGCGCCGACGGCTCCGTCGGCGCCGGCGGCCGTCTCGCGTCCGGCGGACCGAACGCCGGCGACGTCATCCTCGGTATCGGCGACGACGTCGCCGTCCTCGACCTCGGCGGCCCGGAGCACGTCCTCGCAACGGTCGACGCCCAGGTCGAGGGCGTCCACTGGCGGGCCGACCTGCTGTCCCCGGCCGACATCGGCCACCGCGCCCTCGCGGCGAGCGCCAGCGACATCGCCGCGTGCGGCGGCCGGCCGCGCCACGCCCTCGTCGCCCTCGCCATACGATCCTTCGAGGAGCGATCCGACGCCTCGCGATCCGCCGTCGGATCGCACGACATCGGGCGACCCGGCACCGACGGCGCATGGTGGGAGGCCGTCTACCGCGGCCTCGGCGAGGCGGCGGCCCGCTGGGGCATCGCCGTCGTCGGCGGCAACATCGCCCGGATCGGCGGCCCGATCGTCATCGACGTCACGATGCTCGGCACCGCTCCGCCGGCGCACATCGTCCGCCGCGACGGCGCGCGCCCGGGTGATCGCGTCGTCGTCGTCGGCGCCCTCGGCGCCGCGGCCGCCGGCCTGCACGTCGCGCTCGACAAGTCGGGGGACGGCGCGTTCGCCGCCCGCCTGACCCCCTCCGACCGCCGCACCCTCCTCCGCGCCTGGCGCCGTCCGATCCCCCAGCTCGCCGCCGCCGCCACGATCGCCGCCTCCGGCACCGCCACGGCGATGATCGACGTCAGCGACGGACTGACCGCAGACGTGGGGCACATCTGCGACGCCAGCGGCGTCGGCGTCGAGCTCGTCGCGGCCCGCCTGCCGATCCCGCCGGCCGCACGTCGCGCCGCCGCCTTCGTCGGCCCCGCGCAAGCCGAAGCGTGGGCGCTGGGCGGGGGCGAGGACTACGCGCTCTGCCTGACCGTCGGGCCGCGCGCCGTCGACGACCTCGTCAACCGTGTTCGGGCCGCAGGAGCGCGGGCGGTCGACGTCGGCGTCGTCCTGCCGGCGGGCGAGGAGCGGCGGGTGGTCGGGGCGGACGGCGACGTGCAGGCACTGGGCGACGGCGGGTGGCGACACGTGTGACGAAGGATGTTGCGAAACGCTAATCCCCCCCCAATCCACCCGCAACCCCGCCCGCCTATCCTCATCGGCGTCCCCGCCCCGACGAACGAACCGTCGGGCGCCGGCGCCCCCGCGCCCAACCCTGTTGGAGGATCCACATGACGAAGAAACTCGTAACGATCGGCCTCGTCCTCACCGCCGTGCTGGCCGTCGGCATCGGCCTCGCGTTCCGCTCCGTCGTGAGCGCCGTATCCGGCTCCCAGCCGGGCCGAAGCGCGCTCGCCCAACTGGAGCGGGCGCTGAACGCCGACGAGGTCGACGCCCAGCCGAGCACGGGCGCCTCGCCCGCTGACCCGAATGCCGACCCGAATGCCGACCCGGATACCGACCCGGATACCGTCACGGGCGTCGTCGTAACCAGCGCCGTCGCCGCCGCACGCATCGACGAAGGGCCTGGCGTGCTCGTCACCGGCTTGGTGAAGGACGGGGCGGCCGCCAAGGCCGGCATCGCGCGCGGCGACATCATCCTTGGCATCGACGGCAAGGACATCCAGCGCTTCGCCGACCTAACGAAGGCGCTGAAGGGCAAGGCCGCGGGCGACACCGTGCAGCTCAAGGTCCAGCACGGCGACGACGTCCGCGACCGCGACGTCACGCTGCAGAGCGGCGGCGGCGCGGCACAGCTCGGCATCGCCAGCTGCGGTGGCGGGATGGCGCCCCGGATCGCGATCCGCCACGCGATCGGCGGCGGGCCGGCCGTCGTCGACACCGTGACCGCGGACAGCCCGGCCGCGAAGGCCGGCCTCAAGGAGGGCGATCGGATCACGGCCGTCGACGGCGAGAAGCTGACGGGCGGGACGATCGCCTTCGCGCACGGCTCGATGCATAGCGGCCCATCCCACGGCATGGGCTTCATCCGCCGCCTCTTCGGCCACGACGAGACGCAGGCCGACCCGTCGACCGCGCCGAGCGCCGACGATCCGGCCACGGCGGACGGAGCGGAAGGCGGTCCGGACCAAGTGCCCGGCGTCGCCGCGCTGCCCGCCGAGCCGTCGGCGGACGCCGTGCCGCTCGGCGAGGCCGAGCGGGGCCTGACGCTGGCCGATGCGATCGCCCGCCACAAGCCCGGCGACACCGTGAAGCTGACCGTCGAGCACGACGGCGAGGCGGCCCGCGAGGTCAGCGTCGTCCTCGGCGCCCATCCGGACGATGCCGCGAAGGCATTCCTGGGGGTGACGTACGGCCACACGATGGACACGATGGCGATGCCCGAGGCGATGATGCAGGTCATGCCGTTCTCGGGCGACGCGATGGGCGCGGTGCCGGCGATGCCGCCGTTCGGCGGGATGCACGATGACCCGGCGATGCGCGAGCTGTTCGAGCAGCTGGGCGACGACGTCGGCGGCATCGTCGTGGGCGATGTGACGGCGGACAGCGCGGCGGCGAAGGCCGGCGTGCAGGCCAAGGACGTGATCACCAAGCTCGACGGTCGGGCGGTGGACGGCCCCGAGGCGCTGGCGACGGCGATCGGCGCCAAGAAGCCGGGCGAGACCGTGACGCTGACCGTCGTTCGTCCGAACGCCGAGCCCACCGACATCACCGTGACGCTGGGCGCGAACCCCGACGACGCGTCCAAGGGATTCCTCGGTCTGTCGATGACCGGCTTCTTCCTCCGTCACATCGGCCCGGCCGGCAGCGGCCCGGACGGCGCCGGCGACAACACCATGTTCGAGTGGAAGGTCGCACCGTCGATGCCCGCCCAGCCGGCCACCGAGCCGTTCGAGATCCGGATCGACGCACCGCCGTCCAGCGACGCCTGACGGCCGCCGGCGTGCACTAGGGGCCGGCGCCGGCCCCGCAGACGATCGACCGGCGCCGGGGTGGGCGTGGCCGTCGCACGACGGTCGCGCCCGCCCCTGATTCGTCCAACGGCAGGTGACTCATGGTTGTCCGATCGATCCGCACCCGACTCGTCGCCAGCTACATGATCGTCGGCCTCGTCAGCGTGGCGGTGGCCGGCGTCCTCGCCCAATCGCTCGTCGCGCGCGTCATCGGCGCGCGGCAGACCGAGGCGCTGCGGCAGACCGCCGTGGCGATCGCCGACCAGGCGCAGCCGTGGGTGGTCGGTGCCAAAGCGCCGATGCCCATCCTGGACGAGCTGACGCGCACCTCGAGCTTCCTGGCCGACGCGCACGTCACGATCCTCGACCGCGCGCACCAGGTGCTGGCCGATTCCGGGCCGCGCGACGCGTTCGACCACTTCGTGTTCCTGTCGGGCGAGGAGGGCGCGGCCGCATCCGTGCCGATCAGCCCGACGGTGTTCATGCGACGGCGGAGCGGCCCTCTCGGCGAGCACGTCGCGCTGGCGGCCGGGGCGGCCATCGAGGTCGACGGCGCGTTCGTCGACGGCGGATTGCGCGAGCGTGCGTTGTTGGGGGTACCGCCCCAGCCCGACCCTGCCCGGACCGCCGCCGGCGGCGTGGCGCTGCGGATCGTCGTCGACCAAAAGTTCGAAACCGGACACGCGCCCGCGACGCAGGCGCGCGGCGCAGACGAAGCTCCGTTCGCCGCCGCCGTCCCCCCTGGGCACGACGGCGGCGCGGCGCCGTCCCACGCCGCCACGGTATTCCGCCTGGCCGTCGGCGGCCGCGCCGCGCCGGACGGTGTCGGGTCGATCCGCGTGCCGATCGGCGATCCTGCCCGGCCGGCCGGCTACGTCCAGCTGCGCGAGGCCGGCGACGCGCGGGCGACCGCCCTGGCGACGACGCGCCGCTCGTTCACGATCGCGGCGCTGTTCGCAGCGCTCGTTGCAGGCGCGTTCGGCGTCGTCGTGGCGCGCGGGATGCACGCGCCGTTGGCCGAGCTGACAGCGGTGACCGCCCAGATGAGCGCCGGCGACCTCCAGGCGCGGGCGAGGGTGCAGGGTCGCGACGAGATCGCCCAGCTGGGCGGCCAGTTCAACACGATGGCCGATGCGCTGGCCGCCAGCTTCGCGGCGCTCGAGGCGGAGCGCGACGCGTTGCGCGCCTTCATCGCCGACGCCTCGCACGAGCTCCGAACGCCGATTACGGCGCTCTCGAACTTCAACGAGCTCATCGCCGGCGCCGCGGCGGACGACACCGTCGCCCGGGCCGAGTTCGTCGCCGAGAGCCGTCGCCAGATCGAGCGCCTGCGCTGGCTGACGACGCACCTGCTCGACCTCTCCCGTCTCGACGCGGGGCTTGTCGCCCTCGAGCGCGAGACCGTCGACGTCGGCGAGCTGCTGGACGAAGTGGCCCAAGCCCACGCCACCGCCGCCGCCGAACGCGGTGTCGCCCTCGCCGTGCAGCCCCCCGCCGACGGCCCGCTGACGCTTCCGGCCGATCGGGCGCGGCTCAGCGTCGCTCTCTCGAACCTCGTCGACAACGCCGTGAAGTACACGCCGGCCGGCGGCACCGTGACCATCGGCGCCGACGCCGGCGCGGCCGTCGGCGCCGATGAAGCCGCTGTCGAGCCGACGTCTGAGACGGTGCGCCTGTGGGTCGCCGACACCGGCGTCGGACTCGATCCGGCCGACGCGCCCCACGTCTGGGACCGCTTCTTCCGCGGCCGCCGCGGCACGGACGGCGTCGAAGGCACCGGGCTGGGGCTGGCGATCGTGCAGAGCATCGCCCGCGCACACGGCGGCGCGGCGTCCGTTACGGCGCGCGACGGAGGGGGGACGCGGTTCGAGGTGCGGCTGCGCGGGGGGAAAGGAGGACGCGCGTAGCGCGCCCGAGGGAGGGCGGCCACGAGGCGGCCGCCCCGACCGGGGATGGCGATTACGCGACGTTGCCCCCGCCGCCCGATCCGCCAGAGTCGCTCGTGGCGCGATCGATCGCGCTCTCGATCTTCTCGACGATCTCGCCGCCGAGGGTCGCGCCGGCCGGCGGGGCCGGTGCGGTCGTGGTCGTCGGCGCCGCAGCTGCGATCGCATCGTCCGGGTTGCCGTTGGGCATGATCAGGACGAGGACGAAGTAGAGCGGGATGCCGGTGCCGGCCGAGGCGATCGTCAGGAGCACCCAGAGGATGCGGATGACCGTCGGGTCGATGCCGAAGTACGCGGCGAGGCCGGCGCAGACGCCGAACAGCGCGCGATCCTGGGGTCGGACCAGTCGCTTGGTGGGCATGGGGGAACTCCTATTCCTGGACAGTTGGCCGGAGACGGCGCACCGGAACGGATGATTCGTCGGATCGCGCCGCAAGGCAAGCGCGATTGACCCGCTCCGACCGTCGGCCTAGAGTTGAGCGGCACGTACGGTACGGTCATCGTACCGAAAGATGGCGTACGCACGTTCCGCGTCGGGCGTTGCACCGACGCGGCCGAATTGGACGAGGCGAAGCCCCATGGCCACGCATGCCCCCGACCGTGAAGTCCCGGCCTCACCGCCTGCCGAAGCGGACGGCGATGCGGCCCCCGAGGCAACCGACGGCGTCCTCGACGAGGCGACGCAGATACAGCTCCTCGAAACGTACCACACGTTCCCCGGCCCGTTCACGATCGTCCTGATCACGAGCGCCGACGAAGCGTTCGTTGCCCTGCTTCAGGCCACCGTCGCCGCCGAGCAAGGGATCGACTCGTTCGAGATCGAGGTCCGGCCGTCGCGCAAAGGGAACTACGTGGCCTATCGCATCCACGTCCACGTGGCCAACGCCCGCGCCGCACTCGACCGCCGCCGCGTATTGGCGACGCTGCCCGACCTCTACGCCGTGTTCTGATCGCGCGCCGCGGTCCGTTCGGTCACGTCCAGCCGACGCCAGCGGGCCATCGACTTGACCTCGCGCACCAGCGCCACCGGGCCGTAGCGCCACAGCGTGCCGAGTGCCTTGACGTGGGCCGGCGCATCGGACGGCCACGGCCGGCTGTCGATGGCGGGCAGCGGACGCCCGCCGGTGAGCCAAGCCGCGGCGCGGATCGGCCATAGCTGCGCCACGGCGCGCTCGGTGCGCTGCCATTCGGCCGCATTGGCGGCCGCCAGGTCGAGCGCATCGGCCAGCGCCGACGCATCGCCGTCGGGCAGGAGCGCGCCCGCATCGGCCGGGGGCTCGGCCCAGAGTCGGAAGCTGGGCGACCAAGCCTCGCTGACGGCATCGTCGACGACGCCGCCGGCGTCGGCCAGGGCGGAGCCGTGGATGCCGAGCAGCCGCGGCGGCACGGCAACGCCGCCGCCCGTGTCGGCGTCGCGGTCACCGGCCCACGTCAACCGGAACGTCCACCATCGCCCGGCGCTTTCCGGCAGCGGCGGGAAACGGAACGTCAGCCACTCCTCGGCCCGCCCCTCCCGCTCGGCGGCGGCCGTGCGGCAGGGCGCGACCCCCGTTGCCGGCAGTCCCGCCGCGACGGTCAGCCGCAGCCGGGCCGCATCTTCGAGCCCGAGCGGGCGCACCGCCGCGGCGCCGTCGGCGCCGTCCGTCCCGTCCGTGCCGTCCGTGCCGTCCGTGCCGATGACATCTTGTCCCTGCATGACTTCGCCCCGCACGACGCGCACGTCGATCCGACAGAGGCCGCTGCGGCGGGCGACAACGGTCAGCCCGACGGCGCGGCCCGCCGACAGCTCCGGACCGCGGTCGCCGCCGCGCGGCTGGAGGCGGTCGAGCTGCCAGGCCCACGGCAACGGCCCACGCGTCGACGATGGGTCGGCCGCGGCGAGCGAGGCGACGGCGGCGCGGTACCGGCCGACGGAGTGGCGCTCGACCGCAGCGCTGCCGGCCTCGCCGACGAGCGCGCGCAGGGCGTCGTCGCGAACGAGCCGGACGATCGCCCCGGCCAGCAGGTCCGGCTGCGGCCGGCCGAGGCACGCGGTAGCCCCATCCTGCAGGAGCCAGCGCACGGCAGGCACGTCGGCCGCGGCCACCGCCGTGCCGCACGCCATCGCCTCGAGGACGACGGACGGCACGTTGCCGAAGCCCGGGGCCAGCAGGACCGCCCCGGGCGCGAACAGCGCCGCGCGCGCGTCCGCGTCCAGCACGCCCAACCAGCGCCAACCCGGTCGGTCGACGTCCGCCGCATCCGGCGGCGGGGCGGAGGCATCGCCGGCGAACAGCCGGACGGCCAGCGCGGGCACGGTGTCGGCGGCGATGTGCAGGGCGGACAGAGCCAGTCGGCGGGTCGAGTCGCGGGCGATGCCCAGATCGCACAGCACGACCGGGCGCGGCGGGGGGGCGAGCGGTGGCGGCTGGACGCGTGACAGCATCGAGCCCGGTGCCGACCGCCCGTCGACTTGGCCGTCGGCGCCCGTTCGACCGGCCCGTCCGACGCGGCAGAATCGTGCCGCGTCGATCGGGTACGGAAGGGGGACGACATGGGTTGGGCGGGCATCTCCGATGGGGAGTGGCTCGACTCCGTCGCCGTGGCCCTGGATGACGCGCGCCAGTCGCGCCGTCAGCCATGGCCCGAGCGCACCGACGCGCTCGGCCGATCGGAGCGCCCGTTCGGCCGCCACGACCTCGGCGCCCATCGGCCCGCTGGTGACCGTCGGGTCGTCGTCCAGCACAAGCATCGCGGCTGGCGGCGGCGCGCCGTCGAGCGCGGCAGCGATGGCGGTTTCGATCGTGACGGGGGATGGCGCATCCACGTCGATTGCGTCGATTGCGTCGATTGCGTCGATTGCGTCGATTGCGTCGATTGCACGAACGTTGGCACCGCGCCCGCCGTCGCGGCGCCGCCCGTCCTTCGCCCCCTGCGTGAGGCCGTCGATCGCGGCGAGCCAGGCCGGGCCGCGGACGTCGGTGAGGTGGGCGTCCAGCACGGCGACGCGGGCGGCGCGGCCAACGGCCTCGCGGCGGCCCGGGTCGGCGGCAAGGGCGAGGAGGGCGATGCGCCAAGCCTCGGGCGCGGCGGCGAGGAAGCCGTCGCGGCCGTCGCGGATCGCGCCGCCGAACACGGCGGTCGCGCTGGCGACGGTCGGCACGCCGACGGCGGCGGCCTCGAACCACTTCAGGGCGCTCTTGGCCTCGCAGAACGCATCGCCGATGACGAGCGGCGCAAGGTTGATGTCGAGATCGGCCAGGGCGGCCGGCAGATCGCGCCACGGCATGTGGTCGATGCGCTCCACGCGCTCGGACCACGGCGCCCAGGATGGGTCGAGGGCGAGCGGGCCGATCAGCCGGAACCGGGCGCGCGGCTCGGCCGCCAGGACGGCCTGCACCGCGGCGGCGCACACGGCCAGGTCGCGGTCATGCGTCGGCGTGCCGCTGGCGTAGCCGATGACGAGGGCATCGCCGCGCCGCGCCCGGCGGGCAAGCGCGTCTCCCGACAGCCGCCAGAGCTCGAGGTCGATCGCGTTCGGCACGACCCACGCCGGCACGCCGAGCCGCTCGACGGCCTCGGCCAGCGGCGCGGTGCTGACGATGCAGCCGTCGCACGCCGCGAGGACGCGGCGGTGGTGCGCCGGCGGGGCGAGCGAGCGGGCGGCATCGGCATGCGCGACGACGTCCGTTCGACCGTCGCCGACACCGCCCGCGGCACCGCCCGCGGCACCGCCCTCCGCTGCCGCGTCGCCGTCCACCCCGCTCGCGTCGAACACCAGGTCGTCCGTGTCGTAGAGCACCGTGCCGCCGCCGGCGCGCACGGCCCCGATCCAGCCGTCCACGTCGGGGTGCCACGCGACGCGGTGCAGGATCAGGACGGGCGCTTCGGCCAGCTCGTCGGCGGCGGGCGGATCGGCCTCGACGGTGCGGACGCGGATCGGGCGGCCGGCGAGGGCCATCGCCTCGGCGGCGTGCCAGGCGCGGTAGCGGCGCGTGTCGCCGGCGCAGCCGCTGACGAGGAGGGGCGGGGGGATCATCGGCCGGCCGTCCGGCGGTGCCGCCAGAGCGCCGCCGCCTCGCGCGCGACGGCGATCGGGCCGTAGCGCCTGAGGCCCTCGAGCAGCTTGACGCGCGCCGGCGCATCGGCCGGCCACGGGCGGAGCGGCACGGGCGGCAGCGGCGCGGCGAGGCGCGCCCAGCCGGCGAGCGGGCGGCGGACGGCAGCATGCCGCTCTCGCCAGCCGGAGGCGCGGCGCAGCTCGAGGGCAGCGCGGCGGCGCGCGGCCAGGCGGGTGAACGCGAACGGATCGGCCGACGCCGGGTCGTGTGCGTCATCGAGGGCGAAGGTGCGGTGGGCGGGCAGCGGGGGGTGAGCGATGGACGACGCGGGCCGGACCGGCAGCTGCGGCGGCGGCACGCCGGCGAAGTCGGCGACGTCGGCGCCCGACCTGTCGATGCTCGCCCCGCCGACGACCGACCTGTCGATGGCTGCCCCGCCGACGACCGACCTGTCGATGACCGCCCCGCCGACGACCTCGCGCGCCAGCTCGACCGCCAGCGCGTCATCGGCGGTGCCGGCCGGCCGATCGTCGGTCCGGGGCAGGTAGGACAGCACCGCCCAGAGCGTGCAGCCGGCGACGTCGGCCAGGGGGGCGAACGGGAACGCGGTCCAGCCGTCGGGCACGAGGTCGGCGGTGTCGACGTCGGCACGCGCCAGGTCGAACGGGGCGCTCGGCAGCGCCTTGATGCGCAGAACGACGAGGCCGTCGCAGCGTCGGCCGGGCACGGCGGGGAAGCAGAGTTCGACGCGGCACAGACCGTCTCGGCCGGGCGAGATCGGCCAGGCCAGCTCGCGCACGTCGGCGCCCGACGTGCGCACGTCGGCCCGCCCGCCGTCGCCCGCTGTCCAGCCGTCGAGGTGGCGGGCGGCGATGCGCGTCGGGGGTGGGCCGGTGGGCGCCGGCGCGCCGCCCGATCGAGCGGCGCGGTCCTCGGCCGCGTAGCGCGCCACGTGGGCAGCGAACTGGCGCCCGCTCTCGTCCCAGCTGGCGGCGGCCACCGCTGCGCGGCCGCCGGCGACGAGCCGGTCGCGAAGCGCGGCGTCGTCGATGACGCGGAGGATCGCCGCCGCCAAATCCGTCACCGTCGGCGTGGCGACGACGCAGTTCTCGCCGTCGCGTTCGAACCAGCGGGTCGATGCGCTGGCCGCGGCGACGACGCACAGGCCGCAGGCCATCATCTCCAGCGGCACGAGCGACAGGTTCGTGAAGGACATCGCCAGGCCGACGGTGGCGGTGCGGTAGAGATCGGCCAGCGCGGGCGCATCGAGCACGCCCGCCTGGACGTGGGGGAAATCGGCCAGCCCGGGCGTCGGTGCGCCGCCGTACAACACCACTTCGACGTCCGGTCGTTCGGCCTGCACCCGCGCCAGCGCCGCCAAGCCGAGCGCGACGCCCCGGCGCGGCGTCGTGGCGCGGGCGTAGAAGACGACGCGCGGCCGGGCCGGCGGCGGCGCGGCGCCGGGGCGGTAGACGGCGTGGTCGACACCGAAGTCGACGGCGCGCGCACGGCCGCCGAAGCGCGCCACGATCAACTCCGCCAGCCATGGCCCGATCGTGATGTGGCCGAGGCCGAGGCGGTAGGTCCGCGCGGCGGCCGCGTAATCGGCGGAGAGGGACTGGAAGGACGGCTCGTGATCCTGCACGAAGTACAGCCGGGTGCCGATGCCCGGCGCGCGCGCCACGGCCGCGGCCGTCGTCCAGCCGGTGGCGATCGCGACGTCGGCCGGCGGGAGGTCACCGCCGAGCCGCACGGCGGCGGCGCTCGGCGGAAAGTTCGCGCGCACGTAGCGCGCAGCGTCGGCCTCGCTCACGTCGCGCATGAGCGGCCCGCGCTCGATGTGGACCGTGACGTCGTGCCCGGCCTCGCACAGGCCGGCGACCATCCGCATGAGCGTCGTGTGGCCGCCGGAGCCGGGCGGGGGCTCGGGCATGAGGACGCGGATCGTGAGAGGCGCACCGACGTCGCCGTCCGTCACACCGACGGGCGGCGTCGATCGTCCCGTTGTCGCCGCCGCCGCCGCCGCCGCGGCACGCAGCGTCGCCACCGTACGTTCGGCCTGCGCGGCCGTCGTGCGGTGCGCTTGCACCCACGCGGCGGCGGCGCTGCCGAGGGCGGCGCGCCGCCGCGGGTCGGCCGCGAGGCCGTCTATGGCGGCCTCCCAGGCGTCGACATCCTTCGCGAGAAGGCCGAGCGCCGTCGGCGGACCGGCGACTGCGGCGGCCGTCGAACCCGCCGGGCCGGCGTCCTCGCCGTTCCCGATCTCCGTTTCGTCGCACAGTGCCTCGTCGCACAGTGCCTCGTCGCCCAGTGCCTCGTCGCCCAGTGCCTCGTCGCCCAGTGCGCCGCCCAGTGCGCTGGCGAACGCCTGCGTGGCCACGGCGACGGTCGGCACGGCGCAGGCGGCGGCCTCGAGCCACTTCAGCTCGCTCTTGCACTGGCAGAACAGGTTGTCGATCTCGAGCGGCGCCACGTTCACGTCGAAGTCGGCGATCACTTCGGGCAATGCACGCCAGTCGACGGCCGGCACGCGGACGACGCGCTCGCCCATCGCCGCCCAGCCGTCGTCGAGCGCCAGCGGGCCGACGACGTGGAACACGACGTCCGGGCGGCGGGCCATCACGCGCAGCAGTGCCGGCCCGCAGGCGGCATTGAAGTCGCGGTCGTGCGTCCGCGTCCCACTGGCGTAGCCGACGACGACCTTCGGCCCGTGCATGGCGCGATGGACGGCCACTGCGCGATGAGCGTCGCCGACCCACCGAGCGTCGGCATCGTCCGGCCGGGCGCCGGCGGCCCGGATCGAGAGGCCGAGCAACTCGAGGTCGACGGCGTTGCGGCGGATGAAGGCCGGCCGTCCGGCGCGCCGGACGCGCGCGGCGAGGGCGGCGGTGGGCACGAGGGCGGCGTCGCAGGCCAAGAGCGTGCGGCGGTAGCGGCGGACGCCCTGGTGGTACAGCGCCTTCTCGTCCGGCGTGAGCGCCTGGACGCCATGGTGCCAGTGGGTCGATTCGGGCTCGAAGACGAGGTCGTCGACGTCGAACAGCACGACGCCGCCCGCGTCGCGGGTCCGATCGATGAGCGATTGCACGAGCGGATCCCACGCCACACGATGCAGGACGACGATCGGCCACGCCGGCGAACGGGCGAGGAGCGCGGCGTCGATCCGCGGCGCGACGGCCGCCATCACGCCGGCCAGCTCGAGCTCCTCGGCCAGGTCGTAGGCCCGGTAGCGGCGCGTGGCGCCGTCGGCGCCGCTGACGATGAGGACGGGGCCGATATCGGGGCGGTACCGCAGGGGCGACGCGAGCGTCGTCGGCATGGCAGCGCCGACCGGCATCACGGTGCCATCGTACGTTCGCCCGGCACGAACGGCACCGGGTCCCGGCCCTGGACAACGTGGTACCACCGCCCGGCGGCCACGGCCGTGTGCGTCGTTTCGGCGCCGCCGGGCCACTGGATGCGGATGTCGGCGGTGGTGGCGCCGGCCAGGCCGAGGAGGACCCGGGCGTCGTTCACCGACAGGAAGCTCGACCCGCCGAGGCGCTGGGCAGTGGGCGTGCGATCGCCGGCCGACGCCGTGATCCGCGCCCCGATGGCGGAGCGGTTGGCGCCGGCGGCCACATCGCCCTCGAGCCAGAGACCGATCCACCGGCCGGCGGCCATCGTCTCGTTGTGTGCGACCTCGAGCGGTCCGCCATTGTTGCCGACGACGACGTCGAGGCGGCCGTCGCCGTCGAGATCGCCGGTGGCGAGTCCGCGGCTCCCGAGGGCGGCGGTGAAGGCATCGCCGGCGGCGGCCGAGACGTCGCTGAACGTCCCGTCGCCGCGGTTCTCGAACAGCGTGTTCGCTTGGCCGAAGGCGACGTCGCCCATGAAGCTGCCCATGTTGTCGTACAGGTGACCGTTGGCGATCAGGATGTCCGTGTCGCCGTCCGCATCCAGGTCGGCGAGGTCGACGCCCCACTTCAGGCGCGCGCGCGCCGCGATGCCGATGCCGACGGCGTCGGATACCTCGCGGAACAGGAGTCGGCCGGGTCCGATCGGCGGTTCTTGGAGGTAGGTGCTGGCGGACTCGCCCTGGAAGTTGGCGGCGATCAGATCCGGCAGTCCGTCGCCGTCGACGTCGCCGAGGTCGGTGCCCATGCCGGCCTCCTCGGCGCCGTTGCTGGAGTACGCGACGCCCGCGACGGAGCCGACGTCCGTGAAGCGTCCGGCGCCGTCGTTCAGCCAGAGTTCGTTGCGGTCGAGGTCGTTTGCGACGTAGACGTCGGTGTCGCCGTCCAGGTCGATGTCGCCGGCGACGAGCGCGAGGCCGCGGGTCGGCATGTTGGCGGTGATGCCGGCTTCTTCGGATCCGTCGGTGAACGTGCCGTCGCCGTTGTTGCGCCAGTAGCGGTCGTGGACGCCCGCGTACATCTCGGGCGTGCAGTACACGTGAACCCGGTTGAGGTGGCACTTGATCGCGTTCGCCATCGTGTAATCGACGTAGCGCGTCACCCAGAGGTCGAGGTCGCCGTCGCCGTCGCCGTCCAGGAAGGCCGAGCTCATGCTCCAGCGCCCGTCGTCCGTCAGGCCCGCGGCGGCGGTGACGTCCTGGAAGTCCGTGCCGGTGTTGCGCAAGAGGGTGTCGCCGCCGCCGTAGTTCGAAAGAAAGAGGTCGGTCCAACCGTCATTGTTCCAGTCGCCGGCCGCGACGCCCATGCCGTAACCGCGGCTCGGCAGCCCCCAGACCGCCGTGGCATCGGTGAAGTGACCACGGCCGTCGTTCAGGAAGAGACGATTGGCCGCCTCGGGCGCCCGCACGGCCTGCCCGACCGCCCCGCTGTTCGTCACGACGAGGTCCGGCGCGCCGTCGCGGTTCACGTCCACGAGGGCGACGCCGGAACCCATGAACTCCGGCATGTACTTGTCGGCGGAATAGGTCGGAACGTGGCGGTACGCGCCGAGGCCGATCTCGGCGGCGACCTCGCGGAAGCGGAGGGATGTGGTCGACGTGGCGGCTGCGATCGACGGCGGCGCAGGGATCGCGGCTTCAGGTGAAGGCGATGACGCGGGGCGCCGGCATGCGGCCAGCGTGAAGACGAGAGAGGCTGCGATGGCGGCGCGGCGGGCCCTTGCCCTCACGGTGCCGCAGCCTCGACGCGCGCCGCCTCCGCCTGCGCCGCTGCGGCGAGATCCGCCTCTCCCTGCGCCTGGTAGACCGCCGCCGCGAACTGCCAGATCTCCCGCCGCGTGGCCGGGTCGGCGCTTTCGACCTCGGGCAGCATGGCATCGATCGTCGTGCGGGCGGTCGCGACATCGCCGGCTTCCCACGCCGTCTTGAGGGCCACCGCGCGCGCCGACAGGCGCATGAGGCGGGCGTAGTGGTCGTTCTCAAGATCGTGGATGGCGGCGACCCGATCGTACGCGGCTTGCGCGCCGGCGGCGTCGCCGAGCCCGGCGCGGGCGCGGCCGAGCGCGTTGTAGGCCGGGAAGTAGTCGTCGCGCAGGATCGTGGCCTGTTCGAGGATGGCGATCGCAGCCTCGTTCTCGCCCGCGTCCAGATGCAACAGGCCGCGCAGGGTCAGCGCATCCACACGGTCGGCAGTGGCGAGGCCGGCGCCGGCGCGATCGAGGATCGCTGCTGCGGCGGCGATTTCGCCCAGGCGGGCGAGGGGCAGCGCGGCGGAGTAGGCGGCGGCGGGGTCGGTGGGCGCGGCGTCGGACAGCGGGCGGGCGATGGCTGCGGCGTCGGACCAGCGACCGAGTTTGATGTAGACCTTGGCCAGCGTGGCCTGTTCGGCCGCCGACAGCACCGGTCGGCTGGTCAGAACGGCGGCGAGGCCCGTCCAGTCGTCACGCGAGATGAGCGCGGCCCGAAGCACGCCGTCGACCTCGGCCGACGTGGGGTGGGCGCCGTACAGGGCGCGCAGCGTGGCGAGGTGATCGTCCGTCACACGCTTGGACGCCAGAGCCGACTGGACCTCTGCGAGCGAGGCGCGTTCGGCCTCGGTCAGCGGGGCGCCGCGCGCGGGAACGGCCGGCGTCGCGGCGCCGGTCCCATCGGCCCCGGCACCATTGACCGCGGCACCATCGGCCCCACCGGTCGCATTCGCCGTCGATCCCGATGCGCCGCCCGTCGAAACGGGGCCGCCGCCGCGGCTGCCGATCGGCACGCACCCGGCCAGCGCGCCGCCGACGACGACCGCGGCCGCGACCGCCGCGAGCCACCGCCCGAGCCATCCCAGCACCTCGCCGTACCAGTGGCGGCTGTTCTGCGGCTTGAGGATCCAGTGGTTCTCGTCCGGATAGACGACAAGGCGCGCCGGCAGGCCGCGGGCGCGGTAGACGTTGTAGATCGCCAGCCCCTGGTTGTAGGGCACGCGGTAGTCGCGCTGGCCGTGGACGACGAGCATCGGCGTCTGGAAGCCGGCGGCGTGGCGGAGGGGGTTGAAGCGATCGAGGCCGTCGATATCGCCCCAGAGCTCGCCGCCCATCGAGCGCTCGCGGCCCTGGGTGACGTCGGTGGCGAACTGCGTCTGGAAGTCCGACACGCCGGCGTGGTTCACGGCGCAGGCGTAGCGGTTCGTCTTGCCGCACAGCCAGCTCACGAGGTAGCCGCCGTACGAGCCGCCCGTGATCGCCATCCGGTCCGGGTCGGCGATGCCGCGTTCGACGAGGAGGTCGGTGGCGGCCTCGATGTCGCGGCCGGGCTGATCGCCCCAGCTGCCGAGGATCGACTTCGTGAACGCGTCGCCGAAGCCGGTGCTGCCGTGGAAGTTCACGAGCGCGACGACGTAACCCGGCGCCGCGAACGCATGGGCGCACCACCGCCAGTGCCACCCGTCGCCGAACGTGCCGTGCGGGCCGCCGTGGATCATGTGCACCAGCGGCCACGGCTTGGCCGGGCGCTCGCCCGCCGCCGGGACGCGCGCGCCGGGCGGGTAGACGACGAACATCTGGACCGCGTCGCCGTCGGCGCCGGTGAACGAGACGTCCTCGACGTCGCCGAGGGCAACGTCGGCCAGGCCTGCATCGCCGAAGCCGCCGATCCGCGTGACGGCGGCGAGCGCGGCGTCGCTGCCTCCGGCCACCCACGCCGCGCTCGGCGGGGCGGTCAGCGCGGCATGGGAGCAGAAGACGCGGCCGCCGGCCGGTTGGGGCGTGGAGAGCGTGCCGTCGCAGGCGCGCAGGGCGGGCGTCACGCCGCGCGGGTCGGCCGTCGATGCGGCGACCGCGGCGGCGATGTCGAGCGACCAGACGGCGTTGCGCGGTCCGATTTCGCCGGTGAACCAGAGCGTCGCCGGCGCGTCGGGGTCGAACGTCCACTCGCCGGCCGACGTGTCCCAGCCTTCGGTGAAGACGGTGTGTGTGCCCGCGGCGCGGTCGAGGGCGACGAGGCGCATGCGGTCGGCGTAGAAGTCGAACTCGACCTGCATGCCGTACACCAGCCAGCGGCCGTCGGGCGAGAAGACGGGGCGGTGGGCCTCGTGCTGGTCTGCCGCGTCGGCGTGGCCGGCGGCATCGGCGGGGGGCGGCGCGACGAGGCGCGGCGGGGAGACGCTGTCGGGCGCGGCGGCGGCGGCTGCGGCGGCGGCAAGGTCGTTCGGGACGTCGACGACGAACGCGCCCCACAGCACCCGGTCGTACGGCGGATCGGAGCGACAGGCGTCGAACGCGATCGCTCCCCCGTCCGGGCTTACGGACACGCCGTTTCCGGGGCCCATCAGGTACAGCCAACGACGCATCGCGGGCGTGACGTCCGCCAGCTCGCCGCGGTCCACGTCGAGGACGTAGATGTGGTGGACGATGCCGTCCGTCAGCCAGCGGTCCCAGTAGCGGTAGACCCGGTTCTCGGTGACGTAGGCCTTGACGGCGTCGTCCTCGCGCGCCTTGTGGCGCTCGGCCGTGCCGGCAAGCGACGGCGCATCGGCGTATACCGGGGCGACGAAGGCGATCCGGCGGCCGTCGGGAAACCAGACCGGCGTGCCGACGCCGAGCGGCAGGTCCGTCAGCCGAACGGCCTCCCCGCCGTCGAGCGGCATCACCCAGAGCTGGTCGACCTCGCCGAAGCGGGCCGGGCCGTCGGCGAGGCCGGAGATCGACGACGACGCCGTGCCCGCAGCATCCGGCTTGACCGCCGCATCCGCCTTGGCCTTGCCGCCCTTCCCCGCCGGCGCCCCCGGCTTGCGCACGAAGGCGAGCCGCGCGCCGTCCGGGCTGACGGCCGGCTGGCTCGACGAGACGTCGGCGGCGGTGAGTGCGCGCGGGGCGGGAGCGGGGGCCGCGGAAGGGTCGCCGTCGCCGCCCGTTGTCGCCGCCACGCGCCACAACCGCGTCGTGCCGACGTTCGCCGCGACATCGTACGTCGTGACGGGTACGATGCACCCCGAGCCGTCCGGCAGCGGCGCCGGCGTGCCGACGCGCGGCAGGGACCAGAGGCGGTCGACGGACATCGGTTCCTTGGGCATCGGTCGTCCTTCACGGGGCGCGATCGGGGACGGGCGACGTTACCGCGGGGGGTGGGGTGGGTCAAGTCGGTCGGGAGCATTGCGACCGAACGGTCGCACCCGTCCCCTGATCGCCCCACTCAACGACACGATCCTTCAACGGTCACCGTATCATCGCCGCAGCCACGAGGTGGAACATGGCACGCACACACCGCACACAGCATCCAAGCGATCATCGATCCGTCATCGCCGTCCGCCGAACCACCTCCACCGTCCTGGGTGCGGTGACCGTCCTCATGCTCGCGACATCGACCGCGCCGGCGCCAACCCGCGCAGCCGACGCCCCGTCGATCGCCGTCCAGCACTGGGGCGGCGCCGTGACGGGCGTCGCGGCTGACGGGGACACGGCGTACGTGGCGATCGGGCCGCGGCTGGCGGTCGTGGACGTGGCCGACGCGGCCGCGCCGCGGATCGTCGGGCAGAGCGAGCCGGTGGACGACGTCGTGACGCACCCGTTCGTGCGCGGCGAGCACGTCATCGCCCTTGGCGAGAACCACGGGCTCGTCGTGTTCGACGTGGCAGACCGCACCGCGCCCCGCGTCGTCGGCCGGGTGGCCGCGCTCGGCCGGTCGACGGACCTCGACGTCGTCGGCGACCGCGCCTACGTGTGCGACGAGAAGGGCGGGGTGCGGATCATCGACGTGACCGACCCGGCAATCCCGACGATCGTCGCCGAGTGGGCGCCGCCCGTCGGGTCCGCGACGACCGCCGCGGCCGCCGGCGACCGAGTGTACGTCGGCGTTACGAGCGAGGTGCCGGAGCTCGTCGTCCTGGACACCCTCCGCGTGCCGCCGGTCGTCTTGGCCCGCGTCGCGATGCCGGACACGCTCGGTCCGCGCGACATTGCGCTCGCGCCAGGATGGGCGTACATGGCCGTTGATTCCACCTTCGTCGCGTTCGACATCAGCGATCCGACGGCGCCGGAACGCGCCGCGGACGACACGGATAGCTTCGACTCCCTGCAAGTGCTGGCCGTCGACGGGTCGGTCGTCTGGGCCACGAGCGGCTCGTACGCCTACGTTCTCGACGTCCGCGATCCGGCGGCGATCGTCCGGCGCAGCATGTTCGACCTCGACGACAACTTCTATTCGGGCCTCGCCATCGACGGCGAGCGGGCGTACATCGCCGACAGCGCCGGACTGCACATCGTCGACATCGGCGAACCGCTCCTGGAACCGGTCGTCGGAGTCGGCGCGCCGAACGACGGCCCGGGCAGCGGCGCCCCGGGCACAGGTCCGCGCGCGCTCGCCCTGCATGACGGGTACGTCCTCGTCGCCAGCGGCATGTCCGGCCTGCGCGTGCTCGACGGGACCGTGCCGCTCACCGCCACCGAGGTCGCCCGCCTGCCCACCGTGCCCGGCGGCGCGCCAAACATCGGCACGACGGCCGTCGTCGTTTCCGGCGACCGCGCCTTCACCGCCGAGGACGCGCTGGGCGGCGGGCTGCGGGTGATCGAAATCGGCGACCCGTCACAGCCGCGCGAGGTCGGCTCGATCGCCGCGCCGGGCAAGGCCGGCCGGCCGGCCGTCGCGGGCGATCTCGTGGCCGTCCCGACCGCCGGTGCCGGCATCGGCGGCGTGCGGCTCTACCGCGTCGCGGCGGACGGCACGCCGACGTCGCTCGGCTCGCTGACCCTCGACGTCGGCTGTCAGGTCGCCGCGCTGGACGGGACGCGGCTCTTCCTGGGCAGCGACGCAGGCTTGTTCATCGTCGACATCGCCGATCCGGCGGCGCCGGTACTCGTCGGGTCGGCGCCCGAGCTGAGCGCGTGGGGCGGGATCGTCGTGATGGCGCCGGACCGACTGCTCGTCGCGGACTTCAACTTCGGCCTGTACGATGTCGATATCAGCGACCCGGCGGCGCCGGCGATCCGCGCCCGCCAGCGCTTGACCGGCGGCGCCGACGACATCGCGCGGCACGGCGACGACCTCTGGGTCGCGAACAACTACGCCGGCGTCACGCGCCTCGCCCTCTCCGATGGCGGCGAGCAGCTGCGCCCCACCGGCCGCTGGTTCGTGGACCAGGCGGCCTTCGCCGTCGCGCCCGGGTCGGAGGCGGTGTGGATCGTCGGCAACGACGGCCTCATCTCGATCGACCCCGCCTCGCCGTCCATGCCGCGCACGGTGGGCACGTTGCCGTCGCCGGGACTGCTCGTGCGGGCGGCGATCGCCGACGGCCGGATCGCCACCGTCTCGAGCTGGAACATCGACCGCCGCGCGCTGCACGTGTTGCAGGACGGCGCGCCGCTCGAGCCGCTCGGCGCAACACCGCTCGGACCGTTCTTCAACATCGATACCCCAGGCGATGCCCTGGCTCTATCAAACGGGGTGGCATGGGTGCCGGCCGGCGGCTACGGCATCGTCGGCTACGACCTGCGCAACCCGGCAGCCATCCGACGCCTGACGGGCTGGCGTGACGATCACGCGCTGGTCATCGAGAGCTTGGTGGTACGCGACGGCCGCGCCGTCGGGCTGTCGGAGAGGAACGAGGTCGTTGTCCTCGACGTGTCCGACCCGGTGCGGCCGGTGGTCATCGGCCGGACGACCGTCCGGCGCGGTGAGCCCGCCTCGCTTGCCGTCGTCGGGCAGACGGCCTGGGTACTGACGAACAACGGCGAGGACTCCGAACTGTATGCCTTCGACATCGCGCAGCCAGCGACGATCACGGAGCTCGGCCGCTGGCCGCTGGCGGAGGCCGCCACCGAGTTGTCGGCGGAGGGCGACCAGCTCGCCATTGCCGGCGGCGCGGCCGGCCTCCTGGTGTGGGACATCGCCCGGCCGGAGGCGGCGCACCAGGTGGCGCGGCTGCCGTTCGTCGGCCATGTCGAGGGCGTCGCCCTGTCCGACGGCATCGCCTGGGTCGTCGAGTGGCCGAGCCCGTACTACCGGGTCAGCGCCGTCGAGCTGCGTTCCGCCGGCGGGCCCGCGGTCCTCGCATCGACGACGGTGCCCGACTGGGTCGAAGCCGACATCGCCGCCGACGGCCTGACCGCGGTCGTCGCCAACGGCCACGCCGGCCTCTACGTCCTGCACCTCGCCAACCGGCCGCCCGTCGATGGGCCGCTCACGGCAGGGGCGACGCCGCCCCCGTCGCCCATCGCACCCACCGACCGCCTCTTCCTGCCCGTCGCCTACATCGGCCGCCCCGTGGCCCACGTCACCCTCGCGCTCGACCGATCAGCGGCGATGGCGCTGGCGGCCGGCGACGATGCGTCCGGGCCGACCGGCTCGAGCGCGTCGCGCCTGGCCGTCGCGCAGCACGCCGCCCGGCGGCTGACGGCACGCCTCGGCGCGGCTGACGTCCGGGTGTCGCTCATCGCCTACGATGCGCAGGCCGAGCGACTTCCATCCAGCGGCGCGGCAGCGGTCGAGGCAGCGCTGTCCCACCTATCCATCGACACCGGCAACGCACTGGCGGCCACGGCGCGGCACGACGTGGCGCTGGCCGCCGTGGCGACCGACGTGGCCGGCGCGCCCGAGCGCTGCACCGCGACCGTCGTGATCACGGCCGGCCGGTCGGCGGGCGCGGCGGCGGACGGGATGGCGCTCGCTCGGGCGAACGCCCTCGGGGCACGCGGGGTTGCGCGGTTCGTCGTGCGCGTGGGCGCTGATCCGGCGGCCGACGACGCCTGGCTGGCCGAGCTGGCAGGCGACCCAGCCCGCCTCCGGTCGGTGCGCTCGCCGTCCGACGCCGAGGCGGCAGCCGACCGGCTGGCCGACGTGCTCTCGGCATGTCCATGATGCCCCCATGACCGTTTCCCCCGGACCACACGGCCGATGAGCGTAATGCCGCTGGCCGGCACCGGTCGCCAGGGCGGCCACGCGAGGCCGACGCCGCCCGACGCCGATGGCGCACGGCTCGTGCACCGCGCGCGAGGCGGCGACGCGCCGGCGTTCGAGCAGCTCTACGAGCGCCACGTCGGCGCCGTCCATCGCTTCGTCTACGTCCGCGTGCGGGACGCGGCCGTGGCGCGCGACGTGACGCAGGACGTCTTCCTGACCGCGCTACGCAGCCTGCCGAACCTGCGCGACGACGGCCGCTTCCTCCCGTGGCTCCTGCGGATCGCGCACGGCACGGTCGTCGATCACTGGCGCCGAACGGGCCGCGGCCCGCGGCTCGTGTCGCTGGACGCCGCCACCGAGGCGGGCGACGGCCTGTCCGCCGGCGTCGACCTGCCCCTCGACCACCTGACGCTCGCCCCGGACGCGGGCGTGGACGCCGACCCGGAGCGTGCCGCCGCGCGCACCCTCGACGCCGACGCCCTCATGGCCGCCATCGCCCAACTGACCGATCTGCAACAGCACGTCGTCACGCTGCGCTACATCGCCGAGCTTTCCGTCGCCGACACGGCGGAGGCAGTCGGTTGCAGCGAGGACGCCGTCAAGAAGCTCCAACGCCGGGGGCTGGCGTCGCTGCGCCGCCGGCTGGAAGCGGGGAACCGACGATGACCGAGCCGCCGATCGACCCGATGCTCGAAGACGCGCTGCGCGCGCTCCCGACGCCGCCCCTGCCCGCGGCCGATCGTGCCGCGATCCGTGCGGCCCTTCGCGCCGCCGGCGGCGCGGCTGACCCACCGCCCGTCCAACCGACCGCGATCCGACGGACGTCGCCCAGCGGACCGCCGTCCCTCAGCCGCTCGCTGCCCGCCTGGCCGCTCCTCGTCGCCGTCGCCGGGCTGGCGCTGATCGGCGTGGTCTGGCGGATCGAGCGCATCCCGCGGGCGGTCGTCGATGCGCCGCCCGTGCCGCCGATTGCGGTCGCCGCCACGCCAATCGTCCGGACGACGGACGTCGCGGCGCGGATCGCTCTTGCTTATGCGCCGCGCGATCCGTCATCGGATTCCACGTCGGATTCGACATCGACCCCGCCGCTGCCGACACGCGATGCGTGGCCCGCAGCCGCCGCCCGGCCGCCCGCCGCAGGCCGGCCGTCCATCGATGTCGAGCCGTCGACCGATGTCGGATCTTCGACCGATGTCGAGCCATCGACCGAAGGTCTGTCGCCGGAGAACGACCCGCCGTCGAGCCGCGTCCAGCCGACCCGCGACGTCCCGTCGCGGCCGACAGCCACGCCCGGCCCCGTGCTGCCCCACATGCCCATCGCTGGAGCCGGCGAGGCGCCGACCCCGACGGTCGATGCCGCCGCCGCGTCGCCCAGGCCTGCACCGCCGCCGATCACCGGCATCGCCGGCACCGTCCGGCTGGACGGCGCGCCGTTCGCGTTCGCCGCCGTGCGCGCCGTGCCGGCCGAGGGCAGCGACGGCGCGTTCGTCGTCGGTTCGAGCGGCGGCGACGGGGCGTTCGTCCTGCGGCTGGCGCCGGGGGCGTGGCGCGTCGTGGCCGAGGCGGAGGGCCGGTGGGCACGGTGGTGGCCGGGGGCGGCGCGGGTCGAGGAGGCGGCGGTCGTCGTGGTCGTCGCGGGCGCGGTGACGGGCGGGATCGACTTCGAGCTGCGCTGAACCTCACGAACACGACGGCTTCCGTCGCCGTCCGCGCTACCGCCACGCCATCGGCAGCAGCGCCCGCCCGCCGACGCTCACCGGCGGCGCCGCGGCCTGCCGAACGGTCACGCCCGGCCCAGCGGCGGACGCGCCCCAGACCTCCGGCCAACGCGCGTCCCGGCCGCGAAGCGTCAGCTCGAAGAACGTGAGCAACAAGCGCCGCGCGATGCGCAGTTGGTCTGGCCGCGTCAGCCGCCCGCTGTCGCAGCCGATCGGGAACGGCGTGTCCTGGAAGCCGCAGTGGAAACCGCCGTCGATCAACCACCGCACGCGCGGCCCGCGGCCCGCGGCGAACATCGGCTCGACGTGGTCGGCTGGCGGTGTGATCCGGTCGTCGCTGCCGGCGATCAGCGCCACGGGCACCGTGATCAGGGCCATGGCCTGAATGGCCGACGGCTGCGTTTCAGCAGCGGCGAAGTTGGCAACGGCCCGGATCCGGGAATCGGCAGCCGCCGCCAGCAGGCTCGCCCCGCCGCCCATCGAGTGCCCGGACGCGGCCAGCGCCCGCGGATCCACGGCGCCGCTCCACGGCGAGGCCGGGTCAGCGGACACGGCGATCAACCAGTCGATACCGGCGGACAAATCGGCGGCGAACGCCGCATGGCTCGGCGCGAGGCCGTCGCCACTGGCCGGCGCGAGGACCGCATAGCCCCACGATGCCAGGTGGGCGTACGTGCCGTCGTAGCGGTCTGGTGTCTGCAGGAAGCCGTGGCCGAAGACCACCGCCGGACGGGGCCCCGCTGTGCGGTCCATGGCCGAACCGCCGTCCGATTCGGCGGGATAGACGAGCACCGCGTCGAACGCCGGCCCGTCCGGCCGCGGGATGCGGACGTCGGCGCGGGCCGTCGGGAACGGCCCGCTGTCGCCGAGGTCCGCCGGCGGATCGGCGGCGACGATCGGCAGCGCCGCGACTCCGGCCACGAAGGCTACAACCGCAGGGCAGAAGATGCGCGCGCGCCACGTCCATCGAGTCCGCCTGCGTCGCGCGGGCAGCGCGGCCGGTGGACCCTGTCGGATGTCGGTCGCCGGTGGTTGCATCCTAACCCTCCCTGGTGCGCCGCGGTGTGACGAGCCACGGTGTGACGAGCCACGGTGTGACGAGTAGTCTAGTACATCGTCAAGCTTCAGATTTGCGGACGACGAACCACCAGCCGGCCGGCTTCAGCTGCCGGTGGATTGCGGCTCGCGGGCACTATCGCCGCTCTAGCACTCTGCCCGCATGATGAGGCTCGATGCCGCCGCACAGCGCGAGTGCCGGTCCAATCCACGGCCGAGGAGTCCCGATGTTCGACATCAACCGCTTCACCCACGCCGCCCAGGAAGCGATCGTCGCCGCGCAGGACCGCGCCCGGCGCGCCGGCCACGCGGAGGTGCAGCCCCTGCACCTGCTTGCCGCGCTCATCGGCCAAGCCGACGGCGTCGGTACCCGCGTCCTCGAGAAGATGGGCGCCGACGTGCGTGCGATCGAGGTGGCCGCCGACGCCGCGCTGAACCGCCTGCCGACGGTCTCCGGCGCCGACATCCAGCTCGCGCGTGCCCTGCGCGACGTCCTCGTGGCCGCCCACGACGAGCTGGCGGCGTTCGGCGACGAGTACGTCTCGGCTGAGCACCTGCTGCTGGCCCTCGTACGCGCGAACGACAAGCAGGCCGGCCCGCTGCTCGCCGCGCAGAACGTCACCGTGGACCGCCTCCTCGGCGCCCTCAAGACCGTCCGCGGCAGCACGCGCGTCACTTCGCAGACGCCCGAGGGGACGTACGATGCGCTGGCGCAGTACGGGCGGGACCTGACGGCCGAAGCGCGGGCCGGCAAGCTCGACCCCGTGATCGGGCGCGACGAGGAGATCCGGCGGGTCATCCAGATCCTCGCCCGGCGCACGAAGAACAACCCGGTCCTGATCGGCGAGCCCGGCGTCGGCAAGACGGCGATCGTCGAAGGGCTGGCGATCCGGATCGTGCGCGGCGACGTGCCCGAATCGCTGAAGGACAAGCGCGTCGTCGCGCTCGATTTGGGCGCGCTCATCGCCGGCGCGAAATACCGCGGCGAGTTCGAGGAGCGGCTGAAGGCGGTGCTGAAGGAGGTGAAGGACGCGGCGGGTCAGGTCGTCCTGTTCATCGACGAGCTCCACACGATCGTCGGCGCCGGCGCTGCGGAAGGGGCGATGGACGCGGGCAACATGCTGAAACCCATGTTGGCGCGCGGCGAGCTCCACACGATCGGCGCGACGACGCTCGACGAGTACCGCAAGCACATCGAGAAGGACGCGGCGCTCGAGCGGCGCTTCCAGCCCGTCCTCGTCGGCGAGCCGTCCGTGGCGGACACCGTGGCGATCCTGCGCGGCCTGAAGGAGCGCTACGAGGTCCACCACGGCGTCCGGATAACGGACGCGGCCGTCCTGGCCGCGGCGACGTTATCGGATCGGTATATCAGCGACCGATTCCTGCCGGACAAGGCGATCGACCTGTTGGACGAAGCGGCCAGCCGGCTGCGGATGGAGATCACGTCCGACCCACGCGAGCTGGACGAGCTGAAGCGCCAGATCCTCTCCAAGCAGATCGAGCGCCAGGCGCTCAAGCAGGAGAAGGATCCGGCCAGCAAGCAGCGACTGAAGGCCGTCGAGGCGGACATCGAGACGCTCGACGACGAGCGCAAGACCCTCGAATCGGCCGTGGACGCCGAGCGCAAGCGGATCGCCCGGCTGGCCGAGGTGAAGGACGGCATCGACCGCGCGGCGACCGAGGTCGAGGCGGCGCAGCGGCGGGGCGACTTCGAGGCGGCCAGCCGGCTGCAATATGGGACGCTCGTCGAGCTGAGGCGCGAGCAGGAGCAGATCGAGGCGGACATCGCCGCCCGCCAGCAGAGCGGGCAGTTGCTGCTGAAGGAAGAGGTCGACGCGGACGAGATCGCCGAGGTCGTGAGCAAGTGGACCGGCGTGCCGGTGACGAAGCTCGTCGAGGGCGAGGTCCAGAAGCTCGTCGACCTCGAGGCGCGGCTGCACGAGCGGGTCGTCGGCCAGGACGAGGCCGTGACGGCCGTGGCGAACGCCGTGCGGCGCGCCCGCGCGGGGTTGCAGGACCCGGCCAAGCCGATCGGCAGCTTCCTGTTCCTCGGCCCGACCGGCGTCGGCAAGACCGAGCTGGCGCGGGCCCTCGCGGCGGAACTGTTCGACGACGAGGGCAGCGTGATCCGGATCGACATGAGCGAGTACCAGGAGCGGCACACCGTGGCCCGCCTGATCGGCGCGCCGCCCGGCTACGTGGGCTACGAGGAAGGCGGCCAGCTGACGGAGGCGGTGCGACGGCGGCCGTACGCCGTCGTCCTGTTCGACGAGATCGAGAAGGCGCACGCCGACGTGTTCAACACGCTGCTCCAGGTCCTGGACGACGGCCGGCTGACGGACAGCCAGGGCCGGGTCGTGAACTTCAAGAACACGCTCGTCATCATGACGAGCAACATCGGCTCGCAGCGGATCCAGCAGTTGGGCGCCGAGGCCGCCGAGCCGCTGATTCTGAAGGATCTGCGCGATCACTTCCGCCCCGAGTTCCTGAACCGGATCGACGAGATCGTCGTCTTCCACGCCCTGTCGCGCGACGACCTCGTGCGGATCGTCGACCTCCAGCTGGTGCGCCTCGCCGAGCGCCTGACGGACCGCGGCTTCCGGCTGACCGTCACGGACGCCGCCCGCCGCCAGCTGGCCGAGGAGGGCTACGACCCCGACTGGGGCGCGCGGCCGCTGAAGCGCGTGATCCAGCGGCGGGTCGAGAACCCGCTGGCGCTGGCGCTGCTGCAGGTGGACGCGGCGGAGGGGGCGACGGTGGGGGTGGATGTGGATGGGAGCGGGGGGATACGGTTCGAGATTGGCTCGCCGAGCGAACGCACCGGCAGCTGAAGCTGGCCGGCTATAGGCGTCCCTGACGGGCCGCCATGGCGCCCGCCTTCGCGGGCGCCCGAATCGGGGTGCCCGCGAAGGCGGGCACCATGGCCGAAGGCCCTCAGCCGGCCAGCTTCAGCTGCCGGCCCTTACCGTGCGAACGCGCCCTCGCGCCCCATCGTTGACCCCCCCGCCCCGCCCCGCTACGATTCCGCCCCGCCATGACCGACCCCCACCCGCCCGCTGCCATCCCCGTCGACGCCGACGTCCGCATCGCCCCCGCCGACGCCGCTCCCCCGATCCTGTCCGACGTCGCCTCCGTCGCCGGCTACGTCCTCGGCGTGTCGTACCCCGTCCTGGCGCTGTCCACCGGGGTGCGCGGGATCTACCAGCTGTTCTTCAAGGCGGCGCCGGTCACCGACCTCGGCCCGGCGCTGTCCGTTCTCGCCGCGGCGCTCTACCTGGCGGCGACGCTCGGCTTCGTCATCCGCCGCCGCTGGGCCTGGCACGTCGGCGTCGGGCTGCTGGCATTCGAGCTCGCGGGCGCGCTCGTCGTCGGCGCGCTCAGCCTTGCCGTCCCGGCGACGATCGGCCACACCGCGTGGGGCCGGTTCGGCGCGGACTACGGCTTCTTCCCGCTCTTCCAACCGATCCTCGGCCTGATCTGGCTCTACTGGCCGCCTACGATGCATCGCTACGGCATCCCGCCGCGCCGCTGGCCGCGGATCCTCGGATCGACCCGGCACACGCCGCACACCACGGACGCCCGCCCATGACGGACCGCGCCTATCTCGCCCTCGTCGACGGCTCGGTCTGGGCCGGCCGCCCATACGGCGCCCGCGGCCAGCGGACGGGCGAGGTGGTGTTCAACACGAGCATGACGGGCTACCAGGAAGTCCTGACCGACCCGTCCTACTGCCGCCAGATCGTCGTGATGACGGCGCCGCACATCGGCAACACCGGCGTGAACGCGGACGACGACGAGAGCGCGCGCATCTGGGTGGCCGGCTACGCGATGCGCCGCGGCAGCCCGGCCGCCAGCTCGTGGCGCGCCACGGACACGCTCGACGCGTACCTGCGCGCGCAGGCCGTGCCGGGGATCACCGACCTCGACACGCGCGCGATCGTCCGCCACCTGCGCGACCGCGGTGCAATGCACGGTGCCATCGTGAGCGACGGCGGCGGGCCGGAGGACGCCGTGCGGCTGGCCAAGCTGGCGCCGGACATCAACCTGATGGACCTCGTCGGCGAGGTGTCGTGCGCGGCGCCGTACGAATGGACGGAGGCGACCGATCCGGCGTGGATGTCGTTTGCGCCGGGGATGGTGATTGGGACGGGCGGCCGCGCCGTCGACACCACGGGCGCGCTCGATGCGGCCGCTGCGATCGACGACGTCGCCGGCAGCGACGCCCCTGCCCCGCACATCGTCGTCTACGACTACGGCGTCAAGCGCAACACGCTCCGCCTGCTCGCCGCCGCCGGCTGCCGCGTGACCGTGGTCCCGGCGCGGTGGCCGGCCGCCGAGACGCTGGCGATGCGGCCGGACGGCGTCCTGCTGAGCAACGGCCCGGGCGACCCGGCGGCGCTGCACGACGTCATCGCTTGCGTGCGCCAGCTCGTCGGCCAGGTGCCGCTCTTCGGGATCTGCCTCGGCCACCAGCTGCTGGGGCTGGCGCTGGGGGGGAAGACTTTCAAGCTGAAGTTTGGGCACCGGGGTGGGAATCAGCCGGTGAAACAGGTGGCGGCGCTGGGGTTGGTGAGGGGGGATGACGGGGTGGGAGGGGCTCAAGGGACCCATGGGACCAATCGGACCCATGGGACTCATGGGTCGCAGGAGACGATGGTTGCCGCGCCGTTGGCTGTGGCGATCACGAGCCAGAACCATGGCTTCGCGTTGGCGGCCGAGGGTCTGCCCGATGGGGTTGTGGTGAGTCATGTCAGCCTGAACGACGGGAGCGTTGAGGGGCTGGCGGCGTCGTCGCGGCGGGCGTTCAGCGTGCAGTACCATCCGGAGGCGGCGCCGGGGCCGCATGATGCGGTGGGGTTGTTCGGGGCGTTTCTGGGGATGGTGCGGAGTGGGATGGGGGTGCGGGTGTGAGGGTGTGTGTGAGGGTGGGCGCTGAGTCGGGGTCGGTCTGTGGGCGAGCGGGTGGGCACGGCATGCCGTGCCCCTACCAACGTGGGTCGTGTGGAGTGCGGCGCGTGGGTTAACGGTTGCGCGGCGGTCGCGCGGCGGTTTCGGCATCGTTCGATCGGCTGGAAACGGGGTACGCTGGCGTGCAGTTTCACCGCCGCAGCCACGACAACCCTACGAGACCGACATGAACCACCACAGCACCCACGTTCCCCCGTTCGTCGCGCGAGGGATTTGCCTCTCTCTGGTCCTCGCAGCCGGCACGCTCCTCGCCGCCGCCTGCCGCCCCATCGTTCCCGCTACGCCCGCATCGCCGACACGCGCCGCTGACGCTGCGCCGACCGCGTGGGCCGACGCCACGCCCGATGCCGCCGGCTACTATGCGAACCCGGACGGCAGCTGGTTCGAGCCCCTCGAAGCCGGCCCGCTCGGCCCGCTCCTCGTCGACGTCCAGGCGGCGCTGGACGACGGGATTGACGCCGGGCGACTCGTCGCACATATTGCACCGGACGGTGCCCGTGGACCGTCGATCATCGTCGCAGACGGCATCGCGGCCACGGCGGCGCTCACCGCGACACGCAGCGCCGATGAAGTCTCGTCCGCGTTGGCTCGACTCCGCGACGCGGGTTCGACGCCGCGGGTTCAGGGGTTCGCGGCGCCGCCGATCATCCCGTGGCCGGATGAGGACGACAGCGACGTCTCCGCTTGGGTCGTGATCAACGGCTGGCAGGGCGAAGCCGGCCTGCTCGACGGCGGCACGGCACCCCGCGCCAGGCCGGGCGGCGACGCAATCGACGTCTGGCGGTTCGAGCGCTCCGGCGACGATTGGACGTGGGTGGAGTGGGCGATGCCTCAGCGTGGATTCCGGGCCGTCGTCGCCGACGCCCTTCAAGCGGCGGCCCCGCCGCGATCGGAGCGCGACGCGTACGGAAACACGGCGGTCTTCAGGAGCGTCCGCCCGCGCGCTTGGTGGCCGGAGAACAACGCGCCGTGCAAGGACGTCTCGGCGTCACCGGACGGCGCGTGGATCGCGTGCTCCGGGGAGCTGGGCGCCCAACCGTTCGGGCCGAGAACAGACGACGACGCCGGCGGCTGGCGGCAAACCTACATGGCGCGCCGCCTCGAAGTCCGTTCGGCCGACGGGGACGTCGTCCACCGGCCGGTGGACGATTGGACGGGCGACGGGGCGATCGGTGTGGAGTCCATCGGCGTCATGGGATGGCTGGACGCGCCGCCGCGGCTCGTCTTCGGCGGCTTCGCTACCGGCGATGGCTGCGGCCTGTTCCTATACGGCGGCAACACGCGGCTGCTCGACCTCGCGACCGGCCGCGTGACGCCGATCGGATTCAGCGGCTACGACCTAAGCCTGGACGCCGCGCACCATCGCCTGGCGTCGGCCGGCGGCGCGATCGACCTCGACTCCGGCCGACGTTGGACGTTCGTGCGGGACGACGAGGATACGGCGTTTCAAAGCGGCAACGTCGTCTGGTCTCCGGACGGCGCGGCGGTCGTCGTGACGGATGCCTGGGACGCGTGCAGCGACGACTGGCGCGAGCGGATCGTCCGCTTCGACCTCGACGCCGGCACGCGCACCGTCCTCGTCCCGCCGACGCTCGGCACGCACCGCGTGGCGCGCTGGGGCGCGGACGACGTGCTGACGATCCAGGTCGACGATCCGCCGTGGGCCGACAACAGCCCCTTGCGCATCGAGCGGCGCAACGCTCGGACCGGTGCGCTCGTCGATCCGGCGAACGATCCGGGCGCGAACGACCCGTTGGACGGCACGCTGACGCCATTCGGGCGCAACGTCGAGGGCCCGGACGATGCCGGCTACTTCGTCAGCCCGGACGCCGGGCTGCGCCACGCGTCCGGCTACGTGCCCCTTGAGCTCGGCCCGGTCGGCGGCTTGCTCGTTGAGATGCAGGCCAAGCTGGCGGCGGAGGACTTCACGTGGCTGGCAGCGCGCATCGACCCGACGTCCGCCGAGCTGCGGATGCACGGCTTGAACGAGGAGTCGTCGCCCTTCGACGTCGCGGCGCCCGTCGTCGCCGCCGCCCTGACGAACCTCGTGGCGCAAGGTTCACGGCCCGTCGTCCAAGGCTATTACGCCAGCGCGAACGGCGATCCCGTCGTCTTCGACGCCGCCGACGCGCGCGACCTCGTCACCGCCGACACCGTCGACGTCGTCGTCGCCGGGTGGACGGGCACGAGTCGACTGTTCACTTCGGCCATGAGGCCGAATCCCGCGCCCGGGGCGAGCGTATGGCGGTTCGTGCGCACGGGCGGTGTCGGCGGTGTCGGCGGCGCCGACCCGGCCGACGCGCTTCGGTGGCGCTGGCAATCCTGGCGGTTCGTGGTGGCCGGCAACTACCCGTTCACCGTCGCGCGAATGGAGCAGGCCCTGGCTGCGGCCGTCGATGATCGACCGCCGTACTACCACGTCGTCCGCCCCGCCGACCGCTGGCCGTCGCCGGTCCCGACCGTCGGCCGCGAGGTCCCGTCGCCCGACGGCCTGTGGACCGCGCGTGAGGTGTCGAGCGCGTACATCCCGATCGAGCCGCGGGATCCGGTGTACAAGCGCGAGCTGACCGCGGTCGACGTCGTCGACGCGAAGGGCAATGTTGTCGGGCGGCCAGTGGCTTACTGGGAAGTCGGTGACATGGGCGGACGTTTCGCGAGCATCGAAGGCTGGTGGCCGGAACGCAACGAACTCCTCGTGGCCGATCTCTCAACGGGCGACGGTTGCATCCTCCATGCGCGCGGCTCGCTGTGGCGCTTCCAGCCGGCGACGGGCCGAACGATCCCGGTGCCCATCGGTCCCGGTGTGGTCTTCGACCCGGAGGGCGGTCGGATGGCGGCCGTCGGCCTCGTCGGCGATGGGCAGGACGACGACGGCCAGTTCCGATTCCGCGGCGTCGTCGAGGTGCTCGACGTCGATGCCGGCACCGTTGTGTCCGCGACCTTCCCCGCCGCCGAGTACGACGACCGGCCCGTCTGGTCGCCCGACGGCTCGGCTGTCGTGTTCACGGTCGTCGACGAATACGAGATGTGCGCAGACTTCCGCGCCAGCCACATCGCCCGCTTCGACATTGCGACGCGCCGTGTCACGAACGTCACGGCGTCCGCGCCCGGCTTCCGGCGCGTCACGGCGTGGCGGCCGGACGGGACATTGGACGTCGACGTGTTCGACGCGGGCTACGTGAGGTGGGACGATCCGGCGCCGCGGACGGAGCAGCGGGATGCGGTGACGGGGGCGCTGCTGAGCGCTGCGACGGCGACGCCACGTCCGTAGCGGCGCGGCGCCCTTGTCTCCCCGACACCGTCCGTCAGACGCACGATCGTCCCTGCCCCGCCACCCTGTCACAACCCTGTCGCCAACATGTCGCGCACGCCCTTCCGATCGCCCTCCCGCGCCGATATCCTGCCGGCTATACTTCAACCGTGCTCCGCCCGCCGCATTCGGCAGCGATCCGTATCGACCTCGACAGGACGGTAGCCCATGGCCACTGCGACCCTCGTCCGGCCCGGCCGATCGACCCGAACGGCCGGTCGCTGGCGCTTCACAACGGACGAGTACTACCGCCTGTGGGAGACGGGGTTTTTTCCGGAAGAGGCGCGCACGGAGCTCATCGGCGGGGTGATCTACGAGATGCCTGTGCCCGGCCACGAACATGTGTTTTCGACGACGTACCTCACGACCTTGCTCGCACGCAACACACCTACATCGATGTTTGTCGGCAGCCAAAGCCCACTCGTCCTCAGCGACGACACCGTCGTGCAGCCCGATGTCATGATCATTCGCGGCGAAGCCATGGCCGAGCCCCGCCGGATGACCGCCCCCGACGTCCTGCTCGTCATCGAGGTCGTGTTCTCCACCGAGTACCACGACCGCCGCCGCAAGCTCCCGCGCTACGCCCGCACGCTCGTGCCCGAGGTCTGGCTCGTCCTCGTCGCGCGCGAACGCATCGAGGTCCATCGGGAGCCGGTGGATGGGGTGTACACGTCGGTTACGGCGCACGAACGGGGCGATGTCGTGTCGCCGGTGGCGGCGCTGGACCTCGTGCTGGCGGTGGCGGATGTATTGGGAAAGCGGGGCTAGTACCCCACCACTGTAGCGTCTGGGGGTTCCCCACTCTGGTGGCCACCACGAGCGTGTTCAGTGGTGGGGTACTAGCGCGAGCTAGCGGCAGGCACGGAGCCTGCCCCTGCAACGACTACGCCGCACCCTCATCCGGCTGCAGCAACCCCATGATGTTCCCGTCCAAGTCCTTCACGTACGCCAGCCACCCGACGCCTGGGATCGGCGCCTTGGGCAGCGCCACCGTGCCGCCCAGCGTTACCGCCTTGGTCACGGACGCATCGCAGTCCGCGACGCCGATCGTGCAGACGAAGGCATTCACGGCCGCGCCCTCCGCGGGCGCGTCGCCCATGCGGCGCATCAGGCCGCCGTTGATGCCCGGCGTGCCTTCCTCGCCCGTCACGATCTGCCAGTAGTCCATCGGACCACCCCACTTGTCGATCGTCCAGCCGAAGAGTTCGCGGTAGAACGTAGCCGAGCGTTCCGGGTCGGACGCGTGGATCTCGAAGTGAACCGGGCGGGACATGGGGGCCTCCTTGTGGGGCTCGGGGCGGGGCACAATCGTCGTCCCGCGGCGGATCGCGACGCTGGGCGCGATGTCGCGACAGTATAACAAATGTTCTAAGGACGAATCAAGACCCTGACCCGCCGCGTCCCCGTGGTATCCTCCGCCCATGCCCAAGCGCAACGACCTCCGCACGATCCTCGTCATCGGCTCCGGCCCGATCGTCATCGGGCAGGCGTGCGAGTTCGACTACTCCGGGACGCAGGCCTGCAAGGCGCTCAAGGGCGAGGGCTACCGGGTGATCCTCGTGAACTCGAACCCGGCGACGATCATGACGGACCCCGAGTTGGCCGATGCGACGTACATCGAGCCCCTCTCGGTGGAGGCCGTCGAGAAGATCATCGATCGCGAGCGGCCGGACGCGATCCTGCCGACGGTCGGCGGTCAGACGGCGCTGAACCTGACCGTCCAGCTGGCCGAGGCGGGTGTACTCGAGCGCTACGGCATCGAGCTGATCGGCGCCAAGCTCGAGAGCGTCCGCGTGGCCGAGAGCCGGGCGCTGTTCCACCAGGCGATGCTCGACGCCGGCCTGCCCGTCCCCGCCGGCCGCACCGTCGAGGCCGTCGGCGACGCCCTGTCGCTGGCCGAGGAGCTCGGCTACCCCGTCCTGGTCCGTCCGTCCTTCACGCTCGGCGGCACGGGGGGCGGCATCGCCTACGACGCGCGCGAGCTGTCGGCGGCGGCGGCGCGGGGCCTGCGCGAGAGCCCCACGGGCCAGGTCCTCATCGAGCAGAGCGTCCTGGGGTGGAAGGAGTACGAGCTCGAGGTCATGCGCGACGGCGCCGGCAACTTCGTCGTCGTCTGCACGATCGAGAACATCGACGCGATGGGCGTCCACACCGGCGACTCGATCACCGTAGCCCCCGCCATGACGCTCACGGACCGCGAGTACCAGCGCCTGCGCGACATGGCGCGCAAGGTGATGGACGTCGTCGGGATCGAGACGGGCGGCGCCAACGTCCAGTTCGCCGTCGACCCGGCCACGGGCACGCCGCTGATCATCGAGATGAACCCGCGTGTCAGCCGGAGCTCCGCCCTTGCCAGCAAGGCCACGGGCTTCCCGATCGCCAAGCTCGCCGCCTTGGTGGCCGTCGGCCACCGCCTGGACGAGATCCCCAACGACATCACGCGCGTCACGCCCGCCAGCTTCGAGCCGTCCCTGGACTACGTCGTCGTCAAGATCCCACGCTTCGCGTTCGAGAAGTTCCCGGGCGTCGACCCGACGCTCGGCCCGCAGATGAAGAGCGTCGGCGAGGTGATGGCGATCGGTGACACGTTTGCGGCGGCGCTGAACAAGGCGCTGCGGGGTCTCGAGGTCGGGTGGGACGGCCTGACGCCGCCGGACGCGCTCGCCACCCGCATCCCCCCCACCGTCGCCGGTCACGACGTCGGTGGTGTAGGGGCACGGCATGCCGTGCCCTCCCCCACGCCCAACGGCACCGACACGCCCCCCATCGACCTCACCGCCCTCCGCACCCCCCTCCCCAGCCGCCTCCGCGCCGTCGCCCGTGCCCTCGCCGCCGGCGCCGACCCGGCGGCCGTCGCGGCGGCCACCGGGTACGACCCGTGGTTCGTCGGCGAGCTGCAAGGGATGATCGACGTCGAGCGGGATGTCGCAGCGCACACGCTCGACGCGCTGCCGGTGGACGTGCTGCGGGCGGCGAAGGCGGCGGGCGTGTCGGACGCGCGGGTCGCGCGGCTGTGCGCGCGGGACGGGCTGGCGCCGAGCGAGGACGACGTGCGGGCGCTGCGCAAGGCGCTCGGGGTCGTGCCTCGCTTCCGGCGGGTGGATACGTGTGCGGCCGAGTTCGAGGCGTTCACGCCGTACCTCTACAGCATCTACCCGCCGAGCGACGGCCCGTGCGAGGCCGATCCGTCGGACGCGCGCAAGGTGATCGTCCTCGGCGGCGGGCCGAACCGGATCGGGCAGGGCATCGAGTTCGACTACTGCTGCGTCCACGCAGTGCGGGCGCTGTCCGATCTGGGCTACGAGACGATCATGGTGAACTGCAACCCGGAGACGGTGAGCACGGACTACGACACCTCCGATCGGCTCTACTTCGAGCCGCTGACCGTCGAGGACGTCACAGCGATCTGCGATGTCGAGCGGCCGGACGGCGTGCTGGTGCAGTTCGGCGGCCAGACGCCGCTGAACCTGGCGCGCCGCCTGGAGGCCGCGGGCATCCCGATCTGGGGGACGTCGCCCGAGACGATCGACCTGGCCGAGGACCGTGAGCGCTTCGGCGCGCTGCTCACGGCACTCGACATCCCGCAGCCGGACCACGGCATGGCCCGTAGTCTCGACGAGGCGCGCGCCGTCGCCGAGCGCATCGGCTACCCCGTGCTCGTCCGGCCGAGCTACGTGCTCGGCGGGCGCGGGATGGGGATCGTCTACGCGCCCGAGGATCTCGATCGCTTCCTCGGCGCAGCGGTCGCGGCGGCCGAGGGCCGGCCGATCCTCATCGACCAGTACATCGAGGACGCCTACGAGGTCGACGTCGACGCGCTGTGCGACGGCGAGCGGGTCGTCATCGGCGGCATCATGCAGCACATCGAGGAGGCGGGCGTTCACTCGGGCGACAGCGCGATGGTCCTGCCGCCGTACCGCGTGAGCAGCTACCACCTGTCCGTCATCGCCGAGTACACCGAGCAGATCGGCCTGAAGCTCGGGGTCAAGGGACTGATGAACCTCCAGTTCGCCGTGAAGGACGATGTCGTCTACGTCCTCGAGGTGAACCCGCGCTGCAGCCGGACCGTGCCGTTCATCGCCAAGGCCACCGGCGTGCCGCTGGCGCGGATTGCGGCCGAGATCGCGGCGGGCCGGACACTGGCGCAGATCGGCCTCGTGGAGTCGCCGACGGTCGACGGCTTCTTCGTCAAGGAGGCCGTGCTGCCGTTCGACAAGCTGATCGGCGCCGCGGTCGAGCTCGGTCCCGAGATGCGCTCGACGGGCGAGGTGATGGGCCACGCGAGCCGCTTCGGCCACGCCTTCGCCAAGGCGTCCCAGGCCGCCGGGATGCCGCTGCCGACCGGCGGCACGGTGCTGATCACGGTGAACGACGACGACAAGCCGGCCGCCGGCAAGATCGCCCGCGATCTCCACCGCGCCGGCTTCGACCTGATGGCCACCGCCGGCACCGCCGATTGGCTCGAGCATCTCGGCCTGCCCGTGGAGCGCGTGAACAAGGTGAGCGAGGGCTCGCCGCACGTCGCGGACGCCGTCGCCGCCGGCCGCGTGGCGATCGTCATCAGCACGCCCCTCGGCCCGACCGCCTTCGCCGACGGACAGGCGATCCGCCAGGCGGCGATCGCCCACAAGGTGCCGCTGCTGACCACACTGTCCGCGGCGAGCGCGGCCGTCGCCGGGGTGCGCGCGCTGCAGGACCGCGACATCAGCGTGCGCGGGTTGCAGGAGCACTACCGGATCCAGGTGGGTCGGGCGGGGGCGGGGCGCAGGGCGTGGTAGGGGGCGGCTCGGCCCTCGACAACCTCCTCGCCGAACGCCCCGGCACGCTCGGCGATCTGCTGGCGCCCGGCTTCGTCGTCCCGCGCTACGACGGCCGGAGCGTGGCGAACGTGCCGGCGACGGTCGGGGCGCTTCTCGGGGCGCAGATCGGCGAGTTGGCCACGGTGCCGGAAGCGTTGTGGCATCCGCTGAGCGCGGGCGGGGTCGATCGCGTCGTGCTGCTCGTCGTGGACGCGCTGGGGTATCGGCGGTTCGTGCGGGCGATCGAAGCCGGCGACGGCGCCGACGGCGACCGGGCCTGGTTGGCCGCACAGGGCGCGACGCTCGCGCCGCTGACTGCCGTCTTCCCCAGCACGACGGCCGCGACGATCGCCACGCTCTGGACGGGGCGGACGCCGATCAGCCACGGGATCGTCGGGTACCAGCTCTGGCTGCGCGAGGTCGGGCTGGTGGCGAACATGCTGCGGCTGCGCGGGGCGCACAAGCCGGCGGCGATCGTCGACCTGGTGCGCAGCGGGGCGCTTCAGCCGCGGAAGATGATCCCGGGGCGCGGCGTCGTCGAGCAACTCCAGAAGCAGCAGCTGCGCTGCGTGCACCTGCTCGGGCTCGGGATCAAGGACAGCGGCCTCTCGACGATGCTCTTCCGCACGCCCGAGGCCGTGCGGGGCTACGCCAGCATCGGCGACAGCCTGACGGTGTTGCGGGACACGATGGAGAGCATGGCCCAGCAGCGCGGCCTGATCGCCGCCTACTGGGACGGCTTCGATCTCCTCCAGCACGAGCGCGGCCCGGACTCCGAGGCGTTCGACGACGAGTGGGCGATGCTCTTCGGCGCGCTGCGGCGCCGCGTCTTCGACCGCCTGACCACCGCCGCCCGCCTGCGCACCGTCGTCATCCTCATCGCCGACCACGGCCAGACCCCCACGCCGCCCAACCTCACGATCCACCTCAGCGAGCACCCGCAGCTGGCCCAGACGCTGACGCTGCCGCTCTCCGGCGAGGCCCGCGCCCGCTACCTCCACGTCCGCAACGGCGCCCTGTCCGACGCCCGGGCGTACGCCCAGGCGCGCCTCGGCCACGCCTTCCAGGTGATCGACACGGACGAGGCCCTCTCCGCCGGCCTCTGGGGCCACGAGCCCCCCCACCCCGAAGCCCGCCACCGCCTCGGCGACCTCGTCCTCCTGGCCCACGCCGGCCACACGCTCATGCCGGAGCCCGAGAACCAGCGCCCGATCGGCCGACACGGGAGCTTGACGGTGGACGAGGCGGTGGTGCCGTGGTTGGCGTGGCGGTTGGGGTGAACAACGACGAACGAACCATTCGCCCGCACACAGCGCCCCCCACATCCCCGCGATTCACGCCCCAGATGCCACCCCGTCGGCTGCTGTAGACCCACCGCGTAGGGGCGATGCGAACGCGTCGCCCGAAGGCCGTCGCCCCGCGTTCCCCGACGGCCCTCACCGCGCCGCCGGCACGCCGTTCATCAGGCCGCCGAGTCCGATGTGGTACACGCCCAACCGCTTCCGGACCACAGCCGCCCGTGCATCGACGTTCGACGCAGACGCTGCGGCCGTGATGGCCACCGTGTCCGGGATCGGGCCGACTTCGACGGCCAGGCTGCTCGGGACGAACGGACCAACACCATAATCGTCCAAGCACCATGTCAGGTCGAACGTCTGCCATAGCCAACCGCCGGCCAGCTCGGTGTACACGTCGGAGCACGATCCGGCACCTTTCATATCGTAGTACACAAGCCGAACCGTCCGTCCCTCGATCGTCTGTGGCGGCACATGGCGGATCTCACCCCTGCCCCCCACCATGATCACGATCATCACAGAGGCCAGGCCAACGGCAAGTACGCCGAACGCGACGCACCCGAGCGCCATCATCGCCTGCGAAGGCCACCGTCCGCGTCCAAGTCCAAGCAGCCAAAACGGCCAGCCGATGGAGAGCACGACCGGAACGACCGTCGGCATGCGTTCCGGGCTGAGCGTCAGCCCAGCGAAGCCCATCATCCAGAACGCGCCGGAGGCCACGAGCAGGACGATCCACGGCCAGCGGCGGCGCTTCGAGTGCGGCGTCTCGGTGACCGATGACGGGCCAGCGTCGATCATCGGCGCCGCTGGCCACGAGCCACCCTCCCCACGCATCGCCGGCTCCTCGCTCATCCCTCACCCCACCCGCGTAGGGGCGACGCATGCGTCGCCCGAGACGTCCATTGCACATTCAACCTCGGCACATTCAACCACGCCCGTCACAACGCATGCAACCGGTGCGCGGCGCGAGCGGGCGATGGGCGCGGGCGGTCGAACGTCATCGCGGCGCGAACGGCCCACGGGCGACGCATGCGTCGCCCCTACGCGGGTGTGCATGGGACGGCCGGCGATCCGATGTGGCGTGCGGGCCGTGGAACACATCGTCACCGCCCGCCCCGCGTGATCCACGTCCCAGATGCCGGCACACCGCCCTCGCATCCATCCCCCGCGTAGGGGCGACGCGAACGCGTCGCCCGTGACGTCCAACGCACATGCAACCATCGCCGTCACAACGCATGCAACCGGTGCACGGGGCCGTCGGGCGATGGGCGCGGGCGATGGGCGCGGGCGATCGAACGTCATCGCGGCGCGAACGGCCCACGGGCGACGCGTTCGCGTCGCCCCTACGCGGGTGGGGTACAGCAGCCGTCGGTATGACATCTGGGGTGGCCTGCACGCGCAGGCACGGCAACGCACGCGGGGGATGACCCATCGGCCATCCCCCGCGCGTTCGTTGTTCAACTGGTGCCGCTGGTTGGGTGCGCGGCGGCGGCAGGGCGACGCTTGCGTCGCCCCTACTCGAGGTTGCCGACCACCTGGAACGTGTCGATGATCGTGTCCAGTGCCTTCAGGTCGGCGTCGCTGACGACCTGGACGAGGACGAAGAGGGCGTAGCTCTTGTCCTCGGGCTGGGCGGCGACGGTCACGATGACGGCGTCCTCGTCGCCGCAGTTCTCGAACGTCTCGTAGACGCCCTTGTAATAGGGGTCCTCGTACGGCTCGCGGCCCTTGGACGTGCAGGATTCGACGCCCATGTCGGGTTGGAGGGCGTTGAGGAGACCGTCGGCGTCATAGCGCTCGGCCAGAACCTTGGAGGCGCCGAAGAAGACGCCCGGCGTGCTGTAGCCGTTGATGAAGGCATCGCGGTCGGCGGAGGCGGTGATCGACGCGCCGACGGTTTCGTCCTTGTACTGCCACGCCGAGCCGTCGATGTCGTCCCAATCGGACGGAATGCTCATCGCGATCACCTCGGAGTCGTCCTTGACGGTGCCATAGCCGTCGTAGTCGCTCGTGTCGTCGTTGCCCGTGGCCTCTTCGACCTGCGGCTCGAGCGCCTGGGCGAACGAGAACGACTCCTCGAGGCGGTTGCCGTTCAGCTGGCCCTCGTACGCCTTCTCGTCGGCGAACCGCAGCACCTCGACGCGCAGCTTGTCGTCCGACTCGTGGCCGCGCAGGACCTCGCAGTAGTCCTTCATCGTCCCGTCCGTGCCGAGCACGAGGCCCTCGAGGCGGGTGATGATGTCGCCGCCCTTGATCCCGACCTCGTCCGCCGGCGAGCCCGACTTCACCGAGGCCACCCAGACGCCGGCGATGTTCTCCCCGTCCGTCACCGCCTGCCCGTTCACGCCGATCGAGTCGACGTCGTCGCCCTCGCGCAGCCGATCGATGATCTCGAGCGCCTCGTCCTCGGCGATCGCGAAGTGTTGGTTCGTGTCGTCGTTCGTGGCGTAGTTGACCCCGACGACACGGCCGTCCTCGTCGACGAGCGGTCCGCCGGAGCTGCCCGGGTTGATCTGCGCGTCGTGCTCGATGACATGCGGCACCGACGCCCAGTCCGTGTCGCCGTTCGCGCTGGCCTTGGAGATGATGCCGCGCTTGAGCGTGAACTCCGGATCGCCGAGCGGGTAGCCCGCCGCGTAGACGTCCAAGCCGACCTTCGTGTCGCCCGTTCGCCACTCCAGGAACGGGTAGCCGTCACCCTCGATGTCGATCACCGCCAGGTCGGAGCACTCCGAGACGCCGAGGACCTTGGCGCTCTTGCGCTCGTCGTCACCGCCCACGTAGACCTCGATGATCGCGGCCCCCGTGACGACGTGGTTGTTCGTCACGGCGATGCCGGACTCGTCGATGATGAAGCCCGAGCCCGACCCGGCCGCGTTCAGCTGCTCGCCGACCTCGGGATCCACGAAGCTGCCCTTGGCGACGATCTGGATCGTGGCCGACTTCACGTCGTCGAGGTTGTCGACGGCGTCACCGCTGCCCGAGGAAGACGTGTCGTCCTCGTCGCTGTCCTCGTCGCTGTCCTTGTCCTCGTCGTCGTTCGAGTCCTCGTCTTCGTCGCTGTCCGACGACTCCTCGCCGTCCTCCGTCACCTCGAACTCGAGCGTCTTGACGACCTCGTCGTTCAACTCGACCTTGACCTCGTACTCGCCCAGCGGCCAGTCCTGGTCGTTCGTCAGCTTGAACGTCAGCTCGGCGCTGCCCGACTCCTTCTCGACGGACTCGATCTCTTCGTCCTTGTCGAGCCCCTCGGCGTCCGTCGCAATCCACGTGGCGGTGACCACGGTGTCGTCGGGCGCGTTGGCGAGCGTGCCGATCACGTAGAAGGTGTCGTCGGGCGCGTAGACGGTCGTTTCGTCATCGCCGTCCTTGTCCTTCGACAATCGGAGATCCTTGAGGTTGGCAGTGCTGAAGCTGCCGCACGCCGTCGTGGCAAGCAGCAGCGCGATGGCGCTCAGCCTCGGCAGCACCGAGCGGGCAAACTTCGACATGGGCGGGAACTCCTCTTGTGCCACACAGGCGTCAACGGGCTGCAGGCGCTGTCGCGCCCGCATGGATGGTTGCGGCCCGCCGCTGATCGACGGCAGGTCGGTTGCGTTGTCTGCGTGGGGTCGGGCGAATGTTGCCACCGGCGGCGGGACAAGGCAATCGGCGATGGGACGCGGCAATCGGCGATGGACAAGCCAAACGGCGGTGGGACAAGCCAAACGGCGACGGGGCCCACCCGTGCAGCTTGCCCAGCGCCGCGCCCCGCTCCATGCTATCGCCCATGATCACCGAAGAGCGCACCGTCATGCTCTGGGCGGGTGCGGCGGCGACGGTCCTCCTCACGGCGCTGGCCGTGTTCGTCCACCCGCTCGTCGCCGCCGCGCTGCTGGCGCTGGCCGTCGCCGCGCCGTTCGTGCTGCGCTCGGTGGATCTGGCGTTCGCCGCCGTCCTGGCCGTCATCACCCTGCTGCCGTTCGCCGCGATCCCGCTCGGCATCGGCTTCAACCCGACGTTCCTCGATCTGGCGATGGGCGTCCTCTACCTGATCTGGGCCGTCCGGCTGGCGACGCGCGAGCAGTCCACGGTCCGCATCCCGCCGCTCGGCACCGGCGCGGCCGGCTTCATCGGCCTGATGCTCGTCGCGTTCGTGGCCGGGCTGGCGCACGGGACGCCGAGCAAGAACCAGATCCGCACGTTCGGCGAGCTCGTACTCGGCGCCGGACTGTTCTTCATCATCGCCAACCTGATCTTCGACCGCGCCAGTCTGCGCCGGGTCTTCCTCGTGCTCGTCGCGCTCGGCACCGCCGCAGCGGCCATCGGGCTGGCGCTGTACATGCTGCCCGACGGGCTCGAGATGCGCGTGCTCGGCCTGCTGCGTGCCGTCGACTACCCGACCGGCCCCGGCATCATCCGCTACATCAACGACGACCCGTCCCGGCTGCAGCGGGCGACGGGCACCGCCATCGACCCGAACAGCTTCGGCGGCCTGTTGGCGGTGCTCGGCGCGCTGCTCGCGCCGCAGATCGTCAGCCGGCGACCGATCGTGCCGCGCGCCCTCGCTCTGGCGATGGTCGGCGTGATGGGCGTCGCCGTCCTGGCCACCGTGTCCCGCGGCTCGATGCTGGCGCTGGGCGTCGGCTTGATCGTCGTCGGCCTGGCGCGCGACCGGCGGCTGTTGTTCGCCGCCCTCGTCGGCGGCGCGCTGCTCCTGGCCGTCGCCCGCTTCACGCCCTGGACGAGCGCGTACGTGGCGAACCTCACGGACGGACTTCTCGCCCAGGACCGCTCCACGCAGATGCGCCTCGGCGAATACAAGGATGCGATCGAGCTGATCACACGCTACCCGCTGCTCGGCGTCGGCTTCGGCGGGGTGCGGGACATCGACCTCTACCGCGGCGTGTCGAGCCTCTACCTGATCATCGCCGAGACGATGGGTCTGGTCGGCCTGGCGGCGTTCGTCCTGTTCATGGCCGCCGCCACGCTGCGCCTCCTCCTGGCGTGGTGGACGATGCCGCCCGACGGCCTGCGCGCCGTCGTCCTCGGCTGCATCGCGGCGCTCGCCGTGGCAGCCGTCGGCGGGATCTTCGACCACTACTTCTTCACGTATCCGCATGCGTTCGCGTTGTTGTGGCTGATCCTGGGGCTTGGGATGGGGGCGGTGCGGTTGTCGGAGGGGGAAGAACGCACCGGCAGCTGAAGCTGGCCGGCTGGAGGCGTCCCTAAAGGGCCGCCATGGTGCCCGCCTTCGCGGGCGCCTGGATCTGGGTGCCCGCGAAGGCGGGCACCATGGCCGAAGGCCCCCAGCCGGCCAGCTTCAGCTGCCGGACCTGGTTAATCAACCACCGTCAAGCCCCCCCGTCACGGACACCCCGCCTTCCACACCGCCCCGTTGTACGGCCCGAACGGCTTGCCCGCGCTCCGGAGGCTCAGCCACAGCCGCAGCGGGTTCGTCGGGCCGGCCGGGCGGTTGGGGTTCTGGCGCTTCAACCAACCGTCGAACTGCACCGGGTTGGCAAACGCGGTGGCCTGCACGGCGGCCGGGATGCGCGTGCGCATCTGCGGGCACACGCCGCTCGGCTGCGGGCCGGGGCGCGGCGTGAGGGTCGGCGTGGCGGTCGGCGTCGATGTGCGGACCGGCGTCGGCGTGCGCGAGGCGGTCGCGGTGCGCGTCGGGCTCGGGACCGCGGTCGTCGGGACGAACGTCGGGATCGACGTCGGCGACGGCTCGGGTGTTTCGGTCACCGGCGGCGGGTAGGCGTCGTTCAGGCTGGCGCGGATGAGCAGGCCGCGCCGGCTGGAGAGGGCCAGCGGGTAGAGGTCGTCGTCCCGCTCGCCGATGAACGCCGCCGCCTCGCCGGCGCCGTCGACACCGGGCGCCAGCTCCGGGTCGGCGCTGATCACCAGTGGGCGGCGGGTGCTGGCGGTGACCTGGCTGAAGTGCGGTGCCGGGGCCTCGTTCCAGACGAACAACTCCGTCGAGCCGTCGGCGTTGCCCGGGTTGTCGGCGTCCTGCGGCACGAGGTCGGACTGCGACAGGAAAGCGATCGCCCGGCCGTCGTCGGACAGGTGCGGCAGGTGACTGGCCGCGGTCGAGCTCGTGCCGGTCGTGAGCCGCTGGATCGTCTGGCCCGTCCGCCACAGGTAGATCTCGGCGGACAGCGTCGACGGCAGGCTCTCGACGGCGTGGCCGCTCGCGGCGAAGGCGACCCGACGTCCGTCGCCGCTGACGCTGAACGCCAGCAGCGTGCGGCCCGTCATCGGCGCGTGGTGGTCGGTGACCTGGGTGAAGGCGGCGGCATCCCCGGGACGGGTGTACGGGCCGCGCCAGAGGTAGATCTCCAGCCCGCCGTCGGCATTCCTGCCGACGAGGTCGGCGGTCGCGCTGAACGCCACGGCATTGCCGAGCACCGCCAGCGCGGCCGGGCCGTGCTCGACCGTCGCGCCGAACGTCGTCAGCTGGCGGATCGGCTGGCCGATCGTGGCCAGGAAGATCTGATCGGCCCGCTGCGGGTTCGTCCCGACGAGGTCGGCGTTGTGCCAGAAGGCCACGCGACGACCGTCGCGCGAGATCGTCGGCGAGCCGGCGTCGCCGGCGGGGGCGCTGCTGATCTGCGTCAGGGCGGTCACGACGTCCCAGGTGTAGACCTCGAGCGAGAGGTCGGGGTTGCCCGTCGTGCCGTCGACCTCGGACAGGAAGGCCAGCCGCTCGCCCAGCTGGTCGACGGACGGCTCGGTCTGCTGCACGTCCGTCGTCGGCGCGGCGGCGGAGTCCGTCAGCTGCTCGACCCAGCGTTCGGGGTTCCAGCGGAAGATCTGCGGCCGGCCGAGGCGGTTCCGCACGACGCTCGTGTCCGTGTCGATCTCGCCGTCGTGGCGGAAACCGATCGCCCGCCCGTCACCGCTCATCGCCGGGAACCGCGCGCCCTGGGTGCCGGCGTTGTCCGCCGTGAGCACCTGCAACGACCATTCGGCGGTGGTCTGCGCCGCGACGGTGAGCGCCGCGAACACGCCGGCGCCGGCCGCGCAGCCCAGCGCGAGGGCCAGGCCTTCGCGCCGCCAGGCAGGTCGCCGGCTCGCCCGGCTGCGCCGCCCGTGATCCGATCGCCGTCCGTCCATCGTCCCACCCCCTCGGCATGCCCCGCTCGGCTGCGACGTACGATAGCCGCCCCGGACGGATAGGCAACTCGGCGCGTCCACGACGAGCGAACGCGCGGCATCCCCGGTCGATCCGCGGCCACCGGCACCGCGGCACACGTCGCGGCATTCCCTATCGCCCCGGCGGCGCCAGTACCCCACCACTGAACACGCTCGTGGCGGCCACCGGAGTCGGTAACCCCTAGACTCCGCAGTGATGGCGTACTAGAGTCCCGCCATGCCGCGCATCGCCGTACTGGCCGACATCCACGCAAACGTGCCCGCGCTCGATGCCGTCATCGCCGACATCGCCGCGCAGCGCGTCGACGAGGTCGTCGTCGCCGGTGACCTCGTCGGCCGCGGACCGCTCGGCAGCACGGTGGTCCGTCGGATACGGGCGCTCGGCTGGGCGTGCGTGCGCGGCAACCACGAGGACTACCTTCTCGACTTCCGCGCCGGCCGCGTGCCCGTCGGTTGGCGCGGCGACCCGGCCTGGGCCGGCGCGCGCTGGATGGCGGAGGAGCTGTCGGAGGCGGATGCCGCGTTCCTCGACGCGTTGCCGCTGACGCACACCCCGCGGCTCGGATCGGACATCCGCATCGTGCACGGCACGCCCGCGTCCAATCGCGAAGGCATCGGGCCTTGGACGACCGACGCGCAGCTGGCGGGTATCCTGACGGAACTCGACGCCCCGGTGCTCGTTTGTGCGCATACCCACCGTCCGCTGATCCGCACGTTCGGCGCGCGGCTGGTGGTGAATACGGGCTCGGTCGGCCTTCCGTTCAACGGCGACCCACGGGCACAGTACGTCATACTGGATGCCGAACCGGACGCCGGCGATGATGCGATCCGGTGGCACGCGGAGCATCGCTACGTGGCTTACGATCGCGATCAGGTGCGCCGCATCTATCGCGAAACCGGATTCCTCGAGGCCGGCGGCATCGTGAGCGCGCTGCTGGCGCTCGAGATCGAAACGGCCCGCTCGGTGCTCGTGCCCTACCTGGTCTGGATCGAGAAGCGCGGCGGGACGCCGGGCTGGTCCACGTGGTCGACATTCCTGGATGAGGCCGGTTGGGCCGAGACGGCACGCGCTGCCGGGATCCACGCGCCGCGCAGCAGTGCAAACGGCATCGAGGAGCACTAGTACTCTGTCACTGGACACGCTTCGGGTATCCGACAGAGGTAGGCATCCGTAGACTCTGCAGTGACAGAGCACTAGAACAACCTGGAGCGACGCACTCTCTACAAGACCATCTCGCTACGAGACCATCTCAATGCTGGGACATCTCGAAACAGGGCCATCTCGAAACAGGGCCGTGCTCATGTAGCCGGCACGCCTCCGGGCGGATGGGCAATGGGACGAAGAAGGGGGCTTCGCCCGATGCCACCCGGAGACGTGCGAACAGATCGCCGCTCGCCTGGTTAGGCGGCGGACTTTGGCTTGCGGCCGCGGCGCTTGGGGGCGCTGCCCGGAGCGGGCGTCGGATCGGAGCTGCGGGCGGTCACCTCGAAGATGACGGTCCGCGCATCCGAACGGTGAAACTTGATCTGCACGCCGGCCGCATCAGAAGCCGTCGTCAAACGGTTCTTGATCGTGATCTTGCTCGTTCCCTCTTCGGCCGTCGTCGCCATTCCGCCCTCACCAACAGCCAGACTCTGCAAGAGCATGACGTAGTCCGGGCGCGCCGCCAACTGCTCGCGCGTCAGCTTTACAAGCATAGTAGCCTCCTGATTCCTGAATGGGTGAAAAGCACACGGGGGAAACATACACAAACGCACGATCAAGATCAAGCTTTCCACAAATCAATCACTTGTCCAACAGTCCATGATGAGGAGATGATGAGAGATCTTGCAGACATCGGACCTACTGGCAATCCGTGGCTTCAGCCCGCTTGAACACCAGCTTTGGTCGCGGCTCAATCAGAAAGCTTCGTGCATTTCCCGTGAGGACGAACCCGGCGCCGGTGGCGATACGGCGGAGCGCGCGCACCGGTACCGCAGGACCCGCATCGAGTGCGATGAAACCACCAGGTCGCACGACGCGATTCAACTCGGCGACGAGCCGCTCGACGTCCGGCGCACGCAGATAGAGCCCGACGACGCCGCCGGAAATCGCAAGGTCGACGCTCCTGTCCGCCAGTCGTTCACCCTTGGCGAACAACGGCTCGGCGATGCTCTGGCAAACGAAATGCGGCCGGATGATCGTGCCGTCGCGGTTGGCAAAGCCGCCGGCCTGCGCGCGTTCCTCGGCGCGCGCCACGAACCGTTCGGTCAGGTCATAGCCGATGATCGTCCACGACGGGTCGGCGAAGTGGCACAGCACCTCGGTCGACGTGCCCGGCCCGCAGCCGAGGTCGAGCACCACGGCGCCATGGGCCGGCACGCGGCCATCGATGGCGGCCGGTATCTGCCGCCTTTCCACCCATCGCTGGGGCAGGTTGTACGTTGCGAACGCATCGTCGTCGAACGCGCCGAACCCTTGCGCCACCGCCGCCGCATCCGCGCCGATCATGCCGTGGCCGACGAACCGGCGGCCGCCGGCCTTCGTGCGCATCTCGGCCGCCTTGCTGGCCAGGAGCACGGACCACGGCAGCCGCAGCGCTCGCCTGTCGGCGTCCGTGACGTGGAGCATCTCGCGCGCGTTCGGATCCATCCTTGCGGCTCCATGGTTCCGGCTGCTCGCCGGTCGATCGTACGTTCGTGACGGCCGGTACCGGCTGGTCGATTTCGACGTTATAATCACCGTCGTCGTTGCCGGGCCTGTCGCAATGGTATCGATCGTCGCCGCACGGGTCACGATCCGATCACGATCCGAGCCGGATCCGAGTTGGAGGAACCATGTACCGCACCCTCGTCACCACCGCTCGGATCATCGCCCTCGCCGGGTTGTGCAGTGCGGCCATCGCCTGTGCCAAGGCGCCGGCCGACCCGGTCGGCGACGCGCCGGCGCAAGCGCCCGCTCAAGCGCCGGCCGAAGCACCGGCCGAGCCGCCGGCGCCCGTCGACGCGCCGGGCATCCCGCTCGCCGCGCCCGTCGTCCTGGCGATCCGCGCCGGCGCCGCCGTCGGCGACACGACGCTGGAAGCGGACGCCGAGGCGCCCCTCGCCGGCGGCGACGTGCTCACCGTGCCCGAGCGCGGCATGGCCGTCGTGAAGTGGCCCGAGGGTCCGCGCGCCGAATCGCTCGGCGCCGCTCTGTCGCTGCTCGAGGCGGACAACGTGCGCCGGTTGGGCGTGACGCAGCGCTCCGGCACTGCCCGCTACAGCATTCCCCAAGCCGACGCCGACGGCGTGATCTCGCTGGCCGTCGAGACGTCCCGCGCCACGGTGCGCGCCCTTGCCGGCCCGGCAGACGTCATCGTCAGCCTCGATCCGGCCGCGCCGGCCGACCCGCTCGCCGCCAAGGACCCGGCCGCCGCCGCCGCGGCCGCAACACTGTGGATCGTCGTCATCGACGGCACGGTCGAGGTGACGGCCGACCAGAGCGTCGCCAGCGCCGCCGGCAGCGCCTCGCCGCTCCAGGTCGCCCTCTCGGCCGGCCAGGCGATCGCCGTCGGTCCGAGCGCTGCGTCGGCCGCGGCCATGCCGGTCGAGCTGGCCGGCATCGAGACGTGGTACGGCGGCCTCGTGGCCGGCGACGGTCCCCCGTCCGTCACCACGGCGGCCTACCGCTGCCAGGTGCTGGCGCCGCGCGTGGAGCTGCGTGAGCAGCCGTCCGCCACCGCCAAGGCCGTCGCCAAGAGCGTGGCGCTGGCGGGCGGGGCGGTCATCGACGTCCGCGGCCGCTCGAAGGACGGCGCATGGCTGCAGGCCTTCCTGAGCGCCACCGAGCTGACCGGCTGGGTGCCCGCCGCCGACCTGCAGTGCATCGCGCCACCCGACGTGCTCGGCATCGTCGACCCGGCCACCGTGCACAACGTGGACCGCGCAGCGCTGGCGGTCAAGGTGCCCGATGTGGCGTCGTTCATCCAGGACAAGACCGAGATCGCACCCGGCGGCTGCGCCAAGCTCAACTGGGACGTCGTCGCGGGCACCCAGGTGACGTTCGACGGCCAGGCCGTGCCCGGCAAGGGCTTCAAGGTCATGTGCCCCGCCACGACGACGTCCTACATCCTGAGCTGGACGGATGAGGCCGGGCGGCCGCAGACGCGCCGGCTGACGATCACCGTGAGCGAGGCCGTCGCTGCCGCCGCCGCTGCCGGCGCCGCCGCCGGAGCGAGCGGCGGTGGACCTGCCGGTGCCGCGCCCGCAGGCAGCGCCCCAACCGCCACCCCATGCGTCGGCCCGGAGTGCGAGGTCACGGTCCCGCCGCCGCTTGCCACCGCCACCCGTCGCCCGCGCCCGACGGCGGCGCCGGTGGAGCCCACCGACGCGCCGGCCCCGGGCCCGACCGATGGCCCCCCGCCGTCCAATCCGACCGACCCCCCGAGCACCGACCCGACGGATCGTCCGGAAGACCCGACCGCGACACCGACGCCGCCCCCAGCGACGGACACGCCGATGCCGACGCCGGGCACGTCCGAGACCCCGGAGCCGCCCACCGAGACGCCTCCGCCCCCGAGCGAGACGCCGACACCGGAGGGGAGCCCGACGCCGACGCCGTAGGCGAGCGCGCAGTCGTCCGATCGTCGATTCGCGCGTCATCCGGTCAACGGCTGAAGCCGTTGATTTCGTCGTTGCGCTCTCGAGAACCTGACCACACGGCGGCTTCACGCCGGATTCGTGTTCTACCAACGCAAACCGGGGGCGGACACAAGGCCCGCCCCCGGCAAGGATCGATCGTTCCGGGCCGATCCGTGCGATCGGCCTCGGTGCGCCACGCGCCTCGATCGCGCTACTGCTGCCCCAGCGCCTGGTTGAACAACGCCATCGGCAGGTAACCGTAGTACCGCGTCGGCGGCGCCGCAGTCGGCGGGACGTTCGTTGCCGTGGGTGGGGGCGGATCCGTCGGCTCGGGCGGGTCGGTGGGGGCCGGCGGGTCCGTCGGCTCGGGCACGTCCGTCGGCGGTACCGCGGTGGCCGTCGGCGGGACGGCCGCCGGGCGCTCGCCCATCGTCGACCAAGTGCCGCCGGCGATGTCCCAGCCGTCCTCGTCGCCGTACTCGACGACCGCCACGACCTTCACCTTGTTGAAGTTCGTGCCCTGTTCGGCGGCGAGCTCGCCCTCCACCTGGACCGTCTGGCCGGGCTTCAGCTCGTCGGGCAGATCGATCGTCACCACGCCGCGCGCCGTGTTCGACATGTGGACCACCTTGCGGTCCTCCACCAGGAACGCGACGACCATCGCCGGCCGTTCACCGAACGGGTCGAGCACCGTGCTGCCGACGTTCGTCACGTCGACCTGCACCCGGTACCGGTCAAGCGCCGAACGCTTGGCCCAGGCCTTGACCTCGGCCGCGGCCGGCTCCTTGGCGGCGGTGGCGATCATCTGACCGTACTTCTTCTTGAACTCTTGCGAGCCCGATGTGACCTCTCGTCCGCTGTTCACCAGCACGAGCGGCAGGTTGCCGTCGCCGCCGGACGCCCAGTAGCGGTTCTTGCGCGCCGCCATGGGCGCGAGGGCGCCGGTGTACTTGGCGTCCACGTCGTACTCGAACATGGCGACCGGCGCCTTCTGCCGGTCGAAGTCCTTGATCATCTCACTGGCCGCCGGACCGGCGACCGCGCACACGCCTCAGCTGACGCGCCCGAACATCTCGAACAGCGTGAACCGTTCCATCGGCTGGGCGGCGGCGGAGCGCACGCGCGCCATCGCTCCCACCCCCCCGACAAGCAGGCCAAGTGCGGCCAGGATGACCGCAGTCGATCGTCGCATGAACGTCCCCCTGAATCCGTGGCAGGCCTTGCGGCCTATTCGATGCCTCGCCAGAGCAGTGGCAGCATGATCCGATGCGTCGATTCCGTCACCGGCGGTTCAACCGGCGGCGCGTTCACCTTGATCTCGGTCGCGCGAGCGCCCTGCGCCAAGTCCCACTTGCCGTCCGACTTGCGGTACTCGAGCACGGACAGGATGTCCATGCGCTTCATTGTCGAAGCCTTCAACGCCAGCGTCGTTTCGAGCGTGACGCCCTGACCCGGCTTGAGCACGTCCGGCAGCTCGAGCGTCTCGGCGTGCTGGGCGAAGAAGTTCAGGTGAATCACCTTGGCGCGCTCGATGGCGTACACCGCCACGGACGCGTCGTTGCCGCCCTCGAACGGGTCGAACGCCATCTCACCGGTGTTCGTCACCGTGACGCTGACGCCGATGCTGTTGTCGTTCACCTTGTGCCATCGGCTGCTCACCGCCGCCGTCGGCTCACCGGTGCCCGCCGAGACGATCAGCTGCGTGTAATCCTTGCGGAAGTCGGCGTGCGCGTTCTGCGTCGTCTCGCGGCCGGCGTTGACGAGCACGAGCGGCAACGTGGCCCCCGTGCCGGCCGGCACACCGGCGGCCTCTCGCCACCGCGCGGCGCGCCGCTTCACGAACGGCAGCGTGCTGTCGATGTTGTGGGCAAAGATGTAGACCGGAATGCCCTGGTCGCGATACTCCTGAGCCATCTGATTGACCGCCGGACCGGCGGAAGCGCAGATCGTTCAGGTGATGCGCTCGAAGAACTCGAAGATGACCATCTTGGCCGGCGGCGTCTGCGCCGTCGCCGGCGCTTGCGCCGACCACGCCCCTGCCACCGCCAGGATCCCCAAGAGGAACAGAGCACGCCGTCGCATCGACCCCTCCATCTGCACGCGGTGCACGCGCGCCGCCCCCGAGTTTCCGTCCATACGCAGGCGCGGCCCGCTGGACAGAACGGCAACCATGCAATGTCCGGCCGCGTGACGCTGCACGGTAATCCCGTCCAGGCGGCCTGTCAAGGCGCTCGCCCGCCGCTGTTTCGCCCTGCCGCATCCGCCCGCTCGCGCGCCTCGAACATGAGCAGCACCAGCCCTTGGCCGTACGGCTGGATTCGCGAGGCATCGATGGTGTTGTAAAGCGCGATGCCCTGCGCCGCCGACGGCACGCCGGTACCCATCGAGACGCGCGTCACCGTCCCGTCCGCCGCGATCCGGTTCGTGACCCCTTCGAAGCCGCAATCCGCCACCGTCCGGAACGACGCGGGCAGCCAGCCGGCCGCGATCGCACGATAGAGCGCCGCGACGATCCCGGCGCTGCCCGACGTCTCCGTGTAGAAGTCGAACCGCGTCACCTCGGTGTGCCAGAGCCCCGAAGACGCCTGCAGTTTGGCCAACCCGGCCAGCTGGCGCGCGAGAACGAGGCGCACCTCCGCATGCAGCGGGCTGTCGGCCGGCAAGCTCTCGAGCACTTCGGTGGCGGCCAATGCCGCCCAGGCGTTGCCGCGCGCCCACCGCCCGCCGCTCATGTGATCGCCCGCGGCCTGGCTCCAGCCGTGGCGCCACACGCCGGTGGCCGGATCCGCGAGGGTCCTCGCATGGCCGAGGATCTGCAGCGCGGCCTCGTCGACGAGCGCCGTGTCGCCGTGCATCTGGCCGTAGCGAGCCAGGAACGGCGCGGCCATGAACAGCGTGTCGTCCCAGAGCTCGGGGCGATCGGGCAGGTGCGCCCAGGCCCCCGGCCAGTCCTCCGGCAGCCCGAGCGCGACGTTGGGCAGCGCGACGCGCGCCGCTCCGCCCTCGCCCGACGGTCTCGTCAGCCACGCCCGCGCCGCCGCCAGGAGCGCCTCGTGCCGCCCGTCGCCGACGTGCGCATCGCGCAGGAGCGCCCCCCAGGCGGGCGCGATGTGGTTCGGGATCGCCAGCGCAGGCGCATCGAGATCGACCCACCCGTCACGCACCGCCCGGGCGAGCCAGGCATCGACCCACGCGACGATGCGCGGATCGCGGCCGTCACCGTACGCCGTCATCAGCGCCACGAGCGCCGTACCCGCCTCCCAGTCCCAGACGATCAGCCGATCGCGCTCGCCCGGCCGGTCGAGCATCGCCATGAGGCGCGCGGCAACACGGTCGGCGGTCGGGTCGGTGACGGCGCGGTGGGTGAACGGGAGGAAGATCGGCGGGGGGGTCGGGGTTGACGTAGGCATCGGCGATAGGGTCGACGTCGGCGCGAGGGTCAGGGTCGCTGTGGAGGTCAGCGTCGATGTCGGCGTCAGCGTCGGCGTCGGCGTCGATGTCGGTGTCGGCGTCATTGTGGGCGTCAGCGTCGATGTCGGGGCCAGCGTGTACGTCGACGTGACAACGGACGAACCCCCGAACCCGTGCGCCGTCGCATGCGCCGCCGGTCGCGCCGCCGATCGCGTCCGCACGGACGGGGAGGCGGCCACCAGGGTTGCCACGGCAGCGACGGCGACGATCGCCCCCGCAGCCCCCGCAACGTACCGCATGCGCATCCTCATCGGCTGCCCTCCACCCTCTGAGACAGCGCATCGCCGCCGACGGGTTCACCGCGCCGGCCAAGCAAAACGCCCGCATCTTTCGACGCGGGCGCGTGTGGACCTGAGGAGATTCGAACTCCTGACCTCTACAGTGCGATTGTAGCGCTCTACCAGCTGAGCTACAGGCCCGAACAGAGGCGACAGTATAGTCGGGGCGGGGGCAGGGTCAACTGTGTGCAATCCTGGTGCGCGATCCTGGTGTGCAATCCTGGGCCGTAGTCGAACGGGCAGCGACGACCTTGCGACATTGCACCTCTGCTTACGGCCACCACCCCACCGCCCAGGGGCGTCCATCGAGCGTCCTCCCGTTTGCAGTCGTCGGCTCGATCCGCGTCCGACCCCCTCCGCGCCGCAGCGGCGCCACCCGGGCAACGGCGCGGCCGAGGCTGTTCACGCCGGTCACGAGGGCCGCGGAGCCGTCCGGCGACAAGGCCAGCATGCCAAGGCCGCCGTCCGCGGACTCCACCCGCATCGAGGCCCGTCGGATTCCGACCGTCCACGGCCGGCCGCGAACCCCTTTGCTGAACGCCGTGACGGATCGCCCGAAGTCGGCCGATTGCCCGTCTTCGGGCCACGCCACCGCCCATCCAAGCCGCTTCGCGTCGTGCGACCACGCCAGCGCGAACGGTGTGCCGGCCACCGCCGGGTCCGCGTTGACATCGGACAACCGCTGCCACGCACCGTCCGCCACGGCGATGAGGCCGACACCGACCGCCGCATCGAGCCACGCCACCCATCGGCCGTCCGGCGACGCCGCCACCAACGGATCCACGCCCCCGGGCGCAACACGCCGCACGAGACGGCCGTCGGTCGTGTCGTAGATCCGGACGGCGGACGAGCCGGTCCCGCCGCCGCCGGGCGCCTCGAGGAGCGCGGCCCGCGACGCACCAGGGGACCACGCGAGCAGCGTATAGACGTCGGTGCCGAGCGACGGGCCGTCGAGGGCGAAGAGGCGGCGATCGGCATTCGGCGCGACGGACAGGGTGGACGTCGGCGCGGCCGACGCGGTGGGGGACGGGGCGCCGGTCAGCGTCACCGCCCGCATCTCCCAGCGCCGCGTCCCGCCCGCGCCGCTGAACGCGACGACGTCACCGGCCTGAACGCCGTAGGCGATCGATGTGCCGTCCGGCGACCAGACCTGGCCGGACAGCCGGCTCAGCTCGGGCTCGCCCATGACCGCGTAGCGCGGCACAGCGCCGGCCGTCAGGTCGCGGACGACGAGCGCCTCGGTCTTCGGGACGTAGTGCCAGACCTCGCGGTACATCGTCCGCCGACCGTCGGGGCTGGGAAGCCAGTCGCTGATCTCGGAATCCGCCTCCCAGAGAGCCGTGAAGTCCGGCTCACCCGCATCCGCATCGAACGGCCGCACCGCCAGCGCCACGTTGTGCGGCCGATCCGCATCGTCGACGGCGGCGACGGCGACGATGCGCCCCGTCGTCCCGAACCGCGGCGACGACGTCGCGGCCGACGTCCCGCAGCCGGCAACCCACAGCGGCAGCGCGATAAAGGCCATGGACGACGACCATCCGGGCCGGCGCGCGTGGATCATCGCCCGTCCTCGGGCGGCTGCAGCAGCCGGCGCCAGACGACCAGGCTCCCCACGCCGAGCAGCACGCCGAACCACAGCGTCGCGAACCGCACCAGCAGGGCGGCCGCCGTCGCCGTGGCCGCCGAGACGCCGACCAGCCTCGGCGTGAGCACGACCAGCATCCCCTCGACGCCGCCGAGCCCGGCCGGGGTGGCGACGAGCGCGCCGACGACGGTGCTGATGCTGAAGATGAAGACCGCCTCCAGCACGGTCTCCATGCCCGGCGCGGCGCCGAGGCCGCGCAGGATCGCATAGAACGCCAACCCCTCGCACAGCCAGCTGCCGATGCCGATGGCGACGCTCGGCAGCAGGTTGCGGGGGCGGAGCAGGGTGTAGCTGCTCTCGTAGAAGCCGTGCAGCTGGTGCGCCTTCGGGCCGACGACGGGCAGGCGCTCGGCCCGGTCGAGGACCCACTCGGCCAGCGGGCGGATCTGGACGACGGCGACGATGGCCAGCATGACCGCCAGCGTGCCGAGCGCCACGTAGCGCACGCGATGATCGGGAAAGCCCCACAGACCGACGCCGGACAGGATGATCATCGCCAGCCCGTCGACGAGGCGCTCCGCCAGGATCGTCGGCATCGTCGTGGCCACCGGCGCGCCGCTGATCGTCCGCACGACCCAGCTCTTGAGCACCTCGCCCACCTTGGCCGGCGTCAGGACGAGCGGCAGTCCGAGCAGGAACACGCGCGCCGAATCCCGCACGCCGATCCGGGCGCCGACGAGCCGCAGGTACCAGTGCCAGCGCAGCATCCGTGCCGCATAGTTCACCGCCGTCAGGCCGACCGCCACCGGCACGACCCACCAGTCGAACGTCGACAGCGCCGCACCGAGCTTCCGCGCATCGCCGTACGCCACGAACGCGCCGTAGAGGACGAGCGCGGCGAGGACGGACGGGACGATGCGGCGCAGGAGGGTGGGCAGGGTGGGCGGCGTCGGCGGGGGCGCCGGTCGTTCTTCGGACATGCGATGAGCGTATGCAACTGTGGGTGGGGGCGCCAATCGGGATCGGGCGGCGCCGCTTCCCGGTCCCGGCTCGCGTTCCGCCGACGTTGCACCGGCTGCGCTCCGCGGCACCCCAACGCCCGAGCCCGTGACTGCCCCCGGCCCATGTATCATTCGCCGCCCACCCACCGCCCACCCACCGCCCACCCGCCGCCCACCCGCCGCCCACTCCCGACGACACCGTTCCACACCCAACGATGTCGTTGTCCGTGCCGCCGACGCTCCTCAGGAGGTCCCGCCGATGTCCGTGCCCACCGCCCGTGCCGCCCGCCGCCTGCGCGCATCCCTCGCCCTCGCCGCCGCGCTGGCCGCCCTCGTCGCAGCGTCGGCGTCGTTCGTGACGCCGCGTCCGAGCGAAGCGGCCGGGCCGTCCGGGCAGTCCGTCGTCGGCGCCGAAGGTGCGGTCCGCGTCGATGCCGACACCGACGCCGTTGCCGACGCCTCCCCCGTCGCCCTCCTCGCCGCCCAAGCCGCCCGCCCCGCCCGTGCCCGCATCGCCGACGGCGTCGCTTCGCTCGCGCGCACCGCGCCCGCGCAGCGGCTGCCGGTGATCGTCGTCTCCGCGCGGCCGCTGCCGGCGGGCGCGGTGCCGGCGGCGAGCCACCGCTGGACGTGGCCGGGCGGCGAGCACTTGACGCTGGTTCGCGTCCGGGCGGGCGACGCGGCCCGGTTGGCCGAGCTGCCGGGCGTCGCGCAGGTGATGGATGGCCGGACGGGTGTGCCGGCGCAGGAGGCCAAGAACCGGCCGCGGGCGACGGCGCCGGGCAGCGCGGCAGGCCACGGCTTGGTCGCGAAGAAGGCGACGACGTCGAAGGCCGCCGCGTCCGAGGCGAGCGCGTCGGACACCGGCCGGGATACCACCGATTCCGCCGCCCCCGCCGGCCGCCGCGGCGCCCCGTCGCCCAAGGGCTGGTGGGACGTCGGGCAGGGACACGGCGGGGAAGAGGCCTGGGCGATGGGCTTCAAGGGCGAAGGCGTCACGGCGGCGGTCCTCGACACCGGCGTCGACTTCGGACACCCCGATCTGCAGGGGGCGTGGCAGGTCTATCCGGCCGGCCACACGTACGCGGGCTGGCCGGAGGCGCTCGACCCGGACGGTCTGGTGCGCTACATGCTCGACGCCACGGACGCGTCGGACGACCCCGTCGAGACGGCCTCGGGCAACGGCGGCGTGATCGCTCTCCATCAGGCAAGCCCCGTGACCACGGAGGATCTCGGCGGCGAGCTCGTCCACACCGCCTGCGTCACGCCGAAGACGATCGAGGACGACGGCGGCGACATCGTGCGCAGCGACGGCGAGGAGGATTGCGACACCGTCGTCCCGTCGTCCGCCGGCGGCACGATCCGCTACGGCCACCACCCGGACGTCTTCCTCGGCCTCACGATCGGCCGCCTGCAGGATCGCGGCGAGGGCAACGGCGAGCTGGCCGGCGTCATCGCGGTGGACGGCACGACGCCCGGTGTGTTCGACACCGTCTACATCGACCTGAACGGCGACCACGACTTCACGAACGACACGCCGCTCACCCGCGACACCCCGCTGGCCGTCTGGGACGCCGACGACGATGGCGTGGCGGACGTCTCGGGCGGCCTGCTGACGTTCATCGCCGACGGCATCCGCCCGCTGCCGGGCAGCTACCTGGTGGGCCTCGCGGACGAGATTCCCGCCGCCGGCAGCGTGGTGTCGATCCTGTTCGATGCCGAGTCGCACGGCACGGCCTGCGCCAGCAACATCGTCAGCCGCGGCGTCATGCCGCCGCCGCCGAACACGGAGATGGCCTACACCGACCTGCCGGACGGACGGCCCGCCAAGGTGAACCCGGCCATCGCGCCCGCCGCCAAGCTGATCGGCATGGGCGACGTGTACGCCGGCGACATCCACTTCGACATCGGCTGGCGCTTCGCCGCCCTCGGCGCCGACCCGGACCGCGAGGACGACGACGCCCAGGTCGTCTCCAACAGCTTCGGCGTCTCCGACCCCGACGACGGCTGGGACGGCGAGTCAAGGGTGATCGACTGGTACGTCCGCCACCTGGCGCCGGAGACGCTCTACCTGGTGGCCACGGGCAACGCCGGCCCCGGCTACGGCTCGACCGCGGCGCCGAGCCCGGCCACCGGCGTGGACGTCGGAGCCAGCGACCAGTACGGCGCGCAGAGCACGTCGTCCATCCGCAACACCGGCCAGATCACGTTCGGCGACCTCATCCCGTTCGCCAACCGCGGCCCCGGCGCCACCGGCCGGCCCGGGGTGGGCGTGACGGCCAACGGCGCCGTCGGCTGGGGCGCCATGCCGTTGAACCTGGTGGCGGAGGGCATGGCGGGCGCGACGGGCGGCGTCGCCGGAACCGGCCAGGAGGCGCAGTCGCCGTGGGGCGGCACGAGCCGCTCGACGCCGGTCGCCGCGGCCGCCGCGACGCTCGGGTATCAGGCGTTCAGGAGCAAGCACGGCCGCTGGCCGACCGCCGCCGAGGCCAAGGCGATCCTCTTCGCCGGCGCGCGCTTCAACGGCTACGACGTCTTTTCGACCGGCGCCGGCACGGTCGACGCCGGCGACAGCGCCCGCATCGCCGCCGGGAAGGGCGGGGCGTACGCGATGCCGCCGGAGTGGGCCGTCGGCGGCTGGCGCGGCAAGGAGCACGGCGGCTTCGCGCACGCCGCGCCGCCCGGCACGACGTGGATGCAGCCGGTGGCCGTCCACAACCCGGGCAGCGCGGCCCTCGCCGGCCGCGTCACGGGCGCCCGCCTCGTGCGGACCGGCACGATCGACACGACGCACCGCCTTCCGCGCGCCGCCGAATCGCGCGGCGCGGACGGCGTCGTACCCGACTGGCTGTTCGCACTGGACAAGGACGCGATCCCGGCCGACACCGACCTCATGATCATCCGCGGCGCGATGCCGCACGCGGACGCGCGCGTCCATCAGCTGCCGAACGGCCTCATCACGGCCAACGGCTTCGACGTCGGCATCGTCCGCCACTCCGACCTCGACGAAGACGGCATCCTGTGGCACGACGACAACGGCAACGGCGCCGTGAACCACGCCGGCAGCGACGACAGCGTGAACTGGGCGAGCACCGAGGTGGACGAGGGCGAGTTCAACCGCGCGACGTTCCACTACGGCCCGATGAACGGCTGGGCCGCCAACATGCATCACCCCCTTCAGCGCTGGGGCGACGGCCTCTACATCGCGCTCTGGCACAGCGCGCCGGTCGACGCCGTCGCCGAGCCGACGATCCAGCTGAGCATCGAGACCTACGCCTGGCGACCGTGGTCATGGCTGTCGACCGCCGCCGGCACGGTCAGCGTCCCGGCCGGCGGCAGCGCCGCGATCTCGGCGTCCGTCAACGTGCCCGCCGACGCCCCGACCGGTCTGTACGAGGGCGCGCTGTTCATCGACTACGACCGCACCCCGGGCGACGTGCCGGTGCCGACCGGCGGCGGCTACGAGCTGCCGCAGAAGCGCGTCGTCGTGCCGATCGTCGTCAACGTCGCGCCCACCGTGGACTGGGCGGCACCGCTGGAGCTCGGCGGCGAGGCGGCGGCGGCGGTCGACGGGGATGCGCCGGCACCCTATCGCCAGAGCGCGCTGTACGGCCTGTCGGACTACAGCGGCGCCGAGTCGGGCGATTGGCGCTTCTTCTTCCTCGACGCCGTCGACACGGGCCCGGACCGGTGGTGGCTGCTGCGGACGGACTGGGGCGGCGAGCCGGGCCAGAGCCATGTCGGTACCGGGCTCTTTGGCCCGACACCCGACCGCTTCACGGACCCCACCGACCCCGAGAACACGGACGAAAACCGCGTCGACACGCCGTGGTTCGGCCCGTACGCCCTCGGCGAGCTGGCGCGGACGCTGGGCGCGTTCGACATCGTCGCCCCGGCGGACGCTCCGGCCGGCAACCGGCAGTGGCTGGGCGCGCGGGCGGAGGACGGCCTGCACGAGGTCATGGTCCACAGCGTCTTCATCGACGGCTTCGATGTCTCGCTGCCGTTCACGACGACCGTCGGCAGCGTGCGGATCGACCCGCCCGAGATCCTGCTGCGCGGCACGGAATGCACCACCGTCACCGTCGAGAGCACGCTGGACGTCCTCGCGCTGGCGACGGTCGCCGGCGGCCTTTCCAAGCCGGAGGTCCTGCTGGCGCAGCCGATCTCGACGGCCAACGACACCGTCAACATCCTGCGGCGATTTACCCAGCCCGTGCTCGAGTTCGCCGTGGATCTCGTCGGCGAGGAGGGCAACGACCTCGACATGAGCGTGTTCTTCGACACGAATCGCAACAATCGACCCGAACCGTCCGAGCTGATCGGCGCGTCCGAATCGCCCACCGCCGAGGAGTTCGTGTCGCTGCCCGGTCAAGGGGCGCCCGGCACCTACATCATCCAGATCAACGCCTTCGCGCTCGCCACCGACGCGACCACCTTCGATCTGACGATCGACGCCGTGAGCGGGGACGACATCACCGCCCGCGATGCCCCCGGGGCCCTCATCGCCGACGCCCCCTCCACCCTTCGCGTCTGCCCCGTCGCCGACCTCGCCGCGGACCCCGACGCGGGCACCGGCGCCGAGGGCCTGCTGACGTTCGGCCCGGAGGAAGCACCCGGCATCGTGCGCGTGCCGGTGCGCTGGGCGCCGGAGGGGGACGTGGTCGGGCGGATCTGGCTGCCGGTCGTACAGCGGGGGCATGAGCGGCCATGAAATCCACTTGACCCGCCCCCACCCCCCTGCTACGCTCACCGTGCTGCTGCGTTGGACTGGCGCACAAGCGTCGCAACCTACGTGATCTCATCGGGAGCCTGACTTGCATCAGGTGCAGCCGCCCTTTGTGAGCGGAGGCGCCCAGCAGGCACCCACCTGCATCTGCAGGTTGTTGACCCCGCGTCAGTCCACGTAGCATGCTTTTCCGGGGGCCACGGCCCCCTTTTTTTGTGAGGTGCGAGGTGCGTGTCCTTCATCCCGTGCGCGCGCAGGAAGCGCTGCTGGATGCCGGAACGCTCGTCCGGCCGGACGGCGCCGTCGAGACATGGCAGGTCCATCGCCTGCCGGCCGATCGCACGGCAGTGCGCGTCGAGGCCGACGGCCCGGCGCTGTGGCACTTGGTGCTCGATCCCGACGGCCGCCCGGAGCGACTGCAGGCCCGGCTGCGGGACGACGGCCGCACCTTCGAGGCCACCCTCACGTTCTTCGAGGACGAGGTCATCATCTGGCGCCGCGGCGCCGGGCCCGCCACGGAGTCGATCGCCCTGCCGTCCGGCACCCGGCTGCTGTGGCCGCCGCTTGCAGGACGCGAGCGCTGCCTGGCGGGGCTGGTTGGAGAGACCGTCGGAGAGACCGTCGGCGTGACCGTTGGAGAGCCTGGAGAGACCGCGGCCGGCGACGGCGCGGCAGCCCGGATGTTCCTCCTCGTCCGCCGCGGTCCGCCCGCCGGGGGCGGCCTGTCCGCCCACCTGGCCAAGCTCACCGTGCACCCGACGCCCGATGGCCTGACGCTGACGAGCCCCGGGCTGACGGACATGGCGCTGACCCTCGACGCGGACGGCCGCCTGGCCGGCTGGTCCGAGGGCGGCCCGGCGACGGTACGGCGACCATGACCCCGTCCGACCGCCGCGCCGCGATCCAGCGCATCGCCGCCGCGCTGCACGCCTTCGACGACGACCTGCTGCGCCAGCTCGACGCCGTCGTGGCCGCGCCCATCGACATCCCCGTGCCGGACGACGTCGGCGGCGGCCTGTCGCGCCGCCAGGCGATCGGCGGGGGCACGGCGCTCGTCGTGCTGGCGCTGGCCGCGGCGAAGTCGCTTGCCATGCTGCGCGCGTCGAGCGGAACCGTCGGCGAGGATGCCGCCGTCGGCGCGGCTCTCGGCGAGCGCGGCGGAATCGGCGACGACGGCGGCGACGGCGGCGGTGAACCGCTGCTCGAACTCTATCGGATGCTTCGTGCCGAAAACCTCGACGCCGAGGCCCGCACGGCGCTCGATGCGCTGGCGCCGTCCCTCGGCAACGCCGTCGACACCGCCAAGGGCCTGGCGGGCGGGCTCGACCGCGTCGCCGCCGGGCTGGCGGCAGCCGAAGGTGCGCTGGCACCGCTGCGCGATGGGGCGGCGCGTGCGGAGACGGTGCTCGCTCAGCTCGCGGCGGCGTTGGCGCGGGTCGCCGAAGCGGCGCCCGGGCCGGGCGATGTGCCCCTCCTGCCCGGCGGCCTGGCCGACGAGGCCCAAGCTGCAGCGGAGCGCATCGGCGGCTGGCTGGCCGAGGCCGCCGGCGCGCTGCCGTTCGGTGTCGGCGACGGGCTGCGGGCGCGGCTCGAGGCGGTGCGGCAGGTGATCGCCCTCGTGCCCGAGACGCTCGCGGCGGTGGACGGCGCGCTGCTGGGCCCGCTGCGGGCGCAGTGGCTGCCGGCGGACGGGGCGCCGGGCGCCGGGATCGAGGCCGGGCTGTTCGCGCCGCTGCACGACGGCGTGCTGGACAACGGCTTGGCGCTCGTCGCCGCGGCGGCCGAGCTGGCCGCGTGGCGCGCCGGCACCGAGGCCGAGCTGGCGGCGATGATCGCGCGGCGGGCCGATACGCTGCGGCGGATCGAGGCGGCGGAGGGTGGTTGACGCGGCGACGCCGTCTTCCTCCGCCGACCGACACACAACACCCCCGGCCCGGTCGCACGACCGGCGTTTCGTCGGCTTGGCGCTGGCGGCAGGCGCGATCACCGTGGCCGTCGGGCTGGCGATCGAGCCGCGGCAGCTGGCGCGGGGCGAGGAGCGCTACGTCATCCCGCCCGGCACGGCAGCCCGCGCGCTGGCCGGCGAGTCGATCGAGGACGTCCTGCCGCAGACCGTGCAGACCGCGGTTGGACGCCCGCTCGTCGTCGAGAACCGGGATACGACCCGGCACACGTTCGGCCCGTTCGCGCTCGAACCGGGTCAGAGCTGGCGCCGCACGTTCGCGACGGCCGGCGACGTCCAGATCGCGTGCTCGCTCTACCCATCCACAGGCTTCACGATCGCCGTCGCCCCACCGCCCGTGCCCGCCGTGCGGTCGACCGTTCTCCTGGCGGCGTGGCTGGCGCTGCTGACGTTGGCGGCGGCGGTGGCGGTCGGCGGGGTGGGCGTGGCGATCGGGGTTCCAGCCGACGTCGGCTCGACGGCGCGCTTGGGCGCGACGTCGGGCGCGACGTCCGACGCGCCGGCGGACGCGAAGTCGGACCCACCTGCGGACGCACCGGCGGACGCCTCGGCGCGCGCGTGGCGCGCGGCGGGAACCGCGCTCGCGCTGCTGCCCCCGCTCTCCGCCGCCGTGGCGGCGCTGGCGGCGTTGCGCCTGTCGCGCACGGCCGCATGGGCGGACATCGCCGCCAGCCGGACGACGTGGCTGTGGGCGCTGTCGCTCGGGCTGGCGGCGGCGGCGGCGTGGTGCGGGCAACGATTGGCGACCGGGGCGCGCGTCGGGATCGGGGCGCGCGTCGGCGGTTCGATCGGCAGCGCCAGCGGCCGGTCCGGCGGCCGCTTCGCAGACGGTTCCGTCGACACCGACGCCGATGCCCTCGTCGATGTCTCGATCGGTAGCGCCGCCGCAAGCGCGATCGGCACCTATGGCTTTGCCGGCGCGGGTCTGGCGCTCGTGGCGCTCGGGCTGGCCTGGACACCGTTTGTCGGCTTCGGCGGCGGGCTGAACGCGGCGCTGGCGACGGCCGGCTCCGGCCTGCTCGTGGCCGCGCTGATCGCCCGCAAGTCCGGGGGCGACGGCGTGGGCGCCGCGCGACGGCTGGTTTGGACGGTGGCGCTACCCGGCGCGGTGCTGCTCGTGGTGGCGCTGCCCACCGGCGCCGCAACGCCCCCCGTCCAGTCCCTGCTGGCGGCGCCCAAGCTGGCGGCCGCCCTCGGCTTGGCCTGGCTGGCACGCGCGGTGGTCCGCCGCGGCGAGAGCGCGACGGCGCCCGTGCTGACGGTTGCGAGCACGTTGGCCGCGCTCTGGTCGTTCGGCCAGCTCTACGGCGCGCTGCTCGGCCACCTGAACGCCGTCACGCTGCCGAAGTACGGCAACCCGGTCCCGCCGAGCACCGCCTCCGCCACGCGCGGCGCGGCGCTGTGGGCCGCCGAGTGCGCCGCGTGCCACGCACCCGGCGACGCGGCTGCGTTTGGCGCGCTGCCGGACGCCGCGCTGTTCGAGGCGATCACGTTCGGGCAACGCGCACCGGGCCGATCGACGCCGCCGGCGACATCAGGACAAGCGTCAGCAGGTGCGATGCCGGCGTTCAAGTACCGCCTCGACGTGTTCCAACGCGGGGATCTCGTGAACTACGTCCGCGCGACCGACGTCGGAGAACCGTCCGACCCTTAGGCCGCACCAGATGTCAGGCCAACGGGACCACACAGCGTCCGCGTAGGGGCGACGCATGCGTCGCCCGCAGGCCATCCGCCCCCCATCACGCCCCGATCACGCCGGGGCGTACTTCTTCCGCTGCTTGTCCGTGACCGGGCCGACGTCGTAACCCGTGGCATACAGCCAGTTGCGGGCGCCGGCGTCGCTGATGTAGGCGAAGCGGGCGGCCAGATCCTTGGCGGCGCCGTCGACGCCCTTGGACGCATACAGTCCGTCGAGCCACGCGCCGAAGCTGCCGTGGTCGCGCGCGAGGGCGGCGATGGTGTCCGCGTTCGTGACGACCGCCTCCAGACGCTTCTGGTTGCGGATGATCCTGGCATCGCCCATCAGGCGCTCGATGTCGGATGGAGTCATCGCGGCGACGCGTGCGGGTTCGAAGGAGTGGAAGACTTCGCGAAAGGCGGCCCACTTGTTGTCGACCACCTGGCGGTTCAGGCCGCCCATGAAGATGATCCGGCCGGCGGTCTCGAGGAAGCCGGCGTCGGAGGCCGGGCGGACGGGATCATGGCAGGGCGGGTCGTGCGGCTGGCTGGCCATCGCAGGCTCCGTGGGCAGGCGGCGGCGGATGACGATATACTAGCCCACGCGCCCGGCGGAGCGCGTGCCCCTCTAGCTCAATGGTAGAGCAGCGGACTTTTAATCCGTTGGTTCAGGGTTCGAGCCCCTGGGGGGGTACCATCATTTGCAGAGTAATTCACCCGATGCTATCCTCCTCCTGACGCCACATGAAGCCAATTGATACCAACCGTGATACCAACGGGAGCGACGGTTGGCGAACAGGGGCGACAGACTGCGGAGGAAAGGCCATGGGACAGAAGCGCGGCAACGGCGAAGGCAGCATCACCCAGTACAGGGGACGGTGGATCGCTCGCCTGACGACAACCGAGGGGAAGCGCAAGGCGATCTACGGCGCCACTCGATCCGAGGTCGCCCAGAAGCTGGCGGCGGCACTCCGTGACCGAGATGCCGGCCTGCCAACGCTCAACGAACAGACGACCCTCGCTGAGTTCCTCGCTCGCTGGCTTGAACAATCGGTCAAGGCGCGGAATCGTCCCGCGACCGTCGAGGGTTACACTAGCCATGTGCGCCGTCACTTGGTACCGGCTCTTGGAAACGTGCGGTTGGCACGGCTGACGCCTGACGATGTCGAACGGTTCATGGCGAAGAAGCTGGCTGACGGCCTATCCGCCTCCACGGTGACCCGGATCCGCGCAACCCTGCGGCGGGCGCTGTCGCTGGCGCTCAAGCAAGGGCTTGTAGCGCGAAACGTGGCGGCGCTTGCCGACCCGCCGCGCGTGAAGCCAACGCAGTTCGAGTCGCTCACGGTCGAGCAAGCCCGTGTCTTCCTTGAGGCCGTGCGCGGTCATCGGCTGGAAGCGTTGTTCGTCGTGGCCATCGCCACGGGGCTCCGACAGGGTGAGCTTCTCGGCCTCCAGTGGGATGACGTCGACTTCGAGGGGAAGCGACTAGCCGTGCGTCGTGCCCTACAGCGTCTCCGGGGCGTTGTGACCTTCGTTGAGCCGAAGACGACACGCAGCCGGCGAACGATTGCCCTCCCTCCCGTTGCCCTGGTGCAGCTACAGGCTCAACTAGAACGGCACGCGGTCGCCGCGGAAGGGCACAAGGGCGAGGGTCGGTGGAACCCGTTGAGCCTCGTGTTCCCCTCGGTGGACGGGACGCCCTTGGACGCCCCCAACGTGACCCACACGTTTCAGAAGGTGCTCCGCGAGGCCGGACTGCCGCGGGTGCGGTTCCACGATCTGCGACACACGTGCGCGTCGCTCCTTCTGGCGCAGGGAGCCAACATGCGGGTGATCATGGAGCAGCTCGGGCACTCGCAGATCAGCCTGACGATGAACACGTACAGTCATGTGATGCCTGCGGCGATGCAGGATGCCGCTGACCGGATGGAGCGCATTCTGACGGGCGGCAGCCCCGAAGGCGAGCAAGGGCCCTAAGCGTCACCCTACACCCCAACGATTTCGCGTTCCGATGGAGTCATCGCAAGACGACGGACGGAGAACGGACGCGGGCAGCCCTCAAGGCGACGGTTGGAAAGCGCCTGAGTTACCGCGCCACGGTGGGGGGGCTAGCAAGGGTCGGACGACTTGGGAGCGCGCTTGAGGCGGGGCGGCTTCGGATCACCAGTCCCGCCACGGTTCGTCGGGCGGCCAGTTGCATCGGGCATCAGACACCTCCAATTCTCTCACCAAGATACCCTGTTGCCACGACTGTTCAATCGTGAAGTCTCCATAACCAATCACTCTGCCTAACCCGTCCACACCCTTGCGGCGCATTACTCGCACACAGACCCTGATTATTGACGGCTCGCCCTCATCGCACTTTACCTCAAAGATAGTGTGTTTCTCGTCATCGTCGGCATCCATGATGTCAAGCTGCATCGTGTCATGCATGGTCGCGCGACCTAGTCGGATAATGGCACTGGCGCCTCCGGGCAGCATCTTACAGTCAACGCCACATGACTTCCTCTTTATATACCATTGCGGGAAGTATCTCCATTCGGACTTATACCCCCCACATAGGATAGCTTTGCCTGAAATGCCGGTGATAGTCACCTCTGCGATTAGCGTTTCTTCTACGGCGTCCCAGTATCTTAGCTCAAGGTCGGCATAGATCTGTGGCAGCGCGTTTGCCGGCAGCAGCCATACGCCGCGAGCCGGTCGCACATCGGGAACCACTCGTATTCGTCCAAGAGGGTCGCCCGCAACGGGTACGGACACAAGCGGCGTTGGCGAAGGATCGAATACGCCTCCGGTGGCCACCCGAGTCAATCCGCCTTGTGCCTCGGGAAACGGAGAGGTTCGCTTGAGGCGCGACCATCCATTCCAGACGATAAATACGCCAATTACAATCCAAGTGCTAGATGGAATACTTCCCATCGTCCGGGTAACGGCCGAAAACAATTGCCCTACGTCGGCGGGTAGGCGATCATAAAAAGCAAGAAGACTGTCCTTGCGAAAGTACAAGAAGCCCATATATGTTGTTACGACCGTATCGGCAATCGCGTATACTGCAGCCGTCCACCAATGACCCTGTTTGGCATGATCGTATCCTGCCCAGGCAAACAGCCCAGCCCCGACCGCCCACATTACTAGCGCCATGCGAGCGTCCCCCAAGTCGGCAAGACCCGGCGAGAACGCCCAAAGCGCACCCCCGGTCCCAAGCCGATGTTCGCGGAGTCGCGTGACAGCCAAGTCCATCCCCCAACGCTACCCCCGCCCGCCCGTTTCGTCAAGGGGACAGCGGAGCGTGCTGCACTCCCGATGTGTATATCAGGCTGTGCTGCGGCACGTGCATTGTTCCCAATAGATACGGATTGGTTGAATGGCCCAGGCTCCTCCTGGGCCAGCTGCCGTATTGACACCATCCAACCTGCTTGGCCTGATGGTAACTGCCACCCCACCCTGTCAAGGCCAAGCCCTTCGGGCGAGCTGCGCTCGGCCTTGACAGGCCAGGGCCCCGGCACCTGCGTCGCCTTTACGCAGGCCGGAGGGCCTGTAAACCTAACTCACAGGCCGGGAGGTGCTCGTGTGGCCGAGGTGTCGTTGCTTACGATCAAGGACGTTCAGGAGATCACTCAACTGGGACGTACGACGATCTACGAGCTCATGAGGAGTGGCGAGTTGCCGTTTCTGAAAATTGGTCGATCGGTGCGCGTTCGCCGCGCGGCGCTTGATGAGTGGCTCGGCAAGCAGGAGGTGATCCCCTACGTCTCATATCCAAAGTGGTAGTGCTCTCAACGAGTGCCATATGGGCAAGACTGTCGCCTACGCCTCGCGCGGGGCGACATGTCTTTGTGTGCCTTTCCTTAGTGTGACAGGCCGAATCACAAAGCACTTGAATTAATGCGGCTCGTCCGACTATACTTGGGGCAATTACTCAATTTCGCGAAATACCCATTATTGGCTTTCGCAACATTAACAGCATCATGATACTCTCAGTCGCAACACAAAAGGGCGGTGTTGGTAAAACCACCACTGCAATAACCCTCGCCGCCGGACTTGCAAGACGCGGCAAGCGCGTTTTACTCATCGATCTTGACTGGCAAGCAAACGCTTCAAAAGTGCTATTGGCAGACTACGGCAAGTTGAAGCGTGAGGAAACCATCTACATCACGATTCTCAAACGTGAGCCCCTACCCGTACACGGGACACATATTCCGAACCTAATGCTGGTTCCGTCTCACATCCTACTCTCAGACACCGATATTGCACTGACTACAGCGCGCGATCATCGTGAAGCACGCCTCAGCCGCGGCCTTGAACCCATCGCGGCCGACTTCGACCATGTCATTATAGACTGTCCCCCAATCCTCTCATGGATCACGATCAATGCCTTCACTGCCTCAGACAAGGTACTCGTGCCCGTCTCGCCCGGTTCATTTGAATTAGACAGCACGGTGCAAATCGGAAAGACTATACAGGAGGTACGAGAATACTATCATCCTGCCCTCCAAATGGCTGGTTTCGTCTTCACGATGTCCGATCCTACCAGAAACAGTCGGACATCTCTCAAGATTCTACGCCAGACATACCCCGATCAGGTGTTACGAACCGTCATTCCACGAAATACGGATATCCGTGACGCGCATTTTAACAAGATGGACATCTTCAGTTATAAGTCCGACGCGAAGGCGGCCATCGCCTACGGTCGACTCATTGATGAACTCTACTATGACCAAGCAGCTTGACGAGACAACCATTGCAAACGAGCTCAAGGGAGCCTCGGCCTTTTTCGTTCGTTCAGAAGTGAGCGCAGAGGCGAATGCTGTCCAACCGGACGATACAACCGATCGGATCACCCGATCGGATCG
>Ga0138256_10000117_pt1 | contig 92435 bp, 68 predicted proteins | sample KNB2016incub_MG_FD_105486 | JGI IMG/M metagenome (GOLD analysis project Ga0138256, IMG submission 105486) | Active sludge microbial communities from wastewater in Klosterneuburg, Austria - KNB2014incub_MG | ecosystem: Engineered > WWTP > Activated sludge > Unclassified | place: Austria... | reverse complement strand
GAAAAATAATTATTGATAATCAGATGTTTACAATAACAAAGGAAAGCAAGAGAAGTCAGAAAATGCTAACGGTACTGACTGTTAATCAGAGGGTCGTTGGTTCAAGTCCAACAGGGGGAGCAGAACAGCCTTTAGAACTAAAAATTCTAAAGGCTTTTTTCTTTTTAAATAAACGAAATTAAATAACTCGGGGGACTACAGTCAACACACTACTGTGGGATTAACCAGAGGGTCGTCCCGATTTAAATCGGGACAGGGGGAGCAGAACAGCCTTTAGAAATAAAAACTCTAAAGGCTTTTTTCTTTTTAAATAAACGAAATTAAATAACTCAGGGGACTACAGTCAACACACTACTGTGGGATTAACCAGAGGGTCGTCCCGATTTAAATCGGGACAGGGGGAGCAGAACAGCCTTTAGAAATAAAAACTCTAAAGGCTTTTTTCTCTTAAAAACCGAAATGGTATGTTGGTTTGATTGCCGTTATACCAACCCCAACTTTGTTGCCCTGCCGATAAGTATGGCAGTATTTTTTGCATCTAATTTTTCCAAGAGGCTTTTGCGATGCGTATTTACTGTGGGAATGCTGATAAACAGTTTTTCAGCTATTTCATTGTTGGTTAATCCATCAGCAATTAATTGTAGCACTTCTTTTTCTCGTCTGGAAATGGGTGGCATTTTGATTTCTTTTTCCCGAAGGGAAAGATTGGCTTCATGGCTTAAAAAGATATTTCCCTGCTGTACTACTGCTATAGCTTCCAACAATTCCTCCCGGGTGGCGTTTTTTAAAAGATACCCAGAAGCACCATTATCAATCATGTTGCGGATAAATGCCTGCTGATTAAAAGTACTTAGGCCTATTACAAAGACAGAAGAATATTTTTTACGAACTTCTTTGCACAAATCAATTCCACTCATATCAGGCAGGTTAATATCCATGAGAATGATACCCGGCTGCTGATTTTTTAAAAAACTAAGACAAGAAGCTGCATTGGTTGCATGACCCATCCAGTCAATGCTTTTTTCATTTTGTAATAATGAACGGATGCCTTCTATTACCATGTAGTGGTCATCAACTATGAATACGCTTGTTTTCATTTTATTTGTTTTTTGCCACGAAGACACTAAGGCACAAAGGTTCACGAAATTTTTTCTTTGTGTTGCTACGTGTCTTTGCGCCTTGGTGGCAAGTTTATTCGCCACGAAGACTCCAGGACACTAAGGTTCACGAAGGTTTTTCTTTGCACCACTTTGTGTCTTTGTGCCTTGGTGGCAAGTTTATTCGCCACGAAGACACTAAGGCGCCAAGGTTCACAAGGGTTTCTCTTTGTGCTGCTTCGTGTCTTTGAGCCTTAGTGGCAAAATTTCTTAAACACTTATTTCAATCAACACCGAAGTGCCTTTACCCTCACCGCTCTGCACATCTATTTTTCCTTTTAAAAAATCAACCCGGTTTTGAATATTGCTCCAGCCTATTCCTTTAGCCTGCCTTAATGAGGCGATATCAAATCCCTTTCCATCATCTTCTACCGTTACCGATAAAAATTTTTCTGATTTTGAATATTGTGCTTGAACTAACACATTAGCAGCTGCTGCGTGTTTAATAGTATTATTGACCAATTCCTGTACAATGCGATAAATAGTTACAGTAGTAGTTTGTTCTATTGTAGCTTCATTTAGTCCCAATGAATGATAGCTGGTGTGGATTACACCACTTTGATCTATCTCATTACAAAATTCTTTCAATGCAGTATCCAGTCCATATTTTACCAGCACTTCGGGCATCATATTATGTGCCACCCGGCGCATTTCGCTGATGGAACTGTCCAGCATATCAATGCTACGTTCAAAAGCCTGGGCATTATCAGGCGTCATGATTAAATTTCCTTTCATGTTGCTTAATGAAAATTTAATGCCACTGAGCATGCCACCCAATCCATCGTGCAAATCTTTGGCAAGGCGGGTGCGTTCCTGTTCTTCTCCTTTTAGAACAGCCTCCGTAGCGGTGAGTTGTTTTTCTGTTTCCAATTCATCTATCCTTGCCTGTTGAATTTTTTGGCGGTTTTTATAGTTGCGATAACTTAATAGTGAAATAAAAAGTAAAGCAACGGCACTGCCGGCAAGTATATAATTAAGTGTGTTTTTGTGACGGAGTTGTGATTGTTGTAACTGGATTTGTGATTCATTTTTTTGGGTTTCAAATCTTTTTTCCAAAAGCAGCGTTTTGTTTTGAACCTCCTCGCCTGTCAATATATTTTCAATGCTCTTTGTGCTATCTAAGTATCTTTCTGCCCCTTCAATATCGTGCATGGCAAATAAAATACTGGACATTACTTTTAATCCTCCCACTTTATCTACCTTCATATCCAGGCTGTCGGCAATCTTTAAAGATTCAGATATGTATTCTTTTGCTTTTGCAAAATCTTTTTTTAAAAGATATAGTAAAGCCAAACCTCTCCCTGCAGTTACTTCGCCATTTACCTCACCTATTTCCCTGCTTAATGCCATTGCATTTTCATAGTTTGTTTGCATGCCTTTGGTATCATAGCGATGAAAATAGATATTTCCAATCCCAAGAAAACAGGTGATCTCCATTAATTTGTGCCCGTTTTTTTTTCCAATACTAAGCGCTTCGTTATAACAAGCCATAGCAGAATCGGGATATCCGAGAGATTGATAATTATTTGCCTGGTTTACCAATGCCTGCCCCAGATCCATTTCCTTACCTGCTCTTCTAAAATATTGTGCCGCCGATTTGCCATAAGCCACCCCTTTGGCAAACTGATACAGATTTAAATAAGCATTCTGCATCAGGTCATTCATCCGGGCTACATAATACTCGTTATTTATTTTTTCAAAATATTGCTTTGCGGTTTCATAGTAAAAAACGGCGCTATCATTCTGTCCCAAATAATTAAAATTATTACCGGTATTTGCCATTGCTTTTGCGGTGAGCAAATCATCTTTCAATGATTTTGCTAATTCAATGGCTTGTTTGTTCAGCAATAAAGCACTGTCATAAGCGCCTTTAGAATTTAGTATGGCAGTATAGTTTGCAGCAAATTTGATTATGCCTCTTTTATAATTGAGCCGTTTACTGAGGTTGCCGGATTGTAAATAATAGATGCCCGCCTCATTGAGGTCCTTATATTCAATTTCGTTTCCAATATCAATTAACAGCAACACTTTTGCGGTGTCTTCTTTTGCTACTGATAATTGTTTCAACAGGCTATCCTTCTTCAATTCGGATTGTGCCGTTGCATTAAATTGCGTAACAGTTAGTGAAGCCAGTATTAATAAAATTGATCTAATCATTTTACAATTGTTCATACTACCAATGTACAAAAGAAAGAAATCAGTAGGAACGGGATATCATCTTTTTTAATGATTTTTTCTTTGTGCCTTAGTGGCAAGATATTTTGCCACGAAGACACCAGGGCACTAAGGTTCACTAAGTTTCCTTTGTGCTGCTTTGTGTCTTTGAGTCTCAGTGGCAAGGATATCTTTCGCCACGAAGACACCAAGGCACCAAGGTTCACGAAGATTTTTTTTATATCTGTGCATCTGTGGCAAAAAAAATCATCATTTTTAATGATACCCACACACAACTCCCTCTTCTACTTTTACATCATAAATTATGATTATGAAATCAATCTATCTTTCTTTCATTTTTGCAATGCTTACTGCAAATCTTTTTGCCCAAAAAGAAACCTTTGATGTGTTTACCTATCAGCCGATTAAAAACTGGAAGCAAGAGAAGACGGATAAGTCAGTAACTTTTACATCAATGGATGAAGCAAAGGGAACTTTTTGCATTATTAGATTGTATCCATCACTGGATGGCGATGCAGACAGCAAAATCAATTTTGATAATTCCTGGAAAAGCATTGTACAAGATCCATTAGGTGCAGGTGATGCCAAAATGGAAGACATAAGTACTGAAGATGGCTGGGAGCTTCAAACCGGTTCAACACAGTTTAATAAAGATGGATTGACTGGAATTGCCATGCTGGTAACAGCAACCAACAGCAGCAAAATGGTGAATATGCTGGTAATGTTTAATGCTGATTCTTATACCACAAAGTTGAATGATTTTATTTCTTCAATAAAATTATCTGCCGTTGCTGCTAAAAACAACAAGGCTTCAATAAGAAATAATCAGCCCATAACTAATTCAAATAATTCTTCCATTGTGGGTTTATGGACAAATTATATTCTTGAAACTACCGGATATAATGTAGGTGGAATGCCACAATACACCGCCGGTTATCTGAGAAAGGAATATCAGTTTAATGCAAATGGCACTTACACGTTTCGCAACAAACAATGGCTCACCAAAGCTGCGGATATTACATTCTTATACGAAACAGGTACTTATACTGTAAGCGGCAATCAATTAACCATTATTCCTGCGAATAGAAAAGGTGGTTTTTGGGCGAAGACGAAAAGTACTAAAGAATGGGGCAAGCTAAAAAAATACACTGACTATAAATTGGAGAAAACCACTTATACTTTTGAAATTATAAATGACCCCACTTATGGTAATGGGATCATACTAAAGCCGGGTAAACCAACTAACAGAGATGGCGGCAAATTTAATGCCCCGAACGATCCTTATGAATTTCGCTATTCATTCCGCGACAGGGAATCGGCGATTGATAACCCACCTGGATTTACAATCAAATAAATTTAAAAACAAGAATCATGAAATGTATAACCACTTTCAGAATGTATAAATGCCTAAAATGCAAAATATCTTTTGACGCAGATGATGTTTTAGGAAATTAAGTAGGTAGAAACAAAAACTTTTTATCTGTGCATCCCTGTCAACCGACAGGCAGGTGTGGCATATCAAGGGCATCTGTGGCTAACCTTATTCGTTGTGGCATGCAGCTACCTAAAATCATCTTTTTTAATGAGGTGAGTTCAGTTGTCAGAGTGTTAGTTTTACACTTTCTGACATAGCCAACTAATTGTAATAATGAAAATTGAAAACAGAAAAATAGCCAGAGCTACCAAACCATATTAATATTCAAAGCAAATGAAACTGAACAAAAACTTATTGTTGCTCAACCTGGCTTTGTTATCCTGCATTATCACAGGCAGAGGGTCTATACAAGGTACCGGAATGTTTAATTAATATAAACTCAAAAACAAAGGCATGAAAAAGTTAGTATCAATAGTAGTTTTTACAATTGCAGTTGTTTGTACTTGCTTTTCGCAGTCCAAAAAGATAACTGCACCACAAGTGCCATGCAATAATAGTGCGGATGATGTAGCCGGCATTTATACCAACCACAACAATACCAAATATGGACCCGCAAGTTTAAAAGGAACTGCAGCCGAGAAAGCTGCCATGATGAAAAATCTTATCGCCATTGAACAAATAGAAGAATCAAGCCGAAAGAATTTTAAACTAACCGGATGCGCCGCCCGGGTAAGCTTTGCACAATGGGGCAAAAGTAATTATGGCAAAAATGTGTATGCCCGGTATGGCTACCAATTAGGGGTTTATCCTTACGTATGCCATGTTACCGAACATGTACCTAAAATAGTAGATGAGTATAGAACCGTATTGCGTGTTGATATAAATCCGGATTTAATATATGCCGGCGCTGCATTAAGACCAGGCACCGGCAATATTTCATTTAATAAAACAGCCACCACACTTATGTGGGGTTATGATTTCCCTGCTGATGCACTGCTGGGCCCCAACTACGAAAAGAACAGGGTGAGCAACCCCAGCAAGGTTTCCAGGTATATTTCCGAAAGCAACTTGCTGGCTGGCAGATCTAATACCTACAAAAGCTATCACCAGGATTTTTTAAAATTAAATAATGGTACCGGCTATGTAGAAAATTATATGGCCGGAAGCCCTTATGACAAGGTTACTGAAAAAAGCTACCGATGGATTGATAGGCATTACCTCATTACAAAGCCCGGCATTCCACTGTTGATCCCCGTTTCCCGAAAACAATATTTACAAGACATGCTGGAGTATTTTGAAATTGAAAAAGCAAATTTCAACTTTACCGTAGATGAGTTGCTCAAAAATTCGGCGACGAATAATAGCGATTTTGCACTTAAGCAAAAACAAACCTGGCAAACCCACAAAGCTGCCTACAGCCAACATTGCGATGCAAAAAAAGCCCGGGTAAAAGATTTGTTGGCAAGCAAAACGGAAGCCTGGTTAAAATCACCAGCGGTAGTTGCCGGTAATAATGCTACACAGGATGCAAAAGAACGCCTTGAGCAAACCGGCGTATTTTACGAAGCAGAAGATTGGGATAAAAATATTTTTGCCCTCTATGTATTAAACCCAGCTTATTTTAATGCCACATCAGCAAGCACAACCAAACCGATTTTAATGGAGGTGCAGTTTCGTTACGAGTTGGGTAAAGACAGCGGCTTTTCAGAACGACTTATTACTAATTTTTCAAAAAATTTTGATATGGAGGCTTTGCGGAAAATGTTGGAGTGAAGTGGACAGAAAAATATATTTTGTCACACCTGTCAGCCGACAGGCTGGTGTGGCTCTTTTCTACTTCTTGGAAGCAAGAAAATGATTTCGCCACGAAGATTTTTCCTTAGTGCTACTTCGTGTCTTTGAGCCTTGGTGGCAATAAAAAAATCATCTTTTTTAATGATACTGATACCATTGACTTATTTATATCTTCATTTCGCAAAATTATAGAACATGAAATTTGTATTACCTGTACTTATAACTCTTTTCTGTTGCAATACCTGCCTTTTTTCCCAGGACTGCAAAACCAATGCAGATTTAGACGCCACTCCGGGAAAGTATCTCACAGCTGCACAATATCCCTGGCCTGCTGCAAGAGCAGAATATTTTAACAACATGAAAACTGCTGCTGATAAAACAATGGCAAAAAAAACATTGGAACAGATTGAGAAAACAGAACAGCAAAGCCATACAGGCTTTAATCTTACAGGTGGCAATATGGAAAACTATTTTTCTACCGAAGGATACAGTTATGTATGCAATACAAAGTTGGGCAATTTTACTTTCCAATCTGCCTTTCATGAACATATTTGCATAAAAGGAAAAATATCAAGGAACGACGAAGCAAGCACTATTTTGCGTATGTATGTAAATGCCATTCCTCTAAATACATTAGAAAGGTTTTTGACAAATCCTTTTGGCAGTAGTATAGGTAACGAATATGATTTTGGTTTTCAATTTTTAAACTGGAAGAATCATAAACTATCCGAACCGAAAGATCAGTTAATCAAGTTGTTTACTTTTATGACCTGCAACAATGCACAGCTTATTGAAGCCATCAACTCAGGTAATACTTATTTTCAGGATGTACCCGAAAAAGAAATCAGGCCCAATAACCGCAATAATTATATTTATCGCTATTGGTTTATAAAGAAAAAAGAGCAACCTGTTTTAGTTCCGGTTACTCGAAAAGAATATTTGCAAAGCCTGTTGGAATATTATGAACGGGAAAAACTACATTTTACAAAATTAGTGTCAGAACTTACAGCCGACAAAAGCAGCAGTGTAAAATATTACAGCAATTGGCAGGCTGATGTGGCCGATAAAATTGCGGTTGTAAAAAAGGCATTAACAGAAAATAATGAAGAATGGCTGGCAAAGCAGGCAGTAGTAAACAGATTGGAAGACGCCTCACAAAACTATAAGGCAAAGTTCGCAGAACAAACCAATTACAATCGTTTCTGGAAGTTTTATGACAATGGAAATAAGAGCCAGCCACTGTATAAATACAATCCTGAATATTTTAAAGCAGATGCCACATCACCTGCAAAGCCGCAGTTTATCAGCATTGCATTCCGGTATGTAACGATACCTTCATCGTTAAGGATGTTCAATAATTTTACGAAGAATTTTAGTTTTGAGGCACTAATAAAGATATTGCAATAGTAGTTTTTTGGACATTTTAAATTTAAATTCTTTTAAAATTGATCAAAGCAAAAATTAGAAAATTGTGGGAGTTGGATTAATTTGTTCATTCTCAATAAAACACTTAGTTTTCATTACTAAACCAACAATTTGTCTTCAGCCAATACCGACGAAGGTTTAAAAAAAGTAATAGGCGTTCCAGCTTTAACACTTACTATTTTAGGTGGTGTTATCGGTGCCGGTATTTATGCCTTACCAGCTGTTGTTGGTATATCACTTGGCGCCTTTGGCATTTTTGCCTATGTTGTTTGTGGTATTATGCTGGCTGCCATTATGCTTTGCTATGCCGAAGTGGGTTGCCGTGTTTCTAAAAGCGGCGGCTCCTATGCTTATGTAGAAGCAGCCTTTGGAAAATTTCCCGGATATCTCATCAACTGGCTTTACACATTTGGCTGGGGTGTTATTGGTAGTGCCGCTCTTATGAATATACTTGCAGATTCGCTGGCAGTGTTGTTTCCTGTATTTGCCAATGGATGGATGCGTGCTGTTTTATTCTTTATCATCATTGCCACTATTATGTTTGTGAATATTGTAAGTTCAAAACATACAGTTGGATTTGTAAAATTGATTACAATAATCAAGCTATTACCATTGGCTGGCATTATAATTTTTGGGTTATCTCATATACAACCATCAAATCTTAAATGGAATCAACTACCCGAGCTAAGTACTTTTAGTAATACAGTACTGGTTTTATTTTTTGCCTTTGCCGGTTTTGAAACATCCATGTGTGCTGGCGGCGAAATAAAAAACCCAAAACGAACAGTGCCGCTTAGTATTTGCCTTGGTGGTTTCTTTATTCTGGTTATTTATTTATTGTTACAAACAGTTGCTCAAGGTGTATTGGGTACGCAAATGTCACAGTACAAAGATGCTCCTTTAGCTGCTGTTGCAGAAAAAATTATGGGACCCGCAGGTGCTACTGTATTATTAGTTGCTGCTGCAGTTTCGTGTTTTGGTAATACCTTACTGGATATTTTCTGTTCACCTCGTACTTTATTTGCCGGAGCTATAGATGGATTGTATCCAAAATTTTTTGGCCGGATACATCAAAAGTATAGTACACCACATACGGCAATATTTACTTATGGCGCTTTAATTTTTGTTTTTTCAGTATCAGGTGGGTTTCGTCAATTGGCTATTATGGCTAGTGCCTGTATTTTGATTATCTATCTTGCGGTTTTATTATCAGTAGTAAAACTAAGGCTGCGCAATAAGGAAGAGAACAAAAAATCATTCAAAGCTCCAGGCGGATGGATTACTCCCACTATTGGAATAGTATCAATTATCTGGTTACTTACAAGCCTGGGGAAATGGGAGATTTTATCAACCGCAATTTTTATTGGCGTGGTTAGTTTAATCTATTTTATAACAAACACCTTGATCACAAAACCAGACGTAAAAAAGGGTTTGAATTAAACTTTAATTTATTTTCACTGAAAATATTTTTTTATGAGCATACCTGTTTTTCCCAATGGATTTGAATCTTGGCAAAAAACACATTTTGAAGTGGTAGAAGTGCTTTGTTATATGCGAAGCCTCGAGGAGGGAAAAGTGCCAAAAAGCTTTGAGCAAATGTCAGATAACTCTGCAACTGATGAATTGTACCAGCTTGCGCTAACGTTAACCAACAAATTTGAAGAGCAAACAAAAGGAAAACCTCGTGAAAGAACTTTATTTGATGAGATAGAGGATTTTGTTTGGAGTGAGGTAAGCATTATGAGTTGAGATTTTCTGCATTTAAAAAGGAGCGTTATTATGAAAAGAAGAAAGCGTTTCTTTTTTTTAAAAATATCGTTTATAAACTTCTACCTATAACATCAAGTTAGTTTTCAAATTAAAATTACTTACGCTTTACTTATGATATAAAAAATTCCACACCCAAATTATATTAGGTGTGGAATTTGATTTATAGAATACTCTAAAGATTTTTATTTTATCTTCTGTATTTTTTTTGTTTCTGTACCTGCGTTGCTTGTTAGTTTTATATAATACGCTCCCGCAGGCAAGTTCGTAATATCCAGTGTCTCTATCTGGCTGCTGTTGGTTATAGTGCGTCCACTAACTTTTTGGGCAGTTTGACTTAACAGTTCAATTTGAACTGTAATTCCCTGCCAGCTTTCTGGAAGCATTACATTTACTTTCTCTTGAGCCGGATTTGGAAACAATGTAATAAATCCTGTTTCTGTAAATCGGATTAATCTGATATTACTGTATTCAATACTTCCATTAAGTTTAGTAATTCTTAGTCTGTAATAGTTTATTCCTTGAATGGGTTGTGCATCTGTCTTATTGTAAAGAACACTTCCATCTGCATTAACAGTATAAATGTCATTGAACTGAAGTCCATTTGCAGAACGTTCAAGTGTATATCTAAGTACATCCGTTTCTATGGCGGCTTTCCAGCTAAGTAGAACGTTGTTTCCTTGTTTTACAGCAAAGAATTCCAATTTTACAGGTAGTGTAATTAAATTTACCAGTCCCGCATCATAACTCAGATTAACTGTAGAAGCCGTTACCACAATTCCGCTAATAACGCCAGCTGGAGAGGTGTCGCTGTCTAAATTATCATCACCCACATTTGATGTAGTAAAAGAAACACCTGTTGGCAGATTTGTAAAGTTTAAACTATATGTTCCTGGTGCTACATTAGGAAACAGGTAATTGCCATTTGCATCAGTTATAGCTACTGCTACGGTATTTCCGCCTCCATCAATCAGCGCAACCATAATACCAGATGCTGGGGGTTCTCCAGCATCTTGCACGCCATTATTGTTATTGTCTGCCCATACAAAATTGCCTATTACAGCTCTTGGTCTGAAAAGTCCGGCATCCACTGTAAGGTCTGTTTCTCCTGCAGAAAGTGTAATTCCTGTTGTTCTGCCTACAGATGGATTTCCACTTACTGGGATGGCATCGCTATTAGTATTATCTCCTGTATCGCCCGGAGTATTTCTTTGTGTAAAGGAGGTACCGCCTGGTATTGTACTGAATTCAACTTCGTAGATACCTGCTTCAAGATTACTGAAGAGGTATTGACCATTTTGATCCGTTATCATACTTGCAACTGGCAATGCATCATCCGCATTTCCAGCTATACCATCCAGTCCAAAACCTGGTCTGAATAATGTTACCGTTACTCCAGTTACTCCTGGCTCACCTGCATCTTGCACACCATCTCCATCATCATCCATCCACACAAAATTTCCAAGTGCTGCACGGTTGCTTGATATACCAAAATCAAGGTTCTGATTAAAAGTATTTGCAGCAATTGTAACGGCAGGTGTTTGATAGTTTGTAAGGTCTCCATCACTTCTGCTGTCATCGCCACCACCAGTTCCCGCCAGGGTGCTTGCTACAAAGCCTGCGGGCAGGTTGCTAAACTTAACCGCAAAAGAAACACCAGCCGTAAGGTCAGCAAATGCATAATATCCATTTGCATCAGTTGTTGTAACTACAGGTGTAGTTGTTATGGCACCTGTTCTATCTACATACTGACCTGCAGCATTGGTTAATGTTACCATCACACCTGCTACACCCTGTTCAGTGCCGTTTTGGATACCATCATTTGCAGTACCGCCACCAGCTCCATTATCAAACCATACACGATTACCTAATGAGCCTTTGGTAGGGTTTATTAATCCTAAGTCAACAGACAGGTTTTCTTCGCCTGTTGCAAGATTGTAAATACCTGTGGTAGATACGCTGGCACCTGTAGCACCTGTTACAGTACTTCCATCGCTATCTATATTATCGTTTACGCCACTATTTTGTGTTACCGTATTACTACCTGTTGGCAGATTGGTATATCTAACCTGATAGTTACCGGCAGCTAACCCTGTAAATAAATATTCACCTAAAGCATTAGTTGTTGTTGTTTTATATCCACTTTCTCCTGGATCTGAAAAATCTCCATCACTGTTACTATCATAGTCTAATAAAACAGATACACCCGGCACTCCTGGTTCGCCGGCATCTTGTACGTTGTTATTGTTAACCACATCCCACCATACTTTATTTCCAATGCTGGCAAGCCCACTGTTTACACCAGCAATTAAACCAGCATCCAAACCAGTAAGACTTGTATTGGCAGGCAACGTAAACTGACTTGTTTTTCCTGTTCCGGGATTTGCATCACTGTTAGTGGTCCCATTTCCAGTACTAGTTCCTGTGCTGTTGGTAAGGCTGTAGCCTACAGGCAGGTTGCTAAAGCCTACACTATAATTGCCAGCAGCAAGGTTGGGGAATAAATATTTTCCATTTGCATCAGTTGTTGTTGTCGCAATGGCTGTTCCAGTACTATTGTATAATGTAACGGTAACCCCACCTACGCCAACTTCAGTTGGATCTTGTACGCCATCTGCATCTGCATCATGCCAAACAAAATCGCCAATGCTAGAGTTGCCAGCAGGAGAATTTTGAATTAGACCTGCATCAACGCTCATATTACGCTGCCCTTGAGACAAGAAATACAAACCGGTGTATCCGCCTGCTATTGTATTAGCATCACTGTCTTTAAAATCATCACTGCCTGTATTCGGCGTTACATAAGAATAACCAGTTGGCAATACAAATCCTACCTGATAGGCAGTGCCTCCCGCAGCTGCGGGTAAGTTATTAAAGATATAATTTCCAAATGCATCCGTTACAGTTGTAGCATAAGGGGTAGCCGCTTCTGCTCCATTTATAACGCCATCACCATTAGCATCTCTGTACAGGTTTACTGTAACGCCTGCAACTCCTGGTTCTCCCGAATCCTGTAATCCATTATTATTTAAATCAAGCCACACTTTATCTCCCAAAGAAGCAGTAGCAGCGGGTTGGGTTATAAGGCCAGCATCAATGCCGGTAATTTGGTTGCCAGCAGTGCCAGTATTAACCGCAGTGGATTTAAAAGTGGTTGTATTAAAATCACTGTTGGTTGTATTATTTCCTGATGTGGTTCCTCCGCTGCTGGTTAAAATCATTCCTGCAGGAGGAGTAATGCCTACAATATAATTTGTATTTGCAGGAAGGTCTGTGAAAATATAGTTACCATTGGCGTCTGTAATGGTAGTAGCAATTACTGTAACGCCGTCTGAAGCGTAAAGTGTAATGGTAACTCCGCTTACTCCTGCTTCGTTAGCATCCTGTACGCCATCTCCATCTGTATCGTACCAAACTTTATCGCCAATGCTATTAGTGGCAGGTTGGGTAAATTTAATACCTGCATCTACTGTGAGTTCAACTTCACCGGGTGCAAGCCAAAAACTTCCAGTGCGGCCTGTTGTTGTGTTTGCATCACTTCCATTGGCTGCTGTGCTACCACCGGTAGTGTTGGTTATATTAGTTGCATTGGAGCTCCCTGTAGTTTGTGTGTTTGTTTGTGTAGTAAATTGATAGTTCGCAGGCAATGTATATCCAATGTTGTATTGGGTTGCATTGTTTGTACTTGCGGCAAGATTGTCAAATAGATAATTACCATAAGCATCCGTTACGGTAGTTCCAATAACAATATCATCTGCTGTGCCCGGTTGTCCATCGGCACCATTTTGAAATAAAGTAACTGTAATACCAGCTACCCCAGGCTCACCAACGTCTTGTATGCCATCGTTATCATCATCTCTCCATACTTTATCGCCAAGGGTGGCAAGGGGTTTAAAGCCAATGTCAAAGTTGTGATTTGTATTTGAAGTATTAAATACAACAATAGCTGTAGAGCCATTTAGACTGGCATCATTGTCAATATTATCTACACTATTTCCTGCTGCATTCGTTTTTGTAAGCTGGCCACTTGTTGGAGTAGCAACTTCAACCCTGTATTCAAACCCTGGCAACAAAGTGTTTCCTACACCTGACCATGTGGCCGGTTTGCGATTATCGGCACTGCTTAAAGTGCTGAAATAATAATTTCCATTTGCATCGGTGGTGGTTGTCCATGTTTGATCATCACCATTTCCATATACACCATCAATACCGGGGCTTCTCAAAGTAACCGTTGTTCCGTTTGGAACACCGGCAGCTGTTTCACCGGCATCTTGAATACCATTGCCATTAGCATCAGACCAAATACGGTTACCTATTTGTATGGGTTCTTCTTCATTCAATAATTCAATATCACCCATTCCATTGGCTTTATCCATATCGCCATCACTATCTGCTATTATCCTGGCTATTTGAGTTTTTACGCCGGTTGTTACATTATTATATTGTATTCCCTGTGTACTCCAATAGTTGCTGCCATTTGTTTCTCCCTGTCCCATAGGGTCATATATGGTAGTCAAAGATTTACCAGAACCCATTAATTTGGTCATACCACCAATGCTATTTTCACTTCCACCATCACCGCTTCTATCAGCATACCACTCATTGCCTGTGTTGCCGTAGCTGTAGCCAGTTCCATAGCTATTACTTGCTCCAGCTCCGTTAGCGCCTGTTTGAGTACAACTACCCGAAGTCCCTTCCAATGCCCAACCTGTACCAATCCAGCAGGCGTGAAGCAAGTCACCATTTATAGAACATTGGGTATGTCCAGTAGCTCCTGCAACTGGGTTAAGTTCAAACTTTGCACCCTGATCGCCCCAACGGTCTTTTATACCTATATCCATACTTCCGTCTTCGTTAAATTCTATACCGGCAATCATAGGTGTGGGATAATCTCTGGTATTTGTTGATGTAGCAGTTCCACCTGCTTGTGCCCATGTGGTAGCCCATGCATTCCAATACCTGCTACCTGATGTGGGCCATGTATTAAAATTGATAGTAAGTACATTGGTTACTCCTGCTGCAATATTATTGGGGTCAAACTGAAGGATATAACCCCTTAAATGCCCTGCATTTTGTGTAGCCATGGCATCACTTACCACTCCAAGATAACCTACGCCTTTATAAATTTTTACAGCATAGGGTCTAATATTATTTCCCGCTCCTGTTGGGGCAGGCATGCCCGGTAAAGCAGTTATATCATAAGCTGTGGTAAATGGAGCCAATGTAGTTGTAGATGCAGCATTTAAAGTAGCTGTAGCTGCACTAGCATCAAATACAATTAACCTTCTTTGAAAAAGGTTAACCATATAGATTTTATTGCTGTTTGGATCGGCTTCTATATCACCATACGCTACGGTGCCTACTTTTGCATAAGCATCTATATCCCTTGATTCACCAGGCCAGTTACCATTGTTGGCAAGATAATTATTATTGGAGGGTGTTATTTTATTTCGGGTAACAGTGCCAAAATCTAAAACACCTCCCCCGTTAGCAGGTGTAACACCTTGTAATGTAAAACTTCCGGTAAGACTAAAATTAACACCTGATTTTTCAAACAAATAAATACCTCCCAAACCCTGGGGTCCTACTTCTACTGCTCTTTTTAATAGGGCAGCGGCAAAATATCGTTGTTGCTTTTTTTGGAGTGCCAGACCAAAAAGAGAGCCTGTTTGCTCTTGAGTGGCAACAGTAGTTATAGTACCTGTTGGTGGAGTAGCACTGTTTGCCGGGTTGTAAGGGCCGGTTAAAGTAGTATTAGCTTGTAAAACGGTACCCTCGGTAGCCTGAAAGCCACCAACAGCATATCCTCTCCTGGCTGCAATTACTAAAAAATTGGGTGTAGGGTTTGTGTTATTATTCCAGTAATCATCATGGGCATTAATAGCAAAATTAGCAGTAACACCTGCACCAGTTGTTACAAACTGGATATTGGTTCCATTTTGAGTACCATTGGCACTTGGATAATCATTTGTCCCAAGGCCGCTAAATTCTACCCTTACCGGTGTTCCATTAGGAATTTCGCCTGTGGTAAAACTATAGGCACCGCTGGCATCTGTAGTTTTTGTAGGGCCCACTTGCATGTTGGCTGCATTAAAAGCCTTAACGGTTATGCCACTTACGTATGGCTCATTAAATGAAGAGATGTTGTTTTTTTGACCATTGCCATTATAATCTCTAAAAACAATGCCCGATAGCGATTGTCCACTTGCGGAAAAAGCAAGCATAGCTAATATAAGTACATAACAAGTATGTAATATTTTTTTCATTTTAATAGTCTTAGGTGTGTTAAAAAATGATTTTTTGTAAAAAGTACTTTTACAAAAAGTTTATTCAAAAGTTAAATAGATGAATAAGTCTGTAATAGTAAAGAGGGAGGTTTCATATTAGATTTTGTTTGGTTTTTCAAGAAATAGGTATAAGATTATTTGGCTTTTAAGAAGATATGTTCTTATTAGATTTCAAAAATATTTAAATAGAAAAATATCAAGTAATAATAACAAGACAAGTTGAAAATATTAAGTGATTCCACTTTTTAGAAACAATGATTCAAGCGTAGATTTACTTAGAATAAATCCATTTTTTTTCTTCTTCGCTATATTTAAAATAATAGATAGTCTCTTGTTTTTCTCTGGGGGCAATCAAGTTGAAATTAAACTCCATTCCATGCACTAGTAAATTACCAAAACGATCGGTTCTTATTTTTCTCACCTTATCATCACCCCTTTGTCCAAGGTTTGCTAATGTAAAAGCAAGAAGTGGCTTACCTGAAAATTTTCCGGAAGAAGAAAGGGTGACGCTATAAACATCGCTTGACCTGCCGGTTCCAAAATATAGTTCACGTTTGCCTTTAATAAAAGTAATACCCATGCCCATGGCATCTGTATTTTTTATATTGTCAATAATTTTCTTGGTCTTTAGATTTATTGCATATATATGTCCGTTTTCTTCGTTTCGCCTCGAGCCAGCTACAGTAGATACGTATAGCGTACCCGTCTGGCACAAATAGGCCATACTGATAATACCAAATGGATTATCAATATTAACGGAGTCAGCAAAAGGCAATTTTAGAAAAACATCCATATCTCCACTACGTGTATCTACTTTGTAAATGGTGTTGTTATTTTCTATGGGATTGTCCCAAATATTAATAAACGGAGCAGGAGATGTATAAATATTCCCTTCTTCATCTAATAAAATGGGTGCCAGCCAGCCAGCCTTTTTCCAAGATGGCCGTTGAATTGATTTTGTTATTCTTGCTTTCGGGTTTCCTGGTTGTTCGCTTTCTATAAGCACCATGCCCATTGTTCTAGCTTCAGATGTACTAAAAAATGATCGTTTGGGATCAAATCCTTCAGTTCTTATAAATTGTGGATTGCCTTTACAGTTGTTTGCAGAGAACTCTACCTCTTCATCTTTACATGAAATAAAAAAAAAGGAAAGAGAAATAGATAAACAGAAATAAAATATTTTTTTCATTGATTTTTAATTTCATTTTACCGGAATAAATTTTGGCCCGGCAAAACAGGGATATACTTTTGTATTCCATACACCGTTTTTCAATTCATTTTCTGCCCAGCAGTATTCTCTTCCTTTTGTATCATCATTGCGCATTTGTGCCACATACCATACTACTAGTGAACTATTCTCAATGTTATCAGAATTGGGCTCTATAAATTTTTCTGGACCTTGATGGTAGTCTGTGTTGCAGCAAGGGCCTATCGTTGGCAAGTCATTTTCTCCTTCTTCTCTGCCAGGAATGTTTTTGGTAACATAGACATAAGAGAAGTCGCCACGACCACCATCACCAAACTGCCCACGACCCGGCTCTATAAAATAGCCACCCGAAGCCCCTTCAATTTTATATAAATATCCTTCAGGAGTAAATGAAGAAACTTCACTTTGAAGATTCCATTTTTCTATTAGCCACTGTGTCCAATTTTTATTTTCGTATTGATAAAAATTATTTTGACCGTCAGAAAATGCTATTCGAAAAACAGGTCGATAAGTTCCTGTATTGCCGCAGCCCCTTCCTATACTGGCACAAGCAACCCTGAAACTTCCGTCATCATAAAACTCATAGCGTTGTCGATAGTTATAATTACATGGTGTGGGCCAGCCTTCGCTTCGAAAAGTTTGCTCTAAAACAAATCCAATTTTTTTTCCAGCATCATCTTTTAGTTCCATTACCTTGGGAATTTCCCAGGCTACCACGGCAGCCTGGCTAAAATATGGACAGCCTACTGCATCACTATAGCCGAAGCCATCTGTGCCACTATAGCTAACGTGCCAGTCAACTAATTTAGCACTGGTAAGTATTTGTTTATTATTAAAAGTTACATTACTTATTCTCAAACCATCACTACTGGTAAGCATATAGTTCATTTTCCAGCCATTTTTTGTCAGTGGTTGTTCTACTTCACAATAACAGGCAGTTATTTTGTCGTCTTGCAGTCGTCGTTCCGTTATAAGGGGAAGAGCAGTGCCTGAAGGCCCTACCTGTGTCCAGCGAATGCCAATCAATCGCATATCTGTAAGATCTACAATTGCCCACAGGGCTTTTTCGCCTTTTACAAAAGTGGGTGCTATGCAAAGGTGTCGACTTCTTTCGCATTTGCTTCGATTGAGAGAAGTAAGTGTACTGGCCATTAATGCAGCCGCTTCATTTGGTTTTATGCCCATTGCGTTTTGCACTTCTGGCGACTCTACAGCTATTTTTACAGCCAAATTGCGTAAGTAATTTGAAATATCGGGCTGTGTTTGTGAAAGGAAATAACGATTCAATACTTTTTTCTGCTGTATATCTACTAAAGCAATAGAAGTATTATTCAATGCATAATTATACATTTCTATACGAAAAACGGATGGTAGATTGTAGTTCTCTTTTACACTGCTCATATCACTTTGTCGTGCAGGATACACACCAAATATTTCATTTCTATATGGTTGTTTTGAAAAGGGATCAAACAAAAATTGGGTAAACAACGTGTCGTTTAGTGCTATAATTTGGGCCATTTTCTGTTGTTCATTCAAGCTATCGGAGCAAAGAAGTACAGGTCTTGGCATCTGTAATGCTTCATTAATTTTATTGTATCTGTCCTTTAAAAAAGGATATTGCTCTAAACTATCAGCAGAAAGCAACTTTGCATTTGCAGCGTCTTTATCAACAAATTCAGGATCGCTAATTTTTTGGTGGGTGTTTTGACCACAAGAATTAAAGATGACAGTGGCAAGAAACAGAAGTATAAAAAGGTGCTGTATTTTAGTGTGTTTCATCTTGAAGAAAAGGATTTGAATATGCGGGATTTGATATAACTGATGAATCAGTCAATGAAAATAAAAAATTAATTAAATCAATTCTTTGTTGCGAATTTAACTTGAATCCGTTAATTATTTTGCTTTTATTAGAATGATGTCTTCCATCGCCATTATTAATACCTTGAGGAATTACCCTTCCTCCGTTTTCATACACTTTTAAAACATCTTCAAGTGTGGCGGCACTTCCATCGTGATAATAGGGAGCCGTGTATGCCAAATTGCGAAGGGTTGGTACTTTAAACTTACCCACATCATCCGGATTCTTTGTTAGTTCATATAAACCTTTATCACCTTCAGGATAATGATACTCATCCGTTGTATAATACAATCCTGTATTGAAATATTGCATTTCTCCCGATGCCTTATTAAAATTTATTCCCCCATGACAGGTTGCACACGCAAGTTGGTTTGAAAAAAATAAAATTTTCCCTCGTATTTGACTTTCATCCAAAGCCTCTTTTCTATTCAAAAACTTATCGTAAGGAGAAGAAAGCGAAATTATAGACTTTATAAAACTTGAAATTGCTTGTTGAATATTGTTGACAGTAAAGGGTTCTTTTACTCCAGGAAATGATTCTTTAAAGAGCTTTTGATACAACTCTACATGTTTAATTTTCTCTAAAATAGTTTTTTCGTTTCCCTTCCATCCCATTTCAATTGGGAGGATATTAAACATTGGGCCATTTATTTGTTGTTCTGGAAAATGTATGGTAGAGTCTGCTGAAGTAAGATATTTTTCAAACACAAGATTTATAAGTGGTTTGGCATTTCTGCGATGAAGGTCGCCAAGAGCACCAATACTCCGTTTATAATTATCAGTAAATGAAAATTCCTGAGCATGACAAGTAGCACAAGCTTTTGTATTATTGATGGAAAGCCGGCGATCATAAAAAAGATATCGACCAAGTTTTACTTTCTCTTTTGTAAGCTGATTACCTTCAAATAAATAGATGCTGTCGCTAATATTTGATGGGATGTACTCAAAAAATTCATTGGATTTTTCCGGAAAGTTTTTCTGTCTCCAACAAGAAATAATTGAAACTATTATGGCATATGATAAAATTAAAAGAATACCCTTCTTTTGCATTTGCTAAAAATACAATACAAAAGGGGTATTCAAAAAACAGTGTTTAAAAAAATAACAGCGAACAGGTATAAAATTTTTCTAAAACTTCCAGCCAAATCCAAACAACGGCATCTTATCTTCATCCGACATAGCGTAGCTAAGTGTCAGCACAAATCTTTTGAGTGGTGAAAACCAAATACCTCCTCCATAACCAACGGCCATCTTATTGGTGCCGGTTATTCCTTTTTGCCATACCCTGCCCGCATCCACAAATGCAAAGAGGCCAATAGATGCCGGGAATAAATATGTTTTCAGGTTAGCCAGTTTTAAGCGTAGTTCCGATTGGTTGAAGAACTTAGAACTACCTGCAAATCTTTCACGACGAAAACCACGAAGGTCTTCATTGCTTCCCAAAAATTGTGCTTGAAAAAATTCAAAATTATTGGTAAGTCCAGGGGCTGTTTTTGCCATTGTAACGCCGGCACCTACTCTATTGGCCCACACTAGCCAATCTTTTGCAAGACTTAAATAAAATGAAAAATCTGAATTCAGTTGCGATACATTTTTGTAGCTATAATTACCCATTCCTGTCATTATGTTGAAAGAAGTATTCCAACTTATTCCTTTGCCGGGTAATACTTTATGATTACGAGTATCAACCGTCAACAATAACTTTCCTCCTAAATAAGATTGCCTCTTGTCAAATCTTCCCTGATTGAGCCCGCTTAATGGATCTATTTCTACATTTCTGATTTTATTGTATTTATCAGTAGAATCATAAGAATAAAATTGAAAATTGGGACCTACATAAAGCATTACTTTATCAGAGAAGCGGTGGCGAATTTGCAATGAAATATCACCCAGATCGTATCGTATTCTGTAATATTTATATTTTCCTGTTTTGGTTTTATCATAAATAGAACTCATGCCATATCCAAAAAAGTTATTGGTGTTATTCGGACCTCTGTAATCAATATTGGCTACAAGGTCTGTTCTTCTGCCAAATACGGAGATAAACTCGCTAAGATAATTTGCCTGAAATGCTCCGGTTGAAAAAGCATATTTAAATTTAAACTGATTGAGAGATTTGTATGGGTCTTTTCTAAAGCCGTGGCGAATATATTTGAAAGTAGGCCCAAGAAAAACACCATCATCAGGATTGAAGCCGCCGGTGATAAAGACTGATTGATAAGGATATTTATAATATATTCTTTCAAACTTATTTACAAAGGTGTCGTTTGCCATTTTGTTTTTAAAGCCACCCGTGAGTGTATTATTTCCATCAGCCCTATCATATACCAAAACCTCAGGCCTACCTTTTGAAAGATTGTCAAATGCGTCTTGTCCATCGCCACCAATCAAGCGTAATTTTATTTTGTCATTTTCGCCATTCACAACAAATTTATCATCACCATCAAGTCCATAAATTCGAAGTTCTTTGGTGTAAAAAGGATCAAATCTTCTTTCGTACATTTTGGTGCTTTGATTTCCTTCTTTAGTTATTTTATACACTTGTACCAGCATGGATCCATCATCACCTCGGGTAATATTATAAAGCTCTTTTTTATCGCTGCCGGTAATATTAACGGTGTTGGCTAAAAAATGATAATACTGCATCACTTCTGCTACGAGATACTTACGTCTTTCTTTTAAAGTCTGTGCAATTTTTGCAGCCGAAATATCTTTTATTTCTTTAGGCTGAACAGCTAATGCTCTGTCAATAACATCATCAGTCATTACTGCTACCATTCTTTCCGCTTCTTGTTTCCACTCTTGTTCTGTCAGTTGGTTTAAAAAGAAACGGTCAAGATTGCGTGCTGCAAAGTTGAAACGCTCAATACTTTTCGCTTTTGGTTTGAATCCTTCTAACTGTGGTACTAATGCACGGCCTTTTACAAAACCCGGAAGCAATCCCTGATTAATATAAAACGCCTGATCTCTGTCTTTTGCAATAGGGTAAAATGTTTTTCCTTTTCCATTGTCATAAGCACCCCAGCTCCATTGACCCTCATGCCGGTCGAGATCCATTACAAACATATCTAAAATACGTACCCGCAACAATGCCAGTTGGTCTACATCATTATCGTTATCTTTTTCTAATTTTTCAGCCACTTCATCTGTATCCCACACTTTGCTAACGGAGTCGGGTTGTCGTTCTTCATATATGACTAACATATTGGCAAAGTCATTTTTGAATTCACCCAGCTTTGGATCATCTCCTATATAAACTAATTTTGGATTGCCATGTGGTACTCCTGCTGCTTCTGATAGCCCTGTCATTGATAACGCTGCATAAGGATAAGAGGCGGACACTCCATCTGAAACCAGATCTGCTGCTGCATCGATTTGTAAATCGCCAGGCAATGTTTTGCTAGTAATAAATTTTGCAATCGAGCGAAGTGTATATTGTCTTCCCTGTGGATCTTCCAATCTTAAAGATTTGGTTTGCTTGCCCCCTCCTCTTTTTACGGGAGTAAGACCACCATGTTCGTTAGATAAGTTTATAACTGGAACGGTGATGGGCTTGTTCCATTCGCTTCTATAATTAGTACCCATCCAGAATTTTCGGGACCCGTTTGCAATAAAATGACCACCAGGAGCAGTGGCCGAATCGCCTTTAATTTGAGCATTCAATTCTACTACAGATAACACTGTAATGAATAAAAAAATAAATCGCATTTTCATAATTGCAGGTTTTGGTTAATGTAAAATGTTCGAAAAGGTACAATTTCTACCACAAGTTATCAAAAACCAGAGAAATTTCTTTAACCAATGAACATTCCAAGATTTTTACCCCTTCCTTTTTATTGGATTAAGTTTTTCTGTAATTTGGATACTTTTATGGGTTGGCTTTTCGGTTTCATGTGGTAAAGCGAATCGGAAATTAGTCAAAAAGCATAATTCGCAAACTTTATTCTAAAACGAGGATTAATTAATCGGGTGAGGATTTATAAAAACATTTTTCTATCCACTATTTTTCTGCTGAAGGTATTTACCCTTTTTGCACAAAAGGACACTCTGGCACAACGAATTGTGCTTATTGGCGATGCAGGACAACTTACAGATGGACGCCACCCCGTTGTAGATGCAGTAAGAACATTAATTCCTCTTGATACAAAGACTACAATATTATTTTTGGGAGATAATTTATACAAAAACGGATTGCCCGATGTGCAAGCCAGCAACTACGAGCAGGCAAGGGCTGTGCTGGATTCGCAAGTTTCGGTAGCGGATAACACACCTGCAAAAGTGTATATGATACCGGGCAATCACGACTGGGAAAATGGAAGTCAAAATGGGTTTGATGCTATTATCAGGCAACAACTCTATGTTGACTTATTGGAAAAACCGAATGTAAAATATTTTCCGGAGGAAGGATGCCCTGGCCCTGTTGAAGTAAAGATTGATGATAATACCGTATTAATTCTTTTTGACAGTCAATGGTGGTTACATCCTTATGATAAACCAGAAATTGAGTCTGACTGTCCCTGCAAGACAAAAGATGAACTGGTGACACAAATCAAAGACCTAATAGTTCGCAATTCCAAAAAATTAGTTCTGCTAGCATGTCATCATCCTTTTAAAAGCTATGGCCCGCATGGCGGATATTTTACTTTAAAACAACATATTTTCCCCTTTACTGATTTAAAACCAAATTTGTTTCTCCCCCTACCTGTTTTAGGATCTATCTATCCAATTGCCCGCAGTGTTTTTGGTACGCCACAAGATACTCGACATCCGGTTTATACTGATATGATTAATGAAATAACCGATGTGGTACGTCGCTCATCACCCAATGTTATTTTTCTATCTGGACACGAGCATAATTTGGAGTTTATCAAAGATGATGGCTACAATTATATCATCAGTGGTGGTGGCTGCAAAACCAACAGAGTAAGTCCCAATAAAAGAAGTGAATTTACCACCAGAGCCACCGGATTTGGCGTATTGGAAATTTCAACAAATAAAAACGTAACCCTTACTTTTTATTCCGTTACCGATTCGGTTCGTAAAAGATACGAAGGACATGTGCTTAATTTTTCACTTCCTCCTGATTCTGCTGAAATTAATCCTCAGGTATTAGCAAGAATTATCAAAGCAGGAGATACTGCTGTAGCTGCCAGCAACGAATATCAACCGGTAGCCGGATTAAAGAAATTTTTCATGGGGCAGAATTATCGTCGTGAATGGTCGCAGCCGGTTAATATGAAAGTGTTTGATATTGAAAATGTAAAAGGCGGATTAACAATTACAGGCATCGGTGGTGGTAAGCATACAAGATCGCTTCGGTTAAAAGATAAAAATGGAAAAGACTGGGCATTGCGAAATTTGAAGAAAAATCCTGTTTTGAGAATCCCTGGACCATATACAGAAATGGTAACTAAAGATCTTACAAGCGAATTGAATTCTGCTTCTTTTCCTTATGGTGCATTAATAGTACCGGGGCTTGCAAAAGCAATTGACATTAGAGCAGCTGAACCTGAGTTATTTTTTGTTCCAGATGATCCGGACTTTAAAGAATACAGAGGTGACTTTGCCAACAATGTGGCCTTATTGGAAGACCGGTTTACAAAAATTGATGATAAGAAAACAAAAAGTTCAACTGAGCTTTTTACAGAGATGCTGAAAAAGAACAATCACCGGCCATATGAACCTGATGTTTTAAAAGCCCGCTTGCTGGATATGTTGATAGGAGACTTTGACAGGCATATGGGGCAGTGGGAGTGGCAGGTTGGCGATACAGGAGTTGGAAAAATTTATTATCCGATACCTAAAGACAGAGATCAGGCTTTCTTTTATTCAAACGGCTTATCTATGAAGCTTGTTGGCAGTAGGGTGCTCCCTTTCTTTAAAGGGTTTAGAAAAAATATTCCTGATATTGACTGGCTGGGCTATGCAGCAAAAGATTTTGACAGGGTATTTCTTACTTCCTTAAATGCGGAAAACTGGAGGACTACCATTGCTGACTTTACATCAAAACTAAATGACTCTGTTATCCGTGCTTCCGTAAAAAATTTACCCCCCGAAATTTTTTCTTTAACGGGCGAAAACATCATCAACAAACTTATCAGTCGTAGAAATGTATTACAGAAAAAAGCGATTTCCTATTACAATTTCATCTCAAGAAAAGTTAACATTATTGGCAGCAATCTGAAAGAATATTTTAAAGTCAGCAATTATGGGCAGGGATTGCAGGTAAGAGTATATGCACGCAAAGGTGGTGATACCAGTTTTATTATGTATAGCAGGATTTTTTACCCATCAGTAACAAAAGAAATTCGGTTATTTGGATTAAATGATGACGATATTTTTGAAGTTGAAGACAATGCTAAATCTGTTATTAAAATAAGAATCATTGGAGGAAAAGGCAACGACACATTTGATTTAAAAGGAAGTGTAGAATCCTTGTTATATGATAGCCGGGGAGATTTGAATCTAATAAAAAATAATAGCCATAGCAAAAACCGCTTTACAACATATTCGCCAGCAGACTCCAGAAGTATTCTGGGCTATCAGTACAACAATAAAAGTTTTCCGGCTTTACGATTAGGTTATAATTATGATGATGGATTTTTAGCTGGCATGGGTTATTGGAAACGCACTTCCGGTTTTAGGAATTTGCCCTACGCAACCGATCAGCGTTTAAATATCCTGTTCTCATTTAAAAAAGCATTACAACTTGATTATAAAGGTGAGTTTAACCACATAACCAGAAATATTGATTTGCTTTCAAATATTCGGTTTGCCACACCTATGCTTCGCAATTTTTTTGGGCTTGGCAATAATTCACAAACTAACGGACAACAACGCTTGCTTGATTATTATAAAATAAAATACCAGGAGTTTCAGATTTCAGCTTTGTTAAGAAAAAGATATTTTGAAAGACTGCAAGTATATGGTGGGCCACAGTTTTATTATTACAACAGCCGGTTTAAAGACAATAGTCAGAATATTCTTGGAAATTTTCATCAGAGCGGTTTTGATTCTGCTTCCGTATTCTCTAAAAAATCCTATATCGGCGGAAAAGTTGGGTTCAGTTTTAATAATCAAAACAATGAACTTTTCCCATCTCGGGGAATAAGCTGGAAAAATGAATTATCGGCATTATTTGATATTAAAGGAAACAGCAATAACGTTACAAAGTTGAGTTCTGATATGACCATCCATGCCAGTGTTCGGGATCCGGCGAAAATAATAACAGTATTAAAATTTGGCGCAGCACATCTGTTCAATAAAAAATATGAGTATTTCCAGGCGTTAACACTGGGAGCCGAAAATGGTTTAATGGGTTTTAGAAAAAACAGGTTTGCAGGAAGCTCTGTTGTATATGCAGGTATTGAATTAAGAATTAAATTATTTGATATTAACTCTTACATTCTTCCAGGACCATTTGGTCTCACCACATTTTATGATATAGGTAGAGTATGGGTAAAATCAGAAAATGTAAAAAACTGGCACGATGCTTATGGCTTTGGGTTTTACTTTATGCCTTTCAATCGTTTATTACTTACCGGCACTGCGGGTTTTTCTAACAAGGAACGTTCGCTTAATTTTTCAATTGGCACTAAGTTCAATTTGCTTTATTAATATTGATCTACTTTAAGATTTTCTGTTTATGAAATCCACAGCAGATTTTGTCAATACTTCATTTTTTCAACGCCTTTTTTTTGCTGCCCTGTTTGTATTTTCTGTCATTGCGTTGTTGGTATTTATTGTTCAATACACACAGGTTGATGGTTTGGTGATGCAAGCAATCAGCACATCTGTAAATGACAAGACTACTCAATTTATGCGGGGCATTACTTTTTTGGGAAATCATCAGTTTTTGATTCCAGCTAATGTTTGTTTGATAATTGTTTTGTTTTTTTATAAACAAAAAAAATGGGCTGTTTGCACTTTGCTCACTTCTCTTACCGGAGTAGGATTAATGAGTTTATTGAAAAAAGCATTTGGTCGTAGCCGGCCACCTGCTTCATTGGTAGAAGGAATAACCAACAATGCTTTCCCCAGCGGTCATGCAATGATGAGCTTGTTGTTTTATGGATTATTAATCTTGTTAAGTATAAAATTTTTGAAAAACAAATTGCTGAAGATATCAGCAATACTACTTATTACCATACTCGTTTTGTTGATTGGCTATAGTCGCCTTTACCTGAGGGTTCATTTTACAACAGATGTATTGGCTGGCTATTCACTTGGGTTATGCTGGCTCAGCTGCTGCATCATCATTTCAGAAAAAATAATGAACAGAAAATAAATCTATTTTTTCTGTCGTACAAATCTAAAAATGGTTGCAACACCTGTTCCTCCTTCATTAGAAATATAAATATCTCCTTCGGGAGTTATAGTCATGCCTTCGGGTTGGTTGTATAGTTTGGAATCCAGTCTAACAACATGTTCCGGTTTGCCTGTTAATTTATTTGCTACTACCAACAATTTTCCAACAGAGGCTACAATATACAACTTATCATCTACCGGGTTGATTGCCGCTGCAGAAGGTTTAAACTCCGCATTTGCATCATTTAATATTTCTTTGATAGCATTTACTTGCAAAACATAAGCCGGTTGTTCATCAAAAGTGTTTGAAGCCAGATCAAACCTATAAGCCTTTCTTACTTCGGTCTTTTTTTCTCCAGCACATTCTTTACACAACAACATCAGAGAATTTCTTTCTTCATCCAGATACATGGTTTCAAATTCATTTTTTTTGTCTGCAGGTAATTCATAGGTTTCTGGTACACCTGCTACTTCCCCATTTTCCAGATTTACTTTAACAACCGAACCCGTACTGATCAACATATAAATAGTAGCGGAGTCTTTATATACAATATCTTCATAGTCGCCTTTGCCGCCAAATTTTATCTTACGTACATTATCATTTCGGTTTTTAAAGTCAACAGTAAACACATCTCCCTTTTCATCATTTTCTGCCAGTATCATTTCTTGAGAGGGTATCCACGCCATTCCCGAAATTTCATGCAGATGGGTTCCCAGTTCTATTTTTTCATCGGGAATTGAAAAATTATACGGAACAGAGGCGGCACTTCTACGAGCAGCTTCAGCAGGGTCTTTAAAAGCAAATTTTACAAAACTGGCTTTGCCCTTATCGGCCTCATTGGTAATATACATTTCACCTGTTTTATGAAAAGCAATGCCTTTGGGGCCACTAAATAGTTTGGGCGATAGTTTAAAAACCGAGTTGACAACTCCATTTAAATCTGCGATTACCAACTGTTTGCTTTCTTCCGATAAAATGAACAACTTCTTAGTTATAGGATTGATTGCAGCAGCTGATGGTTGAAATTTTCCCGTTTTAAATGGTGAAAGACTTTCAACTTTCCCAGCATCTATTTGATAAATTGGTTTATTGGTAAATCCTATAGAGTCGGGATAGAATGCATAGGCACTTATTGATTTTTCATCATCGGCAGCACAGTTTTTGCAAATCAAAATCAATGCTTTTTGAGTTGTATCTGCATACAAGCTTTCAAATTCGTTTGGACCGGGAATGTTCATTTCTCCCACTTTTTGTATAGTGGCTTTTCCTGTGCTGCTGTCTTTAGTAAATTTTGTAATTGTTCCGTCTTTTCTTAAAATATAAATAGCACTATCAAAAAGTGCAACATCTTCATAATCACCTTCTGCACCAAGCGGATAGACATCGCTGATAGAGCGGGAAATTCTATCTAAAGCATAAATAGAATCAGAGCCGGTGTTGACGGCGTAAAAAAGATTATCATGATTATCCCAGGTTATACCAGAAATATGCTGCAGTCTGCTATCCAGCTTATCCTTTGAGCCAAAGGCAAAACTGTAGTTGGGCGGAGATTTTAATACCCTAACTCGTTGCTTGCAGGCTGCCATAATGCCAGCAACCAGCAGCAGTATTAATGCCGGAAATCTAAGAATCTTCATTCGGGATATTTTTTTTAAATATAGCAATAGTTATCTTTATCTCATCATGGACAAAAGCCTTAACCTTATTCAGGAAGCACAAACGCAGGTTTCGAGCCTGTTATCAAACAAACTCAGCAAAAATATTAAGTTTCATACTCTCTCCCATACTCAAGAAGTAGTAGCTGCCTGCCAAACGATGGCCGACTTCTATAAACTAAATGAAGAAGATCGATTTTCTTTAATCTTAGCCGCCTGGTTTCATGATACAGGATACACCGGAGGCGAATCTGCAGGACATGAAGACAGAAGCATTGTAATAGCAACTCAATTTGTAAGCAGCCATTCTATTTCAGAAATCATTAAAAACAAGGTAATAGGATGCATTAATGCCACAAGGTTGCCACAAAGTCCCGAAAATCTGATGGAGCAAATAATTTGCGATGCAGATTTATTTCATCTGGGTACAGGTGCATTTGAAGAAAAAAGTAAACTGCTTCGCCGAGAGTTAATTGATTTTGGTGATAATGACCTTTCCAAAAAAGCATGGAGAAAAATTAATGTGCGTTTTTTACAACGTCATGAATATTTTACTGATTTTGCCAAAACAAATTTGGAGCCCGAAAAACAAAAACACCTTGTTGCATTGATGGAAAGAGAAGAAGATGAAAACCCTGAAGCGGTAGAGAAAAAAGAAAAAGGAAAGGACAAGGATAAAGAAAAGGAAAAAGCAAAAGATAAGAATAAAGAGAAAGACCCGCAGGCCATACTGGCTGCCGAAAAAGCAAAGAAAGCAAAAGAAGCAGAAAGAGGTATTAGTACCGTTTTTCGCATTATGGCTCAGAATCAAAATAACCTGAGTGGCATGGCGGACTCAAAGGCTAACATTCTTATTTCTGTAAATTCAATTATTCTAAGTATCATTCTTTCTACCATGTTTGTACAGGTTGAGAAAACACCCAATCTGTTGTTTCCGGTTATTATAATGGTGTCTGTTTGCGTTGCAGCAATTGTGTTTGCCATTTTGGCTACAAGACCCAATGTGAGCCACGGTACTTTTACACAAGAAGACATTAAGAACAAAAAAACCAACCTGCTCTTTTTTGGAAATTTTCACGGTATGGGTTTACAGGATTATTCCTGGGCTATGGAAGAAATGCTGGGCGACCGTGACTATTTATACAGCAGCGTTGTAAAAGATAATTATTTTTTGGGGTTGGTGCTTGCAAAAAAATATCGCTACCTGCGTATAGCTTATAATATTTTTATGTGGGGTCTTATTGTTTCTATTCTTGCATTTGCTGTTATATTTGTTTTACCAGCACTCACCGTTCAGGAAACTTATTCCGATCTGCCGTTTTAATAAATAATAAACCAGTTTCACAAAATGAAACTGGTTTGTCTGCAGGAGAAAATCGACCTGAAGAAATTTCAAATGCCAGATCCTCCTGTTAATTCATTCCACCCATCATTTCTTCCAGCTTCAACACCAGTTCTGTTTTAGTAATGGGTACTCCCATTATTTTATTGTAACCTTTGGCATCAATAAAATAGGCGTCACGAATGATTTTGATGAGCTGCCCGTTATTGATTTCGGGTATCAATACGGTTTCAAAATTCTTAAGAATCGATCCCAGGTTTTTAGGGAAAGGACGAATGTATCTTAAATGTGCATGGCTGATGGCATATCCTCTTGCCTGCATTTCTGCTACTGCTGATTTGATAGCACCATAAGTAGAGCCCCAGCCTAATACCAGAATTTTTCCTTTCTCTGCTCCGCTATCCAATTTTTGCTCTGGAATATAATCAGCTATCTTATCTACTTTCTCCTGTCTTAGCTTTACCATGTGTTGATGGTTAGCAGGTTCGTAGTTTACATTTCCGGTGATATCTTGTTTTTCCAATCCGCCAATGCGATGTTCTAGCCCCGGTGTACCGGGAATGGCCCATGGTCTTGTCAGTTTTTCATCACGCTTGTAGGGCTTGTATATATCGTCGCCTTCGTCTATTGATTTCTTAAATGAAACTTTTATTTCGGCCAGGTCTTTGCTTTGTGGAAATTTCCAGGGCTCGGCGCCATTTGCTATATAACCATCGCTGAGAAACATGACAGGTATCATGTGTTGTAAAGAAATTCTTACTGCTTCATAAACAGCATCAAAAGCATCGGCAGGTGTTGATGCAGATACGATTGGCATTGGACATTCGCCATTGCGGCCATAATAAGCCTGCATCAAATCACTTTGCTCGGTTTTAGTAGGCAATCCGGTTGACGGGCCACCTCGTTGAATATTGATAACAATTAATGGAATTTCCAACATCACTGCCAGACCTATTGCCTCGCCTTTAAGCGCAATACCCGGACCACTTGAAGTAGTAACACCCAATGCACCACCATAACTGGCACCTATTGCCGAAGAGATGGCAGCAATTTCATCTTCGGCTTGAAAAGTTTTTACGCCAAAATTTTTATACTTCGACAAATCATGCAAAATATCTGATGCCGGAGTGATGGGATAAGAACCGAGGAATAATTGCAATCCGCTTTTTTGTGCAGCCGCTATCAAGCCCATTGCCACCGCCTGATTGCCCATGATGGATCGATAAATACCCGGCTCCATTTTTGCTTTTTCTACTGTATAAGTTGTAGTAAAGGTTTCGGTAGTATCGCCAAAATTGTAACCCGCCTGCAGTACTTTAATATTGCTGTCTAAAATATCGGGTTTCTTTCCAAATTTTTCTTTCAGGAAATTAATAGTATTGTCCATATCGCGGTTGTACATCCAGTACAGAAACCCGAGTACAAACATATTTTTTGCCCTGTCTTTTTCTTTCATGCCCAGGGTTACATCTTTCAATGATTCGCGGGTCATTTTAGTTACATCCATTTTAATGACCACATAATTTTCAAGACTGCCATTCTCCAGCGGATTTTCCCCTTCGGGATAATTGGCCAGTCGAAGATTTTTTGAATCAAAACCATCGGTATTGGCAATTATCTTTCCGCCTTTTTTCAAAGAAGTAAGATTTACTTTTAGTGCGGCTGCATTCATAGCTACCAGCACATCCACCATATCACCAGGTGTAAAAATATTATCGCTTGAAAAACGAAGTTGAAAGCCGCTCACGCCGGGCAGGGTTCCCTGCGGTGCTCTTATCTCTGCCGGAAAATCGGGGAAAGTCGCTAAATCAATTCCCATCATTGCGGTGTTATTGGTAAACTGGCTTCCGGTTAATTGCATACCATCGCCACTGTCGCCGGCAAATTTGATAACGACATCCTGAAGTACTTCCTGTTTTCTGCTCATTGTGTAAAGTTGAAAGTGTAGGTTGCGAATTTAAAACAAGTTGGGGTTCCTTTTTAAAGAGATTTTGAAAACGATTGCGGTGCTTGGGAAAAATCTATTTCTTAAAGCGATCTTACTTTTAGGTTTTTGTAATAAACCTTGCTCTTAGGGTCATGCCCCTGAAGGGCAAATGTGCCTGAAGAAATGATGCGTTGCTCCATTCCTTTTTCACGCAGCGGATTTTGCGGCTCGGTATAGCCCACTACCAACTGATTGTTGATATATACGGTAACCTGCTTGCCCACTACTTTTATCCGCATATTGAACCATTCGTTATCTTTTACATAGGATTCCTTTACATCTTGTATGGCCCACAGGCTGCCGGTGCGGCGCCAGTCGGTATGGCTGTTGTTTACCTGTACTTCGTATCCTTTTTGCGGCCAGTCGCCCTGCTGGTATTGCGTATGAAAATAAATTCCAGAATTAGAACCCGGCGTTGTCATTACATCGGCACTGAATTCAAAGTTTTTAAACTGATGATTCATTACAGACCCATCGTAGTAAAGATGCGCCACTTCACCATTTACCACTATGGCTCCGTTTTCAACTTTAAAGCTGGCTGCATTATCGCCCACCTTCCATCCGCTCAGCGATTGACCATCAAAAAGCGAATACCATTTTTTGCCGCTATTTGGAATGCTGAAAGATAAAAGTGTGAATGCAAGTACTGCCCAAATCGTTTTTTTCATTGTACAAGTTTTTGGGCAAGTTAGTTTTTTTTTGAATTGGTCAGGGAGTATTGTCTTTCCAATGCCATAGATGCAGACAGGCATAAGTGCGGTAGGGTGCCCATTGCTCCGAAATTTTTTTGATAGCGGCTTGCATTGTTTTTTTCTTCCGGTGTTTTAAACCATAAAGCCCGATAACGGCCTGTTGCAAGCCCAGATCGTCCATTGCAAAAAGATCTTCGCGGCCCAGGGCAAACATGAGCAGCATCTCCACCGTCCAGCGGCCCACTCCTTTTATTTGAGTAAGATAGCTGATAACTTCTTCATCACTCATCTTGCTTAGTTTGGAAAAAGACATTCCCTGCTCCAGTTCAAAGCGGGCTACGTTTTGAATATAGTTTGCTTTTGCATTGCTAAGGCCAATGGCTCTTAATGTGTCAAAAGCTGTGTCTAAAATTTTTTGAGGCGTAGGTTTTCCTTTATATAATGTCAGGAATCTTTTTTTAAACACTTCGGCCACTTTGGTACTTAGCTGCTGACTCATAATGGAGAGACAGAGATAGATGCAAAGATTTTTTTGAATCTCCAGTTCAAATTTTTCCTGTTCATCAATCAGTTTTTTTAAAACAACATCTTTGGAAAGGTGGGAGATGTAGTGCATGGTTATCTAATGTAGAAAATTAAAAAGATTAATAAGGTTTGTCTTTGATTTTTAAAATCACACTCCCTCCACGCCCCAGCTCATACCGCCGCCTTTTTCATCTTTCAGTACAATGCCCATCTTAGTCAGTTCGTTTCTTATTTTATCGCTGGTAGCAAAATCTTTTTTGTTCTTGGCTTCTTTTCTTATTTCAATCAACAGGTTCATTACACCGCTTAGTTTTTCATTGTCCGCTTCGATTATGCCTTTCAATCCAAAAATGATTTCTACATAGTCTTTCATTTTCTTTTGCAAAAGCGAAAGTGTAGTGCTGCCTATGGCTGTAGTAGCAATGGTTTTATCGTGCATAGAATTGATAACCGGCACCAGTTCAAACATTTTGGCCAATACACGGGCCGTACCAAAATCGTCGTTGATGGCTTCTTCAAAACCATGAAGCAGCAATTTTACTTTTGCTTCCAGATCTTTATCTTCGGCAGCTTCGTTATCGCTTTTTAATGCTTGTAGCTTTTCATAAGCATCCCACAGCCGCTTCAGTCCTTTTTCGGCAGCCAGCAGCGCATCGTTGCTAAAGTCGAGTGTACTGCGATAGTGCGTTTGCAAAATAAAAAACCGAATCACCATTGGGTGATAGGCCTTGGCCAGCAATGGATGATTGCCGCTAAACATTTCGGTAAGTTTGATAACATTGTTATAGCTCTTGCCCATCTTGCGGCCGTCTATCGTTATCATATTATTATGCATCCAATATCTGACGGGTGCAGCATGATTGCAAATTGTACTTTGCGCTATTTCACTTTCATGATGGGGAAACAATAAATCCATACCGCCGCCATGTATGTCAAACTGTGCACCCAGGTATTTAGTTGCCATAGCCGAGCACTCAATATGCCAACCAGGAAAACCCACTCCCCAGGGGCTTTGCCAGCGCATGATATGCTCCGGTGCTGCATTTTTCCAAAGTGCAAAATCGGCAGTGTCTCTTTTTTCTTCTTGTCCTTCAAGCTCACGGGTTGTTTCCAGCAGGTCATCTATCACTCGGCCGCTCAGCATACCATAGTCGTGCGATGATGCATATTTTTTTACATCAAAATAAACCGAGCCGTTTACTTCGTAGGCATAGCCGGCATCTATTATTTGTTTTATCATTTCTATCTGCTCCACTATATGGCCCGTGGCAGTAGGTTCTATGCTGGGTTTTAGTGTATTGAACTGCTCCATAGCCCAGTGGTAGAGGTTGGTGTATTTAGTCACCAACTCCATGGGTTCCAGTTTTTCCAATACCGCTTTCTTCGATATTTTATCTTCCGCTTCACGTCCTTCTTCTTCAAAATGACCGGCATCGGTAATATTGCGTACATATCTTACTTTATAACCAAGGAATTGCAGGTAACGAAAAACGATATCAAATGTGATGTAGGGGCGGGCATGGCCCAGGTGGCTTTCGCCGCTTACAGTAGGACCGCACACATACATACCCACATGACCGGGGGTTAAGGATTTAAAAACTTCTTTTTGTCGGGAGTAGGAGTTATATATTTTTAATGCTGACATAGTTTTTATTTTGTTGATATCGTCTGTACTACAATTTATCCTCACAATACTGTGGGGATTGTGTCATACACTTCAGCAATAGTAACACAGAAGAGCAAAGATGAATAATAAGATTGATAAACTGCCCATTGAAAAGAACCGGGCTTAAGATTTCTTGTACTCTTAACAACAACAGCAGGTATAGAAACTGAAAAACATCATAGGAACGAAGTTAGAAAAAATTATTTGCTCTTCAATTCCACATCGGCCACCAACATATAATGATCCGACAGGTTTTTTACAATCCGGTTAAACTGCTTTATCCGAAAGTTTTTATCTGCAAAAATATAGTCGATACGAAGTGTAGGTGAGAGGCCGCTGTAAGTGCGGCCAATGCCAAACCCTTTTTTCAAAAATGCATCCTGCATATTGCCTTTAATGGTACGATAAGTATAAGAATTGGGAATGTCATTTAAATCGCCGCAAAATAAAATGGGGTGCGGACTTACAGCCAAAACATCTTTCACCATGTTTACCTGAATACTTCTGTTGGTAAACCCTTTTTTAATTTTTGATAGTATGCCTTTGGAGCTTCCGATAATGCTGTCGCCGGCTTTTACATTTTCTATGCGGGCATAGTCGGCTTTTCCCAGCTGCAGCGACTGCAAATGCGTAGCATAAACTCTGATAGTATCGTTATTTACTTTTAAATCGGCATGTATCAATACATCGGGCAGCGAGGGGCGTGGATAACGTACAAAACCACTGTCCACTATAGGAAAGCGAGAAAATATAATGGTGCTGTAAAAAAGATTGTCGCCATCCGTATCAAAAGAAAAATAATAATAAGGATAACCCAGTTCTTTTTGAATGGGAGTGATGTTGTCATAAAAATCGGGGCGGGCTTCATTGGCAGTGTGAAACTCCTGCAGGCAAAGTATATCCGCATTTTGTGCCTTTAGTTGTTCAAACATTTTGAGCCTTTTCTGGCTGCCTTTGTTATTACTTACTTTCAGCTCTACAAAGCGGGCAACATTCCAGGATACAATACGAATGGTTTGCGGCGATTTTGCATAATTAAATGCACCATGCGGATGAAAAGCAAAGAATACGATAATGCTTTTAATACCCAACAGCAGCGCAACACCAGAAATGAGCGACAGTTTTGGTTTTAAAATGATCAGCCAGCCAATTAAAAAAAACAAGACTAATAAAAGTAAAAACGGAAATCCCAGGCCAAAGAAAGAAATGTACCACCATTTTTGTGGATTCAATGAAGGGGCAATGCAAGCCAGCAAAAAGAAAAACACTACAACGATATTGCAGATAATAAAAAACCGTTTGGTAAACAGGCGGAACTTGTTGGGCATTACTGCAATTTAATTAAAGAAACAGTAGTGTACAAACCATTAATAATTCATTTCAAAAAGGAGATTAAAATCGCTTGCCAACAAAAAATATTTTACAAATTTTTTGCCTTCTTGAGTATTGTCTGCTCCTCTGCTGTAAGTGAATCTAAACCTTCCTTATTAATTTTATCTAAAATGAAATCAATTCTTTCCTGTGTGGCATTGGGGCTTTTTAAAAAAGGTTCTCTGTCTGATTTATAAAAAAGTTCATCCTTTATTTGATTTCCCTTTGCCCGTCTATCCGGATTAAAAAGATTGCCAAACCAGTCAAACAAATTGTTCATACCAATAGAAAGATCAAATCCTTTTTGACAAAGTGTTACATAAAAAAGTCCCATCAAAGCGCCACCCAACAATAGCAATAATGTATTAATATTGTTCAATTGTGTAAGTATCGCTGATGCTGCAAACACTATTGTTATCAGCCAAACGGGAATGCCGCCAGCAATCAATGGAAAAATTTTGTACCGCGGATAAAGTAAAGTAGCGGCTACTGCCAGTGCCATTACTCCGGCTGCGGCTCCACTTGCGTAAACAGTTGCCCTTTGTGTTGCCAAAGAAGGAATGATGCTGTAAGCAATTAATAATATAAGCGCCGCCGCTATTGAAGCGTAAATAAAGACCGGAATAATTTTTTTATTGCCCCCATTCTCCTGTATGATGAAACCAAATGCGCCCAACCAAAGCATATTGGCAAATACCTGCCAAACATCATCGTGAATAAACATAAAGGTGAAAATGGTCCAGGGACGGTCAAGCAATTTGCCGCTACCCGCAGCTAAAGAAAACTGATTATAAATATCGCTGTAAAAATATACTGTGGACAGATTTTCGGGAAAGCGATACAACCACATAGCCCGCATAAATGCAAGACATAAATAAAATATCAGGCAAATGGCCAATAGAATAATCAGTTGATTACCGCTTTGACCCAATGTAATTTTTTGTGTCTGTTTTTCTTCTGCGTAAGTCATCGTTTCAATTTGAAATCAATACAAAGTTCGCTTGTTTGTTTTATTCCATATCAGCAAAATAATAAAACCGGTAAGCGCCCCACCCAGATGTGCAAAGTGGGCAATATCATCACCTTTTACTTGTCCAAATCCACCAAACAAATCAATGATTATAAAACCCAGCACCACCCATTTGGCTTTTATAGGAATGGGAATGGGGATAATCATGAGTTTGGTATTGGGAAACAGATATGCAAATGCCACCAATACTCCCATAATGGCACCGGAGGCACCAATGGCAGGTGAAAACCCATTTGAAAAATGCTGCATTAGTAAATGGGTAATGGCCGAACCTACACCACATGCGAGATAAAAGAAAAGAAAACGTTTAGCACCCCACACATTTTCAAGCACACGGCCAAACATATACAGTGCAAACATGTTGAACAGTATATGATATATCATGCCGAAGGATGGTGCATGTAAAAACATGCTGGTAAAAATCTGGTAAGGCTCAAAATAAGGAGTTTCGGCAGGCCACAGTGCTCCTTTCATGGTGATCTGAAATTTTTCATCCAGCGTTAGCTGTGCCATCCAGGCCAGCGCATTTATAATTATCAGATTTTTTACAACAGGTGGAAAGCTTTCTGAAGAACGAAACCGTACATTACTCATGCGGCAAAAATAGCCCTAAATGTTGCTGTAGAATTGATAAAATTTAAGTTACATTTTCAATCGTATCTGCACCACATTTTCCGTATGGTGTGTATGTGGAAACATATCAACCGGCTGCACTTTTGTCACTTCATATTTTTCGCTCAGCAGGTTCAGGTCGCGGCCCTGGGTGGCGGGGTTGCAGCTTACATATACGACTAAAGGTGCAGCTATATCTAATATTTTTTGTACAAGTTTAGGATGCATGCCCATACGAGGTGGATCGGTAACAATAACATCGGGACGGCCATGTGTTGCAAAAAATTCGTCATTACATATATCAATAACATCGCCAGCAAAAAATGCAGCGTCGGTAATATTATTAAGTGCTGCGTTTTCTTTTGCATCGGCAATTGCTTCCTCAATCAACTCCACACCAATTATTTTTTTTGCATTTCCACTTAAAAAAATACCAATGCTTCCGGTGCCACAATATAAATCGTACACCGTTTCATTTCCTTTAAGTTCAGCAAAATCACGGGTTACCTGATATAGTTTTTCACCCTGCTTTGTATTCGTTTGAAAAAAAGATTTTGGCCCTATCTTGTATTGAAAGTTTTCTAATTTTTCTATCACATATCCTTTTCCAGAATATACTACCGGCTCCAGCCCATGCAGGCTATCGTTCATTTTGGTATTGATGGTATAAAGCAGGGTAGTAATCGTTGGAATTTGTGATTGCAAATATTTAAGCAACCCAAAAATTTTTGCTTCATCGGCTTCTCCCACTATTACATTCACCATTACTTCGCCGGTTGTACATATTCTTAATTGCACATTGCGCAAAAAACCGGAATGATGTCGCACATCATAATAGGTTAGTTTATTCTCTTCCGCATAGGTTCTTATAGTTTCTCTTATTTCGTTGGTTGGCTCTGCTTGCAGATAGCAGGTTTTAATATCAACAATTTTATCAAACAAACCTTTGGCATGAAAACCGGCAGCCCCTCTTTCGCTTATGGTTTTTGTTTTTTCTTTATCAAATTCTTTTTCAGGAACATAGCGATTGGTACCAAATGTATATTCTAATTTATTGCGATAATATCTGTCGGCTGTTGCGCCCAGTATGGGTAAAAATTCTGGCAGCGGTAGTTTTCCAATTCTTTGCAGGGCATCCTTCACCTGTTGTTGTTTAAAACGCAATTGCTCTTCATAAGGAACTTGCTGCCATTGGCAACCACCACAATCGCCAAAATGGTTGCAAAAAGGCTCCACTCTCAATTTTGAATATTCATGAAATATTAAAGGATAACCTTCGGCCCAGTCTTTTTTATTCTTGTATAAAAACACCTCTACCACATCACCCGGTACGGTACGCTCAACAAAAACCACCTTGCCCTGCCAGCGGCCTAAGCTTTTGCCTTCGGCTGCAAAATCTTCAATCAACAGTTTTTCAAGTACCGTATTTTTTCTTTTCTTTCTTGCCATGGCGCAAAAGTAGGGTTTCGTTTTTTGTAATATGTCCCAATTAAACAGGCAACTTTATCCGGCCTTATACAGTCTTGTAAACGCCCTGTTAATCATTCCGCTTATTCTTTACTCTTTTAACTGCAGCGGCTTATCTTTACGGGTTCTCTTAGGAGAAATGACAGAAACTAAGAAAATGAAAAAATGTTTTGCCTTTATTGTACTCGCTATTAGTTTACAGTCCTATGCCCAAAACGGATATGAAATAAAAATCACATTTAAGCCATTCAAGAACCAATACATCTATCTGGGTCATTATTTTGGCAAAACTTATCCCATTATTGATTCTGCTTTATTAAATGAAAAAGGTGAAGGTGTTTTTAAAGGACCCAAAAAATTACATGGCGGTATTTATCTGGTAGGCTATCCCAATCGAAATGGTTTTTTTGAAATTTTGATAGATGAACAACAACATTTTTCGATAATAGCTGATACGGCTACCATTGCCAAGGGTGTTAAATTTTCCAACTCACCCGACAATGTTTTATTTACCGCATATCAGCAACACATGCAGGCCTCTGGAAAAAAAATAAATTCATTACAGGATAAATTAAAAACAGTTGTCAATAAAAAAGATTCTGTAAACATAGCAGCACAATTAGAAAAAGAAGATGCCGCCATTAATCAATACCGCGATAATCTAATTCAACAAAACAATGGAAGCTTGTTGGGCATATTGCTCACAGCCATGAAGGAGCCAATCCTTTCTGGCCGGTTGAAAAATCCGGAGAATAAAAAAGACTCAATTGATGCATATCAGTTTTATAAATCCAATTTTTGGAAGGGTGTTAATTTTTGGGATGGCCGATTAGCTTACACACCTTTTTTTGAAGAGAAACTCGATAAATATTTTAATCAATTAGTTCAAATGGAGCCCGATTCGGTGATTCATGAAATTGATTACATGCTTTCATTTGCCAGTGCCAGTGAGGATATGAGCCGGTTTTTATTGATCAAGTTTGTAAATCGTTATCTCAATCAAAAATACATGTGGGAAGATGCGGTTTTTGTTCATCTGTTTGAAAAATATTTTGCCAACAGGCAATACGACTGGCTCAATGAAAAAGGCCGTAAAACGATTACCGACCGTGCTTACAGTTTGATGGCAAATATAATGGGACATCCCGCCGAAGATATTTTACTGCCTGATACATCAGGAAAAACAATCTCCCTTTACGAACAAAAATCAGATTTTACTGTAGTTGTATTTTGGGATCCTACCTGCGGGCATTGTAAGGAAGTATTACCAAAGATTGATTCTTTTTACCGTTCCAAATGGAAGGCTGGGGGCATTAGCATTTTTGCTGTAGCAAAAGAAACTGATGGCAATAAAAAAGATTGGATAGATTTCATCAATAGTCATCATCTTCAGGAGTGGACAAATGTTTATTATTCAAAAGCAGATGATAAACTGAGAACAGATAATAATATTCCTGGATATTCTCAACTATACGATATCAACAGTTTTCCTACTTTATATTTTTTAGACAAAGACAAAAAGATTATTGCTAAAAAACTGACATACGATCAAATTGATGAAATTTGGCAATTGAAAGTAAAAGGGCAATAGTGTCTTTGATTTTCCGGAGGGAATAAAATTAAACTCACATGAAAAAACTTGTATCCACTTTGCTGGTTGTACTGGCCATTGTTCATTTTTCTAGTGCACAAACATTGTTTACCTATGGCAATTATAAAGTATCGGCGCCCGATTTTATGAGAGCCTATAAAAAAAATAACCAACAGGTGGTGGTGAACAAAGCACAGTCCATCCGCGAATATCTTGACCTCTACATCAAATCAAAATTAAAAATTCAGGATGCTTATGACCGCCGGTATGATACACTGCCACAAATAAAACAAGAAGTAGAAAACCTGCGTACACAGATTTCTGAAAACTATATGACCGATCCTGAAATGGCAAGTCGCTTAAAAATGGAAGCTTTTCAAAGAAGTCTGAAAGATATTCATATAGCACATATTTTTATTTCATTTAAAGATGCGGCCAATAAAATAGATACAGCTGCTACAAAATTGAAATTTGACACCGTATTAAACGAGCTAAGAAAAGGAGCCGATTTTCAAAAAACAGCCGTACAGTATTCAGATGATCCTTCAGCAAAAATCAATAAAGGCGATTTGGGATATATTACGGTTTTTACTTTGCCTTATGAATTTGAAAACGCCATTTATAATACTCCCATTGGAAAATTCAGCACTGCTGTAAGATCTAAACTGGGATTTCATATTTTCAAAAACCTGGGTGAAAGAAAAGCTGTTGGCAAAATAAAAGCACAACAAATTCTTTTTGCTTTTCCTCCGGGTGCTGATGAAACTGTAAAAAAACAAGTAAAGCAAACAGCCGATTCTGTTTACAAAAGATTAGTAGCTGGCGAAAATTTTAATCGTTTGGCTTCATTGCTTAGTAATGACTACGTAAGTGGCGCTGCCGGCGGCATAATGCCAGATATAAGCGTAGGCCAATACGAGCCCGCATTTGAAAATTTGTTGTGGACATTATCAAAGGATGGAGCAGTAAGTAAGCCTTTTCTTAGTTCTTTTGGCTGGCATATAGTTAAGCGTATTTCATTAAAACCAGTTGTTACAGATAAACTGAACGGAGACAATCTGCAGGATCTATTACAAAGGGTTATGGCAGACAGCCGCTGGCAAACTTCTCGTGATTTTATTTATCAATTGGTAAAACAAAAAGCGGGTTTTAGAAAATTTGACTATGATGATGATGCGCTTTGGAATATGAGTGATAGTGTATTGGATTATAAACCTATGAATACCGGTTGGGCCATCAAAGCCACTACGCCATTATTTTCGATTGGCGATTCTGTTTACAATGCGAATGCATGGGTAAACTATGCCAATACTTATCGTTACAAACAAGATGGCACAGGTGCCAAACCCTGGGAGCAGGTTAGAGATGAATGGGTAAAATTTGCTATGACAGAATATTATCGTCAGCAACTTGAAAATTTTAATGACGATTTCCGCTACCAAATGCAGGAGTTTAAAGACGGTAACCTGTTTTTTGAAATTATGCAACAGGAAGTGTGGAATAAAGCACAAACAGATACACTTGCACAGGAGGCCTTGTACGAAAAAAATAAAAAAAACTATCTGTGGCAACCCAGTGCCGATGCGGTGGTTTTTTATTGTCCTGATGAGGTAACAGCACAGGAAGCATACCAGCTTGTAAAAGCAAAACCAAACAACTGGCGCAGTGTAGTAAATCGCTATACCGATAAAATTGTAGCCGACTCTTCTCGCTATGAATGGGAACAACTGCCCAATCCAAATAAAGAAAAAATTGAAGCAGGAATTGTAACACCACCATTTATCAATAAAACAGATAACACTGCATCATTCGCATATATTATCAAATCATTTCCACAACAGGAGCAACGTAGTTTTGCAGAAGCAAAAGGACTTGTAATTAATGATCTTCAAAAAGAATTTGAAAAGCAGTGGGATGAATTGCTTGCAAAAAAATACCCGGTAAGGATAGATGAAAAAGTGTTGACAGAGATTAGTAAATAATGCGATTATAAATCACGCACTACATTAGCAATAACATGTGGCTTGCCCAGCGTGTAGTAGTGCAACACAGCAACTCCGTTTTTTTTCAAATCTCTGGATTGTGCCAGCAACCATTCCTGTCCCAGCTTTTCTACCTCTTCGTCTGTTTTGCATTTCAAAATTTCATTTGAAAGATCGGCAGGCAAATCAATATGAAAAGTTTTTGGAAGAACAGTCAGTTGCTTTTTGTTGTAAATAGGTTTCAATCCCGGAATAATGGGAACCGTAATGCCTACTGACCGGCAGGCTTCAACAAATGCATAAAACTTTGCGTTGTCAAAAAACATTTGAGTGATAATATAATCGGCGCCAGCATCTACTTTGGCTTTCAGATATTGCAGGTCGGTATCCATATTAGGTGCTTCAAAATGTTTTTCGGGATAGCCGGCTACACCAATACAGAAATCTGTTTTATGACTGTTTTTTAAATTTTCTTCCAGATAAATACCAGCGTTCAAATCCGCAACCTGTTTCAATAACTCATTTGCATATTTATGTCCACCGGGTTCGGGTTCAAAAGCGGTTTCATTTTTTGCAGCATCGCCTCGCAGCACCAGTACATTGTCAATACCCAGATATCGAAGATTGATCAACGCATCTTCGGTGTCATTTATACTAAAACCACCACAAATAAGATGCGGCACGGTGTCCACATTGTATTTGTTCATAATGGCAGCACAAATACTTTCGGTACCCGGTCTTTTGCGTACTACTACTTTATCAAAAGAGCCATCAATTTTCTTTTTAAACACATGCTCGCTTCGGTGATAGGTAACATTGATAAACGAGGGTTTATGCTCCATCAACGGATCCAGATGTTTATACAGCGCTTCAATACCTTTCCCCTTTAATGGAGGCAATACTTCAAAAGAAATAAGGGTGTCTTTGGCTTGAGCGATATGGTCGGTTACCTTCATAAGTGTGCAAAAGTAAACAAGGGCGCAATAAATACAAAGGCCTTGTTTACCCTAAAACATAACACTACCTGGCAAGATTTTCTTTACTAAGGAATGAAATTTTTTTGTTTTATTCCGGTCTGACAGTAAGTTATCGCTTATCTTTTTTATTTCCCTGATTTGTCAATGGTAATATATTTCCCGTCTTTCATAACCCTTGCAGTTCCATTCTTATCAAAAGCTATTGTGTAAACAGATGCATACTGTGTTTTGGGTATTGAGTATAGATAGGGTATCACCAGTTTTCCTTTTGAATTGATGTATCCATATTTTCCTTCCTTATTTGGGACAGCAGCCAAACCGTTTGAAAAATCTCCATGTTCATAAAACTTATCGCTTTCTGATTTAAAAATCTCCTTGCCTTTTTTATCAATATACCGAACCGGTTCATTGAATTCGGGTTTTTTATAAAAGGCCATCCCTTCATTGAAATTTTTTGCATTTAAATAACCCGCTTTAATGCCTGATAAGGGTTGCCCGGCTTTATTTATATATACTTCATAAGAATCTCCATCATTCGCTTTATCACTTTTGCCAACCACTGCCATGCCATCATAAAAATTTTCTGCAGTTTCGTAGATAGCTGGCAGTTTCAATTTACCCGAAATATCTATATATCCCCATTTATCTTTTTTTCTAATAGGGAGCAAGCCTTCGGCGAATTGGGTGGAGTAATATGTACTCTGTACCTTTTTAAAATGATAATCATTGGCAATAAATTTTCGGGTATTAAGATCATACATTTTATAGTCATTGGAAATATTAGTACTTACCAGAATGAAAGGAATTTCGGATTTTACAGAGGTGTCCGGTACAAATACATGCGTTTGGATTTTATCCATTATCAATTTCCCATCAGTTGTCATTAATGTGCCGGAATTATTTTCCCAATCTTCAATAAGTAATAATTTTTGTTTATAAAATATCGAAATCCCTTTAGTTGCGTTTTCTTTCAAAATTCCTTTATGGATATTATAAACCGAAGCAAGAGTTCCGCTGTTTGTTGGTGAATATAAAACCAACAGTGTATCTGCTCCGGCTATTTCAAAATATTTTTTGTTGTGTTTTAAGCTAAGTAGCTCTTTTCCTTTTGTTGTAAGCAAAAGATATTGATTTAATGACTCATACTTTCCTGCTTCTTTACATAAAAAAGTGGTATCGTTTAGCCGGGTAAATCTAGTATAAACAGGTCGGGTTAGTTCAGCTCCGTTGCTATCCAAAAGTCCATAACCGGTACAATTGCTAATAGAAGAAGAGCTGCCACCATAAAAATAAATCCCAGGAATAGGGCTTTCCTCAAGACAGGCATATTGGGCACTTACTATTTCCCTTCCACCTTTTTTTATCAACCCATATTTGAAAAATTGCAAATCGCCGGATTTTCTGTTTTTATTTTCATAGGCAATAATGGCACGACCGTTCTGAAATGGTTTGGCAGATACATACGGCACATCACAAACAAATTCACCTTTCTCATTTACAAAATCATAATGCACATTATAACCTGTGGGGCCATCCACATACACCATTGCCATGCCATCGCTGAAGCCACCCATTACCGATTTCACCTTATCGCTGAAAGTGAATACGACTTCTCCTTTGGTGTTAATTGCTTTCCATATCTTCTCGCCATTAAAGCGAACAGCGGTCAGCTTATCCTGGAAAGGAAAGGCAGCTTCCAATATAAACGGCACAATAACTTTTCCCTTGATATCTATAAATCCCCGCTTGCCATCTTCTCCTGCACACATGGCCACTCCATAACTGAATGAAGAAATTGTCTTAAATGTTTTTTTGAAAACATCTATTCCCTTTTTGTTAATGAAAAAGGCTTTACCATTAAGAAAGACTGCTGCAATTTCCTGAGAAAATGCCTCAGCCGCATCATATTTAGCAGGTATTACAAGCTTACCTGTTTTATCTACAAACCCATACTTACCATTATGTTTTACTCTGCCCAGTCCTTCGGTAAATGTGTAGGTGGTATCATATATTGGTTTGATAACTTCATCGGCATAAAATTGATCGCTAAAACCCCAAAGTTTTTTTTGAGTTTGCGGATTGATAGAATAAACAGGAACAAGATTTTGTGCAAACCCCAAAGAACAGATTAATATAAAAAGTAAAAACAACGATTTGCGGATGTAACGCATAAATTTTTAATTCGTTTTTTTAAGATAATAATTAGAAGTTAAATTGATTTTATTCCATCCAACCAATTTCAATTTATATTCTTTTCATATTCTATGTCCCTTTAAGTAACATAAATATTTACCTTGTAAAACTTACCAACTCAAGCGATTCGTTTTTGTAAACATTTGAAGCAGGCCCGGCAGCTCGTTCATCATATGTGTTGAATTTTATAAGAATTGCCCCCACATTGGAAAACCAAAATTCATCTTCCAGACTATTGGTATCATTGCCTTCTACTTTATAACAACCTGTGTAAGTGCCGGCAGGAACAGTAACAGAGGCATTAATATCTTTTACAGTACAGGTGCCAAAAATATAGGGATAAGTTTCATTTAGAGTGGCGGGATACTTAAACCATAAGGATGATGTAGTACCGGGATAAGAAACATACCACCATCCCTCTGTTCTTTTTTGTATTGCGATTATGGGTTGCAAGGTTGTCTGATTTACAAGATTTATCCAAGTGCTGCCGCCAATGGTTACTTCTACTCCTTTGAATGTTTGATTGCTGGTTGCGGTTACATTTCCGGCTTCATCATAAGTTGAATATTTAAACACCCATGTACTACCATCTCTGGGGTCGGTACCTGTAGGAGGTTCAACATTATCATTGGGATCACAGGAAATTAATACGCTTGTAGTAAGCAGCAAGAGAATGGTACTTCTTAGAAATTTTTTGATCATAACTTTGAATTATAAGGTAAAAAAATGCTTGCTCAAAGTTGTAAAACAATAAAACATCGCACAATGTGAAAAAAGTAGTATATCAATTTATACTCAGTATTCTTTGCCGGTAATACTAATATCAATCTTCTTTCCATTCAGCATAACCTTTGCAACCTTGCTTCTGAAGCCTGATATGACTCCTTCATATTTAAATGCAATTACTTCTTTTCCTTCTTTATTGATAAAACCATATTTACCGTTCTTTTTTACTGCAGCTAATCCTTCAGAAAATTCTTTTGCAATTTCAAATTCAAAGGGTATGATTTCTTTTCCCGTTTTGTCAATAAATCCATATGCAAAATTTCTACCGTTCATTTTTTTTGAAACTGGCGCCAATCCTTCAGAGAAATTTCCAGCACTGTTATAAATCATTGGAATTATCAGGTTTCCAGAACTGTCAATGTATCCGTTTTTAGAATCTACTACGGGTACCATATTCATGGTTACAGTTGCAAAGCCATCTCTGAAAAGCCCTGTAAAATCATATTTCAACGGTACTACTTCATTCCCTGTTGTATCAATAAATCCACTTTTATTATTCAGTCTTACACTCGATAAGTACCCCGTTCTCTCCCACTCTGTAAAAGCCCATGCATTATCATACTTCAATGCTATTGCTTCCTCCCCCTTTGTATTGATAAATCCATATTTGTTATTTGCTTTTACCAGTAATAAACCGTATGCTGTATGTCCTATACTTTCGTAGTTAAGCTGTGTTTCTTTTCCGGATTTAGCCACTGCAAAATACTTATCATCTCTTTGGGCTATTATGCCATTTTTATATGACAGCACTCTGTCGTATTTTATGGGAATTACCACCTTCCCTGTATTATTAACAAAACCCCATTTGCCTTCCCCTTTATCTCTGTTATAAAGCTCAACGCCGGCCAAGCCGTCTGAAAAGGCCCAGATACTATTATATATTAAAGACGTAAGTTTTTTGCCGGCTTTATCAATAAAGCCGTACTTATAATTCGACATTACTACAACAACTCCAGCATCTGTATAAATCATATCGTATATAAGTGGAATCACTTCTTTCCCTGTTTTATTTATCAACCCATAGTTATAGTCAGTCCCTGTAATTTTTTTTCCAACAATGGCAACGTTATCTTCAAATGCTTTCACCGTGTCATATTTCGGTGTTACAATATTTTTTCCTGCACCATCTTTAAATCCATATTTTTTTGAAATCGGATCCTTGTAGCTTTCAGGCTTTTGTGCGTAAAAAGTGAAACTTAGTATGACAAACAGGGTTAAAAAGAATGACTTGAGCATATAAAGAATTTAAATATTAAAGATCAGCACTATATTTTTTTGAGGAAATGTGAAAAAAGTAGTTGGCTTGTTCAATGAATAAAGGTTAATGAAGTTTATCCTATCTGTCATTATAAAACTTTCTATGAATATAAATTTCGATTTTATGTGCATTTTTCATATTCTCAATTGCAGTGTACTGAAGCGTAATTTCCGCATCGTTATCTTTCTTTACAGCAAAAAGAGAAGGTTTAAATTCAACAATTTTTGGTAATATCTCATAACAATAATATTCCGGCAAAGCCGCTTTTAATTTCAGTATTACACTATCTACTGATTTGAAAAAATTTTCCTCTGTTGTATAATAGTTTTTTGTAAGATGGGTATAAATTCCTGTCAATTTAGTGTCTTTAATTTCAGTTATAGTTGTGGTAAATTCTTTTATTGTAGTCTTACTATCATATATGTTTTTAGTTCCGACAATACGTTTATTAATTTTAACAGCCTTTAATGCGGTATCTTTTCCAAAGGCCACTTGCGAAATAAAGTTTTTAAAATCAACATCATTTATTTTCTCACCAAAGGAGGTATAATAACAGTAAGATGCTCCGGGATGCAAAAGTAATCTGACTTCAAAAGAATCACTATTATTCTGAATTGGTTTGCTGCTCTCAATCGGTTTTTCTTCATCTTCCTCCTCTTCAGAAAATTCATCATCACTAGTTGTATATTTTGAAAACTTAATAGACATGTAATTATTAGTAAAACCGGCAGGCTCTAAAAAATATAAACGGATAAAAAAATCATCCATAGAGTAAATTGTTTCAAACCTCGCTGTTGCTCCAGAAAGAGATGCAGTATAGTTCAGCAAGCTTTGAATTTCTTTGAAAAAAGCCAGTCCTTTTAAACTATCGCTAAAATTGTACACAGCCCCATAAACATGATTCATGCTGATAAAACATTCACTGGCGTTGGGCAATTTAATTTTTGGCTCAAAATAGTCATCAACCTCTTTTGCTATTAAAGTATCAAATCCTGATCCACTTTCATTAAATATTTTAATAAATGCTTGGGCAAATGCATTTTTATCTTTTACAACCTGTGCATTGATTTCAGTAATTATACAATTGAATAATGCAACAATGACGATAAATGATTTCATGATATTACTTGTATTTAAAATAGATTGATAGAAAGTTCACATCAACCCCGTTTTTTTCAAAGCAGCAGTTCTATTATTTACCTGCAGCTTCTCATAAATGTTTCGGATATGGGTACGTACTGTGTCCAAGCTGATAAATAATTTATCCGCAATTTCTTTATATCGAAAGCCCCTGCTTAATTGTTCCAGTATTTCTTGCTCTCTTTTACTCAGTTCCTGAAAATATTCGTTGGTCTTTTCTTTTACTGCAAAAGCTTCTATTACTTTTCTTGCTATCTGGCTGCTGATGGGGCTTCCTCCTTGCTGTACTTCAGCTATTGCTTCAAGTATTTTATGGGCGGGTGTTGATTTTAATAAGTAACTGGTGGCACCTGCTTTTAAAGCATCAAAAATAGTATCGGGATTATCATACACCGTTAATACCATCATTTGCATTTGGGGGTGTAGTATTTTTAATTGTCTGATGCAATCAATCCCACTCATACCCGGAAGGTTAACATCAAACAAGGCGATATCAACAGGCTCCTCCGTCATTTCTTCCAATGCAGATTCTGCATCAGCATAAACTTTAAGATTCTTTACATCAACTTGCAATTGAATCTGCTCAGACAGATAATGTCTTATTTTTTCATCATCCTCAATAATTGCTATGGAGCCGATAATCATCATTCAAAATTGCTTAATATTTTATACAAAAAAATGTGATTTAAGTAGTAGCTGTAATTGGAATGGAATAGAAAAATTTGGTCATCTCTCCCGGTTCTGATAAAATCAGAAGGTTGCCTCCAATTTCTTCCACTCTATGCCTGATATTTTTTAAGCCGTTGCCTCTATAAACTTTGTCAACATCAACTCCTTTTCCATTGTCTTTAATTTCCATTTCAAAATCATTGTTTTTGATAATTCCCTTTATCCAAATTTCTTTTGCATCGCTATGTTTAACGGCATTGTGCACTATTTCTTTTGTTGCCAATAATATATTTCTTCTTTGTTGATTTGTTAAGATAATTTCGTTACTGCTTTCTGGCAATTCAATACTGTATTGCATACCGGAATAATCCAGAAGCCCTAATAGTTGTTCCCGCATATAAGCCATCAGCTGATCCAGTGTTTTGTATTCCGGATTCAGACTCCAGATGATCTCACTCATATTACTCACCAGTTTACGGCTGGTATCTCCAATATCATTTAGTTCCTTACCGCCAGTTATTCCGATTTTATTCTTTACCGATTCGCTCATTAGTGTAATTTGTGTAAGCCCGGCACCTATATCATCATGCATTTCTTTTGATATGCGTTGTCTTTCTTTATCCATTTCATTTTGTTTTTCCAGTTCATCTAATTGTTTCTTGAATTTTCGCTGTGCCAAACTTCTTGTTACGCCTATCACCAAAATAATTATTAATAAAAAACATAAAGAATAAAACCACCAGGTTTTCCAAAATGGAGGATGAATGGTTATTGAAACAGAATAAGATTTTTCGCCCCAAAGACCAGATGCATTTGCAGCCTTTATCTTAAATGTATATTTACCAGCCGGTAGATTATTGTATCTTACCTGATTCAGGGTGCCACTATAGACCCAATCTTTATCCCAGCCAACCAATTGATAGGCATAACTTACTTTGCTTGCATTTGAATATTCTATTCCACGAAATTGAAAAAATAAGTTGTTTTTGTAATAAGGCAAAGTAAGCTGTTGAATATATTCAGGCGCAATAGCGCTATCGGCTTTTTCTTCATTTACCAAAAGATTTGTCATTACAATCTGGGGTAAAACTGGATTACCCAACAACTCATCTGGATTAAACCAAACGGCACCTTTCAAGCTTCCAAAATATAAATTGCCACTGCCGCCTTTATAATATGCACCGCTATTAAATTCATTATCCGGCAGTCCGTCCTTTCTGGCAAAATTTGTAAATACAATTTCTGGTAAAATGGCCCCTTTTTTGAAATGCAATGCTGCTTTTGACAAACCATTGTTTGTACTTAGCCATAAATCATTTTTGCTTTTTAAAACCCCATATACATAACTGTTACCCAATCCATCAGTTTCTGAATAGTTTTTGTATTTACCAGTTGGAAAATGATAAGCAATCAACCCTCCGGCAGATGAAATCCATAGCAGGTTATATGCACTGTCGTATAAAAAAGATTTTACGGTAGTGCCCCCAAATAAAATCGTATCACCCGGTGTGGAGCCAAAAGTGGTATAAAGATTTTTTTGCCTGAAGACACCACCTTCAAAAGCCAGCCAATAATTTTTTTCATTGTCAATAAATAGATCTGTATAAAAACCAATTCCTGTCTTGGATAAATGTGTGGCAACAAATTTATCGGCGATTTTTATAACCTTGTAAATTCCCATAGAAGTTGAAAAAAAAATACTGTCCTTTACTTCTGTCATAGAATAGGGATTCAGATCCTTAAGGTACGCTTCATCTGGATGAGTTGTTTCAACTCTTTTAAATTTAGTTTCCCCTTTTTCTCTAACGAATAAAGAACGGGTGTGACCTACCCATAAATTTCCTTTTGAATCTTTGCTTATAAATTTAATGCTGTTATTATCCCTCTCATCTTTTGACTCAAGAGGTAACTGTATTTTTTTGACCTCTTTATTAAATCCGTTTAATATTATAATTCCCTGTCGGAATGTGCCCAGCCATATATTTTTATTTTCATCTTCATAAATACTATGAATAAATATTGAATTTTCTTTTTTGCTTTTAGTGTTTGTGGGATATATATTAAACCTCGGTGGGTTTATAACTGCTTTTTGCAAACCCAATACATCAGCCCCAGCCCATAGAATGTCATTATCATCAACATACAATGAATAAACCAGATACAAAGTATTTGTAGTTGATTCGCCATTTATATTCCCTCTCCATTTAAAGATTCCAGTTCCGTTGGATTTGCAATAAATATTTCCACTCAAATCTCCGGTCCAGACATTATTTTTTTTATCTGTAAAAAATATATTGAATAAAGAAGATGAAGGATTTTTTTCAATTTGTATTTTGTTCAGTTTGAGTGATGTTGTATTACATGCAAAAAGACCAGTTTCAGTTTGTAGATAAAGGGTGTCGTTACTATAGCCAGTTCCAATAAACTTTGTATCCTGGAAAAGATGTTGCCATTTCTTTGTGTTCTTGTCAAAAAAAAGAATTCCCCTCTTCGCAATAAACCAAAAATTATTTTCATCATCACACATACCTGCGGAAAATTTAAAATCCGCACCAGCTAAAGTTTCTACTGGATAATCTCTCCATTCGCTTGTTTGGAAATTATAATTAATTACACCCCGGGCCCAGCTGGCACCCCAAAGATTAAAGCCCTCGGCTAATATCGGCTCAAATGATGCCGCAGCCGATTCTTTATTTAACTGAACTCGCCTGGGCTCAAAAAAATCTTTTTGCTTATTATAAGAATATAACCCGCTGCCCGAAGAAAAAAACCAAATCTGTTCTAGTTGGTCCTCTACAAGTTTACTTCGAATGATTCGCCCCTGATAGGTTCCCTTTTTATTTTCTACTGAAGGTTTATATATTTTCATCTGCACTCCATCAAAGCGATTGAGGCCATCGGCAGTGGCAATCCATAAAAATCCCTGCTTATCTTTTGTGATATTATAAACTGTGTTTTGAGAAAGCCCCTCGATTTTTTCAAAAACCAATTGACTATCTTTCTGAGCCCCTAATATTTCGGGGAACAGCAGCAAGAGAATAATAAGTTTCCGGATCATACCTGATCAATAAAAATAGAACTATTCTTTGGTGTTTGTTAAATAATTGGACACAGCCAAGCATCTAAAACTGAAGCCTTATTTTTGCTCATTATGTCAGTAACCATTCGCACCAAAGATCTAGTAAAGAAGTACGGAAACAGGACTGTGGTTGACCATGTTTCGTTTGAAGTTAATCAAGGCGAGATTGTGGGCTTGTTGGGTCCCAACGGTGCTGGTAAAACCACCTCCTTCTATCAGGTAGTAGGTTTGATAAAGCCCGATGCAGGTCAGGTTTTTTTGAATGACGTGGATATTACTTCACAGCCTATGTATAAAAGAGCAAAAATGGGGATTGGCTATCTGCCACAGGAGGCTTCTGTATTTCGCAAGCTAAGTGTGGAGGACAATATTGCTGCAATTTTAGAAATGACCAACCTTTCAAAACAACAACAAAAAGATAAATTGGAATTACTGATTGCAGAGTTCAGACTGGAGAAGGTAAGAAAAAGTAATGGCGATGTATTAAGCGGTGGCGAAAGAAGACGTACGGAAATTGCAAGAGCTTTATCGGTAGATCCAAAATTTATTTTATTGGATGAGCCTTTTGCTGGTATTGACCCCATTGCCGTTGAAGACATTCAGGCTATTGTAGCCCGCTTAAAATATAAAAATATCGGCATTCTGATTACCGATCATAATGTAACTGAAACCCTTTCTATTTGCGACCGTGCTTATCTGCTGATAGAAGGAAAAATATTTAAACATGGTACAGCCGAAGAGCTGGCCGCTGATGAAGAAGTAAAAAGACTCTATCTGGGAAGAAATTTTGAATTGAAGCGAAAAGATTATTTACATGAAGAAGCTAAAGAAGAAATTCTAAACCAATAATAACTTCTTTTCATATTTCCTCATTTTATTATTTCCATTTTTATAAAGAGTAATGCACATGAACTATCGTAGCTTACCTAAAATAGAACTTCACCTCCATCTTGATTGCAGCTTGAGTTTTAAAGTAGTGCAAGCAATCAATCCAACCATCAGTTTTGAAGAATATAAAGAATCGTTTATTGCGCCTCCAAAATGTACAGATCTTATGGACTATTTGAAAAGAGCGGTAAAGGGTTTTGAATTGATGCAAACCAAAAAACAGTTGAGGCTGGTAACGCTGGATTTGATGGAGCAGCTTAAAGAAGATGGTGTGATTTATGCCGAAATCAGATTTGCACCGCTATTGCATATTGCCGGCGGGCTTTTGCCCGAAGAGGTAGTAACAACCGTTTTAGATGCTACAAAAGAAGGAATAAAGCAAACCGGTGTTGAAGCAAGACTCATTCTTTGCACGCTGCGACAGTATAATGAAGCGCAGAGTATGCAAACAGTAAAACTGGCAGCTCAGTTTAAAGGAACATACGTTGTAGGATTTGATATTGCGGGCGATGAGGCCGGCTATCCCGTAACTGCACACATAGCTGCATTTGAATTTGCAAAAGCCAATCATATTTCAGTTACCTCGCATGCAGGTGAAGCCTGTGGTGCAAACAGTGTGTGGCAGGTACTCAATAATTTTCATCCACAAAGAATAGGACATGGCGTAAGAAGTGTAGAGGATGAAACTTTGATACAACATTTGTTAGAAAAAAATATTCATCTTGAAGTATGCCCCACCAGTAATGTACAAACCAATGTAGTAGATACAGTACAGGATCATCCGGCTGATAAAATTTACAAACAGAGAATTTCCATGAGTGTAAATACCGATTGTCGCACCATTTCTAATACCAATCTTTGTAATGAATATGAGCTGCTCACAAAAGTGTTTAACTGGAATCAATCACATTTTCTCCGCTGCAATCTGGAAGCCATCAATCATGCTTTTTGTGATGAGGCGTTAAAAGAAATGTTGAAGAAAAAGGTTATGGCGGCTTATAGTAGTTGAAAAAGAATTTCAGAATAAAATCATTCCCACCTTTTAATTTTTCACTTTTTATTTTCGTTCAAGCAGCAATGGTGCAGAAAATATTTTTCGTCCGAAATAAGTTCTGATATAATATATGCCATTGGCAAGTTTTGAAATATCAATAGTGTTGCTGCTGCCAACTTGAATACAAATCTTCCCTAACGCATTAATTATTTCAATTTTATCGGGACGGGTATCACTTTTAATAAAGACAATACCATTAGATGGGTTTGGATAAACAACAAATGGTATGACGGCATTGCCAGGATCTAATCCGGTAATAATATTACAATCGTTAAGCTGTATTGCTACTGCAATATTACTGCCAAGCGTATAATCTGTACCTGAGGCAATCGTAGTGTTTAAAACTTCCGATACTTCTTGTATATTATCTTTTCTTGCCCAAATGCTATCACGTACCAGGTTAGAAAATGCAGAGATTATAATGCCACCAGGTGGGTAAAGAACATCATCTCCCAATGTACAGTTACCACTATTGGTGTATGCAATACCCAGGGGATAAGAAAGGTTTGAAGAACTTCTGCTAAATGCAGCGATTGCAGGCGTTTGATCACATTCAATTGCATTTGAGCTCAGCGTATTTATATCAACTGTCGTTTGTGGTAAAGTGGTTTGATTGTTATAAGCATAAGTTACATTCACCGTATCGTTTACATTGGAATAAAGAGGTGTATGATGATTAGGTTCTACAATTGTAAAACTGCCTGTAATGTCCTTGATACCCGCCATTGTTGCCCATCCGTAGATTCTGAAAAAATTAAAATTGGTATTATAGCTAATAAATACATTTTCAAATTCCAGTCCGCCTAAATAGCCACAAGGATTAGAGTAATCAGGCACTTCTAAAAAAATGGGCTCATTATATTGTGTTTGCAATTGACTGACTCGTTGAAAAGCACAATCCTTAAACTTCACTTTATAGGCATCGGCAGTTTTTCTGGTATAAAGCGCACTATATTGGCTACCATCTATAAAACATCTTTCAAACAATACATTGCCATTAACAGGTGCTTGTTTATCAGCTCCCAGAAAGATTTCGCAAAGCGCATAAGTATTTGTTGGGAGGCCATTGTTTTTAAAATAACAATCCACCACCTGAATGCTTATGGGAAGTGAGGTGCTGTTTAAAAATGTAACAGCTACCGCCAACCCCGACCAGCCATTATTCTGAAAGGCACATTTTTCAAATTTTAAGTTTACAATTCTTTGCGTTATTTGATAAGGCTCTATATCCACACCAGCTTCGGGCTGTGTGCCCTTTGTGTTTAAAAACTTACAATTTCTCACAATCATGTCTTCCACATTGGTTATACTCATGCCCTGTCGGTAATGGTTATTGCACACCACATCTTCCAATAGAATGGATTTGCAAAAATTAATTCCATCGCCTCCAATATAAATGCCATCACCTCCGCTTTCATCCAGATAAAGTCCTTTGATGGTAAAAAATTTACAATTAGTCAGGCTGATATTCATTCGGTACTCGCTGTTGTTTAGTGCAGCATATTCTGCTTTGTTCATTTTAAAAACAGCTCCGTATCCAATTAAATTGATGTTATCTGAGTTCTTAAATTTAAATAGGCAGGCGTTAATATCATTGAATGCCCCGGGTATCGCTTCCACTATTACGCCAGTTTCAAAAATGATTGTTTTATTATTTAAGCCATTAAAAACAAGTGGCCCCGTTTTCCAGTTTGCCAACTGCTTATCTACGATTATCGTATCATAAGAAGAAAGAATAGCATTATTTAAAGCAGATGTAGCATTTGTAGCGTTGTAACCAAAAACTGATGCAAGTATTTGTGATGCACTGGCGCCAAAAGCAAGAACAAAAAATGTGAGTAACAAGAAGAGTTTTTTCAAGTCTTCAAGATTTTATTGAAGATACTCTATTCAAATCAAAAATATATTTTAGTAGGTTTTTTATTACTCCTAATTCATTCTTGTTTCAAACGACAAATTTTTCATTATTTTGAAGCGCAAATGAAAATACTTTCTCCCGCTATATCCTCACTGTTTCGTATGCGCCTCTGGCGTATTGATGCTTGGAAAAACAATCCACTGGATGCACAGCGTGAAGTATTACAGAATATTGCTACGGCTGCCCAGTACACTGAGTATGGGCGCAAATACAATTTTTCCAACCTGTTTACGGTTCGTGATTATAAAGAAGCGGTGCCTATTGTAGAGTACGAAGACCTGAAACCATACATAGAACGCATGTTGCAGGGTGAGCAGAACCTGCTTTGGAATACACCTGTTTACTGGTTTGCCAAAAGCAGTGGCACTACTAGTGAAAGAAGTAAGTTTATCCCCATCAGTGAAGAAAGTCTTGAAGACTGTCATTTCAAAGCATCAAAAGATGTGTTATCTCTATATTATCAATATAAACCCGATTCGGAACTGCTTACAGGAAAAGGTTTAGTAATTGGTGGCAGTCATAATATCAACCCCGTGAATGCAGAAGCACAGTTTGGCGACCTGAGTGCTGTACTTTTTCAAAACTCTCCTTTCTGGGCACACTGGCTTCGCACACCTGATTTGAGTATCGCCATAATGAGTGAGTGGGAAAGTAAAATTGAAAAAATTGCAGAGGCCACTATAAAAGAAACAGTAACTTCTGTATCGGGTGTGCCAACATGGACCCTGGTTTTGTTTAGAAGAATATTGGAAAAAACCGGAAAGCAAACTATTGCCGAAGTGTGGCCGCATTTGGAATTGTATATGCATGGCGGCGTATCTTTTACACCCTACAAAGAACAATTTCAAAAACTGATAGGAAAAGAAATCAACTATCTGGAAATGTATAATGCCAGTGAGGGATTCTTTGGATCACAAACAACACCGCTTGCAAATGGAATGCTACTCTTTACTGATCATGGAATCTTCTATGAGTTTATGCCTGTAAATGAGTATGGCAGTAAAAATCCTAAAACAATAGGCTTGAATGAAGTAGAACTGGGAAAAAACTATGCTCCTGTTATCAGTACCAATGGCGGCTTGTGGCGATACTTGTTGGGCGATACCATTCAGTTTACTTCTTTAAAACCATTTCGCATCAAAGTATCGGGCAGGTTAAAACATTTTATCAACGCCTTTGGCGAAGAAATCATTGTAGATAATACAGATAAGGCGATTGCAATCGCTTCCGAAAAAACGGGAGCCGTAGTAAACGATTATACAGCTGCGCCTGTTTATTTTTCGGAAGGATCTAATGGCGCACATGAGTGGTTGATTGAATTTGAAAAAACGCCTGAGCATCTTGATGCTTTTATTGCAGAGCTGGATAAAGCTTTAAGAAATGTAAACAGCGACTACGATGCCAAGCGGCATAAAGATATTGCACTGCGTATGCCCATTGTACATGCAGTACAAAAAGGTTTGTTTACAGAATGGCTGCGCCAAAAAGGAAAACTGGGTGGCCAGCACAAGGTCCCCAGGCTGAGCAACGAAAGAAAACTATTGGAAGAAATTCTGGAAATGATTAATCCTACATTTGTCAATAAATAAAATTTTTATTCATGAAACTGCTCGAAGGAAAAACAACCATCGTAACCGGAGCCGCACGTGGCATTGGAGAAGGTATTGCTTTGAAGTTTGCTGAGCAAGGTGCTCATGTTGCATTTACTTATGTAAGCGACAGCAGTGCCGAAAAAGCAAAAGCGCTTGAAGCAAAACTTATTGCAATGGGCGTAAAAGCAAAAGCCTATAAAAGCAATGCCGGCGACTTTGCACAATGCGAGGCATTGGTGAATGATGTATTGAAAGAATTTGGTGCAGTGGACATCTGTGTAAACAATGCAGGTATTTCAAAAGATAATTTGCTGCTACGCATGAGCCCCGAACAATGGGATGATGTAATAAAAATAAACCTGAACAGTGTATTTTATATGACCAAGCAGGTCATTCGCCCTATGATGAAAGCTAAAAGCGGTTCAATCATTAACATGAGCTCCATTATTGGAGAAATAGGCAATGCCGGGCAATCAAGTTATGCTGCGAGCAAGGCGGGCATTATTGGTTTTACAAAATCGGTAGCCAAAGAACTAGGCAGTCGCAATATTCGCTGCAATGCCATTGCGCCGGGTTTTGTAGAAACCGATATGACTAGTTATCTGAAAGATGGCGAAGCTTCAGATAAATACAAAGCCGGAATTCCTCTTGGAAAATTTGCTTCGCCTGAAGATATTGCCAATGCTGCTTTATTTTTAGCAAGTGATTTGAGCACTTATATAACCGGACAAACGTTGAGTGTGTGTGGTGGGCTGAATATTTAATCTGAAGAAGATAAATTTTTGTTTTGAAACCATTTTGTAACTACGTCTGCTTCAAACCCCCTTCCCATCAAATAATCCATTGTTTTCTTTTTCCGTATCAAATACTGCTCTCCTTTGAGTGATTGATATTTTTCGGATGCCAGCTTTCTTAGCGTAGCAACATAATCAGTCTCATCAATTTGTTTTAACGCCTTTTTTATACAATATTCACTCACTTGTTTTTGCTTTAACTCATACTTTATTTTAACCCGCCCCCAGCTTTTTATTCTGTATTTTCCACCGGCATAAGCAATGGCAAATCGTTCTTCGTTCAAATAGTTTTCTTCTATTAGTGTGGCAATGATTTCGTCGTGATCTCTTTTCCACACACCCAGGCTATAAAGTTTTTCCTTTACTTCCTGATGGCAACGCTCCTGGTAAGCGCAATACTGCTTTAGCTTTTGCAGAGCCTGCTCTTTTGTTAATATTTTTTTATATGCCACTTTGTAAAATTAATGGGCAAATGAATTGGTGATTCAGATATTAATAAGTTATCAATTACTTGATTTTCTGAAGTCGCAAATGGCTTCCCGGTTTTAATTGTAATTTCGTGCTGTATATGTCCACACCTATTATCAATAAAGTAGCGCAAAGTGAATTAATTACACTGGATCCTGTTCAGTTTTTACCCAAGGGGGAAACTGTGGTTTTTGATTTAAAGGATTATCTGTTTATGGGTTTGATTTTGAAAGAAAAAGATTTTCGTGAAGCCATGAAAACCCATGACTGGTCATTGTATCAAAACAAAAATGTAGCTCTTACCTGCACAGCAGATGCTATCATTCCTGTTTGGTCGTGGATGCTGGTGGCCAGCAATCTGCAACCAGTAGCTAAAGAAGTAGTAATGGGCGACGAAAAAGAATTGCACAAAGTATTATTTCTTAAAAATATATCCGTCTTAGATACGGCAGCTTACGCAGACAAGCGTGTCGTTATAAAAGGTTGTGGCGAAACGCCAATCGGCGATTATGTTTATATGGAACTCACCAAATTGTTGCGACCGGTTACAAAAAGTATCATGTATGGCGAACCCTGTAGTACGGTTCCCGTTTATAAAAAACAGATTGCTGTTAAATAATTATTTCCCTCATCAAAACCATCCTCTTTTTCTAAAAACATAAAGCATGGCAAGAGGGACTATCAGCATACAAGCAACGGCGGTATAAAAACCCCATCGCTGATGAAAAAAATTTACGTTTTCATCAAAGTTCATTCCGAATATGCCGCCAATAACTGTAGCCGGTGCAAGCAAACAGGTAACAATAGCCATTACCTTCATTACTTCATTAAGCTTTAGATTGGTATTGTTGAGGTGTAGGTCTTGCAAACTCACCATTACATCACGATAGTTTTCGGTAAGGTCAATTGCCTGCACAATGTGGTCATACACATCTTTATAATATTTCTGATGCCGGTCTTCAAGCAGCGTGCTATCGCTACGCAACATCCCGTTTACCAATTCCCTTACAGGAGAAAAATTTCTTTTTAATACAATTAATTCTTTGCGTAGCTGTGTTACATGTGCTAATGCTCTTGGATTATTTCCTCTTGCCACTTCTTCTTCCACTACCTCTATTCTTTCTCCAAGTTTTTCCATTACTACAAAATAGTGATCCACGATCGTATCTAACAATGCATAGCAAAGCAAATCGGCACCACGCTGCCGCATTTTTGTTCCTGCTATTTTTAATCTTTCACGTAGTTGATTAAACACATCTCTGGTTGCATCTTCCTGAAAACTGATAACCACATCCTTTGTCAAGAGAATACTGATTTGCTCCTGCTCTACCGAAAATGTGGTTTCATTGAAATAAAGCATATTCAACAAGCAGAAAATATAATTCTCTGTTTCATCCATTTTGGGTCGTTGGTTGATGCTTAATATATCTTCAATTACCAACGGATGCACTTCAAAATGATTGCAAACATTTTCTACATCCGACTTGCGCAAGCCATCAATATTGATCCACGAGTTTCGTCCATTGGTTTTATATTGCAAACATTCTGCAATCTCTGCATGGCTTTTAATGTCTATTGTTTCTGCATTATAATCAAAGACCGTTATGTTTACCTGTTGCGCTTCAGTTCGCTTGGGTAATACTGTAGGATTTACTGATAATATCTGCTTGGTACGTTTTGCAGGAAACAGATTTACCGGGTTCAGAAATTTCAAATATTTATCAGGGCGCAGGTTCATAGCGTGAAAATTAAGAAATCTTATGATACGAATAAACTATTATGTATGCACAAAGTCAGATGTATAATAAAAATTTTAGCTATGAAAAAGATATTTGCAATTCTTATTGTTGCATTTGCCTTATCCATAAGTAACGCAAATGCGCAAAGAGTAAAGGTTCGGTTGAATTTTCCCGTAGGAATAAGTGTAAATGCCAATAACAGAGCGCCGTTTTCTGGTGCTGTATGGGTGGGCCCGGAGTGGGCATGGCGTGGCAGTAGGTATGAATGTGTGCCCGGATATTGGGCAAAACCCAGAAGATATAATTCAGTGTGGGTGCCCGGTCATTGGAAATACAGTCGCCGCGGATATAGATGGGTGCCCGGTCACTGGAATTATTAATACTATTATTTTTTCAATACCTTTTGGTATTTATTAAAAACAGACAGCCGGACTTGAATGCCCGGCTGTTTGCTTCTGTATTAATTTACAAATTAGTTTTTCTCTACTTGTATTGCGCCCTGATATTTATTATCTACAATCAAAATAGATAAATATCTTTTTGAAAAAGACATTTTTTGTCCATCTGCAATGTGATAAGAAACAGTAATTGTTTCATTTTTTTGAGAAATTCCGTTTACGCTTAATTCGCCCGATTTATCATTGGTTTCATCAACAATTGCAATAACATAGTTTTTTGAAAAATCAATAGTTGTAGGATTACCTCCGTTCATTTCTAATGGTGCACGGCCAAATACGTTTTCAAAATCTGTTAATGATGTGATTTTAATAAAATGCAACGGGGCATCTTTGTAATCATTTCTTACAAAATAGTTTTTAGCGGTTGTGTAAGGAATGCTGATGACGGTTGCCGAGCTTTTATCAGCACCGGCATTTTTAGTCGAGCAGCAAGAGCTCAATAAAATAGCAAAGAATGAAAAGGTAAAAATGTTTTTTGACATGTTTTTCTAATTTGGTAAAAGATATCCTACTCGTATGGCTTTTCGGTAACGCCCCGTTTGATTGAAATAGTGGCTGATCTCTATTTGAATTTAGGCAGAGGAAAGGCTGGTATAAAGTGATAAATATACCATTTTGAATAATGACGCATCAAAATTATTAGAAATAAATTTTCTATTTGCACTCATTATAATTTTTCATATAAAGCTCTTAGCTTTTCTCTTGTCATTATTTTTTCCCAGTTTTTGCCGAGTGCATTTTCCCAAAGTGGTTTCATTCCCATCGATACATTCATCATTTTTTCAAAATCATCATTGTTGAGGTTTTTACAAATACCGGAAGGGATTTCTATTCCGTTTTTCTCTACCATTAATTTAAATTCTTTTACACCAGCGGGATAATATTCATCCAGATGATTCATCACAATACAATTGCCAATACCATGCTTGGTGCCCAATAAATAACTAAGACCATAACTTACTGCATGCGCTACACCTACCTGGCTGTAAGCAATGCTCATGCCACCTGCATAAGAAGCCATCATCAATTTATCGTCACATTCTTCATTCCATTCTTTTGCATTCACAAAAACATCACGACAAAGCTGCAACGCTTTCTCGCCATAGCTTTTGCTAAATTCATTAAGGTAGGTTCCTTCCAGGCTTTCTATACAATGTATATAACAGTCCATCCCTGTATAAAAACGCTGGTTCACGGGTGCGTCTTTTGTCAATTCCGGATCCAAAACTATTTGATCAAACGGTGTAAAATCGGAATTCATTCCCAGTTTTTTTGTAGGACCTGTCAGCACAGTTGTTCTCGACACTTCTGCGCCAGTGCCACTTAGCGTGGGAATTCCGGCTTTATAAACTCCAGCATGTTTTACCAAATCCCATCCCTGATAATCGGCGGATGAGCCGGGATTGTTCATCATTAAAGAAACCGCCTTCGCCAAATCCATGGTGCTGCCACCGCCAATACCAATGATGCCGCTAACAGTTCCAAACTCCTGTTTAAGTTTATTAGCCAAATCATCTACATAAGTGGTTTTCGGCTCATAAGTAACATCGGCAAAAATGATTTTATCATTTCCCCTTAACGGAATGCGGTTCACTAATGGCTTTCCATTAAAAAAATGATCTACCAAAAAAATTATTGGCGCATCTGTTTTGCGATGGGGAGCCAGTATTTCATCTAACTGATTAAATGAGCCGCGGCCATAAATAACATATCCTACCATTTTGAAATTGCGAAAAGCCATAAAAAATTTTTTTATTGCTGCAAAGTTGCCAGTTATCAATCAAAATCCCTTGCAAAAAATCAGATAAGTTTTGCGGCCCTGTCAAGGTCTTCAGGTGTATCTATTTCCACACCCATATAATCTACCAAAACCATTCTTAACGGAACGCCATTTTCAAGATAGCGGAGACATTCAATTTTTTCTGCCGCTTCAAGTGGAGTGATGGGCCATTGAGTAAACTGAAGTAATGCGTTTTTACGAAATGCATAAACACCTATGTGTTCATAATATACTGTTGGAAAATTCCGATCTCTTGGGTAAGGAATTACCGAGCGGCTGAAAAAAAGTGAATTATTGTTTTTATCAACTGCCACTTTTACAAAATTGGGATCCATTATGTCGTCGAGGCTGGTAATAGCCTGCATCATTGATGCAACTTGCACTGAGGCATCATCAAACTGTTGTAATAATTTTTCAAGCGGTTCTTTTTTTACAAATGGTGTATCGCCCTGTACATTTACGATTACATCCGCCTCCATTGATGCCGCTGCTTCTGCAATACGGTCGCTGCCGCTTTCGTGTCTGTTTATACTCATTACTGCCATCCCGCCTGATGCTGTTATTTCTGTAAATATTTCCCTGCTATCAGTTACTACCACCACTTCGTCAAACAATTCAGTAGCTACTGTGTTTTCATATGTAAGCCTGATAACAGGTTTGCCATTTAATTGCTGCATTAACTTACCCGGAAAACGAGTAGCAGCATATCGTGCCGGTATCATTGCAATTTTTTTCATCATTTGCCTATTCAAATCGATTCATTAATGTTCAAATGTTCATTTATAAACCTCCGCCAAAGAAAATAACCAGTTGGTTGTCCTGCATATACATTTCAAAAATATAGGTGGCTCCTTCACTAAATTCAATTTTTATTTTTTCAATAGTAAAAGGCCCGCCATATTCCGCTTCATCTACTGTTTTGTACAACTTTATTTCATACTCATTATCATCTCTTGAAAATTTTTTGTTTGCAGTAGGAAATTCATCTTTTTCTCCAAAAATGTTTTTAAATTCTGGAATAAGTCTTAATAATAAAAAGCCTTGTTGCAAACTAAAGTCGGGTAGAAAATAGGTGTCTGAATTGTATTCGTAAGCAAGAAACTGATGCCACTCACTTCCGTTTTTATAAAGCTGCTTGGTAAGCTCCCATCCTCCCTCGTCATCCAAATTCATTGAGGTTGATTTTCTTACTAGCTTGGTACCAAATGGCTGTGAAGCCTGTGCCAGATATTGTTTCAGGTCCTTTATGGCATTTAGTTTTGGCGGCGACAAGGGCAATAAATAGTTGTCAACAATATATCCTGTTTTATTATTGTATTTTACTTTTCTCCAGTAACCCATCATTCCTTCTGTAGTTATGGAAACCCAATTGCCGGGTTCTTCCAACGTTGTTACTTTGGTGCCATAAGGAATTTTGTCCAGCACTTTTGAGGCGGCTTCGGGTTTTTCCCTAATGCTCAATCCCGTTTTAGCAGCTACATAGTAGTTGCCATATACCTGTGCAAGAGTGGATAGGGAAAGCGCCATAAAGGCTGCCATGAATAAAATTTTCATTCAGAAATATTTACTTTTTTAAATTGGTTTGTTTTTATCCGACACAAAAGGATCTTTCAAAAGGCTTAATAAGTCTTCATCTTTTTCGTTTGGATAATAGCGATCTAGTCCATAGCGAATTTCTTTAATATCTAATTTTTTAAACGTTCTGAATAGTCGATCCCAAATAGAAAATGTGGCTCCGTAATTACTGTCGGTATATGGCTGCTTCCAATGGTGGTGTACTTTGTGCATATTGGGAGATACTAATATATAGCTGATTGCATTATCAATCCCTTTTGGCAGGTTAATGTTGGCATGTGTAAATGCCGTAGCGATTACAACAAGTGTCTGATAAATCATAACGGAATATACAGGAGCGCCTGAAACTAAAATCAATAACAAAAAAAATATTCCTCGTAATAAACTATCGCCGGGATGATGGCGAAGACCGGTAGTAACGTCCACATTATTATCGCTATGATGTATTAGATGAAAACGCCAGAGCCATTTATTTTTATGCATCACCCAATGCACCAGCCAACTGCTGAAGTCGAGTGCCAGTACGCCAATTACAATTGTCATCACAATGCCGGTATGAAACCAGTAAACTAGTCCAAAGTTTTGTGCGGCACACCAATCGGCCAATAAAACAATAAATACAGCCAGTGCAGTGTGAATGATCAGGTGCATTACAGTAAATGCAAAATTGATTGCCGCATGTCTTATTTTGTTTTTCTTATAGCGCATAGGCAACAGTGGTATGGCCCCTTCTAATACCCAAAAGAAAAGCAGCCCCCCTACTAAAATTGCCATTCGGTCTATAGGCCGTTTTTCAAGTGTAGCAAAATATTCAAGCAACTGATCCCACATAGTTAATTTTTTTAGCTCAAAAGTTACAACTATTATACCTTATGCTTATTTGTTTAAAATCAATTCATGTTGCCTTAAACTCAAAACCGCAGTCGAAACAATGATTCACTTTGTCAATAGGCGCAGCATAGTTAACAAACAATCCCGTAATTACACTCATCCAGTTTGAAGGTTTTTTTGGCGTGCTTACCAGCTCTATTTGATGTGAACCGCAGCGGGGGCAACTCAAGTGGGCTTGTTGCTCTTCTTTTACCTGTTGCAATATGGATAATGCTTTTTCAGCGTCCTCACTTCGGGTCATTAATTTGATGCCGCCCACCGCATTTGTAAGAATGGGATCTATTGTTACGGTAAACTCATCCTGCAACCAGCTATCCACTCCAGATGCTTCCAAAACACCTTTAGCTATATTGGCATCTATATAATTTTGATATCTGTTGATAATGATGAATTTCATCTTAATCCTAAAAGTATTTTGGTTTTTTATTTGCCTATAAGATACAAAAAAAACAGCCACATTATTTTCATAAGGGGCTGTTTACAAAAAAAGATTTTTTTTTATTGATTTAACATCAACGGCATTACCAGCATAAGCAATTCTTCACTATCTTCCTTATCAACGGGTTTTATTAAACCGGCTTTTGTAGGTGTAGATAATTCAATATTTACTTCGTTGCTTTCTGTTGCACTTAGCATTTCAATTAAAAACCGGGCATTAAAAGCAATCACCAAATCTTCACCATTATACTGGCAGCTCATTCTTTCATTTCCTTCATTGCTAAAATCCACATCCTGTGCAGCTAGTTGTAATTCGCTGCCGGTAATACTCAACGCCACCTGATTGGTGCTTTTATTACTAAAAATACTTACACGGCGCAACGCACTTTGAAAATCGGCTCTGTTTAATGTAAGTTTATATGGATTGTCAGTAGGAATAACCACTTTATAATCAGGGAAGCGGGCATCAATTAGCCGGCAACTCATTTGTGTAGAGCCATGTTTAATAAACAAATGATTGCTATTATAGCTCAGCGTTATTTCGTCTTCATTAGAAGGAATTGCATTCTTTACCAGGTTGAGCGGTTTGCGAGGTACAATAAATGAATCGGATTTTGGACATTTTACATCGGTACGTTTATACCTTACCAGTCGATGTGCATCGGTGGCCACACATTGCAGGTATTTTTTATCCAATTCAAAAAATACGCCGGTCATAGCAGGGCGCAAGTCGTCGCTACTTGTTGCAAATATGGTTTCGCTAATAGCTTTAACCAATCCCGAAGCGGTCATAGTAAAAGAGGTTGTATCGTCAGCCGAAGGTTCTTTAGGGAAGTTGTCCGGATTTTCGCCCATTACTTTATACTTACCATTATCGCTGGTAATTTCTATACCAAAGTTTTTATCGATATTAAAAGTAAGTGGCTGCTCTGGAATATTTTTTAAAGAATCTAATAAAATTTTTGCAGGAATACACACCCGGCCACTGTCTTTTGCTTCAATATCCAGCTGAATCCGCATAACAGTTTCCAGATCGGTAGCCACAACAGTAAGCTTGTTCTTCTCAATTTCAAACAAAAAATCTTCAAGTATCGGTAGCACAGTGTTGGTATTTATAACACCGGAAATATGCTGTAGTTGTTTCAGCAGAGAAGAAGATGACGCTATAAACTTCATTGCGATTGGTTTGTGGCGAAACTACATATTTTTAAACAACTCCCAACAGGTAATTGGTGCTGGTGGAATACTTTGTTTTTTTCAAAAATTGGGCGATTTTAGGAAATCAAAACACAAAAGTTCTGCACAGAATTTCATGTTTTGTATATTGCCCTTCCATTAAAAAATTTCTTAAGAAATGCTGGATAAACTATTTGGAAGAAATAAGAAAAATGTCGAACCGGAAGTCGCACCTCAGGTATTATTTGGCCGCTACTCTGACAACAATAAATCGGTTGCTCAAACTGCACGCTGGACCGATGCGGACAACCTCTTTAAAGAAAAAAAATACTTTGAAAGCATAGATGCTTTTTTTGAATATCTGAAAGATGATACTGTGCAAAATACCGTGTATGAACGAAATGGAGAAACCGGAAAGTTCGAAATCTTTCAAGGTTCAAAAATTGTAAAAGGAATGTTCAACCAGAATGAGTTGAAGGCTGAAGTCTCCCTGGCGGCCATGCCACAACCATCAGTGCCGGTAATGCGCCGTTTATTGGAAACTAATTTCAGTCTTTATTATTCCCGTTTTGCGCTGGATGAAGGTCGTCTTTGTATGCGGTTTGACAGTGACACCTATGCCGCCAGCCCCAGCAAACTTTATTATGGATTAAAGGAGCTTGCCATCAAGGCAGACAAACAGGATGACTTGTTGGTACAGGACTTTGCTGGCTTGCAGGCTGTAGAAAACGATCATGTTATTGCCATTCCATTGGCTGAAGCAGAAGTGAAGTATCAGTATTTTCAAAAATGGATTCAACAAACGCTGGATGCTATTGCAGCGGTAGATGCTGATAAATTCTCGGGCGGAAATGCCTACCTGCTTCTTGCACTTATTTTCAAAATCGACTACCTGATTGCCCCCGAAGGAAAGCTACTATCTGAGCTAGAAAAAATTAACGGTATTTACTATAAAAAAGATGAGCGACAAACCATAGAAAAAAACAGAGATATGGCAGAGGCTTTTAAAAAAATTCAAAGCCTTCCCAAAGAAGAGGTAATGAGTAGTTTTATAAAAGCCAAACATACATTTTCTATAGTAGCGCCACAACAATACAAAGTAATAGCCGATGCCATCAGCGGAGCCAATACTAATATGAAATGGTATGTTGACAACAACTATCCATTTTTTGCCTCACAGATAAACGAATATGGCGTTTCTTATTGTCAGTTTTCATACAGTATGCCCCGGGTAATAACCGAGCTTTTCCATTTATACATGATGATTAATTATGCTGAATACTTTACAGATTTGGGTTTCGGAAATTCTTATTACGATGCAAAAAATAATCGTTTCAACCAGCAGACCATTCTTGATAAAATAGCAACCATACAGGGCAGGTGGAGAGAAAAATATCCATTGCTAAATATAAAATCCGAAAACCTTCGGTTCGATAGCCTGGTTAGTTTTAATACTTCATTTACAACGGAACTTTCATTGTTAAATACAGAAACAAAATAAAATAATGGATCCCCAGCAAATAATAGAACATTATCAAAAAGCGATTATTCAAATTGCCACATCGGGCGGCACGGGCACTGGCTTTTACCTAAAAGAGTATGATATTATTATTACCAACGACCATGTTGTTGCTGAAAATACTGAAGTTACTATTGCCGGAAAAGCATTTGATAAAGCATTGTCAAGAGTTTGGTACACCGATCGCAAACACGACCTGGCCTTTTTAGAAGCACCAAAAAATATTGAGCTGCCAGATATTTTTCTTGGAAAATATGAGAGCATGCACGATGGCGATCCTGTGTTGGCAATTGGCCATCCTTATGGGCTCAACTATACCGCTACGCAGGGTGTTATTTCAAAAGTAGATCGAATCCGAGATGGATTGAAGTTTATACAGATTGATGCCGCTATTAATCCCGGAAACAGTGGCGGTCCGCTTGTAAATATGAGTGGTGAGGTTATTGGTGTTAATTCATTTATTATTCGGGGGGGCGACAATCTGGGATTTGCCCTGCCTGTTAATTATCTTCATGAAGCTTTGCAGCTATATATGCCCAACCGAGGGCAGGCATCTACCCGTTGTTTTAGCTGTGGACAGCTGGTAATGCCGTCAAATATTGACGCTGGAAAATATTGCCCCAGTTGTGGTACCGAAATAAAACTACCAGAGGCTCCTGAAAAAGAAATAGCACCAGTAGGTGTGGCTAAAACTATAGAAGAAATATTACAGGCTTTGGGTAAAGATGTTAAACTGGCCCGCGAAGGTGTAAACAACTGGAGTGTAAAAGAAGGCAGTGCAAAAATTAAAATCAGCTACAATGCTGAAAACTTTTTTATTGCCGCTGATGCCTATCTGTGTCAAATGCCGGAAAATGCAACAAAAATAAAACCGCTCTATCAATACCTGCTTGAAGAAAATTATCGTACCAATGGATTGGTTTTGAGTTGCCTGAAACAAAATATTGTTTTAAGTTGTATTGTGTATGATTTGGATTTAACCAAAGAAGGAGGTGTAGAAACTTTTCGCAACTTGTTTCAAAAGGCAGACTACTACGACGATTTTTTAAAACAGGAATACGGATGTACTGTACGACTCGAAGAATAAAAACTACTATTGAGTAGTTTTGAACTTTTATAAAATAGAAAAACAAAAGCCGGTCAGTGTTGACCGGCTTTTAATATTTTTTACAACTGATTAATAATTATTAGTACCCGATGTACGTCTGTCGTTAATCGTTGCATTTTTCTTTAATACCTGAAGCGGAATAAAGGCCGCCTGCCCCGCTTGTTGCTTGCGATAGTCTTCAACATTTGCACCCGTACTGCTGGCACTTACATTTTCAACCTGTATGCCATATACTCCATATTCGCCTACTACCAGCTGTGGAAATATTTTTCCTTTGTTTGATGGATTAAAAATAACACCAAAAGCTCTGGGATCATAAGGCATATCTGCCTGCGGATTACCCGATGTCATTCTTAAGCTGTCTATTGTCTGAACCGGTTTACCCAATAATGCTGATACCGGACCCAAGCTTGTAACATTACCCGCTTTTTGTTTTAACTGTTCTGCAATTTTTTTATGACGTAGCATTGTTTCTATACCAGGTCTTACACTGGCAACAGATTGCGTACCTTCTTTATTTATCGCAGTTACTACAGCTACTACCCAGTTGTTATTTACTTCAGCAGGTTTTAATACTTCACCAAGGCTGGATGCATAAATGTCTCTTACAAACTGTCTTGAAAAACCCTGAACACCACTGATGTTGCCATCCATTTTCTTAATATTAGCGCCAATACCTTTATTTATCCCTTTTGGTTTTAATGTTTTTTGAAACACCTCATCAAACGACTTGGCATCTTTTATGCTGCCGGCAAATTCATTTGCTGCCTGCAATGCCGAGTCAACGGTAGGCTGACTTGCAATAACAGTTTTTCCCAGATAAGCAATTTTATAATTTGTCTGTGGTTTAATATAAGACATGATGTCTATGTAATGATAGCCAAAACTGGTCTTCACTACTTTCTTTTGACCGGGTTTGCCATCATATAAAATAAACTGACCAAATTCTTTTGCGAAACCACCCGAGTTCATTCCTGTTTGTACGCTAAATGCATCAAACGTCATTTCGCCATTCTGTGCACGGCTGCCATCGCTAGCGGGATTGTATTTGTTTACCATTTCCGCCCAAGATGCACCACCTTCGATTGCACGCTTAATGCTGTCAATTTTTTGCAATGCAACGCTATCGGTAAATCCGCCTTGTGCTACATCTGTACTTACTAATACGTGGCGGCATTTGATAGAATCTGGTAATACCTTTGAATCAATATATTTTGCCATTACATAACTGCCACCTTCCAGATAAGGACCAAACACGCCATTTTTGGGAAGACGGGTGATGCTGTCTTTAAAAATGGGTGACAATTGAGACGGCGGCGCATACACATCCTGAAAATCACTACCATTTCTTTGAAGGAAAAGCGCAACTTCGGTGGTTGTGTCAAACTCAGGCTTTAAGGTCTGTAGTTCGTTTTTAACAGTCAGTGAATCAGAGGCGGTAGCCTGTGCGCTAAATACAACATAATTAATTTCTCTGCTGGCTTCCTGCTTATAAGCATCTTTATGTGCACTTATATACTCGGCAATTTCTTTATCTGAAATTTTAAGGGTTGTATCGCGGAATAAAGAATCAGAATTGTAAAGCGATTTTACAACAGCAACTTTAGCCATCTGGCTATTATCGCTTATTTGTTTTTCGGCTAACCAACGGGGTGTATTGGCGCTGCTGGTAAACAGCCCCTGGTATTTTTCACGAACACGTTGAAATACCAACTGTTCCATATAACGCTTTAACTGCTCGCTCTGTTCGGGAGTCGTTTGTGCGCTTTTTAAATATTGTTCAATATTCTTTTTTGCAAGAGTGGGATCATAAACACCATCCGCACCAGTGCCGGCACTTTTAAAATCCTGCGGTGCGTTTTCGCCAAAGAAAACATCGCCTCTTTCTTTTTTTCCAACTTCAATTCCTAGTTTACTTACTTCAGATTCTACAAGAGAACGATCAATCATTTGATCCCATACGCTGTTTACCAGATTTTGTCTAAACGCCGGATCAACAGGATAGCCCTGACGCTCATAGCTGCTTACATTCATTTCAATCTCCTGCTCAAAATCGGTGGCGCTAATGTTTCTGCCATTTACGCTTCCTACCGACTTAGAGCGGCTTACAGAACCAGCACCTTTTCCGGCAAAACGATCCATAAGAATAAAGCCCACAAGCGATAATGCGATAAGTGCAATTGAAACTTTCGCATATTTATCCCTTATATCCTGAATAATAGACATAGTGTACCCTGTTTTTAAGGACGGCAAAAATAGGGCTTTTGTGGATATACTGTGGGTAAAACAGGCTTTAAGTTGGTCTCTAAACAAACCTTTTTACCTGTTTTTTTACAAAAAATCCCGGAGGGGCGGCCCCTCATTGAAAACTGCAGCTATTTTTTCGCTGTCGGCAGTATTTTTTTGGGGTGCAGCAGTTTCATTTCCTTTATTAAATGGCTGGCTCCGGCATATTTATCAACTATAAAAAGTACATAACGAATGTCCACCATAATATTTCTGCAAATGGCCGGATCGTAATTGATATCACTCATCGTTCCCTCCCATACCCGGTCAAAATTTAAGCCCACCAGATTACCCCATGCATCCAACACCGGACTACCGCTATTACCTCCTGTTGTATGGTTTTGAGCAATAAAACAAACAGGTATTTTTCCATTGGCACTATACTGGCCATAGTCTTTGTTTTTATATAACTCTCGCAGCTTTTCGGGCACGTCAAATTCATAATCTCCGGGTACATATTTTTCCATCACCCCATCCAGATAAGTGGTTATTTGATAATCCACCGCATCTTTTGCTCTGTAGCCATTTACTTTTCCATAAGTAACCCGTAGGGTACTGTTGGCATCAGGATAAAAAGTTTTTTCTTTAAACACATCCATCTGCGCCTGCATATATCTTCTTTGTGTTTGGTTGATGCTCTCCTGCATTTCATTTAAGGTGGGCACTACTGTAGTGGTGTAATGATTTCTTAATTCATTAAAAAGCTGAAAGGCCAGACTATTGCTGTTTTCATTTACCCACTCATCGGCAGCGGTTAATAATCCCTTCATGGTAATATCGCCCTGCTGCGAAAGGCTTTTTAAACTATAAACATCATCTGCTAATGCAGTAATATTATTTTTATACAACTCCAGTTTTTTTTGCAAAAAAGGAGCAATAAATTCTTGCAGTTGATTGTTTACAAAATTTTCCATTAATACTATAAAGAGTTGTTTATCTACTTCAGGACTATACTCTTTATATATATCATGTAATCTATCCACCACCTTAGGAACCGCTTCTTCAAATGCTGCTGCTCCATTTTTATCTTTTATATTTTGAAGACTGTTGATCTGGTTTACAATTGTAAATGCCTCAATGCGGCCCATGGTTTCATTAAAATAATCACGAGCCAGGCTGTACTTCGACTGTTCATTATAAGCTCTGTCAAAGTAGGCAAAGAGGTTTCCATACTTTGCAGTCCACTCCGGATTAGCAGCTACTCTTCTTTGAAAATCGGTTTCATAAGCCCTTTTCTTCGCCACTGCATTAGATACTGTAAGCCCCAGCACTTCACCCTTCCATTTTTTATAAGAGTTTTCTACGCCTGCATATTTTGATGCATACATAATTTTTATTTGTTCATCCTTGCGCATAAAACTATTGAGTACACCCAACGCTTTTTCACGAATGGCAATTTTTGCAGGGTCGTTTATGGTTCTTATTTGCTCTACTGCTGTTGAATATAAATACTCATTTGTACGCCCAGGGAAACCAAATACCATTGTAAAATCATTTTGTGCTACCCCATCCAGAGAAATACTTAATGAACGCTTGGGCACATAGGGTACATTGTCTGGCGAATAGTCTGCAGGTTTATTATCCTTACCGGCATAAATGCGAAACATGGAAAAGTCTCCAGTATGGCGTGGCCACATCCAGTTATCAGTATCCTTACCAAAATTTCCAATGGCTGCTGGCGGTGCACCTACCAGTCTTACATCATTATAGGTTTCGGTGATAAACATATAATATTGATTGCCTTCAAAAAACCCGCGAACAAAACTTTTCTGATAGGATTCTTTTTTAGCGTTCTTATTTATAAGCGCAATGTTTCTATCAATAAAGGCCTGTCTTTCTTTTTCACTTAATGAACCATCTGCACCGGCCAATGCTTGTTTACTTACATCTTCTATTCGCACAATAAACGTTACAAACAAGCCTGGGTTTTTTAATTCTTCCTTATTGTCATTTGCCCAATACCCATCACGTATATAATTATTTTCAAGCGATGAATGGTTTTGCACCGCATCAAAGCCGCAATGATGATTGGTAAGCACCAGGCCTTTGTCTGAAATAATTTCGCCGGTACAAAAACCACCAAAACTTACAATAGCATCTTTCAGGCTTCCTTTATTAATATTATATATATCAGAAGCGCTTATTTTCATGCCTAAGCTTTTCATCTGCTTTTCATTTAACTTTTCCAATAAAAGCGGCAGCCACATTCCTTCATCTGCTTTTGCAAACAAGGTTGTGAAAGGAATTGTAATAACTAACAGTAAGTATTTTATAAATTTCATATGAAATATTTTAGAGGTTTAAAAATACGGCTTTCCTTTTTACCGTTTTTATGATGAGTTTTTTAATGGGCAATCAATTATTTCTCCACTTATGTATGTTGATAGTGCTATTTTCTTGTGGATAACCAACTGTGAAACGTGGATATGAAACTTAAAGATTGGACAGTAGATTATAAAAAGATATTTCAAAAAAATAAAATGTCATTAGCCTCTGGTTTATTACACCGCTATTCACAAAAAAAATAAAAATAAATTATCCCGAATTATGAATATAGTTTATACACATTAATGTGGAAACAAGGCTTAAATCCTTACCAGTATTAAATTGAGTGATGTTAATTATTAAAATAAAATGTGGATTTTAATAAAAGTTTAATTTTGAAAACCTTTTTATCCACCAATTCACAGGCGTAATAATAATATACTCTTTTTTTAAAAATATATATTATTAATATTATTGTATTTATAAGGGGGGCTGAAAAAAATCATTTGAAAAGTTATCAGGATGACGGAATATTGCCACCTGAAAAAAATGGAGATTATGAAAGTAGCAGCATTTGATAACGCTTTGGAAAATTTAAGAACAAAAGGATTTTTGGATATTGCGCTTGATCCCACTTTAGATTTATTTAGCGAAATTGAAAAACTAAAGAAAGAAAAAAATGCGGTAGTGCTGGCGCATTACTATCAGGAGCCGGATATACAAGATGTGGCTGATTACATTGGCGATAGCCTGGGGCTGGCACAGCAGGCAGAAAAAACAAAGGCGGATGTGATTGTGTTTGCCGGTGTGCATTTTATGGCGGAGACTGCCAAAATTTTAAACCCACAAAAAAAAGTTTTATTACCCGACCTGAATGCCGGATGTTCATTGAGCGATAGTTGTCCACCCGTTTTGTTTAAAAAATTTAAAGAAAAACATCCCGATCATAAGGTTGTAAGCTATATCAACTGCAGTGCTGGCATCAAAGCATTGAGTGATGTTATTTGCACGAGCAGTAATGCAAAATTTGTTGTAGAAAGTTTTCCCAAAGAACAGCCTCTCATTTTTGCGCCGGATAGAAATCTGGGTTCCTACATTAGCAAAACAACGGGGCGGGATATGGTGCTGTGGAACGGAGCTTGTATGGTTCATGAAATATTTAGCTTGGAAAAAATTACGAAATTAAAAGTGCGGCATCCTGAAGCTAAATTAATTGCGCATCCTGAATGTGAGGAACCTGTACTTCGCTTAGCTGATTTTATTGGAAGCACAACAGGGCTTTTAAAATACACCCAAACAGACGACACCCAGTCGTACATAGTAGCTACAGAAACAGGTATTCTGCATCAAATGATGAAGGAGAGTCCTCATAAAACATTTATACCTGCACCGCCTAATAATAGCTGTGCCTGCAACGATTGTCCCCACATGAAACTAAATACATTGGATAAGCTATACCTGTGTATGAAGTATGAGCAGCCTGAAATTTTGATGGAAGAAGAACTGCGGATTGCAGCTTTAAAACCAATAAAAAGAATGTTAGAGATTAGTAAACAGGCCGGACTATAATATGTCATACCGTCCTATGTGCTTTCATTTGTAAAAGAAATATTTCGTGCCCATTCGTGTGTTTTTGTGGCAATTAAAAACGCCACCAAGCCACAAGGACACTAAGATTCACAAAGATTCTAATTCTTGTTTCTTTGAGTCAAAGAAATATTTCGTGTTCATTCGTGTGTTTTCGTGGCAATCAAAAACGCCACCAAGCCACAAGGACACCAAGGTTCACAAAGATTCATATTCTTTCTTCCTTGAGTCAAAGAAATATTTCGTGTTCATTCGTGTGTTTTCGTGGTAAAAAAAATAACCATCCCTGTACTATCTTGTCTATAAAAAACTATCCGTCTAAAGGGCTTTTAATTTTGTATTTTTTGAATATAAGAAATATCGGCACCATACTCAAGTAAATGCGAAGCATAGCTATGTTGAAGTCCGTGAATACCTACTGTTTTATTAATTTTGGCTTTCTGCATTGCTTTTTTAAAAACAACTTGCACGCTGCGAATGGAATATTGGCCACCATATTGTCCTTCAAATAAATATTTTTTTGGTTTATAATTTTTATAATAATTGCGCAAATCGGTTAGCACAAATTGAGGAAGATTTACATATCGGTCTTTTTTTCCTTTAGCAGCTTCAATAAGCACCTGCTTTCGTTTACTATCAATATCAGAAGTTTTAAGTTTTACAATTTCGCTAACCCGTAATCCCATACCATAGCAAAGGGAAAGCATAAGTTTGTGTTTAGGGTTTTCGAGTGTATCGAGCATTTTAATAATATCATTTTTGCTAATCACCTTGTGGAGTGAGGATGGTTTTTTAGGTCGGGGAATTTCAAAAAATATTTTGGGGCGGTTCATTACTTGTTCAAAGTAGTATTTAATAGCATTAATGCGGCTATGCAATTGATTTTCAGAAATCTTTTGTTTTTCAATACAGTAGAGAAAATAGCTTTTTAGTCGGTCGGCATTCAGTCGGTCAACCGAATGGTCTTTTAAAATATAAAGCAATTGGGAAAATTCAATTAAATAGGTTTTAAGTGTGCTTGGGCTGTAGGCTTTCAGTTTTAGGTCTCTTTGTAAATTGTTTAGAGCAGCAATGTTTACTGGCGCTATTTTTTCCATAATGGCTTTACCCACCGGATCTTTGGCGGGGAGTTTAAAAAGCTGTCTAAAGTGTATATTATCGGTCACATACCAGGATTTTTTAGACTTGCTCCACTGAGCTTTTATAGACGTCATTTTTTTATTTAATGCAGGATTATAGTCAAATTTTACCCAAATAATAGATTTATCTCTGTGGGTACCAAAGCTGTATTAGATAGACATAAAAAAATTGATTTATAGCTAAGTTATTTACAATACGCAATGCGCCCAAACAAATATGCGCATAAATTGATTTGATCAGCTTATTTGAAATACGTACTGCGTATATTTTTCAGAATGGGTTGATTGCTATGATTTTGTGGAGTAACTTTTTCCGGGACGAAATTTTGGATTTTTTTTGGAATTCCGTATATTTATGAGTTGGCAGTAACCCTGTTTGCGACCGTGCGGACTTCAGACTGACGATCTTTGAACAGACATTTACAACTAAAAGGACAACAACCGACACAGCTTCTAATGCCAACTCAGAAAATAAATTTATTAAAAAACCCTACCCACAATAAATTCAATGCTACCGCGCATTGCACACTTTCGGCTGACACCCAACGCTTTTTTTAATTACTTTGCGAGGGTAAATCATATTTCAATCAAATAGCAACTAAGGACAATGGCGAAACAACAAGAAAAAGATAATTCCAAACTGGTTCACGGAGACCCGACCAAAGATTTTTTTATCAGTATGCTGATAAAAGACATTACCCTTCGTGATGCAATTGGTGACTTGGTTGACAACTCAGTTGATGCTATTAAAGCAAAGGCAACGGACAAAGAAAATTTGAAGGGCTATACCATTAACATAAAAGTGGATGGCAACCAATTTTCAATCAAAGATAATGGCAGCGGTATTGAAGAAGAAATTGCGAGAGAGTATGCTTTTAAATTAGGTAAACCCCAAAAGCACAAATTGATTGACCATTCAATTGGCAGATTTGGAATAGGAATGAAAAGAGCCTTTTTCAAATTAGGCGATTCAATTCTCGTTAAATCTAAAGCACCTACTTCAAGTTTCAGTATTAAGATTCCAGTTACAGTATGGAAAAAAGATGAAACAAATTGGGACTTTCAATTTGACTCTGTCAAGACGAAACAAAAAAATGATGCAAGTTCAACGGGAACAGCCATTGAAATTACTGACTTAAGTTTTGATGCAAAAGAAAATTTTAAGAAAGCACAATTTGAATTTGAGTTGAAGGAAGAAATTGCTGCCGAACAAATTTTAAATATCAACAAAGGAATTGCAATTAAAATAAATGGTGGTGCAATAGCACCACCAAAGCTGACTCTTAAATTTGATAAGGAGTTAGTGCCTGCATATTGGAAGCACTCCTTTAAGCACATGGAGTCTGAACTTGATGTTGAAATTTTTGCAGGCGTTTCTGATGAAATTGAGATTGAAGGTGGCTGGAATATTTTCTGTAATGACCGATTAATTTTATCAAGAGATACATCAGCAACTACTGGTTGGACTGGCGCAGGTGGTGACGGTGTTGCCAAATATCATCAACAATATTGGGGATTTAGAGGATATGTATTTTTTAATTCAAAGAAATCTTCTTCACTTCCTTGGAATACAACTAAAACTGGTATTGACCCAGATTCTTCAGATTACTTAGCCGTCAGAAAAAAAATGATTGAGATGATGAAGGATATTTTTCTATTACTGAATAGACAAAAAAAGGAAAGAGAGAAAGACAATCCTGTAAAGAATCAAATACTAAATAATAAAGTTTACGCTTCTAAAGCGGTTTCAATAATACAGGTGATTAAAGACAAAAAGAAACTTGATTCTAAATTCCATTTTCCACCTGACTTATATGCAGTGAAAGAAACCGACCAAAAAACAATCAGATACACAGTGCCAACCGTTAAATTCAATAAAGTAAAAAAACACATTGGTGCTTCTAATCCATCTGATGTAGGCAGTTTAACTTTTGACCATTATTACGAAAATGAAATTGGCGACTAATATGGCTAAGAGCAAAGACACCAAACCACGGAATGATGAGTTAATGAATTATTTATTCCGACCAGCGAAAAATATTGAACGAAAAATGCTTTGCGAAGCAATGAACCGATTATCTGTTATTTCAGATGTAAAGCATTACCAGTATGTTGGTTTTGGTTCTGTTTACTTTGCTGATTTTACGTTGTTCCACAAGCAACTTGGAATTCAGAAACTGATTAGTATTGAATGCGAGGAAGACATGGAAACAAGAGTAAGATTTAATCAACCATACTCTTGCATTGATGTAATGCCCGGTTGGTCATATGAAATGTTGCCCGAAGTTGACTGGGGCAGTAGCAAATCAATTCTTTGGCTTGACTATACTGAAACCTTAAAGGGTTACATGTTCAAGGACATGGCTACTTTTTTTCAAAGAGCATTGTCGGGTAGTATGTTTATTATTTCTGTAAATGTTGATTTGAGAGACACACAACCAAGTAATAAAACAACAACTCAAAAAATCGTTTTCAAATTGGGTAAGGACATTGATGTAAGAAAAAGAATTCGGAGTAGCTCCATCAAAAAAGAAATGACAAAGAATGATTACTACTCAATAATCCGAAGCGTAATTGACAATGAAGTAAAAGAAATTATTACTGAACGAAATAAACTTGAATCCAAAGAGAGATTTGAATACAAACAACTATTCAACTTTTTATACCAAGACGGTCAGGCAATGTTGACTGTTGGTGGAGTTCTTTTTTCGGAAAATGACAAGGAAAAAATTGAACGAATGAACTTTAAAAACTTGGAATTCATAGTGCCTGACGAAAAATACTTTGAAATAAAAGTTCCTCATTTGACTTATCGTGAAATACATGCAATAGATAAGCATTTGCCAAACTTTAATAATGATGCAGAGGCAAGGGAAAAGGCACTTAAAGAGTTAAAAGGCGTAGTAAGTGATGATGCTATTCATAAATACGCAAAAATCTATCGCTACTATCCAAACTATACAGAGGCAAACTTATGAGTAAGAATAAACGAAAAATAAAAGTTTTGGACTTGTTTGCGGGAGCGGGGGGCTTCGGTTTAGGTTTTCGTTTAGCTAACAGCAATTTCAAGGTAATTTGCTCTTTAGAAGTTGACAAGTGGGCAGCAGAAACTTTGAAAGCAAATAATGTTGAGAAGCAAAAAATAATAGTGAAAGACATTCGGAGTTTTGACACAGACGAAAAAATTCGTGCCGCTTGCAAATCAAAACCCGATATAATTATTGGTGGTCCTCCTTGTCAGGGTTTCAGTTATGCTGGTCCGACCAAAGACCCGAAAGACCCACGAAATTCTTTGTTTAAAAACTTTGCTCACTGGGTTGAAGTATTGCAGCCAAAAGTTTTCGTTATGGAAAATGTGCGTGGACTTTTGACTGGGAAAAATGAGAAGGGAGAAAAAGTAATTGACATCATCAAAAAAACTTTTACTGCTATAGGTTACACAGTTAAAGTATGGGAACTAAATGCAGCTAATTATGGAGTTCCGCAAAACCGAGAGAGGATATTTATTGTCGGCAATAAACTTGGGGTGGAAATTTCAGAACCTGCATGGACACACTATTTACCGACTGAAAAAAAACAATTAAACGGCAAAGCGAAAACTTTGAAAGAGGCAATCAATGTTCAGAAAGCGATTGGAGATTTACCGAAGTTGAATGCTGGCGAAGGTGAAGAAGAAACTGAGTTTACGACTAAGCCAAGAAGCGAATTTCAAAAGTTAAGCCGTGGCAAAATGGAAAGACTTTTCAATCATGTTACAATGGTTCACACTAAGCGAGTTGTTGAACGTTATGAGCAAATTTTGAACGGCTTGACACTGGAAGAAATCCCTGAAGAGTTACAAGTGAGAAAGCGAAACGGAAACGGAGAAATTTCCGACAGTGAATATAATTCCAATTACCGACACCTGAAACCTGAAATGATTGCATATACAATTCCTGCATCGTTCTATTCAAATTTTGTTCATCCAAAACAACCGAGAAATATTACATCAAGAGAAGCCGCAAGGCTGCAATCTTTTCCTGACAGCTATATTTTCAAAGGAAAGCGGACACAAATTTCTTCTAAACTCTTAAAGCAATTAGGGAAGGAAGACGAGAACTTTCTTTCACAATACAACCAAATCGGAAATGCTGTTCCCCCACTCTTAGCTAAAGCCGTTGCCACAAGAGTATTTGATTTCATAGTAGAAAGTAAGAAGACAAAAAAGAAAAAGCCAACACACAAAAAAACACTCTCTTAAAAACCGCACGATGCAACGCACGACCAAAGTTTTTAAGAGAGTATTTTTTTCAGCAACCCAAGAAGAATTTTTTGCCAACGCTCCTTTTTTAAAAAATTTATTTTCTCAACGCACAGGCATTGTGCGTAATCGGGCAGACACCGCTTCTAAGACAAATCACTTCGGACATATCGTGTGTAAATTTGATACGACACATCTTCGGACAGACAGAAAAGCTACCGCTAACAAGGGCTCCTATGTATATAGGCCTTAAAGAGTTTATATGGTAGCTCTTTTATTTTCTTTTGAAAGTAAGAGATAAATGTTTTGGTATTTCATACTCCAACCTTTTTCTGTTTGTAATTAATATCAGGGGTTTAAATCTCCCTAATAAATGGCGGCGTTCCAACTGTGTTTGTGAATGTCTAATCCAACATAAACAATTTGATTTTCAAAATTTGCTTTAACTTTAGTCATGGCATTTAGAGTTTTAAATTTGAAAGATTTATTTTGTAGCTCTTAAAGTATTTAAGATACTACTAAACTCTAAACGCCTTTTTTTATAGCATAGGGGCTTGTGTAATGGCGTGTGAAAGGCTTCGTATCAACAGAAGTTCTAAAAATCCGACACTACGTAAAGCCGAAAAACGTTACAGGACATTTGGGACAATGCCTCTAAACGTACATACTTTAAGACAACAAGGAGTGTATAAAATCGCAGCTGTAACGACATCTTAAAATACAATTACCAAAGAAATTTTTATGAAACCTAGAATTTTATTCATTTTTCTGTTTTTCAACTTTACTACCAGTCTTTTTTCTCAAGAAACAACAAAGCCATTGACTCATACTGAGATTATGCGTAATGTTACAAGGATTGATATTGAAGGAAAGGAATATGAAAATGTAAAAGTGACGCTAAAATCCGTATCACCAGATTACTACTTTTCCGATAAATACAAAGTGAAAGTCACTATTGTAGATATGGACGGTAAGGAAGTTTGGCGAAAAACATTGAAGAACGTTTATTTGTATGTTTTTTCTGATGGACAAATACAAGTGGGAAAACAAAACTTCACAAAAATACTTATAACGAAGAATGTTTCAGGGACGTTTAATGGCAAGATAAGAGAAAATGAAGGGGTATATTAAGTTTGTAAATTTCAAAAGCGCAGTGCAGTTTTAAACTGTTGAAACTGACATTACATAAAACAAAGATCAAACAATTTTGACTAAGAAAAAACTGCCGCCAAAATTGGTATCCTATGTATATAGACCTTAGAGAGTTTATATGGTAAATCTTTTATTTTCTTTTGAAAGTAAGTGAAAAACGTTTTGGTATTTCATACTTCAACCTTTTATGCTTGTAAATAATATCAAGGGAATAAATCGCCCAAATAAATTGCTGCGTGTCAACTGCGTATGTCTAATCCAACATAATCAATTTGATTTTCAAAATTTGCTTTAACTTTGGGCGTGGTGTTTAGCGTTTTAAAATTGAAATGAATTATAAGTAACTCTTAGGTTATTAAGATTTTACTAAACTCTAAATGCCTTTTTTTATTGCATAGGGGCTTTGCGAAAGTGGCGGTTCGGCGGTCAATTGAATATTTGTACTTCGTTTCAAATGCTGTGCTTGCCTACAGTTTTGTGCTTCGTCATCTCCAACTTCGCCAAGCCCTGAACCGTCCGTCGCAAGACAAATTTAATTAACTGAAAACTGTATTTGTATGCGTTTGATTATTTGTTTTTTTTTTCTTAGCTCGCCCTTACTTTTAAATGCTCAAGAGTTTGAGAAAGCTCAAAACTTATATTTAAAAGAAAAGTATATTCGATATTATGACAGAAGCTCAGGCGTACTTATTCAAAAAATAATTAATGACAGTCTACAGGTTCGTTATGAATTAGCTTTGGTAATATTTTCCAGAGGGCGAGAATCAACCGATTTTTTGTCTCTCAGTTCTGCAATTGTGTTTGACGACAAGTCTCTTATTGTTTTTAAAGATCAAATCTACATCAATTACTTTCAAGAAGGCAAATGTCAATATAGTGTTCGACATATTCTTAGCAACTCCGAATTGGATCAGTTGAAACAAAAAAAGATCGACTATATTGTAGTTGCTGATAGAAAGAAAAGTCTTGATAGATGGCAAACTGAAGGGTTTTTAAAAGCATGCGATTCCATTGAACGCCAGTAATTAACATCATTGTTACTTTTCGCTAAAAGGAACAGTTCTAAAACCTCAGTGAAAGGTGTTTTTATCACCCCCTGCTCTTCAAAAATATCTCGGCCATCATACATCTTACACTGCCGCCTTCGGTAGCCTCTATAGTGGGTACGGCAATGGGCTGCAATTTTGCAAATTTTTCTAATTGTGATTTTTGCTCCCTGTTTAATGATTGAAATGCCGCTTCACTCATGATAAGGATATTTTTCCCCGTTTTATTTTTTGCCTCCAGCATATTGCCGGCAAAGGAATTCATTTGCGCTCTGCTGATAGGGATTATGCTATGCCCGGTGGATTCTAATAATTGCCTCACGGCTATTAATTCCCACTCTTCTTCAATTGCCTCTTCGCACAATACACAAAATTCTTCGCCCAATGCCATCATTACATTGGTATGGTAAATAGGTCTTCCTTCTGCATCAGTAGCAATAAAGGCTATAGCCTGATAAGCATTGGCTGCCGCAAATTTTTCAAGTACTGCAATATTGGTTCTTTCTGAAATGGCCGCATATATCAGTTGATGATCGTGGTCTATTATCATACTGCCAGTACCTTCCAAATACCTGCCTTCGGTCTCATACTCGCCCCAGTCTTGAAAATCATTTACTATATAGTCGGCGGCTAACTGTTTTATTATTTCATCTCTTTTTTCAGCTCGTCGGTTGGGTGCACACATGGGAAATATATACAGTTTTCCATCGGGTGATGTGCTGAGCCAGTTGTTGGGAAAAATGGCAGACGGTTTGGGCGGTTCTGCGCTGTCGTTAATCACAATTACTTCAATCTGGTTGCTGCGCAAAACGTTTACCATATTGTCAAACTCAGCCAATGCTTTTAGTTGCAGCAAGGCAGCATCTGTAGCTGGGGCCGATTGAAAATAATTGTTCAATGCCGTTTGTTCATTAAAACCAAATGAAGCGGGGCGTACCATTAGTATCGTGGATGCAGCGGGCATTGCTTCTGGGTTTTATATTAATTGATCTATGGCTGCAGCCAGTTTTTTGTCTTTATCTGTTACTACATTACCAGCATCATGTGTGCTTAGCCATATTTCAACCGTATTCCAAACATTGGTCCATAAGGGGTGATGATTCATTTTTTCTGCTTCTATGGCTACACGTGTCATAAAGGCAAATGCTTCGCTGAAGTTTTCAAATTGAAATTTTTTATACAAAGTGTTATCTGTTTCTACCCACATTATAGTTTGTATTTATAAAACAAGATTTTCCTTATTTTTTATTTTTTCATTGGTAAGCTCTATTACCAGTTGTACTGTGTTTATCGTTTTTATCTGTTGTATAATTTCCGGCAACGATTCATCGGCAGCAGCTTCTCCTTTCAGCAACCATAAAAAATCAAGATGTTTTAATTCGGGCAGCAAATATTCGCCATCGTTTTTATTATTGTAAATAAAATGGGTCAGCTGTTTTGCCGGCTCTGTATATTCAAAAACAGAAAAATGATAATACCTTTTTTTCTTAAGCTTTATTTCTAACTCATGATTGGCACGAAACTTTTTTTGTGTATTGGCGTTTAGCTGCCAGCAAAACTGATAATCTTTTACCGGAGCCATTATACCCAGTAACCGGGTGTCTTCAAAAAACCCCTGGGTGAGTTCTTCATTATCCAAAACCAATTTGGAATGATGCGCTGCCATAAAGTGAAGGTACAACTCTATCGCATTATTTTTTTTGCATTGCCTGTACAAATAATAGAATACACAACAACAATCCGTATTTTTTTAAAAGCTTACAGATGTCTCAAGCGTTTTTCCTCCTCTTATATATTTCACTTTTACAGTTTCTCCCTTTTTAAACTTGCCAAGCGTTTGCATATAAGATTCCAAAGAGCTGATATTGTATCCACCAAGTTCTATGATTATATCTCCTGCCTGTAATCCTGCTTTTTGTGCCGGCTTACCCTCGCTTACACCATCGGCTTTTACGCCAGTTCCTGCATAAGTATAATCGGGCATGATGCCCATACTTACATTAAAACGGGCTGAAGTAGTTGTTTGTGTTTCTCTTGTTTTGGCAAAAGTCAATCGAGGTTCTTTGTTCAGCTTTTCAATCAACTGCATGATATGTGCTATAATCGTTTGCTCTCCTGCATAATTTATTTTGTCTGCATCGTCCGATGGTTTGTGATAGTCGCTATGCAGTCCGGTAAAATAAAATAATACCGGAATATCTTTTCTGTAAAACGAAGTATGATCGCTGGGGCCTGTGCCGCTGCTGTCAAATTTTATAACTAATGAAGGCAATTGTTTTTTGAAATCATTTTTTGTGGCAAAATATTCTTTCTCAATTACCGAGCCCCAGATGGGCGATGTACCATAACCGCCGATGGTGAGCACTTTTGTACTATCATTCAACCGGCCAACCATATCCATATTGATCATATAGTTTACAGACTTCAAATCGATTGTTGGATGATCTGTAAAATATTTTGAACCAAACAAACCCAGTTCTTCCCCGGAAAAAGCAATAAACAGATAATTATTGTTTTTTGATTTTGATTTTTTTAATTGTTTGGCTAATTCTATAAGCGCTGCTGTGCCACTGGCATTATCATCAGCGCCGTTATGTATAGCGGGCTCGTGTGATGTGTTTCTTGAATTGCCATCTTCGCCATAGCCCAAATGATCGTAGTGGGCGCCTAATAATACAGTAGTAGCTGCCCCATTATCAATATACCCAATCACATTATGCCCGGTTCTTTTCTTTTCATCCAGTTTTGAACGAATTTGAATAGAAACAGAATCTGCCTCATTGTTAAAATACTTTTGCGCATCAGCTTTGGATATATATAATACTACGCCATTTAGAAGTGGCGATTTGTCTTTACCGTTAAATACCAGCTTGTCGTCAATGGCTGAAGAGTTGTATAAAACAACTGCATCCGCACCGCGGTCAATGGCTTTTTTACTATTCTTATATACATAATCTGCAAGATCAAAATGCGGATTGGTTATGTTTTCTTCCAAAATCGTTTTTAAATCAAAAATCCATGGATCGCCTGCGTCTTGTGAACGCAATGACACCGTTGCATTTACCAACGTATCTGCACTAAAGGGAAAAATAAAAAACCCTTTTTCAATTTTATTACCGTTGATTGTAACTGCCGAGCTCTTATCCAATATTTTTCCATCATTTACTTCAAATGGTTGTATATAGTTCTGGCTTCCTTTTGGCAATAGTCCATCTTGTTTAAATTGGGCGATGATATAATCCATTGCAAGCAGTTCGCCCGGTGTTCCGGTACGGCGACCCTCCAGTTTATCATCAGCCAGATAACCTATATTTTTACTTAATCCCGTTATGGTAACATCGGCCGATGTGGTACTGATATTATCCGGTCCGCTGCAGGCTGCAAAAATGAAAACCGGCAACAGTATTTTTAGTTTATATAGACGCATAATCAACAGTTTTTAAAATTTGTGCAAAGGTATTTCTGCTATTGGGTTTTAGTCAGTTATTATTTCATTTTTTCGTCATAGTTTTTCCGTTTTTTAAGAAGCAAACACCGTATTTCGTAAAATCATTCATTTATTGCAAGTTAGTTTTGCCGGTTACGTGAAGAAAATCACTTTAAATATTGCACTTGTAGGTAATCCCAATAGTGGAAAAAGTTCGCTTTTTAATTGTCTTACCGGACTAAATCAAAAAGTAGGCAATTTCCCAGGCGTTACAGTTGATAAAAAAACGGGAACTGTTTCTCTTGCGCCCAATATAGAATCCAATATTATTGACTTACCGGGTTCTTATAGCCTTTACCCTCGCAGAGAAGACGAGTGGGTAAGCTACCGGGTGATGATGGGACAGGATGAAGCACTAAAAGCCGATTTGGTAGTAGTGGTGGCCGATGCCAGTAATCTAAAAAGAAACCTGCTTTACTGTTCTCAGCTTATTGATTTAAAAGTGCCGTTAGTTATTGCGTTAAGCATGATGGATCTTGCCCGCAGCAAAGGCATCAAGATTGATGTAGATGCGCTGGAAAGAGAACTGGGTGTGCCGGTAGTGGTTATCAATCCACGTAAGAACAAAGGCATTGCCGAGTTGAAGAAAATAATATTGTTGACATCTCAACAACAGTATAAAGCACCATTGCTGGATTTTATTGACAATAAAGCCGCTGCTCCGGAAGCAATCAACGAACTTAAACAACATTTTCCCGACATAAGCGATTATGCTGCTATTCACTATTTCATTAATCATGAAAATTTTTCATTAAGCAGCGCAATGCAGGAAACGGTAGAGCAGATTGAAATAAAAAATAATTTTAATCCTACCAAAACGCAGGCAGAAGAAATATTGAGTCGGTTCAACCGTATCAAACAAATTATGCAATTATCGGTAGATGAACCGGGGCCGCTGCAAAAAAAATTGTTTACAGAAAAATTAGACAATGTTCTCTTACATCGCAAATGGGGTTATCTCATAATGCTGGGTGTGTTGTTTCTTTTATTTCAAAGTATTTTTTGGCTGGCACAATATCCAATGGACTGGATTGACCTTGGTTTTTTAAAACTCAATCAGGGCTTGTCATCATTTTTGCCAGAAAACCGCTGGACGGATTTATTATTAAACGGAATTGTTGCAGGACTAAATGGTATTCTGGTTTTTGTACCACAAATAATGATTTTGTTTGGCCTTATCACTTTGCTAGAAGACAGTGGTTATATGGCCCGTATCAGTTTTTTGAGCGATAAGTTGATGCGAAGCGTAGGATTAAATGGAAAAAGTGTAATGCCGATGATCAGCGGGTTTGCATGTGCGGTACCCGCCATTATGAGTGCCCGCAATATTGAAAACAAAAAAGAAAGACTGCTCACTATATTAATTACACCATTAATGAGCTGCTCAGCAAGATTACCTGTTTATACTATTCTTATCGGTTTGGTGATACCCAATCAAAATCTTTTAGGTTTTTTAAGCATACAGGGTCTAGTAATGATGGGTCTTTATCTTTTGGGATTGGTGATGGCGCTGGTAGTTTCTTATGTAGCCAAATGGTTTATAAATATAAAAGAGAAAAGTTTTTTTATTCTGGAGCTACCTGCCTATCGTTCGCCAAGGTGGAGTAATATGATAACCACTATGATAAACAAGGCGAAAATATTCGTATTTGATGCCGGAAAAATTATCATGATTATCAGTCTGATCCTTTGGGGGCTTTCCTCTTTTGGTCCGGGGAATACAATGCAAAAAATTACACTACAATATGAACAGCGAATGGCAGCCCCGGGAGTCAATACCACACAACTGAGTCGTGAAATGCAAACCGAAAAACTGGAACATTCCTATGCCGGCATTATGGGTAAGGCCATTGAGCCTGTTATTACACCCCTGGGGTTCGACTGGAAAATTGGCATTGCACTGATTACTTCGTTTGCAGCAAGGGAGGTTTTTGTAGGCACTATGGCTACTTTATACAGCGTGGGTGATGGTGATGAGGATTTAATGCTTAAAGAAAAAATGAAAGAGGCAAAACGGCCCGATGGTTCGCCGGTTTTTAATCTGGCATCCGGTTTATCGCTCATGGTATTTTATGTATTTGCCATGCAGTGTATGAGTACGCTGGCAGTAGTAAAAAGGGAAACCAAAACCTGGAAATGGCCTATTATTCAATTGTTGTATATGACGGGTCTGGCTTATTTAATGAGTTGGATAATTTATCAATTGTTGAAGTAAGTTTGATAATGGCTCAAAGGTCGAATCTTAATTATCCATTAATGCATTGGCTAATAACTATTGCTATTGGCCCGTTTGCAATTGCTTTGTACGAAGTTTTTTTTGTTTCTGCTGCTGGTGCCCGCTATGTATTATCTTTTTATTATCTCTTTTGCTTAATTGGTTTGGGATTTTCGCTTCCTGTACTTGCTATTTATATTATTACTTTTCTGGTTATTGAACATAAAATCAAAAACATCTTTTTATTAAAATCATTTTTAATTTTTAGTTCTGCTTTGATGATGTTTTTATTTTGCAGAATAATAAGAGGAGAATTTATTAATGAACTTTCTCTTTCCTATTTATTTGTACTTATTGTTTCGGGATTACTTTTAAATATAAGATCAAAAGAATCTGAAGCTATTGCTTAGTTCCAAAATATTCCCACAACAATTTTGAAACCTTTCTTGCCAGCGTCCACGCTTCATTATTGTGTGTCCAGCTTATGTCTTTATTGTTTTTAGTAAAGATGCAAAACACATAAGGATTTTTGGGTGCGTTTACAATCATGGCTTCATTGCGAGTTTTATTTACACATCCGTTTTTGCTAAATACGGCTATGGTGGGCGGTATTTGAGATATGGCTTCATTTTCATCCCAAAAATTTTTGCCAAGCAATCGCATCATTCTGTCACAAGATTCAGGTGAAAAGAGTTTCTTATTATAAATCATTTCAAACAGCTGACCCATTTCTTTTGGCGTGGTTTGTCCCCATTGATAAATAGCACGATATGCTTCCCTGCCCGGTACTCTGGAGTTTACTCTTGTATCTCTAAAGCCGAGACTGTTCAATATTTCATTGATTTTAGCACCACCACCTGCTATACTTTGCAGCCAAAGGCTGGCTGTATTATCGCTGGTTGTTAGCATGAGCATGAGTAGTTTTTTTAAAGCAATTTTTTCTCCGCTTTTAAACGAGCCTAAAATATCTTCACCTTCATACAACAGCGAATCTTTGTAAGTAAATAATGAATCATAGTGTAATTCTCCCGTATTCATTTTAGAAAGAATGCCAGTCATAATGGGCACTTTTACAATACTGGCCGTAGGAAATATTGTATCAGCATTTATATTTACCGTTTTACCAGTTCTTAAATTTTTTACATAAATGCCAATCTCTCCCTGAAAACCCGAAATGGCTTGTTCTATTTTTGATTGTAGTTTTTTGTCTTTTTGCTGTGCGATTACCGGAATTGTGAACAACAACACAAGCGCAAGAAGTGTATTTTTCATTTTTTGAGTCAATTTACTCTTTTTTTATGTTAACGATAGTTGCGGCTCTTTAAATCTATTTTATTTATTTTTAAGGCACCATGCTACTGCGTCATTTTACATTTCTCCGCACTGTAATGCTTTATAGTGTTACTGCTTTTGGTGGTCCTCAGGCGCATCTTGCTATGATGATGAAATACTTTGTAAAAGAGCGACCATATATTAGTGAACAGGAGCTGATGGAGTATAATGCATTTTGTCAGTTGTTGCCCGGTGCTTCTTCTACACAAACGGTAACATTAATTGGCTATAAACGAGGTGGCGTACCCTTGGCTATTTTTACTCTTTTAATCTGGATCCTTCCTTCTTGTATATTAATGGGCGGGCTTTCTTTTTTTGTAAGCTATCTTGATGGAAAAGAAGGTGGCTCAAAACTTTTTAGCTTTATTGCACCTATGGCCGTTGGGTTTATTGCTTATGCGTCTTATGTTGCATTTCCATTTGCCATTAAGAATACAATTACATGGATTATTATGTTGGCTGGGGCTGTTATTACCTATTTCTTTTTTGGGCTTTCCGGCGTTATTCCTGCACTGATTATTGCGGCCGGTATTGCAACTAATTTTAGTCATAAACGAATACCACAAGTTGATCAAAAGCCAAGAAAAATTCGGTGGTGGAATTTTTGGCTGTTTGGAATTATTTTTCTGGTAGCAGCTTATATGAGTGAGCAGGCTAGAATAAACGACTGGTCTAATCGTAAACCAATAAACCTTTTTGAAAATACTTATCGTATGGGAAGTTTGGTTTTTGGTGGCGGTCAGGTGTTGTTACCTATGATGTATGAACAGTGGGGCGTAAGGCCTACACAGAAAAATGTGCAAACACGCAATCCTCAGGCAATAAAAATTTCTGAAGACAATTTATTTGCCGGTATGGGAATGGTAAGAGCGATGCCAGGCCCCGTTTTTTCTATTGCAGCCTATACGGGTGG
>Ga0138256_10000116_pt1 | contig 92844 bp, 75 predicted proteins | sample KNB2016incub_MG_FD_105486 | JGI IMG/M metagenome (GOLD analysis project Ga0138256, IMG submission 105486) | Active sludge microbial communities from wastewater in Klosterneuburg, Austria - KNB2014incub_MG | ecosystem: Engineered > WWTP > Activated sludge > Unclassified | place: Austria... | reverse complement strand
CTTGGCGAAGCGGCAACATACGGGCATATTTTAATTGTTGGCTTAAACTCAGATGCATCTGTAAAAAGATTAAAAGGCGATAGCCGACCGATAAACAATGAAGGATCAAGGTCATTGCTAATGGCATCACTGGTGATGGTTGATGCAGTCATTTTATTTGAAGAAGATACTCCCTTGAATTTAATAACAACCATACTGCCCGATGTACTGGTAAAAGGTGGCGATTATACCATTGACCAGATAGTTGGTGCCAAAGAAGTAATGGCAAATGGCGGCGATGTAAAAATTGTTCCAATACTGGAAGGGTTTTCCACTACGGGGATTATTGAAAAAATGAAAGCTGGTAAATAAGCTGCTTAAATTTTTCACACAAACTTAATATTGCAAATTGCTCTGTTAAATGCTCAGCCTTTAAATTCGCTTCATTTATTTTAAAAATCAGATTGGTTTGCACAAAAGAAAGATCATATTCCGGGATATAAGCTGGCTCTCATTTAATAACAGGGTTTTGCAGGAAGCCGCAGACGAGACGGTGCCGTTAAGAGAACGTATCCGTTTCCTCGGTATCTTTTCCAATAATCTTGATGAATTTTTCCGGGTACGTGTTGCTACATTAAAGCGCATGATCGAGTTCGGCAAAAAATCGAAAATGCACCTGGAACTTACGCCCGACGCTATCCTGGAAGAGATACAGGAAATTGTGGGGGAACAGCAAAAGGAATTTGACCGTATCTGGAATGAGATTTTAAGAGAACTTAAAAAAGAAAAGATCTTCCTGGTCAACGAAACTCAGTTAAATAAAACACAGCAGGCTTTTATACTGGATTATTTTAATGAAGAGATACGCAGCAATATTATTCCGCTGATGATTGAAAGTATCCAGAACTTTCCGGTGCTGAATGACAAATCTATTTACCTGGCCTGTAAACTTTCAAAAAAAGACAAATCAGTTCCTCAGAAGTTTGCGTTGGTATCGGTACCAAGCAGGCGTTTACCAAGGTTTATCATCTTACCCTCTAAAAATGCTGATAAGCATATTATTTTGCTGGAAGACATTATCCGTTTTTGTCTTCCCAATATTTTTTCATTTTTTGGTTACGATACTTTTTCCTCCCACATCATTAAAGTAACCCGTGATGCAGAGATTGATATTGATAATGATATTGCCACTTCACTTATTCAAAAAATTGAAAAAGGTATAAAGAACCGCAAAAAAGGCAAGCCGGTCCGTTTTGTTTTCGACAAAGCAATTGATCCTTCCCTCCTCACCTACCTGGTTAGGCGTCTTGGCTTATTACAAAAAGACAATCTTATCCCCGGCGGAAGAATTCATAATTTTAATGACTTTATTAAATTCCCCGAGTCGGTTTTTGCACAAAAAAATCTCCGTAAAAAACCGTTTATACACCCGGCATTAAAAAATGTAACCAGCGTAACCAAAGTTGTTTTAAAAAAAGATGTGCTGCTCAATTTTCCTTACCACTCATTCGATAGTGTAATTGATCTTTTACGTGAAGCGGCCATAGACCCCGAAGTGGTAAGCATTAAATTAACCTGCTATCGCCTGGCCGACCGTTCCAAAATCATCAACGCATTAACCAATGCAGTTCGTAATGGCAAACTGGTAACCGTGGTGCTGGAATTACGGGCCAGGTTTGATGAAGAAGCCAACCTGGAATGGAAGGAAGAAATGGAAGAGGCCGGCGTAAAAGTGTTACTGGGCGTGCCTAATATGAAAGTACATGCCAAGATCTGCCTGATTAAAAAAAGGGTAAATAACCGAACCATTCATTACGGTTTTGTAAGTACGGGCAATCTGAACGAAAGAACAGCATTGGTATATGGAGATACCTGCCTGTTAACATCCGACCGTAATATTATGGCCGATGTAAACCGCATATTCAATTACCTGGAGCATCCAAAAACGAGGGTACATTTTTTACGGATATGTAAAACATTAATGGTAAGCCCAACAGGAATGCGGAAGCAACTGATGCAATTGATCAACAAAGAAATTAAAACCGCCCGGCAAAAAAAGCCTGCAGCCATTACACTCAAATTAAATTCGCTGAGTGATGAATTGTTGATTGATAAATTATACGAAGCCGCAAAAGCAGGTGTAGAAATTAACATGGTTGTGCGTGGAATTTTTTGCTTGCCAACAGAACATAAGAAATTCAAAATTCCCATACAGGCCATCAGTATAGTAGATGAATATCTTGAACACTCGAGGATCATGATTTTTCACAATGGTGGAAAAGAAAAAACATTTATATCATCGGCCGACTGGATGGTGCGTAATATTGATCACCGCATTGAAGTTGCCTGCCCCATTTTTGAAAAAAATATTCAGCAGGAAATTAAAGACATACTGCAGATTCAGTTGAAGGATAATATCAAAGCAAGAATACTGGATAATGATCTCTCCAATCAATATGTAAACCCCAGGAATACAAAAAAAATACGCAGCCAGGTAGAGACTTATAATTATCTCTTTCGCAAATCAATTTAAATCTTAAATGGTTTATCTGTTAATGCGTAAATTCGTTTCTAAGCTTAACCAAAACAATTAAGCAGTTAAACAATTCAACAATTAAGCACTTAAACAATTAACCCCATTTGAGATTAGGAGCCATAGATATTGGAAGTAACGCTGCCAGGTTATTAATTACCGAAGTAACCACCGATAACAAAAACAATCCTGTATTTAATAAACTGAACCTGTTCAGGGTGCCGCTGCGCCTGGGTTTTGAAGTATTTGAAACCGGTGTTATCTCTAAACAAAAGACCGGTATGTTTTTGCAAACCATGAAGGCATTTAAACATTTGCTGAATGCATACGAAGTAAAAAACATAAGGGCATGTGCCACCAGCGCCATGAGGGATGCAAAAAATGCAGAGGATATCATCCGTAAAGTAAAACTTGAAACAGATATTAAGATTGAAGTGATAACCGGTGATATGGAAGCCGGGCTGATATTTGAAAATCATATTGCTGAAACTCTCGACAAGGACCACAGCTATATGTATGTAGATGTTGGAGGTGGCAGCACGGAACTTTCTTTTTTCAGCAATGGTGTGCTCATCTTTAAAGAATCATTTAATATAGGCACCATACGGCTGCTTCAGGGCCAGGTGCATGAAAAGACCTGGGAAGTGATGAAGGAGATCATTAAGACAGTAACCAAGGGACAAAAAGAAGTGGTGGCCATTGGCAGCGGGGGCAATATCAACAAAGTATTTACCATGAGTAAGACTAAGGAAGGTAAACCAATAAGCCTGAGCCTCCTTAAAGATTATTATAATGAACTAAGCAACGTAAGCCTGGAAGACCGGATTAAAATATATAACCTGAAGACCGACCGTGCAGATGTGATTGTACCGGCATTACAAATTTACTCCAATGCCATGCGCTGGGCCGGTGCAAATGAAATGTATGTACCCAAAATTGGTTTGGTTGATGGTCTTGTGCAGCATATGTGGGAGGAGTTGAAATAAGTTCCCCGCAAATCATAGATCGCTTAATACAATCAATATTTTTTTTAAATTTGCAAATTGCAATCTTCCGTAAAAGCGCCTGTTGTTATGTATACCTTGGTCACTCCACAAAAAACAGAATATCCTGTTCTGTTGCAGATATGGGAATCTTCAGTAAGAGCTACCCACCATTTTCTGCAGGAAGAAGATATAGAATTTTTCAGAAAGACAATCAAAGAAAATCATTTGTTTGATCTCGTGAGTTTAACAATTGTAAAAGACAGCGGTAATAATATCCTGGGTTTTATGGGTATTGCCGGCAACAATCTTGAAATGATCTTCCTTGATCCTGCTGTAAGGGGAAAAGGAATCGGGAAATTACTTTTACTGCATGCCCTTGGTAATTTAAACGTTACAAAAGTTGATGTGAACGAACAGAATGAACAAGCCTGTAAATTTTATGAACATTTTGGATTTAAAGTGATTTCCAGATCGGCACTTGATGGATCGGGCAAACCATACCCTATTCTGCATATGCAGCTTATGTAAACTGGTTTTGTCTGTAAATCAATACACAATTGTTCTTTACTGCTATTTTCATTACCAGCTTTTTCCAAAAAAAATAATACCATCACTAATTTCTACTAGCCCTTTGTGTTCCAGCAGGGTTATCGCCAGCGTTAAACGAAATACAAGTAATATTTATGAAACTCCGATGCCTGAATACTCCTACACATGTATGCATCCGCTGTTTAACTTTGTTGAAAATTTCAGTAGATTGTGACGGCAATATTTTTGTACAGTTTGCTGTTAATAATCACTGGTAATTGATACATTGAGTTACATAAATACAAATGTTAGTGGTCATTGTAAACGTACAGCAAAACAGACAGAAATTTATAAACCCAAAAAAACATTTAGTGGCGGTGCAGTAACGCTTTACTATGAACCGGCAATCTAAAAACTAAGAAAATGACAAGTAATGTTTCCAATGGTTTGCTGCATGAAGTGCCGGCTGATATGCAAAAAGCATTGGTATCCGGTTCCGGCATTCTTGAGAAATGGAATAAACTTACACCTATTCAACGCAACGAATGGATTTGCTGGGTTACCATCGTAAAAAAAAGTGAAACGAGAGCAGAGCATATTGAACGTATGGTTGAAGAATTGAAAGAAGGAAAACGGCAACCCTGCTGCTGGCCCGGATGTCCGCACAGGAGACCAAATGCAAAAAAATGGTTTAAAAAACTTGAAATATGAAAGCAACACCCGAGCACAATGAACGAATTGCAAAGATGACATTTGCATCGGTATATCCACACTACATTACAAAGGTTGAGAAAAAAGGAAGGACCAAGGAAGAACTGCATCAGGTAATAATGTGGCTGACGGGCTTTGATGAAAAAAAACTACAGGAACTGATTGCTGAGAAAGCGACTTTTGAAACATTTTTCAGGAAAGCCAAATTAAATTCAAATGCTCATCTCATAACCGGACTGATTTGTGGTTATAGGATTGAAGAAATTGAAAACACTTTAACAAAACAAACAAGGTATCTGGATAAGCTGGTGGACGAATTAGCGAAGGGACGGAAGATGGAAAAGATTTTACGAACTGCATAAAACGGTACGACAGGAAAGTGCAAAAGAGAGCACAGAAACAACAAACATAAAACTCTGCCGCTGTCGGTCTTCGCTGTCATCTGGGGTTTTAACCAACGACGAATGAATTGAACAAATTTCTCCAAAAATAGTTTCCAACTAATTTTCTTTCTACATTTACAGTAACAATTGCTCCCCGGATTTGTTTTATTCTAACGCAGAGCCAACTCCACCAGCATTATCTCTCATTAAAACAAATGCGCTATGTCGGTTAATAAAGAAATTAAAAAAGTAACTACTCATACCCTGCAGATGATGAAATCTTCCGGTGAGAAGATATCCATGATCACTGCTTATGATTTTTCCTTTGCAAAAATATTCGACAATGCAGGTATTGATATCATCCTGGTTGGCGACAGTGCCAGCAATGTGATGGCTGGCCACGAAACAACATTACCCATTACTTTAGACCAGATGATTTACCACGCACAAAGTGTGGTACGTGGTATTAACCGCTGCCTTGTTGTAGTAGATATGCCCTTTGGCTCCTATCAATCCAATTCACAGATCGCTTTGGCATCGGCCATTAAGATTATGAAAGAAACCGGAGGACATTCGGTAAAACTGGAAGGTGGAGAAGAAGCGCTGGATTCTGTTTCTAAAATTGTAAGTGCCGGTATCCCGGTAATGGGGCACCTGGGTTTAACACCACAGAGCATTTATAAATTTGGTACATACACCGTAAGGGCAAAAGAAACTGACGAAGCAGCCAAACTTAAAAAAGATGCGTTGCTATTGCAGGAAGCAGGGGCATTTGCGATAGTGCTGGAAAAAATTCCTGCGGCACTTGCAAAAGAGGTAAGTGAAAGTTTAAGCATACCAACAATCGGCATTGGTGCAGGCAATAATTGCGACGGGCAGGTTTTGGTAATGCATGATATGCTGGGTATTAATGTGGAGTTTAAGCCAAGGTTTTTAAGAAAATATCTTAATCTATACGAAGAGATTGACGGAGCTGTAAAGCAATACATCAGCGATGTAAAAAGCAAAGATTTTCCCAATGAAAATGAACAGTATTAAATTGTTGGCCATTCATTAAACATATCCCCTTTCCCATAATCATCCTTACGAATAACCTGTAAAAAAGGTTATTCGTAACTTGCAGCCCTTATTGCATACATCAAAATCAATTAAAGCTATATGAAATTTTTAAAGTCGTTAAAGATACAGGCAACTAACAACGGTGTTTCTACAGGGTTGAACTGGATAAAATCAAAAGGAGAAAGAATAAATTCCTATTCACCGGTTGATGGTAAGTTAATCGCTTCTGTAAGTGGAACCGATACAAATTCTTACGAAGCCGTAATGCAGAAAGCACAAACCGCTTTTGCAGAATGGCGCACATGGCCTGCTCCAAAACGTGGTGAAGTGGTAAGGCAGATTGGCGAAGAGTTGAGAAAAAATAAACATAACCTGGGCCAGTTAGTCAGTTATGAAATGGGTAAGAGTCTGCAGGAAGGCCTGGGCGAAGTACAGGAGATGATTGATATCTGCGATTTTGCTGTGGGGCTTTCACGCCAGTTACATGGTCTTACCATGCACAGCGAAAGGCCGGGGCATCGCATGTATGAGCAATATCATCCGCTGGGAATTGTTGGTGTAATTTCAGCATTTAATTTCCCGGTAGCAGTATGGAGCTGGAACGCTGCTTTAGCCTGGGTTTGCGGCGATGTTTGCGTTTGGAAGCCAAGTGAAAAGACACCGCTTTGTGCCATCGCCTGTCAGAATATTATCCAACCTGTTTTTAAAAAGAATAATGTCCCCGAAGGCGTTTCAAATATTATTATTGGTGGCCGTAATGTTGGCGAATGGATGAGCAATGATGCAAGAATGCCGTTGCTCTCGGCTACAGGAAGCACAAGAATGGGTAAGGCTGTTTCAGCGGCTGTTGGCCAGCGTTTGGGAAGAAGTTTACTTGAACTTGGCGGTAACAATGCCATCATCATTACACAAAATGCCGACCTGGATATGGCATTGATAGGAGCAACTTTTGGCGCTGTTGGTACAGCCGGACAAAGATGCACTTCTACCCGCAGGCTGATCATCCATGAAAAAATATACAATAAGTTTAAAGAGAAATTAGTGAATGCTTATGGCCAGATAAAAATTGGCAACCCGTTGAATGAAAAAAATCATGTGGGTCCGGTGATAGATAAAGATGCAGTAAAGATGTACCTGGATTCAATTGAGAAATGTAAAGAAGAGGGTGGCAAATTTGTTGTTGAAGGCGGTGTATTGAAAGGAAAAGGATTTGAAAGTGGTTGTTATGTAAAGCCTTGTGTGGCCGAAGCAAAGAACAGTTACGCTATTGTTCAGCATGAAACCTTTGCTCCCATTCTTTACCTGATGAAATACAAAACTATTGATGAAGCCATTGCTTTGCAAAATGGTGTTCCGCAGGGATTATCTTCGGCAATTATGACCGGCGATTTAATGGAAGCGGAGAAGTTTTTATCGCATGTTGGAAGTGATTGCGGCATTGCCAATGTAAATATCGGCACCTCAGGAGCTGAGATAGGTGGCGCTTTTGGCGGTGAGAAAGAAACAGGCGGCGGGCGTGAAAGTGGCAGTGATGCCTGGAAAGTGTACATGCGGAGGCAAACAAATACAATAAATTACACAGATAAGCTGCCTTTGGCACAGGGAATTAAGTTTAATTTATAAAATTTTGCAAATAAATATAAATGGTATGGCTGTCATGGCCATACCATTTACTTTTACTCAAACAAAAAATCAAATATGATCAGGATCTCTAAAATTTTTATCGCATTTTCTTTTTTAAGTTTTTCTGCAGCTGCCCAAACAAATGCCGTACCCAACAGCTGGCACATGATGGATAAGGAAGCAGATGGTTATTATGGAGTAAGTGCCGACAAAGCCTACCAGTTTTTAAAAAGTAAGAATCTGAAAAGTACAACTGTTGTTGTAGCCGTAATTGATACAGGTATTGATACCTTACATGAAGACCTTAAACCTGTACTTTGGAAAAACACTAAAGAAATACCGGGTAACGGAATTGATGATGATAAAAATGGTTACATAGATGATATATATGGCTGGAATTTTTTAGGTGGAAAAGATGGCCGCAATGTAAAAACCGACAGTGATGAAAGAGGACGTGTCTATTATGGCCTTAAAGACAAATGGGATAATAAGGAAGTTGATAAAGATAAATTGTCTAAAACAGAATTGTATGAATATGAAATGTTCTCAAAAGCCAAAGCAGAAATAAAAGGTTCTTTTACAAAAGAACAGGATTTTTCGGCCGTAGATATTGCTTCACTTAAAGAATTACATAAGACTTTACTCAGCAGCGACAGTATCTTAAAAAAAGCCATGGGTAAGGATACTTTTACAGGAAGAGAGCTTGACTTATACACTACAAAATCTTTTGCAGAAAGAAGGGCTAAGAATGATTTTATCGGTATCATGAAGGCTAACAATATGCTTGACCAGACTGACAGTGAATTTATTGACGGCCTGATGGAGTATATTGAATACGTAGAGGGAGAGATAAGAAAAGAAGCCGCCAAATACACACCTCCCACTCCATACCGGAAAAACATAGTTGGTGATGATGAAAATAACATTAATGATATTGGTTACGGTAATAATGATGTGATGGCCAATTTTTCAATGCATGGTACACATTGCGCCGGCATAATAGCAGCAGCCCGTAATAATGGCAAAGGCATGGATGGCATTGCAGATAATGTACGCATCATGTCGTTACGTGTTGTACCCGATGGTGATGAGCATGATAAAGATATTGCACTGGCCATCCGCTATGCAGTTGATAATGGTGCAAGGATCATCAGCATGAGTTTTGGAAAAAGTTATTCTCCGCAAAAGCATTGGGTTGATGAGGCTTTTGCTTATGCCGAAAGTAAAAATGTATTGCTGGTGCATGCAGCCGGTAATGATGCAAAAGATGTGGATGTGAAAGATAATTTTCCTAATCCTAATTATGTAAACGGAGGCAGGGCCGGTAATGTAATAACCGTTGGTGCCAGTGCCGAACCAAATTCAGGAAGTTATACAGCTTCGTTCAGTAATTATGGTAAAAACGAAGTGGATGTATTTTCGCCAGGTGTAAAAATTTACTCAACCCTGCCGGGCGGAAAAAATTATGGTAACTTAAGCGGAACCAGTATGGCCTGCCCGCTGGTAGCCGGTATTGCAGCATTAACACTGGAGTACTTCCCTACCCTTACTGCAAAGCAACTTAAATATGTAATTGAAAAATCGGCTCAAAGCCCAGGTGTAAAAGTTGATAAGCCCGGAACCGATGAAAAGGTTGAGTTAAGCGAACTTTCCAGAACAGGTGGTATTGTTAATGCTTACGAAGCTGTAAAACTGGCCGCTACATTAACAGGGGAAAATAATAAAGAAACTTTACCCAGGCCTAAGATGATAAAAGGAAAAAAAGGGTAGAAAAGTAAGAAGTATAAAAGTATTCACCGTATAAAAAAGCCTTTCAAGATTTTGAAAGGCTTTTTTTGTAATTTTAATTTCACCGCTAAATATTACACAATATGCCAAAGCCTTCCCCTGCAAGTTACCAGGTCTATTTTCAAAAATATGTAGCACTGGTACCTGAAGAAGAACTCATGACTGCCTTCAGCAATCAGCAATTGGATATCCAACAGTTCCTTTCAACTATTAATGAAGAAAAATCTACTTATGCTTACGATACCGGAAAATGGACCATAAAAGAAGTATTGCAACATATGATTGACACCGAAAGAATTTTTAATTACCGTGCTTTATGTATCGCCAGGAAAGAATCTGTTTCACTCCCTGGATTTGATGAAAATTTATATGCTGAGAACTCAAATGCTAATAACAGAAACTGGCAGGAATTGGTTGAGGAATTTATTGCAGTAAGAAAATCTACTGAATTTTTATATGGAAGTTTTACTGATGAGATACTCAGTTATTCAGGCTTATCCAATAACAATCCTGCAACAGTTAACAGTCTTGGATTTACTACATTGGGCCATTTTTATCACCACAAAAAAGTAATAGAGGAAAGATATTTATCCTGACTGAAATAATAAAGTCCCCGGACAGGTTCATGCCGGGGACTTAACCTATAATTGGTTTTTACTGCTTCATTATTTTCTGTACAATCACATCTTCTCCTATTCTGATCTCCATCATATACAAACCCGGAGCAACAACCTCAAGATCTTTTACAACAACTATATTACCTCCGGGCTGAACAGTCACAGTGCGTTTTACTATTTCCTGTCCGCTGGTATTAACTATACGGATAAGGCCTTTTTCTTCTTTTAAACTCTGTAATTCTAACTTAATATGATTTTTGAATGGATTCGGATAAACTATTAAATTCTTAACAATAAGAGAACCATCTATCCTTAATGCAACAATCTGACTGAAGGTACTTTCACCATCAATATCAACAATCCTCAATCTATAGTAAACTATTTTAGATGTAACATTACTCAGGTCATCGGGATAAGAATAACTCTTGGTTAGCGTAGTTGTTCCGCTACCTGCAACCACTCCCACTTTCGAAAAATTAAATCCGTCGGTACTGCGTTCAATATCAAAATGACCATTTTTGGTTTCACTTGATGTAGTCCACTTTAATACCGCATTGATATTTTCTTTTTTCACCGCAAACGAAGTCATCTTTACAGGTGTAATTGCACCAAGTGCAATAGTTGCTGTTCCATCATCGGCAAATGGATCACCGAAAATATTTTGTCCGGTTATTCTTGCCGAATTGATTACAGTTGATAATTGCCCAGGCAATGAAGGTGTAATTACTTTAAACCTGAGGGTATAAGTTTCTCCGGCGGCTAAAATACCTCCCGATGTACTGGTAGCTCCTGTTCCAATATAGAATTTCACATAATCTTTACCAGCATTTGCAGCTTTAAAAGCATGGTCGCCATCCTGCAGATCTGTTTTAAAACCTGAGGGAATTCCAGGTGCATTTACCACTTGCAGCGAACCGGGAATATAAATTACATTCGATGGAATTGTATCAACAACAACACAATTATAAGCATTTGCCAGTCCTATATTAGCACCAGATAATGTATAAGTTAATGTTTCATTTACCTGAACTGTACCAAACGGAACCAGGTTATCAGTTACTGATTTATTCATGATAATGTCCGGATCTTTTGCTCTTATGGTAAAGGCAAATATACTTGGGAAATACTGATCGGCTTCACTGCCAAATTCTATACTAACCTGTGTTGCGCCGGGTACAATACCATAACCGGTACCAACTTCCATTTCATCAATATCAATGCTCATCTGGTTTTTAAAATCAGGGTTTTTGGTAGTAATAAAATTTCCGTTTTTAGATATTGTTCCGTTCCAGAAATTAGCAGCCAGGTTTACACCTGATGATGCAATTGTTCCATTCACTTTAATATAATCTCCCAACGGATTACCCGAGGTAACAGCCAGGTTTGCATCTCCTTCCCACGACAATGCTGTCATATATGCATCTGAAGATACAAGCGGTGCAGAAGGCACAGTTAATCCGGTAAGTGTTATTGATAACGGGCCTCCGTTAAATACCTGTAAATACCCGTCATAAACCCTAACGCTATTGTAAGCAACGGCTGCATTTTCATATACAACTACAATAGTCCATGCAGCATAGTTTCCTGCACTTGCCGATCCTGTTGCGGCCATCACATTTGCAACTGTATAAGTTCCTGTACCATTAGTATTTACAAAACCTGTTACATCAACATAACTTTGATAAGCAGAATCAGATCCTGAAATTAAACTCTTATCTATCTGGCTGATTGGTGCAACTACATCTGTATATGCACCTGATGTTCCCTTGCGGAGTTTTACAGTACGTAAATTAATATTGGCAGCACCGCCGGTTCCTCCATCAATTCTTCCGCCCCAGTATAAGCGTGCAAATTTTATTGAATTACTGCCTGCAGGCAAAACCAGGTCGGCAGATGAAGAATTGAATGTTGTATTTATAATATTACCTTCAAGTTTCATATCATAATACAGGTCATTATTTCCATTACTTCTGTTATACACTGCAACTGATATCTGGTTATTGCCATTAGCAAAATACGACACTGGTATGGTGGTTATATAATCGCCATCATCAAATTCTCTGCTGTTACTTGGATTAGTTCCATAAGGAGCATTGCCTTCAGGCATATTCATTCTTGCCGCTTCTATTCCGTTTACATAAACTATTGCTCCGTCATCATGCTTTACTGTAAGGGTAATTGTGGAATACTGGGAAGGATTTACAATATTGATATCCCTCCGCAGATAATATGTTGATCTGTTGGTTTGCGCTGGCGAATTAACATTAGACTCTCCAAAACCAAATGCATTACTGTTATTGGCAGTATTAGTCCAGTTAGATGCATCGTTATATGAATCTTCTGTCCAGTTTAAACTGGATATGTTAGGCGGAGCTGCACTGTAATTGTTTAACGAATAATATCTCCATAAACCTCCGTAAGATAACAGAGCAGTTGTGCTGCCTCCACCATCCACATCCACAAACTGGATATTAGAACTGTTATTGGTGTATGCGCTGGTGCGGCTGTTAGTATAACTTCCGGTATTGGTAGTCTGGAAATCATTCATGGCAGTTGTGTTTACAACTCCGGTGCTACCGCTTCCACTGGAATAAATAGCGGTAATTGTGTTACCAAAAATGGTATGCCCACCATGTAAATTATCAGAATAAAGAGGTGCGCCATAAGGCCTTACCACCTGGGCTTGTGTTGAAATTGCAGTTGCAAAAATGGTAAACAGCACGATACTGAATACAGGTACTATTGCTCGTAATGAGGTAAAATTTTTCATTGTCTTGTAGTTAAGAGTTTAATATGCATAGTGCATACCGGCTTCTTATAGAATAAACTGTGATGAGTTACAGCCACAGAAGCAACCTTTCAGTAGATATTAGAATGCGGATAAATACAATGGAAACTTTCGAGAGGATTTGTGGATTGGATAAGCGTGTTATTTGTAGAGGTAAGGCAAAGATATAGCTTGTTTTTTAAAAAACCAATACTTTTTGCTTTTTTTACGTTAACATGCATTATTAATAAAGCCATCGTAACTGTTACGATGGCTTTATTAATAATCTTATTTCTTTATTTTAATTGCTTTTAGCAGTAGCCGCCTGACTTATCATATTGTTCATCACTTTTACAGTTTCATCAATATAAATATCATTGCCAACCCGCTTAAGCCACTGTGTATTTTTTTCAATTTTCTCTTTGGCCGAATTGATAACAACAGTGTCTGCAGCAATATTCTTAACTGTCATTTCCTTATTTAGCTTATACGATTCATCAAGCTCCTTAACTTTTTCCTTAAACTGTTTTTGCTCTTCTTTATACTTACTAAGATTTAAAGAATAGGCTTTATCACTGTACTTCTCCAGCCAGTTGATGCTTTCTTTTATTTTAATAAAAGTTGGATTGGCTGCAATTTGTTTATCACTGTAATTAATTACTACATCATTACTGATGGTGCTTGTCCAGGTCTTATAATCTGCTTTGCCTATTTCATCCCATGGCAAGGCTGCAGTATTATCCTTTTCACGAAACTTTAAATATTCATACCTGTCGGGAATAACAATATCCGGCGTTACACCTTTTAACTGGGTAGCACCACCATTTACACGGTAAAATTTTTGCAGTGTAAGTTTTACAGAACCTAAATCTTCGGTATTCCTGTTTGCAAAAACCGGGCTTTCACTTTCCGGGTTTAAAGGTATATTGCGTTGCACAGTTCCTTTGCCATAAGTAGATGTACTTCCAATTACAATACCACGTTTATAATCCTGAATGGCGGCTGCAAATATTTCAGATGCGCTGGCACTAAACTCATCAACCATTACAGTTAAGGGGCCACTATACAAAACAGATTTATCTTTATCCTTCCATTGATAAGGCTTATCCTCACGGCCTTTAACAACGCAAACCGGACCGTCTTCAATAAACAGGCCCACCATTTTTACCACTTCGGGTAATGAGCCGCCGCCGTTACCACGCAAATCCATGATGATGCCTTCTACATTTTCGGCTTTTAGTTTTTCAATTTCTTTTGCAACATCTTCCGAACATTTAGCGCCATTGGGATCTGCAAAATCAACATAAAACTCAGGTAAATATATATAGCCAACTTTATGATCGCCGTTAATAATGGCGCTCTTTGCAAATGTATCATCCAGCTTTATTTCATCCCTGATGATGGGGATTACAGTTACTGAACCATCCATTCTTCTTACTGTCAATCTTACTTCTGATCCTTTTTTTGCCCCTCTGATAATTTTCACTGCATCAGTCACTGAATAACCTGTAACATCTACCGGCTCTTCATTACCCTGTGCTACTTTAATAATTTCATCTTCGGCTTTTAATTCACCACCTTTCCAGGCTGGGCCGCCCGATATAAGTGAAGCAATCTTTATTTTGCCATCATCTTCTTTCAGTTGAGCGCCAATTCCAAAAAAGCTTCCTTTCATGGATTCATCAAATGATCTTTTATCAACCGGTGCAAAATAATTTGTATGAGGATCCATAGTACCAGTGATGGCATTTACAAATGTGCTGAAATTTTCATCATTATCCTCACGGGTCTTTTTTGTAGCAAAGTATCTTTCAATTTGCTTTCTTACAGCATCTCTTGCTTCTCTTTCCAAAGTAGTGTCAGCTTTAACTTTAAAATCTGCCTTCTCCTTATTTTTTTCCTTGTCATCCAATAAGTCAGTGTATTTGCTTAAGGTCAGGTATTTTAAACGCTTTCTCCAGATATCTGTTCTTTCTTCTTCAGTTTTGGGACTGTTCAGCTTTTCCCTGTCCAGCATCACGGATTCGTCTTTAGAAAAATCGAAGGGTTTTGCAAGAATACCTGTATATAAAACTGAAACCTCATTAAGCCGTTTTAAGTACACTTCATTTATTGTAAAAAAAGAGATCAGTTCGGCCCCGTGTATTTCATCATCAATTTTTCCTTCAAACTTTTTAAATCCGTCAAGATCACTTTGTAAAAAAGTATTCTTATCTCCGTCAAGGTCTTCAATAAACTTTTTCAAAACCAGTTTCGAAAAACTGTCATCAATCTTTTTAGGACTGTAATGTCCCTGCTCCAATAACAAACCTACATTACGGATAATTCTGGTGTATTTGGATTTTGGGTTATCATTTTCTGATTTACCCTGTGTTTGAAATGCTAAAAAAAGACTGGCAGCGGTAAGCACCAGTATTACCGGTATAAATTTTTTACTCATCATAAATTGCGCAATTTTGTGCATACTGTAAAAATAACGGAAAAACGATAGTTTATCCTGATACTAAACGTAACTATTAGAATAATGTTTTGTTAAACCAGATTTCCGGAAATCCGTATTGATGAACGGTAATCAATAACCGGTTTAAACGAATAATATAACCGGTTTCAAATACTGTTCCAAAATAAAAGTTCCCCGTAATATCGGGGAACTTTTTGGGGTAATCGAGGGGGCTCGAACCCCCGACCCTCAGAATCACAATCTGATGCTCTAACCAACTGAGCTACGACTACCATTTATCAGAGCGCAAAAATAAAGAAAAACAGTACTCATTCAAAATACATTTTGAGCTGCCTGCTTTAATCTGTTACTTTGCAGCCCCAAACAGATTCTTAATGCATTGGATACAATATTTTTTGCCGCTGACTCTATACTGTTTTACAGGATGGTTTGTAATATGGTTATCCATAAAACTTTTGTTCCGGCCATATAGAGCAACAAATATTGCAGGTTTTAAAATACAGGGAATTATTCCAGCAAATCAGCAAATCATTGCTGAAAAAATCGGGAAGCTGGTTAGTGATAAATTATTTTCGTTTGATTCGTTACAGGAAAAAGTTACAGACCCAGGTAATTTTAATAAACTAAAACCTGAAATTGAAACACATATTGACAGTTTTTTGAGGGAAAGACTGAAAGATACTTTTCCCATGCTGTCCATGCTTATTGGAGATAAAACAATCAACCAGCTAAAAACAGCTTTTATGCTGGAACTGGAAAGCCTGTTTCCGGTTATTATGAAAAGTTATATCATCAGGCTCCAAAATGATCTGGATTTTGAAAAACAGGTTTCCCGACAAATTGCCGGTTTCTCCATTTCCAAAGCCGAAGAACTGGTTTATAGATCCGCAAATAAACAATTGGTAAAAGTACAGTTACTGGGGGGTGCCATCGGTTTATTAATGGGTTTGGTACATATTTTCATTAATACACAACTTTATAGCTGATCATTTGTTATTTCCACTTTCTTCCTCACTATAATAATACCGTTCATCATCTTATTGATAATTAATATGAACTTTTAGAATGTACTTTGCCATTCAAAAAAAAAATCACCAAAAAAGAACCCTTTTACTAATGATAAATTCAATTAAATTTTTACTGATTTGTTTACTTACACTGAGTATTTCAATAACCAATGCCCAATTTCCGGGGGCTGGCGGAAACCGCGGGGCTGGCGGACAAAATATGAACCTGGGTCATTTTTATGGAAAGGTGCTTGAATCTATAAATAATAAACCATTGGAAGCCGCTTCAGTTTTATTAATACAGAACAAATTTGATTCAGCTACAAAAAAACGCAAAGATGTTGTTGTAGCCGGTATGCTGACTGATAAGAAAGGCGAGTTTAGCCTGGAGAATCTGAACATCATGGGACAGTATAAACTAAAGATTACTGCTATTGGCTTTAAGGCATATGATGAGAAAGTAGCTTTTGAACTGAATATGGCGGGAGCTAAACCCGGTGATATGAGCAGTATGCTTAGCGCAGTTGATAAAGATTTGGGGAACCTTGTTTTAAAACCAGATCCGCAGCAATTGGAAAATGTTACTGTTAGTGCAACCAAGGCAATATTTACCATGAACATTGACCGTAAGGTTTTTAATGTAGAAAAAAACCTGACCAGTGTTGGCGGTACCGCAGTTGATGTGATGAAAAATGTACCGTCAGTAAATGTTGATATTGATGGTAATGTTTCACTAAGGAATGCAACTCCACAGATATTTGTTGATGGCAGGCCCACTACCCTTACTTTGGAACAGATACCTGCTGATGAAATTGCCAGCATTGAAATTATCACCAACCCATCGGCAAAATTTGATGCCAGCGGTGGCGGTGCCGGTATTTTAAACATTGTGATGAAGAAAAACAAGAAAGCGGGCTACAATGGAAATATTAATGCCAGCATTGACTCAAGAGCCCGTGTTGGCTTCGGTGGTGATATAAATGTAAAGCAGGATAAAATTAATTTCTTTGCACGTGGGCGTTACAATGGCCGTAAATCTATAAGTACGGCAAACAGTACCCGTGACAATTTTTTAAGAGACGATACTACCTCTTTCTTTGGTCAGAATAATAATCCCATTAACAAAGGCTTTTTTGCTTTTGGGCGGGCCGGTTTCGATTATTTTATTGATAACAGGAATACACTTACTGTTGGTGGTACGTATGTTACCGGGCAGTTTAAGAATACTGATATGATCAATATAGAAAGGGATACTTTTTACAGAAGCAATCTTTTGGTACAGGATTTTGGCCAGCGTGATACCCGTACTGAATTTACATTCAGAAATATTGGTGCTAACCTGAGTTTTAAACACAATTTTGCCAAACCCAATAAAGAATGGACTGTTGATGCCAATTTTAATTCAAGCAAAAACACCAATGCCGGCAATTACAACACACAGTATTTTAACCCTAATAGCAGCCCAAAAACTACTCCCCTGCTGGAGAAAACAGATGGTGGCGGGCTTACCAAGTTTTTCACCATCCAGTCTGATTATGTAAACCCTATAAACGACAAATTAAAAATTGAAATGGGAGTACGTGGTGCCTTCCGCAATTACACCAGTAGCTTAAATAACTTTATAGATAGTAACGGACAATACAAACTGGTATCTGGTTTCAGTAATAATTACGAGTTTACCGACAATGTTTACGCTGCTTACGCAACATTCTCACAAAAAATAAAAAACTTTACTTACCAGATTGGATTAAGATTAGAAAGTTCGAGCTACACAGGTAATGTGATCAGCAGTGGCGTTAGGTTCAATAATGATTATCCATTCAGCCTTTTCCCAAGTTTATTTATGACTTATAAGCTAACTGATAATTCTGATTTGCAGGTAAATTATTCCCGTAAAATTAACCGGCCCAACTTTTTCCAGTTAATTCCTAACTACGATATTTCCGATCCGTTAAATTTATCAATAGGAAACCCCAATCTGATACCTGAGTTTACCAACCTGGCTGAAATTTCTTACCAAAATCAGTTAAGTAAGAAAACGAGTTTTTTAGCAACAGCATATTTACACAATACCAATAATCTTATTACCAATTATCAATACCTGGATAAAAATCCCGACCCCAGCAAAAACCCTGATACGGTTTTGATAACAACCTTTGCCAATGCAAACAAAAGTTATAATATAGGCCTGGAATTAACCACCAAAACCAAGTTTGCAAAATGGTGGGATTTTACTGCCAACATAAATATTTATAACTCCACTTTAAAGGCTGGAGCAATTGCAGGCGGGCAGGATAATGATCAGTTGAGTATGTTTGGGAAAATAAATAATTCATTTACACTACCTAAAAATTTCTCGATACAGTTATCAGGCGACTACCAGGCCAAAACTATTATACCGCCGAGCAGTGGTGGTGGCATGGGGCGCATGTTTGGTGGTTCACAAATTGGGGCACAGGGTTATATCAAACCAAACTATGGTGTTGATATCGCCATTAAAAAAGATTTCATGAAAAATAAAGCAGCATCATTAACCCTGCAGATGAATGATATCTTCAGAACAAAATTATATGCCACGCATTCAGAATCGCAGTATTTTGTACAGGATAACGAACGCCGCAGAGACCCGCAGGTGCTGAGGCTTAACTTCAATTACCGTTTTGGTAAAATTGATGTATCGCTGTTTAAAAAGAAAAGTATGAAAGGCGAAATGGACAGCATGCAAAATGCACAGCAGGGAATGGGACAATAACATGTCAACATATTTTAAAAGAGCCACTTTAACCGGTGGCTTTTTTTATTTAATAAATAACTGTTTAACGTTATAATCAGCCTTTATTTAACTTTTTTAGCATTATTTTGCCGAAGCAAAAACTTATTATGAAGAATATCAATTTCAAGCAGGTACTGCCCCATTTGGCGGCTATCGTTATTTTCTTATTACTATCGGTTTTTTTAAACAAGCCTGCCTTGCAGGGCAAAGTGGTACAGCAACATGATGTAGTGCAGTGGAAAGCCATGGCACAGCAATCGTATGAGTATAAAGAAAAGCATGGTTATTTTCCAAAATGGACCAACAGCATGATGGGCGGTATGCCTGCTTACCAGATAACGCTGGGGCCAAAGGAACCCATGAACATTCGTTTGCAGGTTGTACAGAGTATCCTTACACTTGGTTTTCCAAAACCGGTATTTTATTTATTTATAGCATCCCTTTGTTTTTATCTTTTGTGTATTGTTATCGGCATCAATCCCTGGATAGGTATACTTGGCGGTATAGCCTATGCTTACGCATCGTATGACCCCGTGCTGATTGCCGGCGGACATGATACCAAACTTTTATCCATGGCTTATGCTCCTGCTGTACTTGCAGGCATACAGTTAATTTTTAATAAGAAATACTGGTTAGGCAGTGCCGTACTTTTAACATCGGGTGTATTGTTACTGGAGCAGCATCACCAGCAAATAGTTTATTACACATTGTTGATAGTTGTATTTATGACTGTTCCTTTCATCATAAAATGTGTAAAAGAAAAAACATTTAAACATCTTGCGCTATCAGGTATATTGAGTATTTCACTGGCAGCAGTAATGCTGGGTACAATGGCACTCACCTATTGGCCTGCTTATGAATTCAGTAAAGAAACCATGCGTGGTGGCCGCAGTGAATTAACACAAAAAGATAAAAAGAACGAAACCAAGGGGGGGCTTGATAAAGATTATGCTTTCCAATGGAGCTACGGAAAAGCAGAAACTATGACCCTGCTTGTACCCAACGCATTTGGCGGCAGTTCATCCGAAGGGCTTGGCGAGAATTCAAAAGCCATTGAAGTATTGCAGGAAAATGTACAAAAACTTCCACAGGGATATGCTAACCAGATTGCACAATCATCGCCCATGTACTGGGGCGAATTAAACGGTACCCAGGGTACTGTTTATCTGGGAGCAATAATTTGTTTACTTTTTTTGATGGGCGCTTTCTTATCAAAAAGCGAACACAAGTGGTGGCTTATAGCTATTACCCTTTTTGGAATTGTATTGGCCTGGGGCAAAAACTTTGAAGCGGTAAATTATTTCCTCTTCGATCATATGCCTTTTTATAAAAAATTCAGAGCACCTTCCATGTCACTGGTTATTCCGCAGCTTTCAGTTGCTTTACTGGCAGTTATTTTTTTAGATGATTTTGTAAAGACAGAAAAAGAAAAGTTGATGCAGCTTTTTAAAAAATGTTTATACATCGCAGGCGGAACAGCGGCGGTAATTATACTTTTCTATTTCATGTCGGATTTTACCAACACATCAACAACCGAATTACGTAAAGGCGTTAGTGATGCATTACAGGGTCAGGGTGCCGATTTTACCCGTAGCTATTTCAGCGCATTAAAAGCCGACCGCCAGGCATTTTATTTAACTGATATGTGGCGTTCGCTTGGCTTTATGGTTGTTTTAGTAGCAGTACTTTTCATGTATGCAAAAAAATGGATAAAGCCTGCTATGGTTTATGGCATACTCATTTTATTTGCCACGATTGATCTGTTTGGAGTAGCAACAAGATATTTAAATGAAGAACATTTTGTAGATGCTGCTGAACTTGAATACAGTTATGCCGATAGCCGTGCCGACATGCAACTGAAATCTGATACCGGGTATTACCGCATTCTCAATCTTGCAGCCGGTGATGCCAATGGTTATAATTTTTCGATAGGGAATACTTTCAATGACGCACTTCCATCATACAAACACAATACTATTGGAGGTTACAGCCCTGCAAAACTCGGCCTGTACCAGGACCTGATAGAGAACCAACTTTACAGAAACATTCAGCAGTGGGCAACTGATCAGCAGCTTAAAGACAGTTTTCCGGTATTGAATATGATGAACATGAAGTATGTTATTGTACCCGATCAGCAGGATCCAAAACAAAATATGGCTGTTATAAATCCATATGCTATGGGGAATTGCTGGCTGGTAAAGGAAGTTAAGTTCGTTAAAAATGCAGATGAAGAAATGGCTGCGCTCAATTCATTTGATCCTGCGCAAACTGCATTTGTTGATGAGAAATTTAAAACTGCTGTTCCGTTTATGCCGGTTTACGATTCATTGTCCTATATCAGATTAATCCAGAATAATAATGATGAAATAAAATATGAATTTAATTCTGCCAGCAACGAGTTTGCAGTTTTCAGCGAAGTATATTACCCGTTGGGCTGGGAAGCTTATATTGACGGCAAGAAAACTCCGTACGTAAAAACAAATTATGCTTTAAGAGGCCTTGCAATTCCTGCCGGGAAACATAATATCGAATTTATTTTTGATCCCAAATCGGTAAGGGTTGGTGAAAGCATTTCAAGGTATATGAATATTTTATCGGTGCTCATTGTTTTATTCTGCCTTTTTATGATTTGGAAAACCGGTAATAAAAAAACAACAGAAGATATAAAAGCGTAATAAAAACATTGCATACAAAACAACATAAATTTATTGCGCCTTATGATGATACAGCCCGGTTAATAAACGAAAAAGCAAACCTGCTGTATAACCGGTTGCTGGTATTCAACATCAATGATACAGGCATTGATGAGTTTGGTAAATACTATTTTACGCATCACCATACAGGTAAACGTTTGTTCTTTTCTATAGAAAGCAGCGCTGATATTATTTACCGTTCGTTAATACTATACGGCAAAAAACCCGGTGAAACAAGCTTTATAGATTATGGTGCAGGCCTTGGCACACTTTTTTTACTGGCAAGTATGGTTGGTTTTAAGAAAGTTTATTTCAATGATTATTTTCCGCAATGGGCAGGTTACGCAAAAATGATCTGTAACGAACTTGAAATTACAGTAGATGATTTTATAAGTGGCGATATTGATACCGTAATAGAATATGGCAAGGCAAATAATGTATCATTTGATATTGTTGCATCCAGAAATGTTGTTGAGCATATTTACAACCTGAGGAGTTTTTACGAAAAGCTTTACCAATCTGGCCTTACAACTATCTGTTATTCTACCACAACAGCTAATTATCATAATTTAGCCATGCGGCTTAAACATTACTGGTACCATAGCAAAGTAGAGAAAGCTACATTTAAAAATCAAAGGCAGCAATATATTAAGGAACTTGTAACGGGTATTAGTGAGCAGGATCTTACTATCCTGACAGAATTAACCCGTGGCAGGGCATTTGAAGATTTTTCAAAAGCTGTTGAATTGTATTTCGATAAAAAAACAATCCCCCCGGTTGAGTTTCTCGGAACCAATACCTGTGATTGCAGAACCGGAGTTTGGGCCGAAAATATAATTACCAGGAGAAACTATTTCAACATTATTGAGAAAACAGGTTTTAGGGCAACATACACAGCTGGGTTTTGGGACACACATTATAAATACAGTCTTATTAATTTTATTACCCGTATTTTAAACCGTATCATTAAAATAAGCGGAAGCAAAGGATACTGGTTTGCACCATTTGTTAATGTGGTGGCCGTTAAAAAATAATCATGAACAAAGCAGTAAAAGTTTTAAGCCTTGTTTCGTACAAATTTTTACCACCCGATATGGGCGGGCAAAAAGGGATTGCCTTTTTCAACCGCTATCTATGCAAACATATTAATCTTACCTGTGTGAGTATTGTTGACAATGCAGGCCACTCCGAACCTTATCCCGTTAAAACCATTTTAAGCAACAGCAGAACCAGGTACATAAACCCGTTTTATTTTTTTACATTGAAGCGTATCATCAAAGAAGAACAGATTACCCATCTTCTTTTAGAGCATCCTTATTATGGCTGGCTGGCTATTTTATTAAAATGGTTCTGCAACATAAAACTGATCGTTCACTCACATAATATTGAATCGCTCCGCTTTAAAACTATGAACAGGTGGTGGTGGGGCATTTTATGGAACTATGAAAAATTCACTCACAAAAAAGCCGATCACAATTTCTTTATTCATGAGCTGGACAGAAAATATGCCATAGAAAACTTTAAGCTGAATGCTGACCAGTGTACAGTTGTAACTTACGGCTTTGAACATGCAGCAGTACCGGATGCAGATGATAAAGCGGCAGCAAGAAAATTCATCTGCAATACGCACCAGGTTAAAGCAACTGATAAAATAATATTATTTAACGGCACACTTGGTTATAAGCCAAACCTTGATGCAGTTGACAGTATTCTGGAAAAAATAAATCCATTACTGGCAGCGTCGCAAAACTTTTCTTATACGATCATCATCTGCGGAAACAAATTACCGGCACACTATAATGGTTTGATTGATTACAAAGACAAGCATATAATTTACGCAGGATTTGTCGACGATATCAATATCTATTTTAAAGGCGCTGATATCTTTATCAATCCGGTAATTGATGGCGGCGGTATTAAAACAAAACTTGTTGAGGCGATGGGATACAACTGTTCTGTAATAAGCGCCAAAAGCGGCGCAACTGGTATTCCTGCAGAAGTAATGGGTGCCAAAATGAAAATAATTGAAGACACTGATTGGGAAACATTTGCTAATGAGGTTATCAATTTACAAACAGGAGAACAAACTCCAGCGACTTTTTTTAAACATTTTTACTGGGATAATATTGCAAAAACTGCAGCAGCAGTTATAAACAACTAAAGAAGGAGATATGGTAATCGGGAACGGTATGATAGCAAAGGAATTTGAAAGCTACTTCAATAATGAAGGCATCATTATTTTTGCTTCTGGTGTATCCGATTCAACCAATACAAATAAAGCTGCATTTGAAAGAGAGAAAAAACTGGTCACCGATATTATCAAAACCAGCATGGGTAAATTATTGGTTTACTTCAGCACCTGCAGCATCTATGACCCATCCATGCAGGATTCAGCCTATGTTCAACATAAAATAAAGATGGAGAATTTTATCAGGGACAATCATGCTCCTTATATTATTTTCCGCCTCACCAATCCTATTGGGAAAACAAATAATACACACACCGTTGTGAATTATTTTATCAACAATATTATTGAAAACAACAAATTCACAGTTTGGAAAAATGCAAGCCGCAACATCATTGATATTGATGACATGTACCTGCTGTGTAACGAAATTCTGCAGCAAAAACTTTTCACAAACTCTATTGTTAATATTGCCAACCCGGCAAATTATCCTGTAAGTTTTATTGTTGAAACGCTTGAAACACATTTTAACATGAAGGGCAACTATGATGTGATTGATAAAGGAGGTGCCCCGATTATTGATACAAATGCACTTGATCCGTTATTCACAAAATTTAATATTAATTTTGATGAACACTATTTATCTGATCTGCTCAAAAAATATTTTCCTGTATAATGACATACGCTGCTGCTAAAAGAAAACTACAACTGGAAATGATCGGTATGTTTCCGTTTGTTTTGCTGGGCAAGATAGCAGGTCATTTATTCAGCTTAAAAACAAAGCACCAGGTTTTCCTTTTTTTCCCCAATGGCGATATCGGCGGCTCACCGCAGGTTAATATTGATGTGAGCAATTGCATTAAAGACAAAAACCCACTCATCATCTTTTCAAAAAAAGCAGGAAACAACCAGTTCCGGGAGAAATACAATATTGAAGGGGTTCGGGTAATTGATCTTCATAAATACATTGACAACAAACTATTGCATTTTGTCAATTTTTTCTTTCGTGGTTTATTATCTGTATGGATCAACAAACAGGAAAAAGCCGTGGTAATGGGTGGTGAGAGTATCTTTTTTTACAAAGTAATTCCACATCTCAAACAGCATGTTCATTGTGTGGAGGTATGTCATCTGTCAACCTGGCTGCCCTACTCTATCGGTTTTATCGACAGGATAAATCACCGGGTTTTCAGCACCGAAAAACTGAAAGAAAAAGCAGAAGAGCAATACCGGGAAAACAATCTTCCTCAAACTTATTTTGACAAATTATTTTTTATTGACAATGCCATTGACATTCCTGAATACGAACATGTAACAAATACCGAACTTCAGGTTTATTTTATAGGCCGTGGCGCCGCACAAAAACGTGTACACTTGATTGCTGCCATTGCAGAAAAAATACACAGTAAAGGACTACCAGTAAAATTTAATTTTGTTGGTGATGTAGATAAAATAATTGACCCTGCCGGTTTTCCTTACTGTAGATTTTACGGCAATGTAAAAGAAGAAGCTCAGATGAAACGGATTTATGAAGAGGCCGATGTATTGCTGCTCACTTCATCTTTTGAAGGGCTACCCATTGTTGTCATGCAGATGATGGCTTATGGTAAGGTTGTTGTGTCCACGGCTGTAAACGGTATTCCCGATTATATTCATCACATGGAAAACGGTATGTTGATACATGCAATTACCGAAAATGAAATTATTGAAGAAGGCGCAGGTTATATAGAAACATTAATGCAGGACGCATCTTTACGCACAAGGCTCGGCAGCAAAAGCAGAGAGATTGCTATTGAAAAATTCAGCAGGCCGGTGTTTTGTGCCCATTACCGTAAACTGCTGAAGGTTGATGAGATTTAATTGCTGTAATATGAAATGGCCATTAACATTTTCGAAAACACTCCAATCCGCAACAGCACCAAAGGAATTTTAAACTGCAGCTTCAGCATTTTTTTTATTGGCCTCGGAATTTCATTATTGCCTGCATGTTTTTCTACTTCAGCCATATTCCGAATGTTGAGATTTCGGAAAACCCGCCAGTAATGGTCATATACTGTAATGTTATGTAAAATGCCGGTTCCCATCTTATTGAGCAAGTAAAGGTTTTCAGGAATTACTACAGCACTGTCATTGAAAACAGCCCTGGTAATCTGTTCGTCGCCTATGCCGATGTTTATTAACGGCTTTTGGATGACGTAAAATGATGAAGTCTGCAGACACCGGATATAAAATTCAAAATCCACCACCCATTTTGTACGCTCATCGTACCATAGTTCTAAATTATTTTTGATCAGGGTATTACTCGGATGGCCTATATAATTTTTTGCGATCAGGTTCAGCGGCGAACTTTTCAATTTATTTTCGATAAAGCTGCCCGGAATATTTGTGTTCTTTAATTGCCCATTCTCATAATTTGAGTAGCCCGAAAAAATAAATCCTGCATCAGAATTTTGTTCTGCCGCAGTTGCAAAAACCTGCAGACTGTTTTCATCAGCAAACCAGTCATCATCATGCATCAACTTTATCCATTGGCCTGTTGCCGGTTTTATAGACATGTTCCAGTTAGCGGGAGAACCAAGGGCTGGTGAATTTTTATGATAAGTAAGTGGGAATTTTGTGTTGTATTGTTTGCAAAGCATTTCCACTTCACTATCCGGGCTGTCATCCGAAACGATGACTTCAAAATCACGGAAGCTTTGTATTTCAACAGACCGGAGTAACACATCCAGGTAAGCTGTGTTTTTATATGCCGGTATGCAGATGGAAATAAATGAATTCATCTTTAAATGTAAATATTAATTTATTATCCTGATAAACTGCCATTAACTCTTCTTCCTGGCTACCAATACATAGTTAAGCGTTAATAAAGGATCAAAAAAACGTTTATCAGCCCAGATGGCTATCCTGTTTATTAAGGAAGTAAAATGCAGATTCATAAACAGGAATTTCAACCCTTTGATAAAAATATTCTTTCTTTTAAAAGTTGAATAAAGCATATTAATATTCATTTGAAAAATAGCTGCCCATTTTCCTCCATTGGGAATTAATTCCAACACTTCAAAATTGTGGCGCTTACACAATTCCTGCAAACCGTATTTAGTAAACCTGAAAAAATCATAGGGCTCTTCGTGCAGTTCCCAACAAAAAGGAACAGACAGTATGAATATTCCATCCTTTTTTAATACCCGGTTACATTCACTCATCATCAGTTCGGTATTGTCAACATGCTCTATTACCTGGGTACTGAAAACCGTATCAAATGATTCATTTGCTGAATCGATTTTTGTAGCAAGGCATAATATATCCACAACATTATCGCTGCTTTGCACAACATCAGAACCAATATAATTCTCCTTTGCTGTGTTAAACAAAAATTCATACGGTTTATTACCACATCCCACATCCAGTATCTTTCCAAAAGCATATTTTGAAATAACCCGCTTCAGATCTCTTATCAAAAAATGCATAACAATATAATTTGCTGCATTTCTTTTTACCTCAATATTATTTAACCTGTTCAGATTCAGTTCTCTCATTTTCCTAACGATTTAAACCACAATTTTAAATGGTAAAGTTTATACTTAATAAACCCCTTTATCGTCTGAAGCCTGTTTGCCTCATCTACGTAAGCAAAATATTTTTCGGGATGAATTCTGAGTAAAAAATCAGGATTGGTAAGTTCAGCTACCGGTTGCAGTTTCGGAAAATCTGCTAACCTGCTTTTTTTAATATAAACCAGGCTATTCTGCCGATACCAGTATTCAATATCCTTATCATTCCAGATAAGTGGCCGGATAAAATCTACCGGAACGTAATCATGCCGTAAAAATTTCTTAGCCCAGTATTCGGGCATTTGCTCATTTATATGGTAGGTGCCTAATTGCCCGATGATAGCCGCAGAGAAAACCACAATATCACTGGCTTTAACAAGATTGGAAACAAATACATCTGCACAATCTTCCGGAATATGTTCCGCAACTTCAAATGTTGTTACCAGGTCAAATCTCCTGTTTAAATCCAAAGGCAGTTTAAGGTCTGCACTCAGCAAATACTTCTTATCCATTTTGAAAAGCTCCTCAGTTACATATGCTCCTTCAAGACCTAACAGGTCATCTAAATTAAAATCCTCTTTCCAAACCCTGAGCCAATACCCAACGCCACAACCAACATCCAAAACAGAAGCCGGATGAAAAGCTTCATTCACAACAGGCAATACCTTCTTCGCAGATTTGTATGCTCCGTCTTCCAGGTCTGTAAAAAAAGTTTTGTCGTAATGCTTTACTTCTTCCTTAAATAAATCAGATGCCATCTATAATTTTATTTTTAGTAACCAACTTTTTATAATAGTTCTTAAACCACGCCATCATTCCCAGCTTCATAATAAATTTAAAAGGATGCGGCTTAAACCTGTTAAGTGCAAATTTCGTTATATGCTGATGCCCTAACTGAGCCGGATATTTTTTATGAAGATAAGCTGTCAGTTTGTTTCTTACTTCATAACTGCTGTTTATACCACCAATCATTGACTCAGGCGATACCCTGTATCGAAAACCAATCTGCGGCAGGTAATGAAATTTTTTGCCTGCAAATGCAATGCTCAGCCACATGTCCCAGTCTTCCCAACCCGATTTAATGTCCTTCATCTTCACATCATAACCACCAAGCTCATCAAAAACCGATTTCCTTACCATGGCGCAGGCATCAATGTAGTTGGCAATCATAAGACGCTGCAGGTTAAATTCGCCAACAACCCATCTGCCATCACGTGTTCCAAAATATTCTGCATCGCTGTAAACTACTGCCACTGTTTTATCGTCATTAAATACACTTACTGCCTTCCACACAAAATCAAGTTCAACTGTATTATCTGCATCCAGCAATAATATAAACTCACCAGTTGCTTTTTCAATTCCTGTATTACGGGCTGCTGCAAGTCCCTGGTTTGGCTGGTCAACAATATTGTATTTTTTTGCCCTGAAAATATCAAGCTGTCTCAGTGTTTCTTCCTCTGTAGAACCATCATTTACAATAATCACTTCATAGTCAGCATTACCGGGCTCAAGGTTCAACAGAACTTCCGGCAGGAATTTGCCGTGATTATAACAGGGAATTATGATGGAAACTTTTGGCAGCAGGTTAATGAAAATTTAGAGGTTCAAAAATACCTTATAATTTATTTGTTGCCAACTTTCATTTAGCCATGAAAAACACCATCCGTTTGTTTTTCAGCGGTTATATATTTCAGGAATAAAGCAAGCGCTTCATTCTTTTTTTCATCAAAGCTGTAATCAATATTTGTGTTATAATAATCCAGCATATTGTACCCGGGCGAATCAATTAGCGATACAATCTCATTAATATGTTTAAAACCAAGAGCTGTAGCCTGGTTAAATGATGCTATGAAAGAACCAGGTAGTTTTTTATTGCTTACCCATGCCGCAAAAACAAAAGGAAGCCCTGTCATTTCTTTCCAGGCAAGACCAAGGTCAAATACATATTTCGATTTCGTTCTTTGTTCAAAAGCCCTGTCGCCGATTATAAGACCAGCGGTGGTACCTGTAATATTTTTTTCAAAATTCTCTGTGCCGGTAATTAGCTGGGGTGAAATTTTCCAATGCTCTTTCAGCAAAATTTTCAGCAACTCAACCGATGTTCTGCTTTGATAATCCAGTAATATGGTTTCTATTTCCTGCAGATCAACATCGCTGAAAAGGGAAACCGTAACCACTTCCCCATCGCACCCGATGCAATAATCAGAAACAATATGATGTTCCTTTAATGCCGGGATAACTGCAACCGGAACCAACCCGATATCAATCTTATCTTCCTGCAACAATTCCGCTATTCTGGCCGGATAATCAATAACCAGTTCCAGCTCATCTTTCATCATGCCCTGTTCAAAACCATATATCAGCGGTTTGGTATTTAAATAACTAACCGCTCCTGCCTTTATCTTCTGTATCAATTAACGTATTTTTGCGGCAAATTTACTGCAACATCATGGATTTAAATCAACTTACTGCCATATCTCCCATCGACGGACGTTATCGCAAACAATTACAGCATTTGGGAGAATATTACAGTGAGTACGCCCTTATTAAATACAGGGTAATTGTAGAGATTGAATATTTTTTGTTCCTGGCCGAAAAGAAATTCTTTAAAGTTGATGCAAAAACTAAACAGCAACTGCTAAAGAAAGCAAATGAATTTTCGCTGGCCGATGCTGCAGTTATTAAACAGACAGAAGCCATTACCAACCATGATGTAAAAGCAGTTGAGTATTTTATTAAACAGGTTTTGGACGAATGTAATGCAGGCCATTTAAAAGAATGGGTACATTTTGGTTTAACTTCGCAGGATATTAATAACACTGCAATTCCGCTGCTTTGGAAAAACAGTATAGAACTGGAATATTTACCGGCAGTGATTAATCTGCAACATACTATTGGCAAATTAGCTGTTGCCTGGAAAGATATACCCATGCTGGCCCGCACACATGGTCAGCCTGCAAGCCCCACAAGATTGGGAAAAGAAATGATGGTATTTGTTGAACGGCTCGAAAACCAGATACAGTTATTCAGTTATATTCCGTTTACTGCAAAGTTTGGCGGCGCCACCGGAAATTTTAATGCACACCATGTGGCTTTTCCAAAATACAACTGGGTAAAATTTGCAAATGATTTTACAGAGAACAAACTGGGCTTACAGCGCCAGCAATACACCACACAGATAGAACATTTTGATACGCTGGCAGCCCATTTCGATGCCATCAAACGCATCAATACCATCTTTATTGATTTTTGCCGGGATATGTGGGCTTATATCAGCGTTGATTATTTTAAACAAAAAACAAAAAAAGGCGAAATTGGCAGCAGTGCCATGCCGCATAAAGTAAACCCCATTGATTTTGAAAATGCCGAAGGCAATTTAGGATTGGCTAATGCTTTGCTGGAGCACCTTTCAGCAAAACTCCCTGTATCACGTTTACAAAGAGACCTTACCGATTCAACGGTATTAAGAAATATTGGTGTACCCATTGCACATACTATGCTTGCCATTAAATCAACTGAAAAAGGAATTGGCAAACTGGTTTTAAATGAGGGAAAACTAAAAGCTGATCTTGATAATAACTGGGCTGTGGTAGCTGAAGCCATTCAGACTATTTTACGCCGGGAGAATTACCCTAAACCTTATGAAGCGCTAAAGGAGCTTACAAGAGGTAAAAATGCAATTGACAAGAAAACTATTCATGCTTTTATTGCCACGTTAAAAGTAAGTGCTGCATTAAAGAAGGAACTGAAGGCCATTACACCTTTTAATTATGCAGGCATTTAAAAATTATTCGTATTAACTCCAGATTATGAAAAAATTATTGTGTTGTTTTTTACTGTTTGCTGAATGTTGTTTTGCACAGGTTGATCTGAATCGTGGGTTACAGGCCTACTACCCTTTCAATGGCAATGCCAATGATGAAAGCGGCAATAAAAACCATCCCGCCAGAAACAATGCAACCATAACAGCCGACAGGTTTGGTAACCCGAACAGCGCTTATCATTTTAATGGTGTGTATCAATACATGCAGATACCCAACAACCCTTCCCTGAACTTTGGCAACGAAATTTCCTTATCGGTTTGGATAAAGCCAACGGGGTTTTATTATGGTATCTGCCATGCCAGTCAGATGATAAGTAAGGGAGGTGGTAATTATAATCCCGGAAATTATGCACTTCGTTTTGATGATGCACTCTATACTGCAGGAACGGGTTGCAGCGGATCATTATGTGATACTTTACATCAGAATTTCAGGGGAACGGGTACGGTGCTTACACCCTATCCCGGCGAGTTTATAAAAAAAAACAAATGGTATAATGTCTTATATACAAACGACGGAAAAACTGCAAAACTGTATGTTGATTGCGAATTGAAATACACTGTTGCTTTTCCTGAAACGTTTACCAATGCTGATGATCTGTTTTTTGGAAAAGCGGATGATGACCTGTTTCCTTTCTGGTTAAATGGCGACATGGATGAAATAAGGATCTACAACAGGGCTTTGAGTGAAGAGGAAATATTTTTGCTTTGCAATGAACCTGAAAAAAAGGATCCGGTAAAAGCAGCTAAGGTTGTTGCGCCACCAAAAGAAATAGTGCTTGAAAAAAGAGATAAGGAACTTGTAAAGGAGATTACAGTTGATAATGATTCTATTTCCGTTACCCTGTACGACAATGGAATAGTTGACGGAGACAGTATCACCTTAATCTACAACGATAAAATCCTTACCACGCATCAGTTACTCACCGAAAAACCACTGACCTTTTTCATTAAAATTGCAGCAGGTAACAGCCGTAACGAATTAGTGATGTATGCCGAAAACCTGGGCAGCATACCGCCCAATACGGCACTGATGGTTATTTACGATGGTAAAAAAAGATACGAACTGAATGTGAGCAGTACCGATAAGACCAATGGTGTGGTGTCGTTTAAATTACGGGAATAAATTCTTTAATCAACTTTATGAAATTTATCCTTTTGGCATTTTTATTATCCCCTGTCGTCTGTTATAGCCAGGTTAAACTTAACCTTGGTCTAAAAGCATATTATTCATTTTCTGGTAATGCACAGGATGAAAGCGGAAATAATAATCATCCTGTAACCAATAAGGCAACCTTAACTGCCGATCGTTTTGGTACTCCTAACAGCGCTTATCATTTTAATGGCAAAACTGCTTACATGAAAATTTTAAACAGCGCTTCCTTAAATACTTCGGGTAAACTTTCGTTGAGTGTCTGGGTAAAACCCATGGGATTTTATGAAGGCAAATGCCATGGAAACTCAATTTTAATGAAAGGAGATGAGGACTATTTAACCGGCAATTATTTTCTGCGTTTTGAAGATGGCCCTTATACAAATTATAACAATTGCTATGGCAGTGTTGATAAACTGCATCAGAATTTTTATGGTGCAGATGCTTATTCAGGAGCTCCGGGTTATAAACCCTATATCAGAACAAATCAATGGTATCATATAACTGTTACATACGACGGCTTTACAGCCCGGTTATACATAGATTGTAAACTGATTGCCAGCAAGCAGCAAAAGAGTGCCAGCTTTACCAACAAATACGATCTGTATCTGGGAAAACTCAATAATAATTCATTCCCTTATTGGTTTAATGGCGACCTGGATGAAGTAAGGATTTATAACCGTGCCTTAAATCAGCAGGAAATACAGGCGCTTTGTAATGAAACAGCTCCGGAAAAAGAACCCGAAATTAAAAGGCCGGAATATGTTAAAGCAAAGATTAAGGATCCAAAAGCTAATGCTGTTGCAAAACAAAAACCTGAGACTAAACAATCATTACCTGAAGCAGGAAACCTGCCCGGCCTTACAAATAATAACCCGATTACAGCAATTGAAATAACAAAGCAATTCGGCCAGTTTGAAGAAGTTAAACTTGAGGAAAGAAAAAACGACCTGGTTAAAGAAATAGTTGTGGATGAGGATTCTATTGCTGTAACCTTGTATGATAATGGTATAGTGGATGGTGACAGCGTAACACTGATTTATAATGATGTTATATTAACCACCCATCAACTTTTATCAGAAAAGCCCGTAACATTTTATATAAAAGTTTCCCCCGGCAACAGCCGCAATGAGTTGGTAATGTATGCCGAAAACCTGGGCAGCATTCCTCCCAACACTGCCTTAATGGTTATTTACGATGGCAATAAAAGATACGAACTGAATGTGAGCAGTACAGTTAAGACCAATGGTGTGGTGTCGTTTAAATTGCGGGAATAACGAATTTATTTGTGTATCTCACTCGTAAAATGAAATTCTATATCCGGGTTATTCTGTATTTCAGTATTTAAAAACCATTCGCTTTGCGCCAGGTAAACCAGGTGATTATCTTTATCCTCAGCAATATTGGCCTGCTTGTATTTGACGAAGTCATCCAGTTTTTTCGGGTCCTTACTGGTTAACCAGCATGCCTTAAAAAATGGCAGATTATTCATTTGGACCGATGCCCCATATTCCTGTAACAGGCGATATTGAATTACTTCAAACTGTAGTTCTCCCACACAACCGATGATCTTCTTATTTCCACCAAACTGGGTGAACAATTGGGCAACACCCTCATCAGTTAACTGCATCAACCCTTTCTCCAACTGCTTGGTTTTCATAGGATCTTTGTTAATTACCTCTTTAAATATCTCAGGCGAAAAACTGGGTATGCCGGTAAAGAAAAAATCCTCTCCTTCCGTCATTGTATCGCCTATTTTAAAGTTCCCGGTATCAAATAAGCCCACAACATCTCCGGGGTATGCATCATCAATCACTTCTTTTTGCCGGGCCAGAAAACTATAGGGATTATTAAACCGCAAGTCTTTATCCATCCGTACATGATGGTAATATTTACTACGTTCAAACCTGCCGCTGCAAACCCTTAAAAAAGCAATCCGGTCACGGTGCTTCGGGTCAAGGTTGGCATGTATCTTAAAAATAAATCCGCTGAATTTTTCTTCTTCGGGTTTAATATCACGGGTGGTGGTATGCCTTGGCCTGGGTGTGGGTGCAATGCGGATAAAAGTATCCAGCATTTCTTTTACTCCAAAATTGTTAACCGCACTTCCAAAAAATACAGGCGCTGTTTTACCGGTCAGGTAATCCTCTTCATTCAATTCGCCATAAACACCATCTATCAGTTCCACATCCTCCCGTAAAGTATTGGCATCCTTCTCTCCTATCTTTTTATTAAGGATATCATCATTAAGATCTTTTATTTCCAGCACATCTTCGTCATTAGCCTTTGTACCTGCAGTAAACAATACCAGGCTTTTCTTATGCATATCATACACCCCTTTAAAATCCTTACCGCTGTTAATGGGCATGGTCATTGGGTGCAACTGAATTTTCAGTTCATTTTCAATTTCCTCCAGCAGGTCGAAACGGTTCTTACCATCCCTGTCCATCTTATTAATAAAAACAATCACCGGCGTATTACGCATGGCAATTACTTCCATCAGGCGGCGTGTTTGTGCTTCCACACCGTTCACACTGTCAATAACCAGCACAACGCTGTCAACCGCAGTTAATGTTCTGAAAGTATCCTCCGCAAAATCTCTGTGACCCGGCGTATCTAATAAATTAATAAGATGCCCGTCATATTCAAAAGTCATTACGCTGGTAGCCACACTGATACCACGCTGACGCTCAATCTCCATAAAATCACTGGTGGCGTGTTTCTTTATCTTATTGCTCTTAACTGCTCCCGCTGTTTGTATAGCGCCTCCAAATAACAGAAACTTTTCTGTCAATGTTGTTTTACCAGCATCCGGGTGAGAGATGATGGCGAAGGTTTTGCGTTTGTTTATTTCGTTAATATACTTCATGACCCTTGTTGCTGCTGTTCATTTTTAAGAGCCGCAAAGGTAAGGTTTGAAAACGGATGAATAAATACTTAGGCCATTTATTCAATTCTTGTACATTTTCTTTATTTCCTCTGATGGCAATGGAGAAACCATTCATATATTTTACCGATAAAATCAAAATGCATCCCGTAATTTTGAAACATGCGTAAAACGCTTAATATTCTCCGCAATTCGTTACGTTTAACTTTCCAGGAACTGAGGGTTAATAAACTCCGTACCGCATTAAGCCTTACCGGCGTGGCTTTTGGCATCTTTTGCATTATTGGTGTACTGGCAACGGTAAACAGCCTTGAACGTAACCTGCAGAACGAAGTAAACAGCCTGGGCAGCAATACTATCTATATTGATAAATGGGATTACAGCGGCGGCCCCGATCAACCCATCTGGAAATTCAGGGCAAGGCCATCTGCCAAATACGAAGAAGCCGAAATGGTTAAACAACGTGCAGTGCTTTTAGATGATATATCATTCCTGTTGCAAACGGGCGGCAGTATTTCTCATAAAGATGATTTGTTGCAAAGTGTAAGTGTATATGGAATCATGGAATCTCAAATGGTAATTCAGCCATTGAGTTTCGACCAGGGGCGTTTTTTTTCGGCAAGTGAATTTAATGCTGGCAGCCATGTTTGTTTAATTGGCTATACCAATGCCGAATCTTTATTTGGCACTACTGAAAGGGCATTGGGTAAACAGATAGATATCAAAGGGAAAAAGGCTACCATTGTTGGTATCATTAAAAAGGAAGGAAAAAATATGATTGGCTGGGATTACGACAACTGCATCATGTTACCTTACAAATTCTGCAGGCAGTTATATGATGAGCGTAATTCAAATCCTATTTTAATAGCCAAGGGTAAAGATGGCGTAACACCTGCAGCTTTAATTGATGAGTTAAGAGGTATCATGCGCCAGATACGGAGATTAAGCCCTACACAGGAAGATAATTTTTCGCTGAACAGTGTTGAAGCCTTCAGTAAAGCCATCAGCGGTTTTTTTGCAATGGTAAATGTTGTTGGTGCTATTATCGGCGGCATCAGTTTAATTGTGGGGTTGTTTGGCATTGCCAATATTATGTTTGTAACGGTAAGGGAAAGAACCAGTGTTATTGGATTAAAAAAAGCCATTGGTGCAAAAAAGGGCAGTATTCTTTTTGAGTTTTTAATGGAAGCAACCGTACTGTGTATTTTGGGCGGCGCCATTGGATTATCCTTTGTGTATATACTCACACTTATATTATCGGGACCTTTAAATTTCCCGGTCTATATTTCTTTGCCTATGCTTTTCACCACTATTATCATTTGTGTTTCGGTAGGCATACTGGCAGGTATCATTCCTGCATCGCAGGCAGCCAGGATGGATGCGGTGGTAGCAATAAGGAGTAAATAAATATGAAACATGAGTTATGAATTATAAATTAATTTTGTACTCAGTTTATTCTCATAACTCATAACTCATAACTCATAACTCATAACTCATAACTCATAACTCATAACTCATAACTCATAACTCATAACTACAATCCTTGCCATAGAATCTTCCTGCGATGAAACATCTGCATCAATTTGTGTTGATGGGAAAATATTGTCAAACAAAATTGCCAACCAAACAGTACATGAACAGTTTGGCGGCGTAGTACCTGAACTAGCCAGCCGTGCTCACATGCAAAACATTGTGCCTGTAGTTGATGCTGCGTTAAAGGCCGCCGGTTGTGAGTTATCATCAGTTGATGCCATTGCTTTTACACAGGCTCCGGGCCTGATTGGTTCTTTGCTTGTTGGTACCCAGTTTGCAAAGTCATTATCGCTTGCATTGGATAAACCGCTTATTGCTGTGCATCATATGCAGGCGCATGTATTGGCAAACCTCATTCCCGATAAAAAACCTGATTTTCCTTTTTTGTGCCTTACGGTAAGCGGCGGCCATACTCAAATTGTACGTTGTGACAGCCCAACCAAATTAAAAGTTATTGGCGAAACTATTGATGATGCAGCAGGTGAAGCATTTGATAAGACTGCAAAAATGTTGGGCCTGCCCTATCCCGGCGGACCATTGATTGATAAATATGCCACAGCCGGAGATCCAAATCGTTTTAAATTTCCGGAACCACAGATACCCGGCTTGAATTTTAGTTTTTCGGGATTAAAAACATCTATACTTTATTTTTTAAAAAATGCCGGTACCAGCAATCTGTTTAAAGCAGAATTTTTAGCTGATGAGGCCACCAGGCAAAAATTTATTGACGAAAACCTGTCAGACATATGTGCATCGGTACAGTACCGGATTGTAAGTATCCTTTTAAACAAACTTAAAAAAGCTGCTGCTGAAACCGGCATTACAGATATATGCCTGGCTGGTGGTGTTAGTGCGAATAGTGGATTACGTAAGTCCTTTACAGATTTAGGAAATAAAGAAAAATGGAATACCTTTATACCCAATTTTGAATATTGCACCGATAATGCTGCCATGATTGCCATAACCGGCTATTTTAAATATTCAGAACAGGATTTTACTCAACTAAGTATTGGCCCCTCTGCAAGAGCAGAATGGTGAGTATAAAATTTATACTCTTTTTTAATGAATTACAATAAAGGAATTCATTAACCGTTATCTGGCTACCAAAATCAAACCACAGGCCCTTTTAATATTAAATATGCGATAACTGCTATGGCAAATTCATATTTTAAGTTTAAACAGTTTACCATTCACCAGCATAAATGTGCCATGAAAGTGTGTACTGATGCCTGTTTGTTTGGTGCAGTAACGGCAAATGATAAGATGCAATCAGGCAACTGCCTGGATATTGGAACGGGTACAGGGTTATTATCACTGATGGTTGCTCAAAAAAACAATTCAGCAATAATTGACGCCATAGAAATTGATACCAATGCTGCAGAGCAGGCTTTGGAAAATATTACAGCCTCGCCCTGGGCAAACAGGATACAGGTTATTAATAAAGACATTTTAAAACTAAGGACTAAAAAGCAGTACGACTTCATTTTTTCGAACCCGCCTTTTTTTGAAGACGACCTCCTGTCTGCTGATAAATCAAAAAATAATGCGAAGCATAACACTTCGCTTACATTAATTAAACTCTTGAAATTTGTGGATCCCCATCTTACGGCAGATGGATTGTTTACGCTTTTGTTGCCATACCAACGTGTAGATTATTTTATAGAAGAAGCAAAGAAAACAGGTTTTCATCTTAGCAGGCAAATACTTGTAAAACAAACCCTGAAACATAAATTTTTCAGAGGCATATTATCTTTTAAACGCAAAGAAACAAAACCCCAATACAGCGAAATCTTTATAAAAGATATCAATCAGAATTACACTCCCGAATTTTCGGCATTACTAAAGGATTATTATCTGTTCCTTTAATCAAGCCCTGCATAATTTTTCATGTACATATATGGCTCGTTTAATTTACCGGATTGCGTCATCGTAGCATGGTCAATCAGCTTACTTCCTCCATTACGGATATCATCCAGCACATATTTTATTAACTGCTCGCCAAAATAACGGCTTGCATCACGGGCCAGTTCGTTTGGCAAATTGCCTACAGCCATTATATCTACTGAACCGGGCAGGTAAGCTGCAGTTTTTTCGAAGCTGTTTTTATCAACTCCATAAACCGGGTCGTCAATGGTACTATCGCCAAGGTTACAAGGCACAGAACCATTCATATCATCGGTAATATCTGCAATGGTCTGAATCCTGAATTCTGCTTTTTTAATATCCCCCATTTCAAACAACCGTGGAATATTTTTCTCCCAGTAAATACCATTGATAAGAATATCAGTATTAGAAATATAATCTGTAAACCTGCAATTATAATGTTGCGGGTTGGCATGAAAATCATTGCGGTTATATTTGCCGGTTTCTTTATGGGCATACAGGTTTGCTCCTTTTAAATGCACATAGACCGGGTAGGCAAATTCTTTTTCAAGATATTCATCAGTTTCTACTTCATGAATACCTAATAAATTCATGATCTCCAGTACACCATGTGCCACACGGCCAGTGCCGGTCACGGCAATTTTAATATTGGGCAGCCTCAGTCCAAAATAGGTGTGTATTAGTTTTTGAAAACTATTTACCGAACCAACGCGTTGCAGTTTAAATGCACCGGTGCGGTTACCATAAGCCATCATCCCGTTATGTGCTCCTACAATACCTGCAAAAAAACCAAAGCCGATGATACGGGTGCCGTCATCATGTTCCAGGCACTCATAATCTATCAGCGTTATTTTTTTGTCCAGTATTGCTTTAAATAATTTTTGGTTTGAGGGTTGCAGTTTTTTAGTATGAGAAAAGAACATGTAGGTTTTTCCTTCCATCAGCATACTTACAGGAACTTCTTTAATGCCCAATAAAAGGTTACAATCACTGATATCTTCTCTTACCTCCACTCCTGCCCTTGCGTATTCCGCATCGGTATAGCATCTTGTTGGCGATTGTTGAGCAACTACCTTTATATCACTGAACTTCTGCTGAAGCCATTTACAGTGTGCAGGTGTCAGAGCCACCCGGTTATCCTCTGGTATTTTTCCTTCTCTTATTAATCCAATTGTAAGCATCGTTATTATTTTCAGCGGCAATTTACATTTTTGATTTTATATACGGGCTATGCCGATGAACCATTATATAATCTCAGGGAGCTTTCTATCGGTATACTACCATTTGATCCCGATTGTTATCGGGAAAGATGGTAGTACATTTGCAACATGAATTATTTTGAACTGTTTGGCCTGCCTGTTTCTTTTAAAATTGATAAGAGTAAGCTTGCGCTTAAATATTTTGAACTGCAGAAAAAGTATCATCCCGATTTTTTTGCAAATGGCACCGAACACGAGCAGGAAGAGGCGCTGGAAATTTCATCTCAGCTTAACAAAGCATTAAAAATACTGAAGAACGAAGACCAGACCATTAAATATGTATTACAGTTAAAGGGGCTATTGGAAGAGGAAGAGAAATACCAGTTGCCTCCTGCCTTTTTAATGGAAATGATGGAATTGAATGAGGAATTGAATGAGGATTCTGCTGCACAGATTGAGACCCTGGAAGCAGATCTTTATGCAGAAGTAGAGCCCATTATCAATAGTTATGATGATTCCAAAGCATCTAAACCCGATTTATTAAAGCTAAAAGAATACTATTACAAGAAAAAATACCTGCAGCGTATTTTGGACAGATTGGATGGATAATGTAATATTGCAGCCCTTAAGAGCCATTAGCTTTTAGCTATGAGCTGCAAGCCGTAGCTCCTTAAGCATAAGTACTGTAGCTTAATACCAGAAGCTCACAGATTAAGAGAAGCCCATGTGGCGGAATTGGTAGACGCAGCAGACTCAAAATCTGCCGTTCGCAAGGGCGTGAAGGTTCGATTCCTTTCGTGGGCACAAAGCCGGAGAAGTTTTTCTTCGGCTTTTTCTTTTTTTTATTAATAACACAGCGCAGGAATACATCTCTTTGTTATTTTCCCAACCCCTCCATATAATTAATAATAGCACGCCTTATATCTGACCGTGGATCTTTTAAATCGGTATAAACAGGATATACTTTTACTACATCAGGATTATCTTTTGTAAGAAATCCCATATTTGCCTCGCCGCCGGTCATTAAAAAATCGCTGATGGCAACTTTGTACACTTTATTATCATCAATATTAATATTCTTTAAAGCCCAGTTGCCGCCAATACTGTCGTTGGTAGCGGCGGATGAATAATGCAATAAACCACCTGTGCCCCAGTTCTTTTTTCCGGCATTCAGTAATTTAATGAGCAGGCTGCCCTTTATATCCACTTCCATAATGCTGCCGCCAAAAGGAAGGCTGCGGATAATATCGTATTGTGTAACGGGCATATGCAACATATCATCCACCCTTATTGAACCGGCATTAATGATTGACACATCAACAGTTGGTGAAGCTTTCTCCATGGCAGCAACAATCAGGTCGGTAAAGTTTGTAGCCACAGCCCTGATATAAGCTTCTCTTCCATCAAGCGGCTGGCCGGTTTGCATCGCAACTTTACGGGCATCAAAACCAAGTGATGCATAATTGTTGTCGCCAATTTCTGTCCATTTTTTCACCACCACATCTGTTGCTGAATCAATTGCGATGCTTTCATTCAGTTCAACAAGTTTTGTTTCAACTTTAAAACTATGCCTTACAGCATTAAGTTTCAGCTTAAGTATGTACGCCGATTTTGCATTGGCATCTGCCTTGGTAATAAACACATTTCCTATCCTGGCATAATGCCTTTCATGTTCGTGCCCGCCAATAATCATGGCCAGCCCCGGTATCTGTTTAGCCAATTTAATATCATCAGCCAATGACTGGTGTGTAATGGCGATAACAACATCGCAGGAATCTTTTATGTGGTCGTAAGATTTTTGTGCAGCTTCAAATACATCGGTATAGCTTACATAGGCTGCTTTGTTAAAAGGCAATGTTACCCCTATGAATCCGATCTTTGCAGATGTACCATCGGCATCTTTTGCATGCATGATATAGGTTTCAGGAAACGGCTCTGCACCTGTAGCTTTCTGCTTTACAAAAGGAACAATATCATTTCCTTTTTTATTAAATGTGTTGGAAGAAATCCATTTAAAATCCGATTCATTGATGCGGCTCTGCAGGTCGGCTTCAGAAATATCAAATTCATGATTACCGAAAACGGCGAGATCAACACCTGCACTGTTCATGGCTTCAACCATTTGTTTACCACGAATTCTTGTTCCATTATATTTAAGGCTGTTGTAAACCGAAGGGCTTAAAAAATCTCCGGCAATAACCAGTAAAGTATTCGGATTTTCACGCAGTTGATCTTTTTTTACTGTAGCCACCCTGGCCATGCCGCCTGTTTTACCTCCTTCAAGCGGAGCTATTTCATATACATCATTGATCTGAACAAGGGTAATATCAATTTTGCCATCATCGCCTGTTGTATTCAATTGCTGAGTTGAAGTGCAGGCGTTTAAAAAGATCAATCCCAGGTAAAACGTGTACAGTAATATTTTTTTCATGCTGATATGCAATTATTTTTTCGTGCAAATTTAACGCATGACAGCCAATAACCCGAATTAAAATCCAAACAGGCCGGGGTATTTTGCAAGGATATCTTTATTGAAATATTTTTTCAAAACATTCTTGAAATCTTCCAGCATACGCACATTATTCAGGTTTTTATCAGTTTCCCAGTAAGCAAGTTCCACCATGCGTTTGTCTAAAGCAATATCAAGGTTTTTAACAGATTCAGCAGGTTGTTTTCCCATACTGTAAGCTGCACCTAAATTATAATAGCCCCAAGGGTCTTCGGGCAGATAAGCGATTTGATTTTTAAACATGGCGATGGCCTCCGGTATCTTCTTTTGGTTAAGCAAACTGTAACCGAGCCTTTCCAGGATATCTTTTTCGTTTTTATTTATCAGGAATGCTTTGTTATAAAAATATTCGCTGCTGTCGTATCTGGCAAGCTGCAGGTAATATACATCTGCCGTATGTTTATACCCGTTCCATTCGTTTGGTAAAAAAGAATTGTATTTTTTGAATGCTGCTATGGCATCGGTGCTTTTCTCCATACCGCTGTAGATAACTCCCAGGTTAAAATACACATTGGCATTATTGGGTTGCAACTGGGTCACTTTTAAAAAATCGGTCAACGCTCCTTTTACATCCTTTAAAATAAATTTTGCATTACCCCTGTTAAGCCATGCAATAACCTGCGTTGGCTCAAATTCAATGGCCTTATCGTAATACTTAATGGCCGCTTCATAATTTTTCTGCATGTTGTTAATAGAGCCCCGACCAAGGTACCCATCAGCATCTTCTGGTTTCAGCTCAATACATTTTGCATAATCTTTATCCGCTGCATCATAATTTTTTTGTGCATAATACAATACCGCCCTGTTCTTATACGCCTGAAAATAAGCCGCATCAATTTCAATCGCTTTATTATAATCTTTCAATGCTGCAGTAAAATTATTCTGGCGGTAATAAACAATCCCACGATCGTTAAAGGCATTACTGTAAGCAGCATTTAATGCGATAGCTTTTGTATGATCCTGTATGGCACCTTCATAATCCTTTAACGAATATTTTACCAGGCCACGGTTGTGCAATGCCTTTTCATTTTTTGCATCAAGCTCAACGGCCTTGTTAAAATCAACCAATGCAGCTTCATAATTTTTTGCCCTGAATTTTATGAGCCCCTGGTTATTGTATTCTGTGGAAGTTTGCGCTATTGTTGGTGTCAGGCTAATAGCAAATACAAACAGCATCAATAAAACAATCTTTCTTTTCATCTCTGTATAATTATTCAATGTAAGAAACAACATGGGTAAGTTACAATAATATATCATTTTAATCAACAGGCCTTAACAGCAGATAAAAAAGAAAAGTTTATCCATGTTGCAGGATAAACTTTTGCTTTTGGTCAGATGTATTTTAATAATCTATTTAACAGGCATCAGGCTGATGGCACATCCACCACCCGGTGCCAGTTTCAGATTTAAAACTGTTTTACTGTCAACTGTCTGCTTGCTGATAATATAGGCTGCAGGGTTTTTTGCATAATCTGCATCAGCTGCATCTGCATAAATAATTGCCTGGTATTTTTTACCGGCGTCTAAAAAATCAAGATTCACTGTTGTAGTGCGCCCATTCTCATTAGTGATGGATCCTACAAACCAGTTATTGCTTTTCTTCGCTTTCCTGGCTACGGTAATATATTCTCCCGGCTCTGCTTCAAGATATTTACTGTCGTCCCAATCAACTGCCACGTCTTTAATAAACTGGAAGGCATCCATTTTCTTTTCGTAACTCTCCGGCAAATCGGCTGCCATTTGCATAGGACTGCAAATGGTAACATACAAAGCCAGTTGCTTTGCCAATGTTGTATGAATCGTTTCTTTTTTATTCTTATCCCAATAACTCAGGTCCAGTTGAAAAATACCGGGTGTATAATCCATTGGCCCGCCCATAAAACGGGTGAAAGGAAGGATCACATCATGATTTGGCCTGTTGCCTTCGCTCCATGCATTAAACTCCATGCCACGGGCAGCTTCGCAAGCCAGCCAGTTTGGATAAGTTCTGCTCAGTCCGGTTGGACGAACAGGTTCATGTGCGTTCAGCATTATTTTATAGTCGGCTGTTTTTTTAGCAACACGTACATAGTGGTTTACCATCCATTGCCCGTCGTGGTGTTCTCCTCTGGGAATAATGTGACCTACATAGCCCGTCTTTACCGCATCATAACCATTGGCTTTCATAAAACGGTAAGCTGTATCCATCTGGCGTTCGTAATTGGTAACCGATGCCGAGGTTTCATGGTGCATGATAATCTTTACATTTTTTGATTTTGCATACCGGTGCAATTCCTTAACATCAAAATCGGGATAAGGTGTTACAAAGTCAAATACGTTTTCCTTAAACTGCCCGAACCAGTCTTCCCAGCCAGTATTCCAGCCTTCAACCAAAACACCGTCAAAGCCATGCTTTGCTGCAAAGTCAATATAACGTTTTACATTGGCCGTAGTGGCTCCATGTTTTCCGGTTGGCTTCAAACCTGCCGCATCAAAGCTTGTTGCATTCTGGCTTCCTGCATAATCCCAGGTTGCTTTACCAATATGCATCTCCCACCAGATACCTATATATTTTACAGGCTTTATCCAGGAAGGATCTTTGATTACTGAAGGATCGTTCAAGTTAAGAATGGTATGAGATGCCAGGATATCTGTTGCTTTATCAGAAATAATAATGGTACGCCATGGCGTTTTAGCAGGCGCCTGCAAGTAAGCTTTATTACCCAATGCATCGGGTACCAATACCGTTGATAAGTTAAAGTCTGCTTTATTAATCTGCAGGTTCATGGCCGGATAATTTACCAAAGCCGCTTCATGTATATTGATGTATAATCCATCACTTGTTTTCAGCATCAATGGTGTTTGTACAGCGTCATTGTTAATATACTGATGAGCAAAAATATTGGCTCCGTATTTCGGATCTGTTGCATTTACTTCGCTTAGTTTAGTAACGTTGGGATTGAACTCATTGCTGTCGAAATCGCCGGGGAGCCAGAAAGCTTTGTGATCTCCTGTTACATGAAATTCTGTTTTTTCTTCTGTTACAATGAAATGTGTAAGATTTTTTTGCTCAGGAAACTCATACCTGAAACCAACCCCATCATCAAAGATTTTGAAAATGATATTGAATTGAATTGCCTTCTCTCCTTTTTGAGACAGGCTGACTGTTAGTTTGCTGTAATTATCTCTTATCTCTTTTACATCGCCCCAAACCGGTTTCCATTTAGTATCTGATGAAGTTTGCACTGAGTTGGTAACAACAAGGTTGCCTGATAAAGCAGGCAATGCTTCATCACTCATCGTCTGCTTCAACTCAAAACCCATAGCAGAGGGATAAATGACTTGTTTATTTTTATAGGAAACTTCAAACAAAGGTTCGCCTTTGTCGTTCAACCAAAAATCAAGTTCAATGTTTTTATCAGGAGACTTAATATTGGTTTTAGCCTGGGCAAAAATAATATTGGCCAGTAAAATCAAAATAATAATAAACGCATTTCTTTTTAACAGCATAGCAACAGGATTTAGAATATTAATTTACACTTTATCGGGTTTAATTTAAAATGCCATCTTTTGGAAGATGGCATTTTAAATATCTTTGGGTTGTTTTAATTTATAGTAAGTGTTTGTAAACTTTCATTGAGCGTTATAGTGTAGGTACCGGCTGTAGCAGGTGTTTTAAAATTATCACCACCTTCCCATTTGATTGCCCTTGGCACACCAGTAGCCTGTGACTGCCCGCTGTTGTCTTCGTAATCAAAAGCACCCCAATCGTTACCGGCAAGAAACTTAATTTCTTTATTAGCTTCTAACGGTAAAGTTATTGTCCAGATTCCGTTACCGGCATAAGTCATTTGTGGTGAAAGCCCGGGATTCCAGACAGGTACGCCTGTCATTCCATCTCCAACTACCCTCATTTCAGTAGCTGGATTAAGTATGTATTGAAGACTGGTAGTATTTGAACCATTCCATATTGCTCTTGTTCTGCCATTACTACCTGTCCATTTAAAATTATCATAGCCCGAACCTGGATCTATAACCATTTGTCCGCCCATTGTATTGTCAACAGCAAACCAGCGGTTTAAATTATTTGCTGAATTATTCCAATCATTTCCATCATGAAATTTAAACTCATCATTAGTATTCATATCGGCAAACAGGATAAATTTATTTACACCGATATAGCTCATTTTAGTAGCCGGCTGTGACCAGCCCTGGAAATTTCCTATCATTCCCATACCACCAATACCATTTGAAACTGCTGTTTGCAAATAAAACTTTTTATTGGTAAGATCAAAAGTTATACGGTAAACGCCTGTTGCTGCAACCGGAATATTATTTTCATTTACATCTGTAATTGTTCCTGCAGGAGCGCCCGGATCCTGCCCCCAGTCAATTGCGCCCGGGAATGGCGGCCAGTTTTGTCCGTTAACAAATTTAATATCGTTTCCACCTGTTAAATTAATGTAGGAGAAATAAGTGCCCGGAAAACGAGGATCTTCAATCATTCGGGTAGATTGTGCAATATCCCATCCTCCCGGACTTGCGCTTCCTACAATATAAACTTTTACTTCTCTTACAATAACCAGTTCGTTAACATAATCGGCTTGCTGTATCCATGTACCCGATGTTGCAATAACAGTCCATTTAAGGTTTGCAGGTGTAGGTAATGAAGTAAGGCCGTGAGCTACCATTGAGTCGCTCATTGCTTTATATGTTATAGTAGCTGTGGAATCAGCAGGAGCAGCATTTGAATTTAAAGTAAAAAGCGGGCTGGTAAAATCTCCGGTTAAACTAAATACAACTTTGTATGTTACTGCCGGGCCGCCAACAGCAGGTTTAGACTTTGTCCAGCGAAAAACAAAATTCTCAGCTGTACTGCCGGGGTTAATGGTTACCGCTGATGAACTTGATGCAGGCGCAAGCAAAACAAAATTAGAAGCGCCATCTTTCATACGTGTTATGCTTATATTGAAAATACTTTGGCTCAATATTGTAACTGAACCATTGGTTGCCTGTACACTCCAGATTAAATCTGTTTTGGCACCATTGGCAATAGCTTTTGCTTTTAATGCATCATCAAGTTGCTGATAGGTTAATCCTGCAGAAGTCACATTTCCTGTTACCGGAAATTCGATAAATGGAGCATTTAAATCGCCACCGGTTTTTAAAGCCATTACTATTTTATAAGTTGGCTCGGTTGACAAACCGGGTTTGGATGCATTCCATGCAAAAGGAACAATTATATTTGGTGTACCTGCATTTAATATAATACTGGTTCCGGAAACCGGCGATTTTAATGTAAAATCAACAAGCCCTTCGCCTGTTGAATTATTACCTTCAAATTCTACTTTCTTACAACCTGCAAGCAATACAATTGATATTGTGAGTAAAGAAATTAAATTTTTCATTTTGTTTTTTTTAATGGTATTCCTGATAATTTATTTCATTGTTGTAAATGTAACTTCTGTTTCAGCGGTAGATACCGTCATTGGTGAACCATTTAAATCTAGTACTGTACCGTTAATCTTGTACCTGAACTTGAATAACTTTCTTCCTGCAGCAGGGGTAAATGAAGCATTGGGAATAAAAGAGCCACTCCAGATTGTAAGGTCAGTTTTACTAACCGGTAAAGTAACCGGAGAACCAACTGAATTACTCAAATCATCGAACATGGTAACTGTAAATGTTGCAGGAGTCATGCGCTGATCGTTTGTTGCAACAGCATACCTGTTATCAAAGTTCACCGTAACCACATCATCTACATCAACTTTTGACGGGAATACCCTCAGCATTGATGGTACAAATATCAATGGATCGAAAAAATAGGGTTTGTAGTCAGATGTTTGTGCACTGCCATCTTTTTTCTTTAATAAAAAGCCAAAGCTCTTTAATTGAGCAGGGGTTTGAAGAAACATAGTTGTTCCAGTGAATTTATAAGTGAACTTATTAGGGCCCGCTGGTGTAAGTTTTGCTGCGTCGGAAGAATTAGTCCAGCTTCCGTTTGTAACTCCATCTGCACCGCCGCCAAGGTCAGGATTCGAAAATATCCATAGATAAGCATCAGCAACGCCGGCCATTCCTGTACCGGTAACATCTATAGTTATGGTAACCTCATCTTCTGCCGTAAAGGAAGAAGGAGAAAATGAAGGATTTTGTGCAGATGCCGCTAGGCCTGATATTGTAAAAAATAGTAAATAAAATAGCTGCTTCATATTTTGAATATTTTATTGTTTTGCAAATTCGTAACTGTAAGAAATTAAAAGTTTACCTGTAACTGCGTCCTTTTTTTCTTTGGATAATTTTAAAGTAGTGGAAGTACCTGTAGGATAACCACCTAAAGAAATAGTATCTGTAGCCGCACCATTTTTCAGGTAAATATTTTTAGGATATTTTAAATCGTCTACTGTCCAGCTGCCACTGGGTAACTTTATTATTTTTGGAGATGTTCCGGGAACTGCTGTAAAAGTTGTTGGTGCTCCCCCGCTTACATTTAAAGTAAATACAAAGTTGGTGTAAGGAAACAAATTTGTAATATCCAGTTGCTGATAAGGGAATCCTTTTTTTGAAGCATCCTCATCAACCTGTGTTGCCTTGGTAAGTTTCCAGGTTCCGTTTAAGGATTCTAAAAAATCCCTTTCAATACCCAGATCTTTAAAACTGTCTGGTTTACAGGCACTGAGTATTATTGTTGTTATAAGCAGTGTTATTACTGTTTTATTAAAATATTTCATACCATTTATTTTTAATTAAGTACTACGTTAATGATGATTAAAAACAACCGCCTTCGGGATTAAGCACAAAGGTTGAGTTTGCGTCTTTTTCAGCTTTTGGAAATTGAAGTATAAAACCAGGGCAATTCCAAACTGAATTCCGGCGGTCAATATTTGTTCCGTTCCTGGCTCCAATTCTTTTTATTTCCTGTGTACGGTTTCCCTCACCTACCATCTCCAGTTCCCGCTCGTTACGTGTTGTTGAAATTACCAGCGCAGCTGTAGCTACCGGAGCAAGGTTAAATGTTGTACCGCCATAAGCACGTGTCATCAGACCATTGATATCAGTTATTGCAATGGCTAAATTAGCACCTCCTGTTTCAGCACCAGCTTCTGCTCTTATCAACTTCATTTCTGTAAGATGTACCAAAGGAAGATCAAAAAAGTTCTTATTATATTTTATTAATACATTGTAACCTGCCTGCAGGGAATTACTGTACCAGGGTTTTCTTAAATCTGCTGCACGTGCAGTAGCTATGTTATAAAACTGATCGGTAAATGTAAAGCCAGGAATTCCAATATCTGATCTGAAATTACCTCTTAATTCGCCACCGGGATTATACTGATCGGGAGATGTTTGATCTGCAATGGTTATTATCCCTTCAGTACTTAATCCTTTTGAAAAACGCTTATCAAAAGTTGCATCAAGTATAAATTTATTGCTGGCGATAACTTCGTTAGCATATTTAAAGGCGTTGGCAAAGTCATTCTGCTGAAAAAATACTTTAGCCAGGTATGCTTTGGCGGCCCATTTTGTAGCAGTGTAATATTTACCACCTGCAGGTACATCGGGTAATAAAGTTTCGGCTGCCTGTAAATCTGATATTATTAAATCATAAACTGCTTTTACTGTTCCCCTGTTAATTGATCCAAGGCTTAACTCAGTTCTTATTGGAATACCTAAATGACTGTTATCATTTGTAAAACCCCATGGTTGTGCAAACAATCTTACCATTTCAAAATGTGCTATCCCTCTAAAAAATCTGGCCTCACCTTCAATCCTGTTTTTTTCTGTGGTAGCAAGATCAAGGTGTTTTAAAACAATATTTGCATCAACAATTATCCGGTAGCCTTTTTTATAATAAGCATCCCGGGTTCCTCCAAAAAAAGAATTCTGTCTGCGGTAAATCTCGGAATAATCTCCTGTAAACCGGTCGCCTTTATACTCATCACCTAACAATTCAGTAAGCACCTGGTGCCGGCCACTGTAAAAATCTCCATCGCCCAATAAAGTATAAATACCGTTGCTGAATGCTGCTACGTCAGCTTCGGTCTTAAAGGCTTCTTCTTCTGTAAGCTGCCCCTCTGGTGGACGCTCTAGAAATTTTTTGCAGGATACCATTCCGGTTAACACAATAACCGCTGCAAACATGGATAAAATATATTTTTTCATATCAGTTGTATTAATTTTTTTAAAAACCAAGGTTAATTCCAAAAATAAAACTACGCTGTGTTGGAGCCGTTAAATAAGTTACGTTAGGGCTTAAGTTCCTATCCTGGGGATTTTCAAAATCACGTGTAATTTCCGGATCGCCTCCCGGATACTTGGTAAAAGTAAGCAGGTTGCTGCCCGTAGCGTAAATACGTAAAGTTTTTATCTTCCATTTTTTAAGCAAGTCAGGCGAAAGCCTGTACCCGATAGTTAATTCTCTCAAACGCAAATAACTGGCATCATGCAGAAACATGGTGGAGTTAAACTGATCCTCACTGGGTAATCCGGGATAATTTGTAGCATCGTATGTAAGACGTGGGTATTTAGCTACATCGCCCGGTTGAGTCCACCTGTCTAAAAAATCTTCCCTGAAATTCCAGTTCTTTTTTGAAACACCCATTAACTGGTACTTTCCCGAATTATCATAAATACTTCCGCCAATAACATAACTGAATAAAGCAGAGAGTTCTATTCGCTTATATTCAACTGATGTATTAAAGCCGCCAATATAATCCGGCATTACACTTCCGGCGAAAACCCTGTGGTTCAAAGAGAAAGTTTTGGTTTGTTTTCCATCAGCATCTAACCAAATCGGCAAACCATCCTTAGAGTCTACACCGTAATACCTCACCAGGTAGTTTACACCTAAAGGAAGACCTTCAATAACCCTTGTGTCATTTGTTCCACCACTCACCGCATCAGGCCCTAGTTCCCATTTCTTTACTTCATTTTTATTACGTGCTATATTTCCTCCAACAGTCCATTTTAAATCTTTTGTTTGAATAACTTTATAATTCATACTGATCTCTAATCCTTGATTTATAATTTCACTGTTTGGTAAATTTCTATAAATATCGCCAGTACCTGTTGAGGGTGCCAAACCTGGTTGCATTAAAAGATTAGAAGACGCTTTGTGATAATAAGCCACTTCACCTGTCAGTCTGTTACTAAATAAAGCAAACTCGATTGCTACATCAGTATTTTTTAATGTCTCCCACTGTAAATCGGGATTACCTACACTATTAAGATATAATGTTGGGAAACCGTTGTAACCTATACCACCTGCCTGGTAATCTGCAAAATATCTTCCTGATGGAATATTTGCATTACCAACGATTCCATAGGAAGCCCGTAGTTTAAGAAAATTTATCTGCTTTATTTTCTGTAGGAATTTCTCTTCACTTAAAGTCCAGGCACCAGATATGGCTGGAAAAAATCCGTGTTTATTATTAGGGCCAAATTTAGATGACCCATCAACTCTGGCAGTTAATTGAAGAGCAAAGCGGTTATCGTATGTATAATTTACTCTGCCGAAGAAACTGTTAAATGTATATTCTTCCTGCGATCTGGTGGTAGGTTGGCCGGCAGCTTTCCGTTGATCAATAATCTTATCTCTTAAGTCTCTGTAATCTGATGCATTTTTCCAGAAAGGTTCTGCAGCAAAATTACCAATTTCAAAAACATATCCTTTCCTCACATACGACTGTGCTTCCACCCCGCCCAAAAAATTAAATTTATGTTTCTCTCCTAACTGAGTGAGGTAATTAGCGGTAAAGTTTCCGTTAATGTTGGTTCCCCAGTATGGATTACGCTTTGCATATCCCGAATCAGGGCTAGGCTGATTGATCCAGTTATTTGATTCGTAGATATCGTCGAATGAATTTACATATTCAATAGAACCGTTTGCTCTTAAGAATAAATTTTTAATCGGTTCAAATTCTAATCCCAATCCTCCTATTAACCTGTTATCAATTTCACGTCTTTTCGTTTCCTGAAGCCTTCTTACAGGATTAGCTCCATTTAAAAAATAAGAACCATTGTTATTGTACACTGTAAAGAATGGAAGTGCACTGCTCATAGCCTCTCCAATTCCTCCATCCCATGCAGCAGGCACACGTTTGTTAACTCCCCTGTTGTAACCCGATGTTAATGAGATTTTTAATTTTTTTAAAATATTATAATCAACATTTAACCTCGCACTCAGGCGTTCGTAACTGTTTGTTTTTATATACCCTTCATTATTACTGTAGGTAATATTGGCAAATGTTTTTAATTTTTCGGAGCCCTGAGTCATACTCAGGTTATTTTCATTTATAAAACCGGTTTGAGTAAGTTGGTCCCACCAATCACTATTGTTATTTGCCGCTGTAGCAAATGTATATCCTCCAGGTAGTGGAGCCTCGCCGGTTTTACCGTCGTTGGTCCAGGCTTCCTGGCGTAATTGCAACCATTTATCAGTATTTACAAACTTTTGTCTTTTAGCATAAGTTGCCAGTCCAACCCTGGTGTTGAAATTAAATTGAGGTTTTCCGGGCCTGCCTCTTTTAGTAGTAATAAGAATTACACCATTTGCACCTCTTGAACCATAAATACCAGTAGCACCGGCATCTTTCAGGATTTCAACTGACTCTATATCTGCCGGATTGATTGATGAAAGGGGATTCTGATTCATAGCACCACCATTTCCCCGAAGGAATTGATCAGAAATAATTGGAATTCCATCAACAACATATAATGGATCACCAGATGCAGATATTGAACCTACACCCCTGATACGAATAACAGAACCTGAACCAGCAAGGCCGTTACCGGAAATTACCTGCACTCCCGGAGCTTTACCCTGAAGCGCTGCTTCAAAACTAGGTACTGGTATAGCATTAAGTTTTTCGCTGCTTACCTTTGCTATTGCTCCCGTAACATCTCTACGGCGCTGCGTTCCATAACCTACAACCACCACTTCATTTAGTTGCTGGTTATCTTGTGCCATGCTGATATCAATGGTTGACTTTCCGTTAACTGAAACTTCCTGTCCGGTAAACCCAATAGAGCTGAACCGTAATACCCCGTTTGTAGGTACAGTTATGCTAAACGTTCCGTCGGCAGCAGTTTGTGTAATTGTTTTTGTTCCTTTTAAATTAATTGTAACCCCGGCAAGAGCTGTCCCGTCTTTTGAATCGGTGACTTTACCTGTAACTGTATTTTGAGAAAATACTGCCAGCGAAAGCAGGATCATCATAAATGACAGCATAAGTTTTTGGGAGATTTTTCTCATAAAACAAGCTTTTCGTTTTTTAAAATTATAGCAATTATAAATGCAGTGTATATTTTACACGATATAGATGTGTATAATGTACACAATATAGGCATTTTTTTGAATTACCAATTATTTGTTAATTTCTTTTTCCTAAAAATCAATCCCCACCCATTTCTTCTTCTTCTTCTCGTATTTACTGTAATTAAAGTTATAGAGCTTACCTGGCCGATGGGGCACATCCTGCTCCATCTGATCTATATCTACCAAAAAGTCCATAGCAAAGAATTTTTTACGGAAATTACGCCTGTCCATTTTGATATCTAAAATAGATTCGTACACATTCTGTAACTCACGTAAAGAGAATTTTTTGGGCAGCAGGCTGAACGCCAGCGGATGTTCCTGTACACGTCTTTGTAATTGTTCGTAGCTGGTATCCAGTATTTCTTTGTGATCAAAAGCCAGATCAGCAATATCATTCACATCGTGCCAATGCAGCTCATTATCCAGGATCTTTAATTTATGATGCTGGATATTAATAAGCGAATAATAAGCCACTGTAACTACTCTTCCTGCCGGATGGCGATCTAAACCTCCAAAAGTTTTAACCTGCTCCAGGTAAACATCGTCAAGTCCGGTACGTTCTTTTAAAATACGGATTGCAGCATCATCAAGTTCTTCACCCGGATCTACAAGATCTCCTAATAAAGACCATTTACCCTGGAACTTTTTAAGATCACTTCTTATAAGTAATACTTTAAGCTTGTTTTCATCAAATCCAAAGATTACACAATCAACAGATAAAGCAATACGGTTAATACTTTTAACTTCTGTTTGTATTGCTGACAGTGTTTTGATATTCGTTAACTGGCCATTTTTCGTCATTGGATCATTTATTTTTACTGAATTAATATTTTATAAATCTTACAACATTGCCTTTTTTATTTTGTCTTAACCACAGGAAATAAATCCCTTTTGACAGTTTATCCAGTTCATGCGTAATGGATAACTGGTATTGTCCTGCTGCTTGGCTGGTTTCTAAAAGCGTTTGCAAACGCTGCCCTTGTGGATTGATTACTGTGATGGATACGTTTCCGCTCTCTGCAATAATGTAATCAATTATAGCTTTTTTGTTTACCGGGTTTGGAGAAATTTTGATTCCATATCCGCCTTTAAGGTTAGTGATTTGATTGTTGTGCGAACTTGTAGTGAACTGTAAACTGCTGTAATTATTTACAGGAATTGCAGAACAGTTGGCGCTTACTCTAACATCATAAGTTGTAGAACCAATAAGGTTAAGGAGTGTAACGGGCCCGTTACTTATTGCAGTTGATGCATTTATCCAGATAGCCGATGCAGCCTCTTTATAATCTACTGTATAAAAAACACCTGCCGAACTTGCCCAGTTTAGCTGTGCAGAATTGATGACAACATTTGTTACCAGCAATCCTGTCGGTGGCAGCGGTGTTGCAATAATAGTTACATTAATAACTGCTCTCGGGCTTTCTCCACAATTGTTTGACTGACTAACATAGTAAGTTGTAGTGCCTGCAACTGCAGTTGAAGGAGTTGGCGCTGTTGAACTGCCCGTACCTCCTGTTGCAGTGGTATACCATTTTAAATTGTTTCCATTTGCTGTTAATACAACTGATACTGAATTCTGACAATAAATAACCGGAGATACAACAACAGGTGCAGCGGGAATTGCTGTCACTGTAACTATAATAACAGCCCTTGGGCTTTCGCAACCGTTTACAGTTTGAGATACATAATAGTTTGTACTTCCTGCAGTGGCAGTTGAAGGAGTTGGTGCAATTGCATTTCCTGTACCGCCGGTTGCAGCAGCATACCATAACAATGCATTTCCCGTAGCTGTTAACTGTGCAGCAGTAGCGTTATGACAATAATTAACAGGAGTAGTAACTGTTGGTGCCAATGGTAAGGCATTCACATTTACTGTTAATGAAGCCCGGGGGCCTTCACAACCATTATTAGATTGGCTCACATAATAAGTTGTACTACCTACCGTAGCTGTTGACGGTACCGGCGCAGTTGTACTACCTGTTCCTCCGCTTGCTACAGCATACCATAAAAGATTATTACCAGTTGCTGTTAATGCCGATGCTGTTGAATTTTGACAATAAGTAACCGGGCTGTTTACGCCTGGCGCAGCAGGCGTTGCTGATACATTAACAACAATTACCGCTCTTGGGCTTTCGCCGCAACTCTGTGTTTGACTAACATAATAAGATGTACTTCCCACAGTTGTTGTTGATGGAGTTGGAGCTGTAGCATTTCCAGTACCACCGGTTGCTGTAGTGTACCATAAAAGATTTGTGCCTGTGGCTGTAAGTTGTGAAGCAACGGCATTCTGGCAATAGTTTACAGGACTCGTAACAGTTGGCGCTTCTGTGTTTGCAGTTACATTAACAACAATTGGTAAACGTGGGCTTTCGCATCCGATAGTTTGGGTTACATAATAAGTTGTTGCACCAATTGCTGTGGTTGAAGGTGTTGGTGCAGTTACACTACCTGTGCCACCCGTAGCAGTAGTGTACCACAATAGGTTTTGCCCGGTGGCCTGCAAAGGAGTTGCTACAGCATTCTGACAATAATTAACAGGGCTTGTTGCTGTTGGTAACGCCGTTGCACACACAGGAATACTTACATAAATATGATATTCGCCCGGTTGTAATGTAACAGTTTGAGAAGTTGAAGTCAGATTAAAATTATTCCCTGTCACACCATTAAGACCCGTTCCTGTACCATTACTTATAAAATTTGTCCAGTCGCCGGTTGATTGAAAATCAATAGTTTTTGTCTTTGGATCAACATCAAGATTTGCAACCACGGTTACTTTTTTGCCACCGCTGGCGGGATCTGCTATCTGAAATAATTTAACCAGGCCATTATTAAAGTCGTACGTAAAAGATGTATTATTAAATACGGCCGAGTTATTCAAACGAAACCCTATTATCTGTTTATATACATTATACAAATGAACCCTTTCAGGTACAGTCATGTATTCCCAGTGTGGTGGTTTATTCGCAACATTTGATCCGCCGAAATTCAATGGAATATCATAACCACGTTCTCCAAACTGCCAGATCATTTTTGGACCGGGCACAGTAAAGAAAACACTGGCAGCAGCTTCCTGCCTTGCCAATGCAGTTGAAAGATTTCTGACATTATAACTACCGGAAGAATTACCAAAAGTTAAATTCTTATACATCAGCCTTTCTTCATCATGACTTTCCATATAGCCAACCGCAGCAGGGTTGTTAAAATTCTTTTGAGTGCTGCTGTATACAACAGCACTGATATCAGAATTTGTTGCAAACCCCATGGTACACTGATTGTAAGTAAAATTATTGTTGCCCCATAACATAAATCCATGTGCTGCATATTCCTGTTCTTCCTGGCTGGGGTTAGTGCCTAAAAATTCGATGATCATATAAGTGTCCGGATGGCCAGGAACAGTTCCATCGTAATATCTTTTTAAATTAGCCACACGGCTGGCATCATAATTTTCAACTGTAGTTGTATTGGTTATGGTTTGTGTAAATCCTTTTCCAAGATCAAGCCGGTAGCCATCTATCCGGTATTCATCAATCCAGAAATTAAGTGACCGCTGCACTAAATACTGTGTTGCTGTTGATGTATGATTAAAATCATTGAACACACTATAAGGATGTGGTGCCGTAACATTTAGCCAAGGATTATTCACAGCCGGTCGGTTATTGGCAGCATCCCAATACATTTTTGCCTGTGGTGCATTGCCGGTGCAATGATTATAAACAACATCCAGTATTACAGCAATTCCATTCAAATGACACTTATCAATAAACTCCTTCAGTTTATTTTTTGTGCCGTAATATTTATCGGGTGCAAAATAAAATGAAGGGTTATAACCCCAGCTTTCGTTTCCGTCAAATTCATTTACCGGCATTAATTCAATGGCATTGATGCCGATATTTTTTAAATACTGTAAAGAGTCTATTAAAGATTGATAACTATGTTCAGCAGTAAAATCCCTGATCAACAATTCATAAACCATCAGGTTCCGCTTATCGGGTTTACTAAAATTATTTACCTGCCAGTTATATTGTGGTTCAGCGGTTTGTATAATTCCTACAAGTCCTGTTGTTAATCCTGTTGGATATGGTTTCAGGTTTGGATAAGTTGTTGCATTTATAAACTGGTCATCGGGGTCAAGCACTTTTTGGGTGTAGGGATCTGTAGTTATTATAGTATTATCAATTAAATACTGAAATCCATATTCCTGCCCTGGCGTAAGGCCTGTCAATGTTATCCAGAAATAATTTCCATCGGGTGTTTTTTTCATTTGGTAAGCACACTGGTTAGTCCAGTTTGAAAAATCACCAAAAACAGCCACACTGTTTTTCCCGGGAGCATAAAGCACCAGGGTTACCGATGTATTATTGACATCGTAATTAATTCCTTCAATAACACCAGAAGGCAAAGCCGCAATTGCAGTAGTTGGTGGAATATAAAAACTGAATGAATCCTTTACAGTTACTGATCCATTATTACCTTCAAGAAAAACCTGGTGCGTACAAGCTGTTGCAATTACCGGACTAGCCGAAATGGTATTTACATTTGTTGCAGTATTAACTGTATTACCATCTAATTTTAAAATAAGATCAGCGTTAACTGATGAAACTCCAGTGATATTGACACTGCCCCCAACAGCCATAGTCAAGGGTTCCAGCCAGGGAATATATCTTGGTTCAAAAGGAGGAAGATTGAGACGAACTGCGAATTCTGAACTTCCATAAACCGGTAAATACATATCGCTGTTATCAGAATTTACCTGCTTCTGGCTTCCAGTTGCATTTCGGAATATGATTGTTACTTTCCTGATTGTTTCGCCAGCAGGCACCCCCATAAAAGAACGGATATTGCTTATTGTGTATTGATATTTATTGCTGCCAAGCGGAGTTGCTTTTGCAGCAGGATCAGTTGATCCCCATGTGAATTTTACATATCTCCAATCGGTGGGACCAGTACTTAAATTTGTGATTATACCAATATGAACATATACATTATTTGAATTACCTCCTTCAAAATTCAATAAACCCTGGTTTCCCTTATTACAATCAACTGTAAAAACTAAAGTGGAATTATCTACTGGAAATTCGGGAGTCCAGTTTAAAAGGCGCTGGGCTTTAGTGGAAAATACAAAGCATAAAATAAGAATTGAAAAGAAGAATTTTTTCATTTAGCAACCGTTTAATGTGTAAATTAAACACATTATTTGATTTTAGCAAAAAAATGAAAATTTAATTCTGCACATCAGCCTATTTCATCAGTTCAACCACACTGCTTTTATAAGAATCAAGATTAAAATCTTTTATTTCAGTTATCTCTCCTGTTAAAACATTTTTCATTTTGGAAAAACCTGTTGTTCTCTCTTCAAATCTTTTCATCGAAATGTTTTTAGTTTCTTTTGAAGTATTCATCACTACCATTACAGTTTGCTTTTTATCATACCTGAAATAGACATATACAGCATCCTGCGGCACAAACTGCATCATTTTGCCCGTTGTAACAGCAGAAGATGTTTTACGAAAATTGGCAAGTTTTGCAATATGATCCCATATCTCATTTTCTTTTTCTGTACGACCAGCCCTCGTAAATTTATTTACATGATCTTCGGTCCATCCGCCCGGAAAATCCTGGCGTACGTATCCATCGTTAGGACTTGTAAATCCCGTCATGCCTATTTCTCCACCGTAATAAAATTGTGGTATGCCTCTGCTGGTTAATAACCAACTAATTGAAGATTTGTATTTCTCTACGTCCTCTCCCACAACTGAAAAGAAACGGGCAATATCATGATTATCTAAAAATATCACATTACGCATGGGATCCTTATAAACAAAGTCCTGTGCCAACGCCGTGTATAATTTGTTGACACCTTCAGTCCATCCAAAATCCTTTGTCATGGCATCTGTTATGCCCCAGAGCGTTTGAAAATCGGTAACTGCCTGCAGATTGCTTTTGTATTGTATGTTGTAATTGTTTTGTGTAAAATAACTTTGGTTCGGCACTCCATGCACCCAGGTTTCGCCAAACATCGTAAGCTTTGGATACTCATCTTCCAACGCTTTGTTACAACGGTTCATAAATTTAAGATCATTATATGCGTAGGTATCAATACGCCAGCCGTCAATTCCAAATTCCTCAACTGTCCACAATGCATGCTGAATTAAAAAATTTGCAACGAAGGGATTGCTTTGATTCAGGTCGGGCATCTGCTTTGTAAACCAACCATCGGCCATGATTTTTATTTCGGTCTTGCTGGCATACGGATCAAACAAAACCTGGTCTTTATAACTGGTATTGGTATAATCTTTCCATTGATGTAACCAGTCTTTCATTGGTGGGTCTTCTACCGTAAAATGATGAATACCTATATGATTATAAACAGCATCCTGTATAATTTTCATCCCTTTTTTATGAACAGCTTCAACGAGTTCATGATATGCTTTGTCGCTACCAAGCCTCGGGTCAACTTTATAATGATTGGTGAATGCATAACCATGTTCGGTACGATTGTCCATATCATTCTCGATAACCGGGTTCAGCCACAGCGCAGTTACACCCAGCGATTGCAGATAATCAAGATGATTCTGTATTCCTTTTAAATCGCCGCCATGGCGGTTAAACACGGTATCTCTTCTCAAGGTCTGGTCTCTCATTCCCGGGACACGGTCATTGCTTACATCTCCATTGCTGAACCGGTCCGGCATAATGAGATACATGAAATCTTTTGACGTAACGCCCTGTGCAAATGAAGTTCCATTACCCGGCCGGCGTTGTTTCAATTCAAAATCAAGTGAAAATTTTTCTCCCAATGCTATAAAGATGAAATCAATTTTTATTTTACCGGGTTTTGCTGCAGGAGCAATTTCAAGATCAAGAAAAACATATTTCCTGTTTTCCGCCTTATGTATTTTCGTAAGCCTTACACCAGGATAATTAATGTTGACTGTTGATTTATCTGCCCACACATTCAGGTTTCCGGACGAATGGACCATGATTTGTACTTTATTCCATTTCATACCCGTCCACCAATTCGTGGGATAACAATTGATCTTTTCTTTTTGAGCAAAGACGAAATTGAAAAAACTGACGAATAATAAAATCAAAAAATATCTTTTCATAACCTTGCATTTTAATGTACAATCTTCTCATCTTTTTTATCTGTCACCATAAAATTCATTAACCCGCCAATAATCATAGATACACCGCCAATAACCAGTGCATAAATACTTTCTCCGTTAAACAAATCCTTCACAAAAAAACCTAAAATAGCAGCTGCTAAAATCTGGGGTATCACAATAAAGAAATTAAAAACACCCATATAGAAACCCATTTTATTGGCAGGCAATGCTCCTGAAAGAATTGCGTAAGGCATCGTTAATGTTGATGACCATGCAAGACCCACTCCTATCATCGGCACCAATAACATATTTTGTGTTTTGATAAACAGCATTGAAACCAATCCAATACCACCGACGATTAAACAAAACATATGGGTATATTTTCTGCCGATTTTTTTTGCCAGCATGGGCAGCAAAAATGCTGCAATGGCCGATACTCCGTTATACACCATAAACATCACACCTACCCAGTCACCGGCATCCTGAAAAATTTTAGAGTCTTTATCTGTTGTTCCAAAAGTATTTAATGCAATGCCAGATGTTGTGTAGATCCACATGGCGAAAAAGGCAATCCAGGTAAAGAACTGGACAATGGCTAACTGCATCATTGTTTTTGGCATTTTAAAGATGCCGGCAGTTATTTCTTTAAAGCCATTTAGAAAACCCCTGGTTTCTGATTTTTCCTTTTCCCAGGCTTCTATGTTTTCCGGTGGATATTCTTTACTGGTGAATATGGTCCACAATACCGAGATCAGAAAAACAACTGCCCCGATATAAAATGAATATTTAACCGAGTCACTGATAACTCCCGGTGCAGCAGTATTACTTATATTAAAATAGTTGGTAAAAATATATGGTAGTAACGACGCAATGACAGCTCCTAATCCTATAAAAAAAGTTTGTGCCGCAAAGCCTGCGGTACGTTGTGAATCGGGTAGTTTATCTCCCACAAAAGCCCGGAACGGTTCCATGGATATATTAATGGATGCATCTAATACCCACAATAATGTTGCGGCCATCCATAATACACCTGATTGCGGCATTAAGAATAATGCAATGGCAGAAAACACCGCACCAATAAAAAAATAAGGCCTTCTTCTTCCCCATTTTGGATGCCAGGTACGATCACTTAAATATCCTATTACGGGCTGAACGAGTAAACCCGTCATGGGAGCGGCTATCCATAAAAAACCAATCTTATCAATTTCGGCACCAAGGGTTTCAAATATCCGGGAAACATTGGCATTCTGTAAAGCAAACCCAAACTGAATACCAAAAAAGCCAACACTCATATTGAGGATTTGCTTTAAAGAAAGGCGGGGCTTATTTTCAGTAGATACCTGATCAAGCATATCAGCTGATTCAATTTGAGACATAGCAATCGTTTTAGTAAATGAAACAACGTGTAAAATATACACTTTGCTAAAAATACAATAATTTATTCCCTGACAAAAAAATATTCTGTTGATTGCTAAAGTTGCTGTAATTGATTATTTATAATCATAAACAATAAACCCCCAAGGTTCTATGCTGAATTCATGTTGGGTATCTGCTTTCTCATTTGTATATAAAAAAACATTGTAAGGATTTCCATTAATGGATGTATCAGTAATCTTAAATTTTTGTGGATGCTTTGATAAATTAAGGATCACAGCAATTTTATGTCCTTCTTTTTCCCTTACATAAGCAAAGATGGAAGTATCGGCAGTACTGGTCAATCTTTTATACGATGCATCTGCTGCCAAAGCAGGATTAGATTTTCGAAGTGTAAGCATAGTTTTATAAAACGGTTCCATCTCTTTTTCACCTTCCCATGGAATCGTGTCTTTTACAAAAAACTTCAGGCGTTTTTTATTTATATCTTCCTGACCATTATAAATAAGCGGAACACTCTGGTACATGGTTTGAGAAAACACAGCAAAAGTTTTATATGCATCTCCATATTTTTCAAACTCCGTACCGTTCCAGCTGTTCTCATCATGATTGCTGGTGAAAAATAAGCGGTATGCACGCTGCGGGTATTTTGCAATTTCCGCATTTACCAATGAATCAAACTGCGTTACTGTTTTTTTTCCGGCATACAATTCAGTCATGGCATGCATTATAGTCCAGGCATACAATTCATCAAACCCAACAGAATACAAATCCAGGTTTCCAGCTTCGGCAAGCATAAAAACATGTTTACTTTTCTTTAACTCGGTTATACACTCTTTCCAGAAATCAATGGGAACTTCATCAGCCACATCGCAACGAAATCCGTCAATACCGGTTTCGGTAACCCAAAACTTCATAGCATCAATCATACTGTCCCTCAACTCCCGGTTGTCGTAATTCAGTTTACGTACATCAGTCCAGTCATGAGGTGCAATCAACTTTCCTGCCGAATCTTTTGCATAGAAATCAGGGTGAGCTGTCATCCAGTGATTGTCGGGAGCTGAATGGTTAGCCACCCAATCGGTAATCACCTTAAACCCCATTTCATGTGCATGCTTTACAAAAGCTTTCCAATTGTCAATGGTTCCAAATTCGGGATTAAATCCTTTATAATCCTTAACTGCATAATAACTTCCGAGATCTGCTTCTGTTTCTTTCCTGCCTTCCAGGCCAATGGGCGTTATGGGCATAAACCACAGCACTTCAACGCCCATATCTTTTAAGCGTGGTAATTCTCTTTCAAATGCCATAATGGTTCCTTCGGATGAAAACTGGCGGAGGTTAACTTCATAAATATTGCTTTGGGCCGCCCATGCAGGATGTCCACTGGTATCAACATTGGTTTCTTTAGTTTTCTGATCGTTGCAACTTTCATTAATTAATAAAAGAAAGACCAACGATAGTATTGATAAAAAATATTTCTTTTTCATAAAACTTATTTGGTGAAAGTTAGTATTTTTTTTAGCTCAGAAAAAAGAATTTGTAATGTTTGTACAAACATTATTTAAGTCGTTACAGAATCCAAAAATAATTTCAAAACAACTTACCTTTACGCCATGGCAAGAACACTTTCATCAATGACAGCCCTGGGCACAACAGCCCACGACTTTACACTACCTGATTCTGTTTCGGGCAAACAGATTTCACTTTCGGCAATTAAAGGCGATGTAGCAACGGTAGTTATGTTCATCTGCAACCACTGCCCTTTTGTATTGCACGTTAATGATGAATTGGTGCGCCTGGGAAAACATTACGGCAATAAGCAGGTAAGCTTTGTTGCCATCAGTGCAAACGATGTGATAAATTATCCCCATGATGCACCAGATAAAATGAAAACAGTAGCAGAACAATTAAAATACCCATTCCCTTATCTGTATGATGAAACACAGGAAGTGGCCAAAGCTTTTGGAGCAGCCTGTACACCTGATTTTTTTATTTACAACGATCAATTAAAACTGGTTTACCGTGGCCAACTGGATGATTCCCGCCCGGGGAATGATATTCCTGTTACCGGGAAAGATATCCGTTATGCCTTGGGCAGGCTCATCAGCGGCCAACCTGTGCCGGAAGAACAGCGGCCTAGCATTGGCTGCAATATCAAGTGGAAATAAACGAGATAAAAAATGACTCCGAAACAAATTGTAAAAAACTGGGTTGATACGTTCAACCAGGCAGATGCTGAAACCCTCGGGAATTATTACCATGAGGATGCGATCAACCACCAGGTAACGCAAGAACCCGTCAAAGGCCGTGAACACATCACAAAAATGTTTGTAGCCGAATTTGCCCAGGCCGACATGGTTTGCATAGTTGAAAATATTTTTGAAGATGGCGAATGGGCCGTACTGGAATGGAAAGACCCGAATGGACTAAGAGGCTGTGGCTTTTTTCAAATCATCAATGACAGGATAAAATTTCAGAGGGGTTATTGGGATAAACTATCCTTTTTAAGATTACACGGTTTACCTATTCCGACTGAATGATTTTGAAAATTTCAGATCAAAGATACCATTGTGATTAGTCATCATCATTATTTCCGCCCCGTCTTCCGCCACCTTTCCCAAAACTGAATTTAGAATCGCCAAACTTGTAGCTGAATGAAATGCGGAAGTTGCGGACGTTCCACCTGCGATAAGAATCCTGGTAGAATTGTTCAGTATCGTAAATGGTACCCCATCGGCGGGTATTAAACAGATCGCTTATGGCAAAGGTTAGTGATGCTTTTTTGTCTTTTAAGAATTCTTTCTTTACTGCAAAGTCAACTGTAAATTCTGATTTCTGTTTTCCCTGCGGTATTACAGTAGGTGATTCATAATCTACAATCAGTTGAAAACCGAGGTTATTGAAAACAGATTTTTGTTTGCTTTCAATTTTATAATTACTGATAAGTTTTGCCTCCCAGTTCAAACCTTTATTACTCAGATCTATATTATTAACTTTTGCATTAACTGTGCGATACTGCAGGTTAAAAGTGGGTGTTATTTCCAGATTCTTCCCCGGCTTATGTTGCAGGGTTACTTCTATACCATAGCGATTGGTTGTACTGGCATTAATATATGTATTGAGAATGGCGTTGGGATCAACAGCTGCATTATTGAGTTGCTGATACTGTGCTGCTGTAATGGTATCACTGTATTGGGTGATATCTTTGGGATTGCTTCTGAAATACAATACCGCCAGTAAATTTCCTTTCTTATAATTCTTACTGTAATTTAATTCGTAAGAATTCACATACTCAGGTTTTAGTTCTGGATTTCCCTGCCGGATATTTGCAGGATCGTTGATATCTATAAACGGATTCAGCTGCCAGAACCTGGGGCGGCGAATTCTTCTTGTATAATTAAACTGCAGTTCATCATCTTCTCCAAATTTCTTTGTAATGAAAAAACTTGGGAATAAAGCGTCCCAGATATTTTTTAACTGGCTGGGATATTCATACCCGAATTTGTAAGCGCTGTCAACAAGTTCGCCATCAAACTTTGCCTGCTCGGCCCTCAGGCCAAGCTGGTAACTGAAATCTTCTTTTTTATATGAATAGGTGAAGTAAGCAGCATTGATCATTTCGGTGTACGCATAATTATTACTCAGTGGTAATTTTATATCCTGTCCGTTATTCTTTGCAAATGCATCATAAAAACTGACGAACTTATTGTGATAAGATCTTACCCCCATTTCAACTTTTGTAAATTCCGAAACAGGATTGGTGAAATCTGCCTGGAGGGTGAGTTGTTTTTCATTGCTGCTGCCGTTATTCCAAACGATTGCCTGAGGCTGATATTCGGTACCATCGGGATTAAAGAAATTATTTACAATATCTGATTTACTGGTTCTACTTCCATAATTGTACCGCACATCGGCAGTAAGCTCTTTCCCTTCCTTAGGAAAATTAAATTTATAATTAAGGCTGGTGCTGTTCCGGTTAAATCCAGATTCATCTTCCGAAAACCTGGTACCATATCGCTCTAAAACCCGGCTGCTATTCAGGTATTCCTGGTCCTGTGTTTCTTCATTACCAAATATTCCCTTGCCAAAATCCTGTGAAATGGTAACGGTATTACGGTTGCTGATAAATATATCGGTACCAAACCTCACAGAATTAAAATTGCGTGACCGTTCATTTACCGAATACTGATTAAAATAATCTGTTACCGACCCTCCGCTTTTATTTTCTCTTAATGTATTACCCTTTGCTTTGCCACCCGACTGATTATGACCGGCACTTACAAAAAAATTAAACTTGCCTTGCCTTAAATTCAGACTGAGATTACCACTGAATAATTTTGGTGTACCTGCACTAAGTGATGCTACACCATTCAACCCGATCCTTTTATTCTTTTTTAAAACTACATTGATGATACCGCCCGAACTGGCTGCATCAAATTTTGCAGATGGGTTGGTTATTAATTCTATTTTTTCAATATGATCAGCTGGTATCTGATCAAGCGTTAATATTGTTGGCCGTCCATCAACAAATATCTGTGGCGTGCTGTTTCTCAATTCTACGTTTCCTTCAATATCTACTGACACTGAAGGAATATTTTTCATCACATCAATAGCTGTACCGCCGGTAGCTACAAGACTTTTTTCTACATTGAATACTTTACGGTCGATACCCATTTGCAAAGCTGGTTTGGCAGTACTTACGGTAACCCCTTCAAGCTGTTTAAAATTTGTAGCGATAGAAATATTTCCCAGGTCTCTTTCAAAACTCTGGCGTTGGTCATTCCCGCCATCCGAACTTACAATTATTTCCTGTTCAAATGTTTCATAGCCCAATGCAGTTATCACCAGTTTAAAATTTGTACCCGCCGGCAGGTTCTGAAATAAAAATTCTCCGTTTGGCCTGCTTAACATGCCGTCAACAAGATTACTTGTTTTCTTTTTACCGAGTGGATACAACTGCACAGATGCGGCTTCGATTGGTTTGCCGGTATTCTTATCAACCAATTTACCATAAACACTGTTCATCCTGCCGGGCTGATTATTCTGCATTCCGTTTTCTACAGGAGGTTCCTGTTCGCCTTGGGCAACCACGGTAAAAAATGAGAAAAATCCAAATACAAAAAACACAGCTCTTTTCATAAATATAAATTTGGAAACGGGAACTTTAAAATATCCGAGTAAAATAAATAATCCTGCCTTGTTAATAAAAACATTTAAAGGCGAAAAAGGTTGTGCAAAGTTACTTATTAATTCAGGCGATGCCAAAGCAAAAAACATCAAAAAGCAGTACTTATAAAGCTATAATACCGCTTATAAAATATAACATAATGCAGCATCTTAAAACACGCCTTTTGTTTTACCACTTACCTTCCATCAACCCCATTTCCTTTTCTTAATTAGTTTTTGTTTCTTTAACTAAAATCAAAAACTGTATTATGAATCCAAGACTCAGCTTCTTCCTGCTACTCTGTTTTATGACAACATATATAACCGCACAGGACCGGGATATCAGTTACATGAGTTCAGGCGGCAAACTAAAACCGCTGCAGGCAAATATGGATATCAGGCATTATACGGTTTCGCTTGATGTGGACATCCCCAATGAATCCATTGCCGGATATACAGAGATTGAGTTTGACCTGCTGAAAGCATCAGACACGCTGCTCTTTGACCTGGTTCATTTTTTAAAAGTCACAAAGATCAGCGCTGGTAAAAAGTACAAGAACTTTTTTCACGATGGTGATTTTATTTATATAATGAATGCCGGTGGTTTTAAAGCCGGCAGGCAAAACATCAAGATTGAATACAACGGCAAACCACCTGTGGCTGTAAATCCACCATGGAAAGGCGGCTTCAGTTGGAAGAAAGACCTGTCCGGCAATCCCTGGGTAGTCATCAACTGCCAGTTGGAAGGCGGTAAGGTTTATTTTCCGTGTAAGGATCATCCCAGCGATGAACCCAATGAAGGTGTTGATATGCACATAACGGTTCCTAAAGGATTGGTTGTTGCCGGCCCTGGCCTGTTGCGAAATATAAAGACCAAAGGCAACAAACAAACCTTTCACTGGAAGACCAATTATACCATCAGCAATTACTGTATTCTTTTCAACATAGGCAAATACGAAATTGCCAGGCGTACCTATACAACAATTGAAGGCAACAAAGTGCCGATCGAATTTTATATACTGGAAGAAGACAAAGCCAACGCCGAAAAAATTCTTGACCTGCGTGAACGGGATGCCCGGGTACTGGAAAAATATTTTGGTGAATATCCTTGGGTAAAAGAGAAGATGGGCATTGCACAGGTACCAAACCCCGGCATGGAACACCAGACCATGATCACTTATGGCGATAAGGTCGGCAAATTCCTCACCTATAAAGTGGGCACCTGGGATTACTCCGGTAATCTCTATCATGAGTTTGCACATGAATGGTTTGCCAATAAAGTAACCAATAAAGATTGGGCACATATGTGGATACAGGAAGGCATTACCACCTATTCCGAAGCACTGTTCTGCAGGGAAGCCAATGGAGAACGGGGATACGACAGCATTCTGGTAAATTTTAAAAGAAGTATAAGAAATGAAAAGCCGTTGGTGCAAGGCGAAGAAAAAAATTCGGCGGAAGTTTATACCGGTGATATTTATACCAAGGGAGCGTATTTTATGCATACCCTGCGGGGTGTTTTAGGCGATGCACTGTTTTTTCCTACGCTGAAAAAACTGGCAACCGATCCGCAATACACGTACAACAATTTTGTAACAACCGATGATGTGGAACAACTCTTCAGCAAAGCCGCAGGCAAAGAGCTGAAACCGCTTTTTGATTTTTATTTGAGAACAACCAATAAACTGAAAATTGAGATCAGGCAAACCGGGTATGAAGAATATGAAATACGATCAACAAACCTGCCGATACCATTACAGGTTGATGTATCAACAGACAGCGGTAACAAACAAATTACATTAACAGAAAAATGGAGCAGGATAAAAAGCAGCACGCCGCTCCTTGTTGATCCAAAAGGATATTATTTAAAAACAGTTGCAACCGACTAATAAAAATTTTAATTATGGCAGAAAATAAAACACAAAAAACAAAAGCAAGCGTTCCTGCATTTCTGGCGGCAGTCGAGAGTGAAGAAAAACGCAAAGACAGTAAAATATTGTTGAAACTTTTTACTGATATCACCAAAGAAAAGCCGGCATTGTGGGGCACATCCATCGTTGGCTTTGGTACTTACAGTTATAAATCGGAAAGAAGCAGTCAAGCCGGCGATTGGTTTATGGTTGGATTTTCTCCACGGAAAGCCTACCTGGCTGTGTATGTAATAGCCGGCATCAACAAATACCAGGCACTGTTAAAAAAGTTGGGGAAGTTTAAAGTGAGTACGGGATCTTGTCTGTACATAAACAAACTGGCTGATATTGATCTTGATGTTTTAAAAGAAATTATCATCTCAGGTTACCAGGAGATGCATTCGAAGCATGGGTAATATAATTTGAGGTTAATAGATTAAATTTAGGATAAAGGAATTAAAAATGTAAACCCAAAAATATACAATTATGAAAAAGGTACTACTCCCCTTATTGATGCTGGTCATGGTCAGCTTCAGCATCAGCGATGTAAAACTTACAAACGCTGAACGGAAAAAAGCGATCACTGAAATGAAGAATACCAGTAAACACCTGGTTACTTCCATAAAAGGGCTTAGCGAAGCCCAGCTTAATTTTAAAAGCAGTCCCGATTCCTGGTCAATTGCCGAATGCACTGAGCACATCGCCATTTCCGAAAATAATATTTTCGGGATGCTGGAAGGCGCTTTAAAAACTGCTGCTGACGCATCTAAAAGAGCAGATGTAAAAATGACTGACGAGCAGATACTGGCGATGATTGTTGACCGCAGCAATAAAGTAAAAACCATGGAAGCTTTTGAACCAACCGGCAAATTCGGAAATCAGGAAGCAACGCTGAAAGCATTTTTAGAAAAGCGTAAAGCAAATATCAAGTTTGTAAAAACAACTGAAGAAGACCTGCGGAACCGCTATCAGCAGCTGCCGTTTGGAACAATTGATGCATACCAGATTTTACTGTTTATGTCGGCACATACCGAAAGGCACATTTTACAAATTGAAGAAGTAAAAGCGAATGCAAATTTTCCGAAGAGCTAAATAATCACAAATGAAACAACAATCATCTTATAAATTGATAAAAAGATGGTTGTTATTTTTATAGAATAAATTTAATTACAATTAAAACAAATAATAATTATGGCTACAATAAACCCATACCTCACATTCAATGGCAATTGCGAAGATGCTTTTGCTTTTTACAAATTAGTTTTTGGGGGCGAATTCAGCTATGTAGGCCGTTTTAAAGATATGCCTCCAATGGAAGGCATGAATGTGCCGCAAGCTGAAGGCGATAAGATCATGCATGTTTCCTTACCCATCAGTAAAGAAACTACCCTTATGGGCAGCGACAGTTCCGAGGCCTTTGGCAAAGCAACGATTGCCGGAAACAATTTTTCAATTTCCATTAATGCAGATTCAAAAGCAGAAGCCGATAAATTATTCAGCGCTGTTTCGGCAGGCGGAAATATCACCATGCCACTGGCTGATACTTTCTGGGGATCGTATTTCGGCATGTGTGTTGATAAATTCGGTATTGCCTGGATGATGAGTTACGACGAACCAAAAAAATAAATTTTATGCCAAAAGAAATTGGATCAAAAGAAAAACCGATGAAATTAAAGACACCACCTTTATCATCGGAATTTACCATGCACAAAGATGAAAAGGACGGCAAAGCCATTTTGGTTTGCACCGTTGGTTCAACTGTATTGCATTACGATTACCGCTGCATTGCCGACCTGCACGCCATGCTTAAAAAACATGGCGACTGGATGGAACTGGGCAGTGCCGATGAACAGAAGCCCGCCAAAGAAGGTACGGTGGAAGCTTGGGGACGGTCGCCCACAAACCCGGTTGGCGGATGGTATGGATTGAAAAAAGGTTTCCGTGGAAGATTTGGAAACTATGTGCCGCCGTTGATGGAGGCATTGGGTCTTTGTGAACTGGAGCATAATGCCCGCAACAACCGGATGAAAGCAAAATAGTTAATTGCATATCGCTGCTATCATTTTACTGTCAGGCTGAGCTGAAGTTAAAAATAATAATCGCCGGGAAGACAGTAAGTCGTATAGTTAAGGACGACTTACCATCTTCCCGGCAAAAAACTAATCCTGCCATTTGGTAACTTTTGCCGCCGTAGGCAGGTTTATTGCCGTCGCTTGAGCTTCCTCCATCGACGTATCGGAGTCTAAAAGGATTTTACGCCATACACATGCAACCAAAATAAAAAGCAGTACTCAATTCGTTTTATAAATTCTATTTCGTTTTTCACCGCTGGTCATACCTGTCCCGACTATTTCGGGAAGCCCGGACGCTGGCAATAATATTTTCGTTTCACAGGAATAATCCATAACTTAAATACATCAAAGCCTGCCACAAACCTGTACTACACAAAAAATTGAAAAATGATTACCAAAATTGTTAAACTATTATTACAACCTCTTTTACTGGTTGGTATTGCATTATTACTGAACAGTTGCTATACTACCGCTAATAAAGCTGAAAGTAAAAACACAAAATCCGCAATTTACCCAAACGATGTAATTCCGTTTATGGACGAATGGACTATTCTTTGTGGCGATGGAAAAAGTATTAAAAACCTGGTAAATACCGAACACAAAGATTTTTTTTACGTTTCAAAAGAAGGAAAAACAGATTGGGTGGTTTACAAAACACCAAATGCTGGTGTAACTTCCCGTACGTCCAGCAACACCAGAACAGAACTTGGACAAAAAAAACACTGGACACCCGAAACAGGTGGTAAATTAACCGGCACATTAAAAGTAATACATGTATCAACTTCCGGTGATGCAAGAGTTGCCGCATCCTACTCGGTAGTGGTTGGACAAATTCATGGAACGGAAGGGCATGAAAACGAACCGCTGAAAATATTTTATAAAAAATTTCCCGGCCATAAAAAAGGCTCCGTCTTTTGGAACTATGAAATCAACACGGCAGGTGATAATTCGAAAAGATGGGATTATTCAACAGTCGTTTGGGGACATGATATGTCTGTAATTGGAGCCAGTCCGGCTTCATACCCTGAAGAGCCAAAAGATGGAATTGAATTGGGCGAAGAATTCAGCTATGAAGTAAACGTATATAATGGTATCATGTATCTCAGTTTTACAAGTAAAGGTCATGCAACCAAAAAGTTCACTAAAAACCTGATGAAATCAGAGTTTGCAAAATATTCAGATATTCCTCAACAGGTTTTAACACTATTCTCGGCTATAGGTCGTGATGGTGTTGAACGGGAAAATGCTTATGCCGGTGAGTTACAAAATTTTAAACAAGGGGCATATAATCAAACTAATGGGAAAGATCCAAAAACGAATATAGTCTGGAGTACCGGATCAGAAACTTATGGCGGTGATATTGCAAAACAATACGCAAACGGATGCTATACAGAAGTGTGGTTTAAATATGCTACACTGGGTGCCGGTACACTGCCAGATAAAGAATAATTTCTGGAATCCTCTGCCGTGGTAAATCTATCAGCTGCGGTTTGGTACTCTACAGAACAGTTCTCTACTTGTGTCCCAGCGGGGTTTTCGCAACGAAATGTTTAAACCTAAGCACTCGCTCAAAGCGAAACCCCGATGAATAATACATCTGCATTAAAAAGAGCGCACACTATAGTTAAATCAGCGGATGCATATTTGTTTAACAGCTTTCAGGCATCGGGGTTTCGCTAAAAATTGCGTTCATATTAAAATACCAATAGCGAAAACCCCGCTGGGACACAAATCTATCAGCTGCGGTTTGTACTCAACAGAACAGTTCTCTACTTTTGTTTGTTAACCTCAACACAAGTAACTTTGCAGGGCTTCCGTAACCAGGAATCTGCCTTAAACCGGCCAACCCAAAAAGCAAGTCCCAAAGCATCAACACTTAGGCTGCACAACAGACAGACAATTAAAAAAAATATAAAAACGAAAGACAATGGACAATACTAAAAAAGGAAAATGCCCCGTAATGCACGGAGCGAATACAGAAACAAATAAATCGGTTATGAGTTGGTGGCAAAATGCGCTAAACTTAGATATCTTACACCAACACGATACAAAAACAAATCCGTTTGGTGAGCATTTTAATTATGCCGAAGAATTTAAAAAACTTGATTTAGAAGGGTTGAAAACCGACCTGAAAAAATTAATGACCCAAAGCCAGGACTGGTGGCCGGCCGACTGGGGGCATTATGGCGGATTGATGATCCGTATGGCCTGGCATGCAGCCGGTACGTACCGCATAGCCGACGGACGTGGCGGAAGCAACACCGGAAACCAGCGCTTTGCTCCACTCAACAGCTGGCCCGACAATGGCAATCTTGATAAAGCCCGCAGACTTTTATGGCCTGTAAAAAAACAATACGGTAATAAAATTTCCTGGGCCGATCTATACATTTTAGCCGGCAATATGGCTTACGAATCCATGGGCTTTAAAACATTTGGATTTGCCGGCGGACGTGAGGATATCTGGCATCCGGAAAAAGATATTTATTGGGGTGCTGAAAAAGAATGGTTGGGTAAATCACGATACACAGATAATGCAGACAGTGAATCGCTTGACAATCCCTTGGCTGCCGTGCAAATGGGATTGATTTATGTTAACCCCGAGGGTGTTGACGGAATTCCTGACCCGTTGAAAACAGCCAATGACGTGCGTACAACTTTTAAGCGCATGGCCATGAACGATGAAGAAACTGTTGCGTTGACTGCCGGAGGACATACCGTTGGTAAAGCTCACGGAAATGGAGATGCTTCTATTTTAGGTGCAAGTCCTGAGGGAGCAGATGTGGAAACACAGGGCTTTGGATGGATGAATCCAACCCGCAAAGGAAATGCAGAAGATGCTGTTACCAGTGGACTTGAAGGGGCCTGGACAACCACACCCGACAGGTGGAATCACAGCTATTTCCATCTGTTACTAAATCACGAATGGGAATCCAAAAAGAGTCCTGCAGGAGCATGGCAGTGGGAACCAACAAATATAAAAGAAGAAGACAAACCATTAGATGCACACATTGCTGGTGTTCGCAGAAACCCGATCATGACGGATGCGGACATGGCGATGAAAATGGATCCGGAATACCGAAAAATATCTGACCGGTTTTTTAAAGACCCGGAATATTTTGCAGCAGTATTTGCCAAAGCCTGGTTTAAATTAACGCACCGTGATTTAGGCCCAACAAGCCGCTACCTTGGTGCCGATGCGCCGAAGGAAACTTTAATCTGGCAAGACCCTGTTCCTTCGGTTGATTACAGCCTTTCCGAAGCGGAGGTTGAAGAACTGAAATCGAAATTGCTGAATAGCGGTTTGAGTAATACAGAACTGATTAACACGGCATGGGACAGTGCAAGAACATTCCGTAATTCTGATTACAGAGGTGGCGCTAATGGTGCAAGAATCCGCCTCTCTCCTCAAAAAGGCTGGGAAGGAAATGAACCAAAACGTCTTGAAAAAGTACTTAATAAACTAGCTGAAATTCAATCGGGCCTAACCAAAAAACTAAGCATCGCCGATTTAATTGTTTTAGGTGGAAATGCTGCCATTGAGAAAGCAGCACAGGATGCAGGTGTAAAAATTAAAGTACCGTTCAGCGCAGGCCGTGGCGACGCAACTGAGGAAATGACAGATGCAGAATCATTCGCAGTGCTTGAACCTATACACGACGGATATAGAAACTGGCTTAAAAAAGAATATGCTGTAAAACCCGAAGAACTATTGCTCGACAGAACACAACTGATGGGGTTAACAGCGCCGGAAATGACTGTGCTGATTGGTGGCATGCGTGTTTTAGGAACAAACCATGGAGATACCAAACATGGCGTGCTTACTGACAGAGCTGGTGTTTTAAGCAACGACTTCTTTATCAATCTTACCAGCATGAATTATTCATGGAAGCCGGTGTCTGAGAATCTATATAATATTGTTGACCGTAAATCTGGCACAACCAAATGGACGGCAACCCGGGTGGACTTGGTGTTTGGATCAAACTCCATATTGCGGTCTTATGCAGAAGTTTATGCACAGGACGACAATAAAGAAAAATTTGTAAAAGATTTTGTAAAGGCCTGGGCAAAAGTGATGAATGCCGATCGCTATGATTTAAAATAGTAGTAAAAAGCGCTTTTTAAAAAGTGGATGAACAAAGCAATAGCTGTTGGTCGTAAGGCCAGCAGCTATTTGTTTTAAAAAGAGCTTACAACAATGCAAATACATGAAGCTCAAATTTTAGACGTTGGTGATAACACCGGACGAAAACTTCTTTGGCGCTGCAAGTAAGTCTTTTTGCTGATGCTTATTGATCAGGCGATTTTGTTTTCTCTTTGTCAATCTCTTTAGCTACGATATTCAAAAAACCGGCAACTGCTGCATGTCGTTCGTTACTCTCAGCTTCTGGCCATGCACTGTTGATTACAATTACCAGGCGCCTTGCAGGGTCGATATGAATCACCTGGCCAAAGATGCCCAATGCCTCAAAAGTATTGCCATTAAAAATCCACCACTGGTATCCATAGCCGCCACCAGGCCAAAGCGGCACTTGCGCATGAGTAGCTTCCTTGAACCAATTGTCGGGTACAATGTATTCATCATTGATGCGTCCGCCATCAAGCACAAACTGTCCGAACCGGGCAAAATCACGGAGCTTCGCCTGGAGACAGCAACCTGCCAATTCCTCATCGCTGCGGCCCAGTATCCAGCTGGCTTTTTGTTCCATACCATAAGGAATCCAGATCTTTTTGGAAAGATAGCCGGATAAGGTTTGTCCCGTAGCAGCTCTCAGGAGTGCACCCAGCAGATGTGTTTCACCGGTTTTATACACCCATTTTTTTCCAGGATCAGCTTCGGCAGGCAACTTTCGCATGTAACTTACAGTTTCGTCAATGCCGGGTTCAAGTGCAGAATTGTAAAACCCGGCAAGATCATTTTCCGGGTCGGCGTAGTTTTCGTTCCAGCGCACACCAGAAGTCATAGTCAGGAGTTGGTGAATGGTTACCTTATCGTAAGCGCTGCCTTTTAAACCAGGCAGGTAGTCCGTCACGTTGTCGTCAACAGTTTTTATATAACCATCCTTTAAAGCCACTCCCACGAGTGTACTTGTTACCGACTTGGCAACAGAATGTGATGTCCACCGTCCGGAGTCGCTGAGCCCGAGAGCGTAGTGCTCCAGTCTTATCTTTCCATCCTGCAGAATAAGCAGTCCTGCTACTTTTTGATTGGTCAGAAAATCTTTCAACTCTTTTTCCCGGTCGCCTCCTTTACCAAATGCGACAATAGATTTTCCTGGTAGAAGCTTATGAACTTTGCTGCCATTGGGCACTTCCCGTGCATTAAAAACTTTATCAAAATACAAAAAACCAAGTTCACGTTCTTCCTGATTCCATAGGAAAGTATTTTTTTGCAATGAATCCGGGTTGGTGATTTTTTGAGCAAGAGAGACAGAACCTGATGTGAGCATAATTACAAGACAGAAAATTGACAGGATTGGTAAAGTAATGAAATTGATCATGATTTGATTTTGTTTGTTTTTTAGCATTACCCGGTGAACTGTATTATTGAAGTCTATCGCCGTGCAGATTTTATTGTACTGTTGATTTCATTGAATATAAAAAAAAGTACTGAAAAACCCAGAAGAAATATATGCTTTGGGTTTAAAAATATTTTGTCACCGCAGGCAGGTTTATTGCCGATGCCCGGGCTTCCCTAAATAGTCGGGACAGGTATGAACAGTGTAGAATTTGAGGTCGGGTAAATAATATTCAACTTTAGTTCTTACATTCAATTTTAAACAACATCGGTTGCGGGTTGTACTAAATAATAATTCATCGCCGGTACATAGTCTGTACCGTTGTAAACATTTTAAACCTTATGAAATTTAGATTAACTTTTTGCCTGGTTGTATTGTTAAATATTTCTGGCTTTGCTCAATGCAATACAGAACTGAAACCGTATGCTGTTGGATTTGAAAAGATTGAAGCGGGTTCATTTTCATTTCTCGACAACACTTTACAGGATGTGCGGATTTTAGGTTACGGAGAGGATACACACGGGACTTCTGAATTTACTACGCTAGCCGAAGAATTAATGAAGTACCTGACCGAAAAGCATGGGTTTAAAATCTTTGTTATTGAAACGGGGTTTGGTGAAGGCTTATACCTGAATGACTACATTCAGGGAAAGGGCGGTGATTTAAAAACCATTTTGAACGAACACAACTCAACCTGGCGATACAGAACCCAGGAGTTCTATCAATTAATGAACTGGCTGAAGGAATACAACCATAATAATACCGATAAAATTCATTTGTACGGCTGCGAAATGCAATACGTGATTTCGGAAGTTAATAGAATCCGGGACTATCTGAAACTGGTAAATTCTGATTACAAAATAGACGGATTTGAAAAACACTTGTGGCAATCGATAGAGGAAAGTGAAAAAGTAGATTACTATATTTCGTACAGCAAATTAAAGAAACACTTTTTTAACAACTATGAAACTTTCAAAAACAAAACATCTGAAGCAGCCTTTAGTTTAGCATACCATCATATTGAAGTTATAGGTCAGTTTGTAACTGCCATCAACCAAAATGTTGAACAGCGAAAAGCCGATTTCCGGGATATTTATATGGGTGAAAACATTCAATGGATTCTGGATTTTCACGGCAGCCAGTCAAAAGCACTTTACTGGGCACATAATGCGCATGTAGGAGATTGGGTTGATAATGGAATTGTTGATGTTACCGGACATCAATTGAGAAAAATATATGGAAGTTCTTATTTCAACATTGCTACCGATTTTGGAATTGGAGAATTTATAGCATTCCCTGCTGATGCAACTAAAACAAATGACTGGAAACTTAAAACATTTAAGTATGATTCGGTTTTAGAAAACAGCTTTACCAATTGTTTAAAACAAATGGGAAAACCGAACAGCTTTTTAAATATCAGAAAAGCAAGAGAAGATAAAAAATTGACAGCGTTTCTGAATTCAGCTTTAACAACAATGAGTGGCGCAGGTGCCGAAGCCAGAGGCGCTCAAACGGAAACAAAGGACCTTGGAAAAGCTTTCGATGGTATTATCTATCTTGACAGAACGAACAAAATAAATTGGGTAAAATAAAATACTTACTGAATTAAATAAAAAACAAATAAACAGTCAATGAGTTCATTTCATTATGCCTTTAAAGTAAAGGACATCCTGTCAACCCGTGATTTTTATGTGAATATTTTAGGCTGTGAAGAAGGCCGGTCAACCGAATCATGGATTGATTTTAATTTTTTCGGGAATCAGTTATCGGCGCATATAAGCAACGAATTTCCGGCACTGGATTATTGCGGCAAAGTGGACGGAGTAAGCGTTCCGATACCTCATTTTGGCTGTTTGCTCAAAATAGAGGAATTTGAAAGAATACAGCAACAACTGGAAACGGAAAAAATAGAATTTATTGTTAAGCCGCAAAAAAGGTATGAAGGAAAAACCGGGGAGCAGTTAACGATGTTCGTATTTGACTTCAGTGGAAATCCAATTGAATTCAAAGCATTTTCAGATAATAGCGAAGTTTTTTCAGGCAGATAAAATTTAAAAAAAACAACAACTAAATTTATGAATCCCGAAGTAGATTGGTTCTTTAATAAGAAAACAAAATGGCAGGAAGCCTATGATGAACTCCGACAGATAGTTCTTGCCTGTAAATTATCAGAAGAATTAAAGTGGGGTTGCCCCTGCTATACGTACAATAAAAACAATGTGGTCTTAATTCATGGCTTTAAAGACTACTGTGCCTTATTATTTATGAAAGGTGCAATCTTAAAAGATGCAAAGAAAATATTAGTGCAGCAAACGGAGAATGTACAGGCAGCGAGGCAACTCAGGTTTACCGGCAATGCTGAAATAATAAAGATGAAGTCAGTAATAAAATTATACATTAAAGAAGCCATTACTGTGGAGAAAGCTGGATTGACAGTGGAATTGAAGCGGACTGCTGAATATAAAATGCCGGAGGAGTTTCAAACCGTGCTGAATGAAATGCCGGAACTGAAAACCGCATTTAAAAAGCTAACGCCCGGCAGGCAAAGAGGTTACCTGCTTCACTTTTCATCTGCCAAACAAGTCAAAACAAGAGAAGCTAGAATTGAAAAGTATCTACAAAAAATACTTGACGGGAAAGGGTTAGATGATTAGTAAAGAATAAGTAAAGAACTCAGTATTGGGAAAGGCATATATACTGATTTTTTTGTCTGGGCAACAAGAAATACATTAACCATGAAAATAAAAAGCGATCCGAAAGTTAAAACTGTTTTTAACAACTACCCCAGGTCGGTTAAACCCAAACTAATTCATCTCAGGGAACTGGTCTTAACAACAGCTTCTGAAATTGAAGGACTGGATGAACTTGAAGAAACACTTAAATGGGGAGAGCCAAGCTATCTTACCAAATACGGCAGTACAGTAAGAATGGACTGGAAAGAAAAAAGCCCGGAACAATTTGCGATCTATTTTAAATGTACATCAAAGCTGGTTCCAACCTTTAAAAAAATTTACAAAGATAAATTCATGTTTGAGGGAGACAGAGCCATCGTTTTTAAAATTACCGACAAAATACCAACTGCAGCATTAAAGCATTGCATTTCTCTGGCACTTACTTACCACAAAATAAAGCACCTGCCTTTATTGGGAGTATAAATTAAAATTTGTGTCTACTCTGTTGCTGGTCGTCTGACCAACAATATTTTGAACAAAAAAATTACTGGAAAAATACGGGAAGCTTTGATTTAGTTAAATTGTGCTGAAATCATTCTATTAAAACAAACAGTTTAATATGGTTTGGTAAACAGGATTAGTAACTATCATGGTGAACAACAATCAGCATAAACGTGCCAGCAAATTTTTAAGCCTGGTGTTAAGGCATAAACCCGAAACCATTGGTCTGGTATTGGACATCAATGGATGGGCTGATACCAATGAACTGATTGAAAAATTCAGCAATCATGATCTTGAATTGACGATTGATGAATTAAAGCTGATAGTTGAAAACAATGATAAAAAAAGATTTGTGTTATCTGAAGACTTCAGTAGGATAAGGGCTAACCAGGGCCACTCGGTTGAGGTAGACTTGCAGCTTAAAGAAGCTGCACCACCTGATGAATTGTATCATGGCACGGCAGCAAAAAATATTGAAACAATAAAAATACAAGGCCTTTTAAAAGGCAGCCGGCACCATGTGCATTTATCAACTGATATTGAAACAGCCCGAAAAGTTGGAATGCGTTACGGTAAGCCCGTTATACTTATTGTTGATGCAAAACAAATGAATAAGGATGGATATAAATTCTTCTTTTCGGAAAATGCGGTATGGCTTACTGAATTTGTTTTACCAAAATACATTCGATTATAAATCATAACAGGTATGTTAAATTATACAACAGCAACTGCAATAAAAGACCTTGAAGAAATTCTTACTTTACAAAAGGCAAATCTTACAGCAGGTTTATCTGCCCAAGAAATACAAAGCCAGGGATTTGTTACAGTTAATCATAGTTATGAATTACTAAAGAGTCTGAATGACCGGGAGAAACATGTAATTGCAAGGGACGAAGACAAAGTAGTTGGCTATTTATTAGCAATGACCCAACAATCTAAGTCTGACGTTCCTGTACTGGTACCGATGTTTACTGAGTTTGGAATAATTGTTTACAAAAAAAAAAGGTTGATGCATATAATTATATTGTTGTAGGACAGGTTTGTATTGACAGAAATTACAGGGGACAGGGAATCCTTGACAACCTCTATGCTGCATATAAAAACTATTACAGCAGCAAATACGATTTTGCAATAACAGAAATAGCAAGTAACAACCTGCGTTCGCTGAATGCACATAAACGGATTGGCTTTACCGAAATACATAACTACTGCGATCCTGAGAACATAAAATGGATTGTTATTATCTGGAATTGGGAAAAGCCGCCTGACTTAATGCAGAGATCAAACCTTTAATCCAGGTTTATCAGCATCCCTTCCTTTGCAAGCTCATTTTTAAAAGGATAGGGATTCTCATTTTTAAAAACTGTAAACATATCATTAAGCTGAGCATCAGAATGAAATGGATCATGATGTGCAAACAAAACATGTTTTGCAGATGCTAGGGATGCAAATAATGCAGCATCATTTATTGAAGAATGCCCCCACCCTTTTTTTGACAAGTATTCTGTTGCGGTATATTGTGCATCATGCAACAGCAAATCGGCACCGGCAGCAAGGTCATAGCCTGATATCCATCTTTTATCAGGTATAATTCCTTTTTCGCCAAGTGCAGGTTCATGATCGGGTATATATGTAAATACAGATTTACCGTTACCCACACGGAAGCCGACAGTTGGCCCCGGATGAATGACGTAACCGGATTGAATTTTAAATGGTCCAATGGAAAATTTACTGTTTGCAATTTCATGTAAAGTAAGTTTGCACGGCAGATCCCGGATAAGTACCGGGAATAATGGTGGTGAGAGATAGCGGCTCAGCCTGGTATGCAAAGTTTGCGAACTGCTTACCGGCCCCCAGATATGTACATCCATGCCCGGTTCAAAAAGTGCTTTAAAAAAACCAAGTCCCTGTATATGATCTATATGCAGATGGCTCAACAGTATATCAATACGTTTGGCGCCGGGCTGATGATCTGCATTTAGTTTTTGCAATCCTGAACCACCATCAAAAACCAGTTGCCAGTCATCTTCCCACAATTCAACGCAGGAAGTATTTCCCCCATAAAATGCTGTCTCAGGCCCTGTTGTTGTTACAGAGCCACGTACACCCCATAATTTAATTTTCATTCGTCAGTTGATTTCCAGAATATAGCAACAGCACCCAGCATTTTACCGGTACGGCCAATGATGGGATATGATGTTACTGAAATTTTTTGATTCTTACCTTTCAGACTTTCTATCCAGAAGCTTTTGTGATAAGGTTTGGCATGAGTCAGCGTCATAACCAGCGGAAGTTCTTCGGGAGCTAATACAGCTCCCTTTTCGTCAACCGGTTTAAATTCAGTTGACCATTGTGCTACCGGCATCTCCCCTGTTTCTTCAAATCGTTTACCCAAAATTTCTTCAGAAGGTTCATTATAAAAAATAAGATTACCAACAGTATCTGTTATAAAAACAGGAATGGAAAGACAATCTGCCAATTGGCGGTTTAATACAATCTCTATTTCATAAGCAGGCATATCAAGCAATTTAAGTGAGCATCAGTTCTCTTCTTTTCTTCAGCGGTGCATTTGTTATTTTATTCTGCAACAAAGTGCGAATTCTTTTCCAGTAATCCAAATTGAATTCAAGCACATTTTATTTCCTCGTTTAAATAAGCCGGGTATCTGTCCGAAAGACAGTTGTAAATTCTTTTTAAACAGTGGATTTCGACTAAGCAATTCATTCCCACCCGATACGATGAGTTTAATGAAAAATTCTTCTTTTCTTTGGTAAAAGAACATGAATGAAGATTGCCATAGTTACCAATACACTTGCGGGCAGTGGAAAAGCTGTTAAGCTTTCGGCAAAGCTGCTGGCAATACTGCATGTTAAAAAAATTGAAGCCCGGATTTTTACTGAGAAAGAATGGGATGACCGTGTTTATGATTTTGACCAGGTTTGGATTACGGGTGGGGATGGTACGGTGAATTATTTTGTAAACCGGTATCATGATATTAAGAAACCACTTTGCATTTTTAATGGTGGCACCGGAAACGATTTTTATACTTTATTATACGGTAAAACAACAGTTGAAAAACAGGTTGATCATGTACTGAGTTCCAACCCCAAACCAATTGATGCAGGCAGGTGTAACGACAGATATTTTTTAAATGGTGTTGGAATTGGATTTGAAGGAGCTGTAGCAAAAAGCCTGATTGGCGTTAATAAATTTGCAGGCAAGACATCCTTTATGCTATCCATTCTAAAACACATTTTCTTTTACAAGGAACAATGTTACCGGATACATTCGGAAGAAAAGACTTTCGAAAATAATTTCCTGATGATCAGCATTGCCAACGGAACCCGCTATGGTGGTGGTTTTTATGTAGCACCAATGGCCAAACCCGATGACGGACTTTTTGATGCAAACCTTGTTGGCCCTTTATCAGCTTTTAAAAGATTACGTTACCTGCCGGTTATAGAAAAAGGCAAACATCTTGAGCTGCCTTTTATAAAATACTTCAACACAAAAAAAATAACCATCAACAGCAATCAGCCCATTCAATCGCATTTAGATGGCGAATACCTGGAGGCGGCTGAACTGATTATTGAAATATTACCTGGGCATTTTAATTTTATTTTTTAACCAACTCCATCAATTGCTCGGCAGCCCTCCGGCCGGTTTCGGCGCCGCCATTCATATAACCTTGAAAATCTGCACTGCAGTGTTCTCCCGCAAACAATAAATTTCCAACCGGTTCAATTTCGGCACCGGCAATAGTTGTCCATTGCCCCGGTTTATAACAGGCATAGCTGCCTAAAGTGTGTGGATGTTTTGGCCAGAAGAAGATTCCGTTCTTACCATTATAATTCTTTTCGGCACCAGGGAATATTTTTTCTAACATGCCGAGGTACTCTTCCGCTTTTTCAGGCACAGTCTTATCAATCATCTTATCACTCATTTTACCGCCGGTATAAAAAGTATAACCACCGGCTTTGCCTTTCTGCAATTGCGAACTGTCCCAGCCCAATTGCAAAGGCATATCAGAAAATATTTGCCCGCTGGCACCGGTCTTGCGCCAGTAGCGGCTTTTAAAGCCTGCAAACATCTTTGCATTGTGGCCATAGCCCAGTTCTGCAATTGATTTTTTCTTTACATCACTCATCCCTTCAATTTCAAGTGTTATGTTGCGTAACACAGAAAATGGTATTGTACAGATCAGGTAATCAAAATCGGCTGTTGCATCATTGCTGAATGTAACTGTAAAAGCGCTGCCCCTTGATTTTATTTTTGTTACTGTCTGATTCGTTTTTATATTGCTTAACCTTTTTGCCAGCTCATCAACCACTCTTTGATTACCTCCTTTAATTTTATATCGCTCGTCACTTTCGCCAAACAGGTCGGTGCCTGCATGTTCTGGATCAAATAGCCATAAAAAATTAATAGCAGATTGCTCATTAGTTTCCAAACCATATTCAGTTACGAATGCCACATTCAGCATCTTTCCCAGCCAGCCCTTAATTCCTTTTGAACTGAGATAGGCCGCAATTGACATCTTATCAAATTTATCGGCATTACCAAAACTGCTGTACGTTATTGATTCAGGCAAAGAATCAATATCAGCTTTTATACCTGCAGCAAATGGCTCCAGCGCTTTAACCAGGTCGTCAGCAGTATATTGTTTACCATCAAAATAAAATATTTGTTTCACCAGGTCTTTATCCAGTTCTGTATCTACCAGTTCCAGCCCGAATTCTTTGGCAAGGTTTAAAATATCTTCATGATTGCTGTCCACAAATTCACCACCCAATTCGGTTGTAATGCCTTTACCCAGCATATTTTTCGCCGTGAACATTCTGCCGCCAGTTCTGCCGCTGGCTTCATAAATAGTTGTTTCAATATTTGCCTTTTGCAAAATATAGGCTGCATGCAGACCAGCAACACCCGCTCCCAGTATGCCAATCTTATAAGGCTGCTCAACGGCAGCAAAACGGTTTATATAATTTGAATTGGCAATAGCTTTGTTTGCAGCTAGTGCCGCAACAGCCATTACCGAAGTACCTATAAATTTTCTCCTGGAAGGATCAGTTCTTTCTGTAACCGCTCCGGATTTATTTTTTTGCAGCGCTTGTATAAATGCTTTTTGCAGAAAACGCAACAGATTGGTTTTGGCATTTTTCATCCTGTATTATTTGGGTGATGAATGAATATATTAAATATAGACAGTTAAAACTGAGATGCCAACTGAATTCAAAATTAGTTATCAAAATGCTTTAAATTGAATTATGATTCAGGTATATGTAATCACAAGGCTATATTGCTTATTGATTTTATTTATGCCTTTACCTGGACATGCACATCCAGGCGTTGGTATTGTAAAGGACAGTAGATTACAGTACAAACTATTTTATATGGCTACAAAAAACAAGACAACCTGTACAAAAGTCAACGTTACTGATTTTATAAATTCATTCGTTGATAATGAACCGAAGAAGCAAGACAGTTTCCGGCTTATTGAACTAATGAGGGAATGGTCCGGTTTTGAACCTGAAATGTGGGGACCTACCATTATCGGCTTTGGAAATTATCACTATAAATATGCCAGTGGTCATGAAGGAGATGCACCATTAATTGGTTTTTCACCCCGAAAAGCAGCGTTTTCATTATATGCAGGAGCACCGGGCAGTGAATACAAAAAACTTCTTGAAGAATTGGGAAAATATAAAATAAGTAAAGCCTGCATTTATTTTAAAAAACTGGCAGACCTCAACCTTGACACATTGGAAAAGCTCAGTAAAGCGACAATCAAATACACAACTGAAAATCATGAATGCGGTGTATGCAGAGATTAAGAATATTGCAGAACAACGGCCGCTGATACAAACTGCCTGCAAACGACCAACTAATCTCAGGGCGAGACAGATTTGCAGTGAACACCTATATTAATAATTTGAAATGACCATAAACAACATTAAATATGAGCTGAAGAACTGGAAGCTCACAAAATACAAGGCAATCAATTTCGCTATTGCCATTTCGGGACTGCTGATTTATGAGTTCATCGGGCGGCCCATTTACCGTCCTTATATCTATGCGAATAATATAAACGATTTTCATATTGCAGATACATTAGGAAATACCTTTGGAACATTACCGACAATTTTTTTATTGGTTGCAATTTTATCAAATGACAGGATTAAGGGAAATTTTTTAATAAAACTCGGGACTTTCAGCGTAGTTATTTTTGAGCTTGCCCATCCCCTGTTAGGAAAACCAATTGACATTTGGGATATACTAGCGACAATATTAACCGGGTTATTTAGCCATTTAATTTACAACCTTATCTTTAAAAACTGGAAATTTGCAGACTCAACTCGTAGCCCTGATTAATATGCCTTTCATGATACTTAATTGAGTGAGACCAATTCCATTTTTGCCCCGGCAGTCAATGTCATTAAGTTAAGATTCTCATTGCCCTACGGGACTTATGGGCTTTGTTAATTGTTATTTGATTTCTTTCTGACATTTATTAAATTGCATTGCTGCAGCAGTACTTTGCATAGTTTTACTTTGATAATCATTGGATAACTGTACGAGAAGTTGCGAAAATACAAACGTTGGCTGCAATTTTTTCGATACCCAAAACATAATTTAATTTAAACCCTTATGAAAAATATTTTTTTGATTAGCTTTTTATTTCTCCTCTCCCATTCTGGTTATTCCCAATCCCAGAAAATTATTGGGTCATGGATTTTACGAGATTCAATTGAAGCCATGCAATTTTTTACAAAAGCTGATGGGACTATTAAAGAAAGGCATGGACTTGCTAATGAAAACATTTGGGAAAAAACTCAGCGGACTGGGAAGTATATCTTTAGTAATAATGGAAAACTTGTAATAACCTGGTCAGACAAAAGCAAGGAAACTAGAGAAGTAAAATTTGAAGACAATTTTAATGTAGCAAAGATTAAAATCACTGACAAAAAAACAAAAACGGGAAAAACATATCTTTTTCTTAGGGTAAGAGATGAAGAAGTTATTATTAATTAGCAACAATTATAATTTACCAAAACTGTAGCCAACACGAACTGTGCAAGGCTGGCAGTACCTTGTCTTTCCCAAGCAGCAGTTTCACAAAATAATGCAGTTAAATTAAAATCGCACGGGTTAAAATCGCCGGAGCATTTAATTTTTCGTTTCTTTATTAAAAAATTAATGAAGTTTTTTCCTGTAGTTTTTATTTCGCTGTTCATCTTATCCTGTACAGGCGATCGTGGTAAATCTGAAACCGGTGGCGCTGTTTCTTATTCAATTAAAAACAGCAGCGGCGTTTCGTTAATTGTTTTAGGTACCATACAGGATGCAGGCTCGCCACAAATTGGCTGTACTAAAGATTGCTGTAAAAATCTTTTTATGAATCCTGATAAAGACAGGATGGTTGTATCCCTGGGAATTACAGATGCTGTCAATAATAAAAATTATTTGATAGAAGCAACACCTGATCTTACACAACAGGTAAGAATTTTAAAAAAATATTCTCCTTTCAGCAATAAAGAAATGCCCGATGGTATTTTTTTAACCCATGCACATATAGGGCATTATTCCGGGCTGATGTATCTGGGCAAGGAAGCTAAGAATGCAGACAGCATTCCTGTTTATACCATGCCACGAATGAAATCTTTTTTAGAACAAAACGGCCCCTGGAGCCAGTTGGTTAAGAATAAAAATGTCGCTTTACAGGAAATGAATGATGGGAAAGAAATTCAGTTAACGAAAGATTTAAAGATCGTTCCTTTTATTGTTCCGCATAGAGATGAGTTTTCTGAAACAGTTGGTTATACCATCACCGGGCCAAATAAGAATGTTTTGTTTATCCCCGATATTGATAAATGGGAAAAATGGAACAGCAATATTATTGAAGCCATCAGTAAAGTTGACTATGCATTTATTGATGCTACATTTTATGATGCTGAAGAAATCAACAACCGGGATATCTCAACCATCCCCCACCCTTTTATTATTGAAAGTATGAATCGCTTTAAAGATTTACCGGTTGCAGAAAAAAAGAAAATTTATTTTATTCATTTCAATCATACAAATCCTGTCATCAATAAAAACAGTAAACAATACCGGCAGGTAATTGAAAACGGATTTAACGTTGCCCTAATGAATGATGTAATCGGGTTGTAGATTCTAATCATTTTTGTTCGCCCATTCCGTAATTTTTTCTGCAGCTTCAATAACATTACTGCAATAATGTTCTAAGAAATCTGCAGGTAATTTTTCATGCAAAGGAACAGTATAACTTGCTGCCAGCGCTTTGGCTCCGTCAAAATCCACATACGATAAACGGGCAGAGAGTTCATCTGCCGGACGGTTAAAATCCACACCAGGTAAAATAGCAACGCCATATTCGTCTAAAAGCCGGTCGCATAAAACAGCGCTGTTTGTTATACCCCGTTTGTGCAGCTTATCTTTTAAGGGAGAAAAATCGAGGAACAGATAAAACCCACCTGTTGGGTCATTTACAAGTATGTTCCCTTTTTTTATGATAGCAGCAAACTCCTTACCCAGCAGTGTCAGTATCTTTCTTACATGCCATAAATAATCTTCAATTTCGGCACCGCAGTTAAAAGCAGTTACAGCCGCATATTGAATGGGAGCGCTTACCGATGTATAAGTTTCGCTGGCTACGGCAGCCATGGCTTCCAGCAACCAGTGCAGGTTTGAAGGAAATGAAAAAGTGCCCAGCCGCCAGCCGCCTGCCCCACACCATTTTGATAAACCCGAACTAATGATAGTTCCTTCGGGATAAAATTTTGCAATGGAAACATGGTTCCCTTCGTGATGAAGCTGACCATAAATTTCATCCGACAAGATATAAATATTATTCCGTCTTGCTGTTTCAGCTAATTGTTCAATACTTTCCTTGCTGTACGTTATACCATCCGGATTACCGGGATAATTTAAGATGAGTAAATAATTTTTATTTCCAGCTTTATTATTCTCCTTACAAAATGCATCCAGTTGCTCCGGCATCAGCCGCCATTGTTCTTCGGGTTTTGTATGCAATACATGTATAGTGTTTCCAATAATTTTTGCCTGAGGCAGATAAGAAACCCAGCTCGGACTTGGTATGATCACTTCCCCTTCAAAAACCATCTGCAGCAAAAACAATAATTCTTTTGAGCCCGGACCGATGATGACATTGGAAGGCAGAATATCCACCCCATCTTTTTTGCGGTGAAAATCGGCCACAGCTTTCCGTAATTCGGTCAGGCCCTGTACATGCAGGTAATCTTTTTGCGGAGCATACAAACGGAGTGCATTCACAACAGAATCCGGCACCGGAAAAGGCGATTGCCCTAATCCCAGTTTATAAATATGCCTGCCTTTTGCAACCAGTTCCTTACAATGCTGGTTAATGCGTAATGTAGGAGATTCCTTTAGTCCAACAACATTCGGGTTTAAATAAAGATGTTTTTTCTCAGTTACATTTTCATCTCCATTATTCGAAGTTGTCAATTGTAGTTTTGTCGAGATGCTCATTGAATATTTCTTTTAGTTCGTTTTCAAAAAAGAATTTTTCTTCACCAAATGCAGGTTTCAGGTCATCAAGCCAGATGGCTTCTTCATCATACTCGGCAAAGAAAGGCCTGGCAACCCAATCATGATTACGGCCCTGCAAAAAACGAAGTGTCATTACTTTTTTTCCATGCACTTCGCTGATACCAAGCACCTGCACCTTACCGGGCGTGGCACTCATACTTGGTCCACGTACAGTGCGGCATACACCACTCACCTGCTGGTAAGCCTGCTGAAAAATATGCCAGGCATCAACCAGCGGCACTTTAAAATAATGTTGTGCGCCGGTATCTCTTGCAACAAACATATAATAAGGAATACAATTCAGGTTTACAAGTTTGCGCCATAACTCCGCCCATACATTGGCGTCGGCATTTATGTTACGCATCAGCGGCGACTGGCTTCTAATCTGTGCTCCGGTTGCTCTTATTCTTTTAATAGCTTCCTGTACCGCAGCTGTTGATAATTCAACCGGGTGATTAAAATGTGCCATGATGGCTAAATTTTTTCCACTCTGCACAATTTTCTCAAATGTTCTGAGTGTATCAGCAGCATCATCTTCGGTTGTGAATTTATAAGGCCAGTAACCCAATGCTTTAGTACCAATACGGATGGTTTGCAGATTTGGAATATCTGCATCAAGTATAGCATCAATATAAGTTGAAAATATTTTATTCTTCATAATCATAGGATCCCCGCCGGTAAACAAAAGATCGGTTACTTCGGTATGCTCCTGTAAATATTTAATCAGCAACTCCGTTTCCTTCATCGCAAATTTCCATTCGTCCATGCCAACAAACTGCGGCCAGCGGAAACAGAAACTGCAATAAGCATGACAGGTTTGTCCCTGGCTTGGGAAGAACAAAACTGTTTCCCGGTATTTATGCTGCATGCCTGTTAACTTATGTCCGTCAATCATTGGTACATTATGTTCCAGTTGTCCATCGGGATGCGGATTCAATTCACGACGGATTTCATTCGCTACTATCTTTAATTCATCTCTTGAAGCGCCGCTGTCCATTGCAATTTTCATCTTATTGTAATGCTCCGGTATCAGCATTTCCTTACGTGGAAATGTAAGTGTGAAGATTGGATCGTTGGGAACATTATCCCAATTAATCAATTCATCTACCACATAATTGTTAGTCTTAAATGGAAGTACATGACTCACCACATCAATTGCTTCCAAATCTTCGGCGCTAAGCCGGCTGATTTGTGGTATCTGCCTGTAATTATGTGAGGCGAAACTTCTGTATTTTAAATCCTTTTCTTCAAACGCTGCAATCATATAAAAGATTTAAAGTGAAAAAATATAATACTATTTATACTACACTGGTATAAAAACGGATCAAATAAAAAATGCAATGCTTTTGAAGATACAAAAAAATTGTTGTTTTATCGATGTGTACTGATAACAACTGAAGCATTAACAACATCTATATAGCAGAATAAAATATTTTAATAAAAAAAACGATACCAGCAGGTATCGTTTTTAAATGATTCAATTAATATTTTATAAATTACGAAACTTCTTTCTTGCTAAACACTTTTAACGGCAACCGGGCCAACGGTACCATTTATTATCTGTAATTATTCTACTGATTCTATTTTTCTTGCAAAAAAGTATATAGCTCCCACACCTAAAGGAACGAAAACAGCGATTGCAATAAAAATTGGTGTGTAAGAAACTTTAGCAACGAGCGGAACTAAAAAATTCATAATAATTACCGAAAAAACACCTACCATGCCTCCCAAACCTGCTAAAGAACCAACAGATTTTCCACTAAATAAATCACTGGGTATGGTTTGTAAATTGCCAATTGCAAACTGAAACCCAAATAATACTATAAAAACTATAGCAACAAACCGCTCGGGAGTTGATGCCAGCAGCACCGTAGCCAAAAGACCGGTAAACATAATAATTCCTCCGATCAAAATGGTTATTTTTCTCCCCTTATCAATTGAATTCGTTTTTGTAATTATCTTACCTGAAACATATCCGCCGATAATACTACCAATGGCTGCCCCAACATAAGGTACCCAGGCAAACATGCCAACTTCTTTCACATCAAAACCATATTGATCAAATAAATAAATTGGCATCCAGCCTACGAACAGCCACCAGATAGGTTCTAAAAAAAATCTGCCCATAATTATTGCCCAGGATTCCCTGTGCGACAGAATCTGTTTTAAATTCAAACCTTTAGTATCGTCAGTAGCATTTTGATCTGCTTTACTTTGACCATCGCAGATGTACTTTTTTTCTTCCTCCGTAATCCAGGGATGTTTTTTTACACCGGCTTTGTTGATGATCAGCCAGGGAATTATCCATAAAAGTCCCAAAGAGCCTATTACAATAAATGTTATTCTCCAACCAAAAGCCACAAATAAAGTGGCAACCAATGGGGCCGCTATAACTGAACCAATTGAAGCCCCTGCATTAAACAAACCTTGCGCTACAGCACGCTCTTTGATTGGGAACCATTCGGCATTACTCTTTACTGCACCGGGCCAGTTTCCTGCTTCAGATAAACCTAATGTAGTTCTGAAAAAAGCTAATGAATAAAATCCACGAACCAAGGCATGAGCTAAAGTAGATAAACTCCATACACCGATACTGATGACATAGCCAATCCTTGTACCTATCTTATCAAATAATTTTCCGGAAAATAATTGCCCCATTGCATAGGAGACCATAAAAATATTCAAAATGAGGCCATAATCAGCTTTTGTTAATCCTAAAGATTGAGAAATTGAACCATCAACATTTTCGTTACCCCACATGATAGAAAGGGCACTTCTGTCAATATAATTGATTATGGTTGCTAAAAAGATCAGGCCTATGATCCACCAGCGAAGTCCTTTAATTTTCATACAGTTATTTTTTAATTGCTTTGATTAATGCCAATACTTCTTTTGTATTTGATGAAATTGCATCATAAGCTTTTTCTTCCATTGCTTTTTTGCTGATGAGTTTGCTGCCCATACCAACTGCACAAACACCGGCATTAAACCATTCCGAAATATTTTCT